>WNGJ01013398.1_pt1 | contig 11025 bp, 9 predicted proteins | sample 5400611 | NCBI WGS metagenome assembly WNGJ01 (sample SAMN13153375, study PRJNA577476) | soil metagenome | isolation source: 40 cm soil or saprolite under Garry oak tree replicate 1 | place: USA:California | collected 2016-06-15 | reverse complement strand
CAATCAGCATCAGCTCGATCGCGGCCCGTCCGTCGCGCTCGATGTGGGCCACGTTTTCTCGGACCATGTCGAGAGCCGCGTGACGGGCACGTGGCACCGCGACAACGCGCAGTATGCCATTGCGCCGAACGACTCGAGCGACACGAGCACGTTCCCATTCGCGAGCTCGGACTGGGTGACGCGCACGGGACTGGACGGTCGCGCGAACGTGCGGCTGTCGCGTGCCGAGGTCGTGACGGTCGGGGGCGCATTCGAGCACGAGACGGTGCAGGGGAGTACGCTGAACGGATCGCGGTCGCGCGACGACGGCGCGGGGTATCTCCAGCTCGTCACGGACCCGGAACGACCGCTCAGCCTGACGCTGGGCGCCCGGTTCGACGACAACCAGCGGTTCGGCACCTACGCCACCTACCGGACGGGCCTGTCGTTCCGGGTTCACGGGCGCACCCGCGCCATCGCGTCCCTCGGGACCGGATTCAAGGAACCGAGCTTCTTCGAGAACTACGCCACCGGCTTCGTGCGCGGCAACCCCGGCCTGCAACCGGAGCACTCCTTCACGTGGGAAGCGGGCCTCGAGCACCACATCCCGGCCGGGGTCACGCTGCGCGCGACCTATTTCGATCAACGGTTCCGCGACCTGATCGATTACAATGGATCGGACAGCGTCACGTACAACTACGTCAACGTTCCCGGCGCCGACGCTCGCGGCCTCGAGGTCGCCTCGGAAGCGGCGCTGGGCGGGGCGGTTCGCATCACGGCCGCGTACACGTTCCTCCATACGCGCGTCACCAGGGGCGGGGCCGACACCGGGTCGACCGCGTTATTCCTCACCGGGCAGCCGCTGCTGCGGCGGCCATGGCACTCAACGACCGTGGGGCTGTCGTCCCGGCTGGGCGGGCGCGGCAGTATGTCGTTGACGGTGCTGTACACGGGGCGGCGGCCGGACGTCGACTACCGGACGTTCCGGCGCGACACGCTGCCGGCGTACACGCGCGTGGATCTCGCCGCTCGAGTCGACCTCGTGCGGCCGCAGCGCGCGGCGCCGGGCTTTGCCGTCGTCGGCAGGGTGGAGAATCTGTTCGACAGCCCGTACCAGGAGGTGACAAACTTCCCGGCGCGGCGGCGCAACGTGTTCCTCGGCGGTGAGCTCCGTTTGGGCACTCCGTGACTGGGTCCGGCCCCCAGCCCCTGGTCGTTGCGTGGAGCGGCGGCAAAGACAGCGCGCTGGCGCTGCGCGAGATCCTGTTGGACGGGCGCTACCGGGTGGCGGCGCTGCTCACCACGGTGACGGGAGCGTATGACCGGATCAGCATGCACGGCGTGCGCCGCACACTGCTCGAGCAGCAGTCCGCCTCGCTCGGCTTGCCGCTCGAGCAGGTGGTGATCTCGCCGGGCGCCACGAACGAGGAGTACGAAGGCAACATGGGCGCCACGCTGGTGGCGCTGCGGGACCGCGTGCCGGGTCTCGACACGGTCGTTTTCGGGGACCTGTTCCTCGCGGACATCCGCGCCTATCGGGAGCGGATGCTGGCGCGGATCGGCATGCGCGGCCTGTTTCCGCTGTGGCGGCGCGATACCCGGGCGCTGGCGCACCAATTCGTCCGGCTGGGATACCGCGCGGTGCTCGTGTGCGTGGATGCGGACCAGCTCGCCGCCGCGTTCGCCGGCCGGGAGTTCGACACCGAGCTGTTGCGGGATCTCCCCGCCGCCGTGGATCCGTGTGGGGAGAACGGCGAGTTCCACACGTTCGTGTACGCGGGCCCGGGGTTTCGGCAGGACGTACGGCACGAGCGGGGGCCCGTCGTGCTGCGCGACCGCCGGTTCGTATATTGTGATCTTGTGGAGACCGCCGCTCGATGAGACGCCTCGCCCTGCTTGCCCTCGCGCTCGCCGCCGCGTGCAGCGATGCCCTCGAGCAGACCAGCTCGGCGGGGCAGGTGATCGGCGTGGTCAATGTGTCCGACCTGTCGCTTGTTTCCGCCACCGATTTCAGCGTGACGACACGGTCTTGGCCAGGCACTACCGCGAACCCTACTACCATCGCCGGGGGAGGCCGGGCGTTCGTCGTCACCCTCGAGCAGGCCAACGCGGTGGGCGTGAGCCTCCTGGTTACATGCCCCCCCGATCCCGTCGCGCTGTGCGGCCGGCGAGATTACGTGCTGCCCCTCCGTGCCGGGTCGGAACCCGACGGTGTCGCCATCCAGGACGACTCGATCGCGTGGATCGCCAATCGCGCCCTCAACACCGTTACCCGGCTCAACTACTTCATTGGCGACACGACGAGCGTTGCGGTCGGCGTCTTCCCACGAGCGGTCGCGTTAGTCGGCACCCGCGTGTTCGTCGTCAACAGCAATCTCGTGGGTGGTGTCCCGGCCGGGCCGAGCTGGCTTACGTCATTCGAGTGTTGCGGGGTCCGCACCCCTGATTCGATTCCACTCACCGGCTTGGCCGCCCGTTTTGCCGCCGTGGGGGACGACAGCTTGCTATACGTGGTTGCCGCCGGCAGGTCTGGAACGGCGGATGGCAAGCTCTCCATCGTCGATCCCAAGCGCCGCACCGAGGTCGCCGTCCTCAACGGGTTGGGTGAATCACCGGGGGCGGTGGTGTTTCATCCCACTGGGAGCCGTCTCCTGATCGCGTCGGCCCGGGAGGGCATCCTCGAGGTAAACACGTCCATCCGCGCCGTGACGCGCGCGCCTGGCAACGGCATCAATCCAGGTGGCAGCGGCATCAACGGTCTCGCGATCGACCTCCGCGGCCGCGTGTACGCGGTCGGGCCCGGTGGATGCAACGGGCCCGGCGCGGTGCATGTTCTGACAGCGCCGCCCGATTACCGCGAGATCCACACCGTGACGGTTGGGATCTGTCCGACCACCGCCGCAGTGGCGGCGACTCCGTAGCCATGGCGCTCGTCACCACCCCCGCCGTCGTGCTCCAGACCTACCGCTACAGCGAGACCTCCAAGGTGGTACGGCTCGCGACGCGCGACCTGGGCGTGCAGAGCGCCATCGCGAAGGGCGCGCTCCGTCCCAAGAGCCGCTTCGGGGCGGGGCTCGAGCTGTTGAGCGAGGGAACGGCCCAGCTCTACTTCCGCGAGACCCGCGAGCTCCATACGCTGGGGGCGTTCGACCTCGTCAACCTGCGGCGCGACTTGGCGGCGGACGTGGGTCGCTTCGCCGGCGCTACCGCGCTCACGGAAGTCATGCTCAAGATGGCGCCCCCGGCGCCGCTGGCGGCCGCCTACGACACCCTCACCGGCGCGCTCGACGCGCTCGAGCTGGCGTCCCCGGACCAAGTCGACGCCGCCGCCGTGCGGGCGCTGTGGTGCCTGCTCGCCGTGCTCGGCTTCGAGCCCTCGCTCGCGCGCTGCGCCCGCGACGGCGCGGCGATCGACCCGGCGGCCGACGAGCCCGTGCGCTTCAGCGTGGCGGACGGCGGCGCCCTGTGCACGCGCTGCGCGCCCGCTGCGGGGGACGCACCCAGCCGCCTGCCGCCGCGCGCGTACCGTGATCTCCTCGCCCTGAACGACGCGCGAGCGGATCTGCCGTTGCTCGACCGCCCACACGCGGCCGCTCACCGCCGCCTCGTCGCCCGCTTCGTCCGCTACCACCTGGGCGAGGCCGGCCCCCTTTCGGCCCTCGACTTCTGGGAGCGTCGCGCGTGGGTACCCCCCACTCCAACACCGATTCCCTCCGCCGCTTCGTAATCGGCACCGCGGGCCACATCGACCACGGCAAGACCGCCCTGGTGAAGGCCCTCACCGGGGTCGACACCGACCGCTGGGAGGAGGAGAAGCGTCGCGGCATCACGATCGATCTGGGGTTCGCGCCGCTGCCGCTCGGAGACGACGTGCGGGCGAGCGTGGTCGACGTTCCCGGACACGAAGGCTTCGTGCGCAACATGCTCGCGGGCGCCACCGGCATCGACGTCGCCCTGCTCGTCATCGCCGCCGACGAAGGGATCATGCCCCAGACCGAAGAGCACCTCGCCATCGTCGAGCTGCTCGGCGTGCGTCGCGGCATCCCCGTCATCACCAAGCGCGATCTGGTGGACGCCGAATGGCTCGAGCTGGTGCAGGGCGAGGTGGCAACCCGGCTGGCGGCGAGCCGGATCCGCTGGGAGCGCGCCGTGGCGGTGTCCGCGCTCACGGGCGAAGGATTGGACGAGCTGCGGAGCGCCCTGGGCCGGGTCGCCGCCGACTTGGTCGAGCGGCCCGCGGCCGACCTGTTCCGACTGCCCATCGACCGCGTGTTCGCCGTGGCGGGCGCCGGCACCGTCGTGACCGGGTCGACGTGGAGCGGCGGCGTCGCCGTCGGCGAGTCGGTGCGGCTGCTCCCGCTGGGGCGGGACGCGCGCGTGCGCTCCATAGAGGTCCACGGCGAGTCCGCCGCGCGGGCCGTGCCCGGACGCCGCACCGCGCTGGCGCTCGTGGGCGTGGACAAGAGCGAGCTCGCGCGCGGCGACGTCGCGGTCACGGGTCCGGGCTGGCACGCCACAGGCATGCTCGACGCCAGCGTCGAGCTGCTCCCCGGGGCGCACAAGCCGCTCGCCTCGCGCACCCGCGTCCGGGTCCACTTGGGGACGGCGGAAATTCTCGCCCGCGTGGTCCAGACACGGGCCATCGGGCCGGGGGAAACGGGGCAGGCGCGCCTGCTGCTCGAGACGCCCCTGGTGGCGCGAGGCGGCGACCGCTTCGTGCTGCGCTCGTTCTCCCCGGTCACCACCATCGGAGGTGGAGTCGTGCTGGACCCCTTCCCGCCGCAACGCACGCGGCTGCGCCGGCGCCGAATCGTCCCGGACCAGACGCCGGCGCAGCGACTCGAAGCGCTGGTCGTCGAGGCGGGGCTCGCGGGCGTAGCGACGGAGACGCTCGCGGTGCGGCTCGGCGTGGCACCACGGCGTGTGACGACGGTCATCGCCGACGTGGGGGACGGGCTCCTAATGTTGGACGAGACGCTCGTCGCGAGCGCGGCCGTCACGGCCGAAGCGGCACGGCTAGCGGAAGTGTTGCGGCGACACCACAAGGAGCATCCCCTCGATCCGGGGATGTCGCTCCAGGCGTTGCGCGCCGCGGTCGGGGGCGGCGCGGCGAGCTCGCCACCTCCCGCCGCCGTGGTCGATGCGGTATTGGCGCAGGGCGTGCGCGGGCGCAAACTGGAGATCGTCGAAAGCGTGGCGCGGGTGCCGGGGTGGCGTCCTGCCTTCGACGCCCGCTCAAGCGGAGCCCGAGACCAGGTCGCGCGCCGTGTGGCCGAGGCGAAGTGGCAGGTGCCGACCGTCGCCGAGCTCGAGCGCGAGCTGCCCAACGCGCCGGTGCGGGCGGTGCTCGCCCACCTCGCGCGGGAGGGCGTGGTGGAGCAGATGGATCAGGAGCGCTACGCCGCGGCACCGGCGCTCGCGGAGTTTCGGGCCGCGCTCGAAGCCACGCTGACGGAGCTCGGGTCGGCGACGCCTGCGGAGTTACGCGACCGGCTCGGGCTCACGCGCAAGTACCTGATCCCGCTGCTCGAGTGGGCGGATCGCCGCGGCGTGACACGCCGCACGGGCGACGCCCGGGTTCTGGGCCGGTTGACAGCAGGGAAAGGCGGACCATAGTTTCACGGTGCGCCCTGTATCACGCATCACCAGCGACACAAGGAGAGCGGTCTAGAGTCACTATCTCGTGTGCTAGAGGAGCGGCGGATGAGGCGGTTCGCCTGGGCGATGCTCGGGCTCGGGCTGTGGGTGCTGGCGGGGGGGGTTGCGCCCGCTGCGGGACAAGAGCCCCAGCCCACGATCGAGCTTCAGCACAATCGTTTCAATCCGGTGACCACGATCCCGTTCAGGCTGAGCGGGCAGTTGTTCCTCAAGGGTCACCGGCCCGTCGTGTCGCTACGGATCTATAACGTGCTCGCGCAGCTGGTCGCGATCCCGGTGCTGCGCGGCACCGGGAAGGCGCTGGACAGCCTCGCGCTCAGCTGTCCCACGCAGCTCGGGTGCGCGTACAGCGCGTACTGGGATGGCTTCGTCGCCAACACGGGCAAGCCGGCGGCGTCCGGCGTGTACATCTATCAGCTGGTCGTGGACGGTCAGCGGGTGTACAAGAAGGTCGTAAAGCAGCCGCCGCAATGATTTAGACGTCGCACCCGCAGCGAGGCAGCTGCACCGGTCTATCAGCCCCTAATCTTGGCGTCGCTCCTGCCGATTCGGCATCTTACAGTCGGCACAGAGGTTGCCCCGCGGGGCGGGCGCTATGATCAATCCAGAACGTTTGACCGTGAAGGCCGCAGAGGCCCTGCAACAGGCGGGCGCGCTGGCGCGCTCGCGCGGCAACCCCGTCGTCAACGACGCTCATCTCTTCCAGGCGCTGCTCGCGCAGGACGACGGCATCGTCGTCCCGCTGCTCCAGAAGGCCGGGATCAACATCACCCAGCTCAAGGCCGAGACCGAGCGGGAAATCGCGCGCTTCCCGCAGCAATCGGGCACGGCGGCCGAGCCGACGCTGTCGCGCGAGGTCTCGCGGGTGCTCGATCGGGCGGACGACGAGGCGAAGGCGCTGGGCGACGCCTACGTCTCGACCGAGCATATCCTGCTGGGCCTGGTGGAGGAGAAGGGCACGACGGCGAAGCAGCTGCTCGCCGCGGCGGGTGTCGACCGCGCCGCGCTGTTGGCGGCGCTCGAGGGCGTGCGCGGGCCGCAGCGCGTGACCGATCAGGCGCCGGAGCAGAAGTATCAGGCGCTCGAGCGCTACACCCGCGATCTCACCGAGCAGGCCCGCAAGGGCAAGCTCGACCCGGTGATCGGACGAGACGAGGAGATCCGGCGCGTGATGCAGGTGCTGTCGCGCCGCACCAAGAACAATCCGGTCCTGATCGGCGAGCCCGGAGTGGGCAAGACCGCGATCGTGGAAGGGCTGGCCCAGCGCATCGTGAACGGAGACGTTCCCGACTCACTGCGCAACAAGCATGTTGTCGCGCTCGATCTCGGCTCGCTGATCGCGGGCACCAAGTATCGCGGCGAGTTCGAGGATCGGCTCAAGGCGGTGCTCAAGGAGATCACGGGCGCCGAGGGCCGCTACATCCTCTTCATCGACGAGCTGCACACGCTGGTGGGCGCGGGCGCCGCCGAGGGCGCCATGGACGCGTCCAACATGCTGAAACCGGCGCTGGCGCGCGGCGAGCTGCACGTGGTAGGCGCCACCACGCTCGACGAGTACCGCAAGCGCATCGAGAAGGACGCGGCTCTGGAGCGCCGCTTCCAGCCGGTGTTCGTGGGTGAGCCGTCGGTCGAGGACACGATCGCGATTCTGCGCGGCCTGAAGGAGCGCTACGAGGTGCACCATGGCGTGCGCATCACGGACACCGCATTGGTGGCCGCGGCGACCCTGTCGCACCGCTACATCGGCGACCGTTTCCTTCCCGACAAGGCGATCGACCTGGTGGACGAGGCGGCGAGCCGGCTGCGGATCGAAATCGACTCGCTGCCGCAAGAGATCGACGAAGTCGAGCGTCAGATCGTGCAGCGCGAGATCGAGCTCGCCGCCCTGGCCAAAGAGAAGGACAAGGCGTCGAAGGAGCGCCGCGCCAAGGTCGAGGCCGAGGCGGCGGAGCTGCGCGAGCGCTCCAAGGTGATGAAGGCGCAGTGGCAGGCGGAGAAGGAGACGATCGGCGGGCTGCAGGGCAAGAAGGCCCAGCTCGAGCAGCTGCGCACCGAGGCGGAGCAGGCCACCCGCCGGGGAGATCTCCAAAAAGCGGCCGAGATCACCTACGGCCGCATCCCGGCGCTCGAGCGCGAGATCGCCGAGACCGAAAAGCGGCTCGCCGAGGTGCAGAAGAACGCGAAGTACCTGAAGCAGGAAGTCGATGCCGACGACATCGCCGAGATCGTGTCCAAGTGGACGGGGATTCCGGTGTCCAAGATGCTCGAGTCTGAGCGCGCGCGTTTGACTCATCTGGAGGATGAGCTATCCCGCCGCGTGATCGGGCAGCCGGAGGCGCTCGCCGCGGTGGCCAACGCCGTGCGGCGGGCCCGGGCCGGCCTGCAGGACCCCAACCGCCCCACCGGCTCGTTCATTTTCCTCGGTCCCACCGGCGTGGGGAAGACCGAGACCGCACGGGCGCTGGCCGAGTTCCTGTTCGACGACGAGAAGGCGCTGGTACGGCTCGACATGTCCGAGTACATGGAGAAGCACGCCGTGGCGCGCATGATCGGCGCGCCCCCGGGCTACGTCGGCTACGAGGAGGGAGGCCAGCTCACCGAGGCCATCCGCCGCCGTCCCTACGCGGTGGTGCTGTTCGACGAGATCGAAAAGGCGCACCCCGACGTGTTCAATGTGCTGCTGCAGATCCTGGATGACGGGCGGCTCACCGATTCGCAGGGGCGTACCGTCGACTTCCGCAACACCGTGCTCATCATGACGTCCAACATCGGGTCGCAGGACATCCTCGAGATGGGCACGCAGAACTGGGAGCAGGTCGAGACCAAGGTCATGGAGCTGTTGCGCCAGACGTTCCGGCCGGAGTTCCTGAACCGGGTGGACGACACGATCATCTTCCGCCCGCTCTCGAGCGAGGACATTGCGACGATCGTGGACATCCAGATCAAGCGGGTGGAGCGACTGGTGGCGGAGCGGAAGCTGCAGCTCGACGTGACGGCCACGGCGAAGCAGCTGCGTGCTCCAGGGCAAGTACTCGGAGGGCGACCGCATCCGGGTCGACCGGTCGAAGGACGGCGGCCACCTCACCTTCGAGCGCAGCGCCGGAGGAGTGCCCGAGCCCGCGCGTGCCTAAAAAAGCCGGGAAAGGGGAAACGGGAAAGGGGAAACGGCCCCGCCCCGCGTCCCCCGACCACGACGCTGGCATTGCGGCGGCGCTCGAGCAGGCCCGAACGGCGGCGTCCAGCGGAGAAGTTCCGGTGGGCGCCGTCGTGTTTCGGGACGGCGCCGTCGTCGCCCGGGCGCACAACGAGACCGTGGCGCGCGGCGATCCCACGGCCCACGCTGAGCTGCTCGTCGTGCAGCAGGCGCTGAGCGTGCTCCAGACCGATCGCCTGGGCGACTGCACCCTGTACGTGACGCTCGAGCCGTGCGCCCAGTGCGCGGGAGCGATCGTGCTGGCCAAACTCGGTAGGCTGGTGTTCGGCGCCTACGACCCGAAGGCGGGAATGGCCGGAAGCGTGGGGGACCTGCTGCGGCACCGCAGCTTGAATCATCAGGTGGAGGTCCTGGGAGGCGTGCTGGCCGACGAGTGCGGGGACCTGCTGCGGAGGTTCTTCGAGGAGAGGCGGGCGCCGTGATGTTCGCGGGCTGAAAGCCCGGGCTCGGCGCGTTGTGCGCCCTATGAAGGGCGCACTCCTGGCCGAGCGCGCCCTCTCAGGGCGCGAATACCGAGACGGGCGTACGTTTACCGGGCCATTTCCCGAGCGCCCCATGTCCTTCCGCACGATCATCGAGCCGTTCCGCATCCACGCCACGCAGGCCATCAAGCACACAACTCCGGAGGAGCGGCAGGCAGCCCTGGTACGGGCGGGCTACAACCTGTTCGGCCTGCACGGCGACGAAGTCCTGATCGACCTGCTCACGGACTCGGGCACCGGCGCGATGTCGTCGCGCCAGTGGGCCGCCATGATGGATGCGGACGAGTCGTATGCCGGCAGCCGGTCGTTCTACCGGTTCCAGGACGTCATCGCCGGCATCACGGGGCTGAAGGAAGTCATCCCCACGCATCAGGGCCGGGCGGCCGAGCGGATCTTGTTCTCGGTGCTGGTCAAGCAAGGCCAGGTCGTTCCCAACAACAATCACTTCGACACTACGCGTGCCAACATCGAGTTCTGCGGGGCGGAGGCTCGCGACTTGGTGATTGCGGAGGGGCGGGTACCCGCCGCGAAGCATCCGTTCAAGGGAAACATGGACGTGGCAGCGCTCGAGGCCACCATCGAGGAGGTCGGCCGCGAGCGGGTCCCCCTTACGGCATCCCGCTCTACCTGGACGCCTGCCGCTTTGCGGAGAACGCCTACTTCATCAAGCTGCGCGAGCCGGGGTACGCGGAGAAAACTCCGCGCGCCATCGCGCGCGAGCTGTTCTCCCTCGCCGACGGCTGCACCATGTCCGCCAAGAAGGACGGGCTCGCGAATATCGGCGGATTTTTGGCGATGAACGATCCCGACGTGGCGCGCCAGTGCCGCAACCTGCTGATCCTCACGGAAGGCTTCCCGACCTACGGCGGGCTCGCGGGCTACGACCTGGAGGCGGTCGCCACGGGGCTCGAGGAAGCGCTGGACGAGGACTACTTGAAGTACCGCCTACGCTCCACGGCCTATCTCGCCGAAAAGGCCGAGCAGGCGGGCGTGCCGGTGGTGCAGCCTCCGGGAGGGCACGCGGTGTACCTGGACGCCCGGGCGTTGCTGCCGCACGTGCCGCCGGCACAGTATCCGGCGCAGGCGCTCGCGGTGGAGCTGTACCGCGTGGGCGGTGTGCGGGGGGTGGAGATCGGCTCGGTGATGTTCGGGCGGCGCCGGCCCGACGGCACGGAGACCCCGGCGCCGCTCGAGCTGGTGCGGCTGGCGGTGCCCAGGCGCACCTACACGCAGAGTCACATCGATTACGTCGCCGAGGTGATCGCCGAGGTGGCCCGCCGCAAGGACCGGGTGGCGGGCTATCGCATCGTGGAGCAGGCGCCCTGGCTGCGCCACTTTACGGCGCGGTTCGAGCCACTCAGGGGCGTTGCCGCAAACACGCCCTAGCCGCCTCGAGTGCGGCACGTTACGCTACGAGACGCCCCCAACGGGCACGCTGTCTCCTTGTCGAAGGGTCACTCAGGAGGTGCGTATGTCGAGCGCAGCGCGCGCAGCGTACGTGTCGGTCCTCGCTTCCCTCGTCGCCCTGGCGACCGTCGGCGCTCAGGGCACGGGAGTGCAGTTCGGCCTCGGTGCGAGTCTCACTGTTCCCACGGGGAATTATCACTCCGACGAAAACGGCGACGGTTTCAATGTCGGCTGGCAGGGTACGGCGCTCGTCGCGTTCAAGCTCTCCAGGAGCCCCGTGGGGTT
>WNGJ01008348.1_pt1 | contig 11025 bp, 9 predicted proteins | sample 5400611 | NCBI WGS metagenome assembly WNGJ01 (sample SAMN13153375, study PRJNA577476) | soil metagenome | isolation source: 40 cm soil or saprolite under Garry oak tree replicate 1 | place: USA:California | collected 2016-06-15 | reverse complement strand
GTCGAACGACTGCAGCTTGGCATTTACCAGGAAGGGATTGTCGAACTCCGTCATTTCGCCCCAGCCTTTGCCAAGAACAGGGAGCAGTCTGGCAGAAAGTGGTTTGTGCCACTTGAATGCCAGGCTGGCCATGTCGCCGATAATGAGGGAAAGCTGCTCGGCGCTGATGTCCCCGGGGAGCGGAACGGTGTCCAGGCCCGTGCCACACACCGCCGAATAACTGAGCAGGGCGTCAATGGAAAGGTGTCCTTCGCTCCACCGCTCGGCCAGTCGCCTATCTTCCAAGATGGGCAGCATTAAACCGATATACCCGGTTTGTTTGACTTTGACGTCTTTGAGCGCCGCAGTAATCGTTGCCGCCGCCGTGAGCGTTCCACTCATGCCCACGGGTCGGGTGGTCAAATTCTCGATGGCCGCACCGATCGAAGCATTCTCCGGTGGCGACGGCGCCGGCGAAAGATCGATTCCCATGTAGGTCCACCCGGTGTCCTGATCGATGCGTCCCGCATTGCGCTCGATATCGAAGGCGCTGATTGCCAATCGATCCGTCAGCCGCTGCTTGGCCGTGGCCAGGTCCGGCGCATCCTTAAACGTGGCCATCACCACGTTTGCCGATTCCAGCGCGATCGCGAACTGGTGTCCGAAACCGGTGTGATATGCGGCCGGAAAGAATGGCGTCAACGGCGGCACCATAGCTATGGCCGCAAAACGAAAATTACCCTGGCTGTGCTCCGTCTCCTCGAGTTTTTTCATCACCCGAGCCGCGGCACCTACGGCGCCCCAGCGCACGCCGTCCTCGCCCGCCACCACCACGCTAGCATTCAGCGTCTTGGTGTTGCTGAGGATCTCCGCAAGCAAGTTCGCTTCGGAATCGCTGTCCCCGGCATTCAGCATCGCCGGGCCGATCGACGCCGCAAACTTTTCTCTGCTAGCTAACGCGTCGTAGTCCTTGAAAAACGCGACGACCTGCTCGGCTGTCAGCCCCTTGGTGTACTCCGGAAAAGGCTGCGTGGCGATGCGGATCGTTTGGACCTGGTATCCGCGCGATTCAAGAATGGTCTGCCCGCGCTTCAGCATCTTCAACGCATCGGCCACCTGCTCCTGGTACTGCGCCCGATCCAGGTTAATGAACGCGGTGATCGCCCGAATCTTCGGCTTCTCTTCTGCCGGTGCAGTTTTCTGCTGCCCGCGAACAATTCCGCATTGGCCAGCGAGAGCTATGACGAGTACGGCAAGTGAATAGCGGAGGAATCGAGTCACCCGAGTGGCACATGAACACATGGAACGTATCTCCTCCTAGGGGCGCCCGCCGCGGCGGGCGCCTGCCCCACAGCATACAAGATTCGACCCGCTTGGAGATGGGTGGGATGGAAAGCTTCCGAAATTACACGAACGCGGCGATGCCGGTGATGCGCTCGCCGATCACCAGCTTATGAATGTCGTTTGTTCCTTCGTAGGTGTACACGCTCTCGAGATTGTTCATGTGCCGCATGATGCAGTAATCGTCCACGATGCCGTTCGCGCCGAGAATGTCACGAGCCTTGCGCGCCGTTTCCAGCGCAATCGCCACGTTGTTCATCTTCAGCATGGAGATATGCGCCGGGTCAACCCTGCCGTTGTCCTTCAGCCGGCCAACGTGCAGCGCCAGCAATTGCCCCTTGACGATCTCCGTGATCATCCACGCCAGTTTTTCCTGTACCAGCTGGTGCGAAGCAATGGGTTTGTTGGCGAACTGTTTACGCGTCTTGGCGTAACCGAGTGCCGTGTCGTAACACGCCATGGCCGCCCCCAGCGCGCCCCATCCAATTCCATAGCGCGCCTGGTTCAGGCAACTTAGCGGCCCCTTCAATCCAACAACTCCGGGCAGCAAATTTTCTTCCGGGATTTGACAGTCGACGAATGCTAATCCGGACGTCACCGAGGCGCGCAGCGACCATTTCCCGTGCACGTCCCAGGTCTTGAATCCGGGCGCGCCTTTTTCCACCAGGAATCCGCGGATCTTGTCGTCCTCGGTCTTGGCCCACACCACCGCCAGGTCCGCGATCGACCCACTGGTGATCCACATCTTTTCGCCGTTCAAGATATAGTTCTTGCCCTGCTTCACCGCGCGCGTCAGCATGCCGCCCGGATTCGATCCAAATTGCGGTTCGGTCAGGCCAAAGCAGCCGATGGCTTTGCCTTGCTGCAGGAGCGGCAGCCACTTGTTTTTCTGCGCGTCGCTGCCGAAAGTGTAGATCGGATACATCACCAGCGCGCCCTGCACCGAAACAAAGCTGCGCAACCCGGAATCCCCCCGCTCCAGTTCCTGGGTCATCAATCCGTACGCCACGTTGGACATTCCCGCGCAGCCGTAGCCCTGCAGATTCGCGCCGAAAAATCCCAACTCTCCGAGTTGCGGCACCAGATGCTTAGGGAAAACGCCCTCGCGGCTATGCTTTTCAATAATCGGGATGATTTCGTTTTCGACGAATTGCCGCGCCGTTTGCCGCACCAGCCGCTCTTCGTCGTTCAGTTGCGAATCAAAATCGATGTAATCGACACCGCCATATCCGGCCATGCTGCTCTCCTCGCTTATCCCTGCCGCGAGCAGGTCGGGGACGACGCGCTCTGCGTCCGGCCACTGTCGAAAGATTCCTCGGGAAATGATCTGCTGCGGGCGCCGTTCCCAGAGTGCGTTCTCTCTCGGCCACGGCTCTTGCTCCCCGAGTATAGCAAGTCCCGGAAAGTGGCAGCAAGAAACCGCGCTCGCGGGAATGGAGAGCTTATCCGCTGAGAGTGTAAAGCTCGGGAAGCTGGCGAATCGAGGAGGTTAAGTGCTAAGGAGTGAACAGCCGATGCATGCCGATGTTGGAAAGATCCCGCGGCGGCGTTAAGTCTCGCAGTCGACCCATGACGTAAAGCTGAACGGCATTGAGGTCTTCCGGCGCGAGGTCGATAAATTCCACACCTAGCCGCTCCGCTCCCTCCGAACGTGTGATTCGCGCCAGGACGTTCAGCGAGGTACGGACCTCCGCGATCTTGAACTCCAAACCAACTTCCTGGCCTACTGGGATGTCCACTGAAGGTTGCAGCAGCAAACCGCTTTCGCTGATATTCAGGCTGCGCAAGAGAAACTTCCGATCACCCCACGTGCAGATGACTTCGGTAATAAGGGGCAAGCGAGCCGCATGTCTCGTGCCTTTCCACCCAGGCGAGTCCATCGCGGCTAGCATCGGACGAATACGACCCGCGGTTATGGGCTTGGTAAGGACGAAATCGGCGCCTTCGCCAAAAGCCTTCCTCAAGCTAGTAGTGTCGTCAGTCGCGCTGAGCATGACGATGGTGGTCTCAAGGTTGAGCGGCGACTTCCGGATGCGCTTGGCCAACTCAAGACCGTCCAGCAAGGGAGTGCACATGCCCACGAATGCGACGTCAAACCGTTGATTTTCCGCTCGTTTTCCGGCCTCCTGGCCATCTTCAAATGTCAAGACCGTATGATGCAAAGGGGCGGCCAGAGACCGCAAGAGCTTCATGCTCATCGGTTCGTTGTCAACCACCATGATTTTGAGCGACATACGCTTGCCCTCAGCTCCAGGTTTCTTCCCGGCGCCCTTCAAGCACGAAGGACACTGAGGATCTGCTCGGTTAAGCATATGCCGTGCCGGCCGACAGGTCCCGGGTCATTGGATCACGGAGTGTCCAAAGCGTGAAGTCCGGCGACCTGGGCGAAGACGCTGCCGTCGTTGACGCGGAGGAGACATTGAGCGCCTCTGGGATTCTTGATGAATCCAAGAATACTTCGACCATTGGCCTTACCCGGGCATGCCGAGAGGCCCGCAAATCCGCAAATGAAGGGGCTTCCCGTCGGCCGCACAAGAAGAGTGCCCTAAGAATTAGGCAAAATTGCGAATAATGGCCACCAGCACTGTTCGGCCGGACACTCAATTTGTAACATTTCTACCCGGCACGATTCTTACTAGGCCCGAATCTAGAGTTGGACACCCATAAATAGTTGTTTCTACATGTGTTAACGGTTTTCACCTTCGGCACTGAAATTGCATTTCTCACTGCCAGGACAGGCTGTATGGTCGTCCACCCGCGAGACTTTAGTTAGCACCCGGAAGGGCATTGGAGAGAGGCATGAGAATGGGTCCCGAGCGAAATTATGTGAGGCGTGTCCCCACCGCGGGGTTCACGATGGTGGAAGCTGCGGTCGTTCTGGCCGTGATCATGATCATCGCTGCCGCCAGCCTGCCGTATTTCTTCCAGGCGTTTGGTACCTATCAGTTGAATGACGCAGCTGCCCAGGTGGCGGGCATTTTGAAATTCACGCGCTATGAGGCCATCCGCACAAACGCCCCGGTCAGCGCCCAGGTGCGTAAGGTCACCAGCCCCCGCGCCATGACAAACATTTGGACGGATTCGAACGCAGACGCGGTAGAGGATAACACCGAAAAGCAAATTCTGCTGGACAATAACATTGTTCTAGACGACTCGACGGTTCCGCCGAATACAGCAGCACTTGCCACTGCGGTGGGGGTAGCCACGCTAACCGTGGTGTCCTCCGGATCGGTAACGTTTGATCAGCGAGGAGCGCTGAGTCCCGCAGCGGTAAATGTCCTGTATGTCGGCAACGTGGCGCGCCAGGCGTATGGTTACCGGGCGGTGGTCTTGTTTCCCTCCGGGTCGATGCAAATCTGGACAGCAGATGCCACGGCCAGCGCGGGCTGGAACCAAATCAACTAGCGAAATTGGAAGGATCGGCATGCGATTGAAACGCAGAAATTCATGGACCAAGCAGAGCGGCTTCACCATGATCGAGATGTTGATTGCCACGCTGATGATGCTGGTCGGTATCGTGGCAATGGCGCAACTCGTGCCCCTGGCGATTCGCTTGAACGCGGGCAACCGCGACGATTCCACGGCGCTGGTACTTGCTCAGCGCGAATTGGATGAAATGCTCGACCAGCCGATCACAGCAACGACGTTTAGTGACCCGCAAGGAATGCTCTGTCCCACGACCAGCACCTGCAACCTGGGGAATACGGCCACGCCGAAAGTGCCAGTGGGCAGCCCGGTGGTAATGCTGTACAACCAGCCGATGATTGACTTCACGCAGGCAAAAGTTGCGAATTATAACTTCAGCTATACGGATCCCAACGATCCATTCGCCATGACCTACGACATTCGCTGGGCGGTCATCACATACGCCAATGGAGCGAATCCAACCGGCAAGCGATTCATCGTGGGCGTGCGCCGCATTGGCGGCAACGCTCCTTTTTTGCCTCTGACCCTGGATACAATGGTGGAAAAATGAAGCTCGCACAAAAGCAGAAAGGACAAACAGGTTTTACGCTGATTGAGCTGATGGTGTCGGTGTCCATTTTTATCGTGATCAGCGGCGCCATTTTTGGTCTGATGGGAACTTCGCAGAAACAGTTTCGCACGGAATCGCAGCTTCTCAGCTCTTTTCAGGAAGCCCGGCTGGGATTGGATCAGATCGTTCGCGATTCCAACACCACGGGTTATCCCCCGGTAAATCATTTCTCTACCTTACCGACTTTGAGTTCCAAATACGCCAGTTCGCCGGTTGCCTGGATGCCCGGCTACCTCACCTCGACGTCCTGCACGATTGGCACTGCCGGCGGGGGCACCTGCACGACGCCGGGCGACTTCGACGTGATTTTTGAAGGGGATTTCAACGATGGGAACGGCGTCGAGTGGGTCCGTTATCAATTGCAAAACACCACGCTATATCGCGGCGTGACGCCTAAGTCCGCCACTAGCGATCCTGTTACGGCTACCAACGTGGCGGGCGTGATGCTTCCTTACGTGACGAACGTAATGAACCAGGCCTCTTCAGCGCAGATTGCTACATTTCGAGCCAGCTATCCAACGATGTTCCCCGGTTCCGTTGCCCAGCCCATCTTCCAATACACCTGTGACACTGGCACCGGCACAGTGCTTTGCCAGAATGCCGGTGCCAGTAATTCGCCCTCCAACGTCCGCGATATTGAAATCACGCTGATGGTCATGTCCACTCAGCCGGACGCTCAAACCAACAAGTTGCGTCTGGTGGAGCTGAACGGGCGCGGGCACCGAAAGAATCCGAACCAGTAAGCGTATGGAGAACACCATGAAATCCAATCGCCTCAATCGCCGCCAACGATCGGAATCGGGAGTAGCATTGCTAATCGCGATTTTTGTCCTGATGCTTATCAGCGTCGTTGCGATTTCGCTGATCGTGGCCTCTGGAGGGGAAAGCGCCCTCGCGGGCAACTACCGCTCTTCGGCCAGCGCGTACCTGGCGGGTACGGCCGGACTGGAAGAGGCACGCGGACGAATGCTGTCCAGTAATTCAGACTATTTCAATAGCACAGTCCCAGGTTTTATGCCCGCGGCCGGACCGCTAGCGGTGGGCCAGGTTCGTTACATCCTGAATCCCGCGCCGGGCGAAGCCCTGGGAAGTTTGCTGACGACCTACCCGGACACCGAGTACGCGACCGAGTTTGGCGTCGCTCCCGTTTCCGCGAATGTGAAGACCATCGCTTCGGTTTCCACCGTTACTGTCGGCACGACAATTTATTCTGGGCCGCTCTTCAAATGGGTTCGAATCAACGCGGCTACAGAGAAATCGCTCAAGACTGACGTGAACAACGATGCGGTCCTGGACCCCTTGACTGCTCTTTACTACGACTCGGGACATGCGCCTCTGCCCAGCCTGGTGGTGACGGCGACTCCGCCATCCACGGCAAAGCAAGCGTTGGAAGTTACGGCCCTGGCAGTTCTACCAAATGGCAGCCGAAAGATTATGCAATATGTGGTGGCTCCGCAGGTATTTAATCTCAGTTTTCCCTCGGCCTTGACCTTGTCTGGAAAAAACATTGCCTTCTCCGGCGCCAATTCGAACGTGTACTACGCTGACGGAACAGACGGAGACGGAAATCCCCCCGCAGTTCCCGGTTGCACTCCGAATCCCCTCACTTCTCGTCCAGCCATCGGGGTGACAGAGCCTCTAGGTGGTACGGGAAACATGGATGCCGTCACTGCCGGCATTCCGCGCCCGGACCACTACAGCGGCGCGGGTCTCCCAACCCCCAGCGTGAGCGATACAATCACCCTTAACCCGTCGCTCCAAACGCCGGCCAGCCTCAATACCCTCATCCAGTCTATCTCGCAATTTGCTACCGTCATCACGCCAACCCCGAGTGGCGGGCTCCTGGGCACCGCTACGAATTCCGATTTGCCAACGAATTCTGCGACGAATCCAACGACTGTGGTGGTCGATGGTAACCTCAACTTGAACTCCTACGTGGGATATGGGCTGCTCGTGGTCACCGGGAATTTCGCTTACGACGGTAACAGCGGCTGGAAGGGGATTATTCTAGTGGTCGGAGACGGCACGACCACGTTCACCGGATCCGGCGGCGGTAATCAAGAATTCGACGGTGCGATTTTTGTGGCTTCCATCAAAGACACTTCCGGTAATCTTTTGTCCCAATTGGGAAACGTCGGTTTCGACATCTCCGGAGGCGGCGGAAACGGTGTCTACTACAATAGCTGCTGGATCAACAGTGCCCAGCCAACGCTGACATACTCCCTGCTTTCGTTCCGTGAGTTGCACTAAGAATTCAGGATGGGAAAATGAAAATGAAGATCACAAACGGCATTCTATTTAGCTTAATTCTGGCGCTGGCCTCAGCTGGTGGGCTTTCCGCACCCGCTTCTGCCCAGACCGATTCACAAAAAAAGAGACGGCCGGCCAAGCAAGCCAAACCGGCCCCGAAGCCGCACAAAGTCTGGACCGACGACGAAATCGGATCTCTCCGTTCGCCTGCGGATACCTACGTGAGCGCGAAGTATGACCAGGCTGGCGAAACTGCCACCTCGAAGCAGGCCGTGGGTGCAAAACCGGCACCGCATGTTGCATCTGCGGCGTTGTCGAACCCTAAAACAGTCGATGATGCGGACAAGATGATCGCCTGGGAAAAACGGGATGTCGACGCCCAAACGGAATATGTCGAACGCGTGAAAAAGCAAATCTACGAAGCGCCCCAGGAAGACAAAGAACGTCTGAAAAAGGTGCTTCAGGAACGCATACAAATCCTTGCCGATACGCGCGGTGAAATGGATACGCTAGTGGCGCAGAAAAAGGAACTGCAGAACAAGACTGCCGCAAACCGCACTGGCGTGGCGGCACAGCCGCCTGCGCAGTAGTTCCCAGACCTCGCTCGTTGAATCTGGTTGCTGCGGCGAGGGCAGAGGCAAGCTTGCCGCTCTCAGGCACCTAGCCACACGAGCGAGAGGCCGACCCAGTCCAACGATCTTCGGCGATGTTCCTACGGTTATGCTCAAATATGTATTCCTGCACCTTGGTTGCCCCACTTCGCTGTTTCTGCTCCAATGTTTCTGTGACTGCCGCCAAAAAAGCCCCCACTGCTAAAATCCTGATCTTCGACGTGGATGGAGTGCTGGTGGACGTGCGCGGCACGTACTGGCGTTCGGCTCTCGATACGGTGCGCCACTTGACCGGCAAGCGCGTAACATTTGCGGAACTGCACCAATGGAAAAGCAAGCCGGGATTCAACGATGACTGGAGCATGGTTTCCGCGTGGGTAAGTTCACTTGGCCACCCCACTTCGTACGAAGCAGCGCGCGCGGCGTTTGAAAGGTTTTATTGGGGCAGCGACGGCAAGCCGGGGAACGTTCGAAACGAAAAACTGATGGTCAGCGCGCGGCAGATTGAAAAGTGGGCACAGAGCTTCGAGCTGAATCTCTTCACCGGACGCACCCGGCAGGAATTCTCATTCACGTTCGAACGCTGGCCGGCCACCAAATATTTCCGCACCATCGTCACCATGGACGACGCGAAGAAAAAGCCGCATCCGGAAGGTTTGCACAAAATCCTTGGCCAGCGTGATCCCTCGACCGCCCTGTACCTCGGCGACAACATTGACGATGCGCTGGCCGCCCGTGACGCAGGCGTTCCCTTTATGGCCATCATCGCCCCGGGCGAATACGGCTACCGCCAGCGTGCCGCGCGTTTCCGCGAACTCGGCGCCCTGGCCCTTCTTCCGCGCGTAAAGGAATTGTTTGGCTACCTGAAAAAAGCAGACTAGCCGCGGTCGGCCCTCGGGGCGGCGCGGTTCCGCTAAGCGATGGGATAGCGGTTGGTATAAAACGCCCGTTCCTCTCTGTCGCTTTCGCTGCCGAGCCGCCACTCGGGAAATGCAGCAAGATCGTCTGCCAGTGCTTCGATGGTGGTTCGCAGCTCGAGGTTTAAAAGCCATCGTTCCGGAATCACTTCGACTCCCGAGGCTGCCCCGAGGAGATTCCCGGAAATCGAGCCAGTCGAGTCGCTGTCCCCACTGTGATTCACGGCCAGAATGATGCCGTCTTCAAAATCGCGCGCGGAGAGCGCGCAATAGAGCCCTATCGCGAGGGCCTCTTCAGCCACGAATCCCTTTCCCATCAGGCGCAAGGCGCGGCGTTCCCGCGGTCGAGCTTCTGCGAGGGCTTCCGCTTGCTCGATGGCCGCCAGTGTTTCCGCGTGGGATTTGTGGTTGCGGAGCTCCTCCTTCGCCGCGTCCATCGCTTTCTTGAGGGGGCTGCCCGCCAGGAGCAAACCGACGATGACGGCGAGCACCCCCGCGGTCAGGCAGCCGCTAGGATGTCCATGTGTGATGGCCGCCAGATCGCTGCCGGTCGAGAAGATGCCGGGGATCAGCCGGTCCTGATGGCGCTCGCGGCTCAGCGCATGCGCGAAATACATGCCCACCGGTGCAATTCGCATCACACCGCCGCATCCCTTGCTGTCGTTTGCGGCGCGCGTGACTTTGCCGCGATTGGAATGTAAGGCGGAAAGGCAAGTCGTTCCCGGTGAGCGCCGGCTAAAGAGTTTCCGTTGCTGCAGAAGCCAGCCCGATTTGGTGGTGGCGGACAGACCACGTTGAGAGATTTCCTGAGTCGTCAGCCAGCGCGCGTACGAAGCGGTTGCCGCGCGAAAAAAATCAGGGGCCTGACCGCCGATAGCCGACGCCAGTTGAGCAGAGAGCATGCCCTCGCCGGTAAAGAGCGTCATCTGGGTATCGTCGGTGATGGACCCTAACTTTCCGAACGCCGGGGCATAGTCGCGGATCCCCTGTTGGCCATAGGCCTTTTCAATCTCCTCGAGGTCCAGAAATTCGACAGGAGCGCCAAGGGCATCACCGACCGCTCCTCCAAGCAGGCAGCCGTGGAATCTGGCTCGTAGTTGGGCATCGGTTGCAATCCGGGGAATGGACATTGGTGGACCGAGCCGTCCGGAGCGACTCTCTCGGGAGACCAGCATACTGGAAAACTGAGCTAGCCACACCCGCAGCTAGAGGTGGTGGGAACTCTTTTCTCCCCGGCGGGGAATATAGTTGAGCGTTGTTCGAGGAGTCTTGGATTTGAGTATCAAAGCCATGCTGCCATCCTGGGCCGTTTTCGCTGGACTCATCCTTGTGGTTCCCGGCGCGGTATACCGACAGGCGCCCCCTGGGCCACTCCCCGCAGCGCAGCCTCAGCCTGGTCCCGCTGCCGCAGCCAAGCCCCAGGAGCAGCCGCCGCGCACAACGATTCTGGGCGCCTGGAAGCTCAATCCCGACGATAGCGACGACCCGCAGAAGAGGAGACCAGATTCCAGCCGAGGTAGTGGACGCGGCATGGGCGGTGGATATCCTGGCGGAGGTCGCGGAGGCTATGGCCGGCGCGGCGGAGAAAGTGATGAAGAGCGGAAGAAGATGCACGAACTGTTCACGCCCGCGAAAGCGATCACGCTCTCGATGACCGGCGCGGAGGTCGACCTAGTGGATGACCGGGACCGCAAACGGGCGTTCATGACCGACGGGCGGAAATTACAGAAATCCAAAGATGAAAACTATCAGGAGATCGCCGCCAAATGGGACGGCCACCGCCTGGTCACCGACGAAAAGAATCCCCGCGGCGGCAAAATGAGCCGCACCTTCGAACTGTCCTATGATGGCCGGCAACTTTACGAAACGCTGCACATGACCACCGGCCGCA
>WNGJ01018174.1_pt1 | contig 11026 bp, 8 predicted proteins | sample 5400611 | NCBI WGS metagenome assembly WNGJ01 (sample SAMN13153375, study PRJNA577476) | soil metagenome | isolation source: 40 cm soil or saprolite under Garry oak tree replicate 1 | place: USA:California | collected 2016-06-15 | reverse complement strand
CCACGCCAGCCGCCGCGGCGGCGACAACGCGGGCTCTGGGCGTCAATTTGTGCCGTTTTAATGACGCCTCGGAGGCCAGCAGTAATGCGCAGGCTCCGTCGTTTACTCCCGAAGCATTTCCGGCGGTGATCGTGCCATTTGGTTTCACGACGGGTTTTAATTTCGAGAGTGCTTCGAGCGTCGTGTCCGGCCGAGGATGTTCATCCTGCGAGAAAGGCAGAGGGTCGCCGTTCTTTTGCGGGATGGGTACAGCGACAAGTTCCTGCTTCAGCCTGCCGGCGCGAATCGCTTCAGCGGCACGTTGCTGGCTCCTGAGCGCGAACAGATCTTGATCCCCGCGCGCGATGCGAAATTCTTCGGCCACGTTTTCGCCGGTTTCCGGCATGGAATCAACGCCGTACTTTGCCTTCATGCAAGGGTTTATGAATCGCCAGCCGAGCGTGGTGTCTTCCATTTTCATGGAGCGCGAATAGGCGCTGTCTGCTTTGGAAATGACGAAGGGCGCTCGGGACATGCTCTCAACGCCGCCGGCAATGACGAGATCGGTCTCGCCGGACTTGATGGCCCGCGCAGCGAACGCAATGGCGTCCATGCTCGAGCCGCAGAGCCGGTTGACCGTTGTGCCGGCCACTTCCTTCGGCAAACCGGCCAGCAAGAGCGCCATCCGAGCAACATTGCGGTTGTCTTCGCCGGCCTGATTGGCGCAGCCGTAGACGACATCGTCGACGGCGTTCCAATCGACGCCTGCGTTGCGCTCCACCAGGGCCTTAAGCGGAATCGCCGCGAGATCATCGGTGCGAATTGAGGCAAGCATTCCACCATACCGCCCGAAGGGTGTGCGAATGGCGTCGCAGATGTATGCAGTCTCCATCGTTGTCCTTGAAATTTCAGCGCCACACTATCTTATACGGAAGGGCCCCGACGTGCGCCACTGGCTTGATTAGCCGCAAATCACGTCGGCGTTCCTTGTGATTGACTGTTGCTGGAGATCATTCGTAGCGGAGAGCCTCAACGGGATTTAGGCGCGCGGCGCGCGCGGCTGGGTATAGTCCGGCGACGAGGCTGACGATGATCGCGAAGACGATGGCGCCGAGCGCCAGCCACCAGGGGACATAGGATATTCTTACGCCGGGTCCCATGGCGCCAGCTTCCGCGAAGAAAAGGCTGCGCACGTCACGGTCCGTTGCGCCGAGCGCCTTCAAGATGCCAATCTCGCGCCGGCGTTCGAGGATAGCCATCACCAGAGTGTTGATGATGCCAAGGGAAGCGACGGTGAGCGCGAGGCTGCCGAACAGCCCGAGAAAGAGATCGAAAACGGTGAAGACCAGCCGGAGACTCTTGGTAGCGTCCAGCAAAGAAAACGTAGCGAAGCCCAGTTGCTTGATCGCCGCTTCGACTTGCGGCACATCCTTGGGCGAACGGACGCGCACGGTCACGGCCATGTAAGAGGGTTTCGCGGGATTCCCCGAGAGGAACGCTTGCAAGTCGTCCGGCTGAGCGACATGGAGTTGCTCGGCAGTCTTGAGCGGAAGATATACGCGCGCGCCTCCGAACCCGCCAATCCCCGCTGAAGGATCTGACTCAATGACACCAACGATGCGCAGGGTCTTCTCACGCGGGACTATCGAGATGCCACCCGGTTTACCGGAGCCCATCATGCTATCGAGAATAGCTTCGTCGTCAGCGTCCTTCGAGAGCGCGGAGCGTTCTGCATAGCGCAAAGTCAAATCTTTACCTACAAGCGATGGCGGTTGGTCCGTGAGCACTTTTGCAAATTCGATTTGGACGATCGCTTCATCGGCGGTCGGCGATGAAAAGAACGCGCCGGTTATTCCCTCAAAGGAGCCGCTGGAGCGCGAAGATTCAGGCAGGCCGAGAACGGAAGTGGATTCGGACTTGCCCGCATAGCGCACGTCGGTGACAAATCGGATTTGCGGATAGACTTCCGTAACGTTGGGGAGTTTGCTCAACTGCTGGCGCACATCCTCATCCAGAATGCGCGATTCCTTTTTTGGCGCCGAATCCGTTGGTGCAGGTGGCCGCGGCCCGCGAAAATTGCGCAGCGAAGTAACGAAGACGGCGTCGAACAAACCGGAGCGCGTAAGGCGCTGCGAGGCCAGCGTCTGCAGCCCGACGCCCAGCGAAAGCATGGCCACTAGGGAAGCTACACCCACAGCAACCCCTAGTGTCGTAAGCGAATTGCGAAGCACAGCTTCGCGCAAATTGCGTACCGCCAGTTCGCTCAGGTCTCGCGCTTTCAATGTTGCACCCCGTCGCTGACGAGCCGGCCGTCGGAGAGGAGCGCGATGCGATTCGCAAACTTCTCCGCGAGGGGCCGCTCATGCGTGACCATAATGATGGTCATGCCGAGAGAATCTTGAAACTTTCGCAACAGGAGGAGAATTTGTTCGCCGTTGACGCTGTCGAGATTTCCCGTCGGCTCGTCGGCGAACAGAATTGCCGGACGATTAACGAGAGCGCGCGCCAACGCGCCGCGCTGTTGCTCTCCCCCGGAAAGCTCGCTCGGCCGGTGCCGCTTGCGCGCGCCAAGCCCCACGCGCTCGAGCGCTTCGCCGACGCGGGACTCCCGGTCGCGGCGATCCACTTCGGCCAGCCGCAACGGCAATTCGACATTTTCCTCAAGCGTCATGCGGGGAAGAAGGTTGAACGATTGAAACACCATGCCGACCGTTTCGCGGCGATAGCGCGCAAGTTCGTCTGCTTCCAATTCGGCCAAGTTGCGCTCTCGGACGCGGATTGCGCCGGAGGTAGGACGATCAAGGCCGGCCATCATGCTCAATAGTGTTGACTTGCCAGAGCCGGAACTTCCCAAAAGGGCGAGGAACTCGCCTTGTTCAACGGCGAGGGAGACGGCGTCGACGGCGCGAATGACCGTCTCGCCCAGTTGATATTCCCGCGACACGCTCTCAGCCTGAATAAATATGGGGGCAGTGGGCATGGTTGGAGCGCTCAATTGTATTACGCAAAGAAGATGAGGAAGTTACGCGGGTTTCTTCGCTCCCTCGAAACGAGTTGTTGAAGTCGGATCGAGGGAGTCAAGTTGGCAGTAGGTATCAACGCATCAAAAAATAGCACGCAAGGCCAGCGAGGCCACGTGCTACTTTTGTTTGACAGTCAAAGGCTGAAGCAGTTTGAAATCGAGCGCCGTTTCCGCGGCTAGCGTGATGTCTCGATTGCCGGTGAGTCCTGCCCCACCGGTACCTGCTGCGGCGCCGATCAACGCACCGATGGCAGCGCCCTTGCCGCCACCAGCGACAGCCCCGATAGCAGCTCCTCCAGCCGCGCCACCGCCCACCATGACTGCTGTGCGCTTGCCCTTTCCTTTACTGGACATGGTGGCACCGGAGGTCTGAATCTCATGGTCCCTTCCGTTGACTGTGACGCTCGTGAGCGTAAGGCTCAGCGCGGCGCCACCCTTGAAACGGCCGGCAGCTTTCGCCTCATTCACGACTCCCTCTGCGCGGGCACCCTTCGGGATGGCGACCTTTCCTTCGACTTCGATGGGTGATTCGACGGTCGCTGTGAACTTGTCACCGGATTTGTTGGTTTTCGAGGTTATGGTTTGGTCCAGGACAACGGCGATCACGGTGTCAGCAGGAATGACCAGCGGTTTCGGCGCGATAGCCTTTTTCACGGCGGTTTTTGCCGCTTCCGCCATGGATGGCGTAGCGTTGGCGTCCGGGCTGGACTGCTGGTCAGCTGACTTTTGGCACCCTGCCACCAGCACGACAATGGAAAGAGCGGACAGCGAGATTGCAGCAAGATGGCGATTCATCAAATCCCTCCATGGGCTGGAAATCGTTATTCTTTAAACATACGCTCATCCATTATGAAGTCAATTTTACTTGCGCAAGTTCAAAACGAGAGTTTCGTCCCGATCTGGTACCTGGGGCAGCTTCTATGCCGTTGGAATTGCACCATTTCGGTTGTGATTAGAAGAATCCAATCTTGCTGAGGCCATTCCTACGTTCCGAGCTGCGCAGGGCCAAGAGAATGAACGAATTGCGAAAGAACAAGTGCCATACGGGTGACAGTGACCAAGTGGATCGCGCAGCCGACGATGATCCCGAGTTGGCGCATGACTTGCACCTGCTTCTCACGGCGTGCGCTGCTTACTCGTGCTCCCGTTCGTCAGGGTCCAATCAAGGGCAGGGGATCCTCAAGTCCATAGGGAAGCCTAGCAAATTCTGCCTCCACGAAGCGGGCAGAACGGGTCTGGTGCGAGCTGAGACAGGTCGTACTTCCGGGTTATGAGAATGAAACACAGCAAGATGCCAGGCAGCTTTCAAGATGGTGGGGCTGGGGTCCTCCGAACAAATTTTCGGAAGATCGAGCGCCGTGAATGGTGGTTGTGGGTAGCGGCGGCGATCATCACGCTGTTACTCACAGTTGCCTTGGCTTCATTTCTGCTCCCCAACTCTTCGTCGCCCCAGGACTTCCATGCCTTATATGCTCTCCCGCAAGCGGTACGCGGTCTCGTTGCCCTTGTTTTCTTGTTCGATCTCTACACCATCTATCAGCATTTGCAAATTCACCGGATTCGCAAACAGCTGATCGAGAGAGAAGAGCTGTTTCATTTAATCAGCGAGAATGCGGCGGACATGATTGCCGTCGTGGATTTGGAAGGCCGCAGGATTTTCAACAGTCTTTCTTATCAGAAAATACTGGGGTACTCGCCCGAAGAACTTCAAGAGTCATCGGGATTCGAGCAGATTCATCCGGAAGATCGCGAGCGGGTTAAGAAAGCTGCCACGCAAACCCGCCAATCGGGGATGGGAACGATACTGGAATATCGTTTTCGTCACAAGAATGGTGACTGGATGGTGCTGGAATCAGTCGCGAGCGTCATCCGCAACGAGAAAGGCGAGCCGGAGAAACTTGTGATCGTGAACCGCGATATTACTGAGCGTAAAAAAGCACAGGAGGCCCTGTCGCGCTCGGAAGCGAGTTTCCGATCTCTGGTCGAGGGCGCACCTCACGGCATCTATCGGGCGACGATGACGGGCCAATTCCTGCAAGTGAATCCGGCCCTCCAAAGAATGCTGGGGTATGACTCCGTGCAAGAATTGTTCAAGGCGGATCTTGCAACGCAAGTCTTTCGCCACTCCGCAGACTATGAACGAATGAACGAGCTTCTGGCTGAGTCAAAGGTCATGAAGGACACGGAACTGGAATGGAAGCGGTCGAGCGGCGAGCCGATCGTCGTGCGATGCTCGGGCCACCGCGTGGATGGCAAGGATGGTGGTCCCGATTACTTTGAGGTATTTGCAGAAGACGTGACCGAAAGGCGCACTCTGGAGCGCCAGCTGCGTATGGCCCAGAAGATGGAGGCCATCGGAAGGCTATCGGGAGGGATTGCGCACGATTTTAATAACCTGCTTGGAGTCATCATCGGGTATAGCGGGGTATTAAAGAAGTCCATGGACAAGAGCCAGCCCAACTACGAATTCGCGACGGAAATCGAAAAAGCAGGCCAGCGTGCTGCCTCATTGACGCGCCAGTTGCTTGCTTTCAGCAGACAGCAGGTCTTGACACCTTCCGTCCTGAGCTTCAATTCGCTGGTATCTGACATGGAAAAAATGCTGCCCCGCCTGCTAGGCGAAGATATCGACGTCTCTCTCTCTCTGGATCCTGATCTCGGGAATGTCAAAGCTGACCAGAGCCAGATCGAGCAGGTGATCATGAACCTAGCCGTGAATGCGCGGGACGCTATGCCTTCCGGCGGGAAACTCCAAATTCAGACCGCCAACAGAGAATTCGACTCTGCATACACGCGCGATCATCCCGGCTCTAAGAAAGGAAGCTACGTGATGCTCGCGATCGCAGATTCAGGGACCGGCATGAGCGCTGAGACTCTCGCGCATATCTTCGAGCCGTTCTTTACCACCAAGAAAGTAGGGGAAGGCACGGGACTCGGTCTCGCGACCGTGTATGGCGTAGTGAAGCAAAGCAACGGGTATATCTGGGTGGACAGTGCGCCGGACAAAGGGTCGAACTTTCAGATCTACCTTCCAAGGCACCTGGACACCCAGGAAGTTTCCGCTGAAAAGGTTCGGCCTGAATCCAGGGAGAGATCTCACGGATCAGAAATAATTCTCCTCGTGGAAGACGCTGACCCTCTGCGGAAACTGGCGCAGGTCTTTCTCGAGTCAAACGGATTCCGCGTGTTGTCGGCTCCCAGCGGAGAAGCAGCTCTCGAAATCGCAGTGCGTCATTCAGGTAGTTTCGACCTTCTGCTCACGGACGTAGTCATGCCCGGCATGAACGGCCGCGTTTTGGCGGAGCAATTATCGATGCGGCAGCCCGGGCTGAAGGTTCTCTTCATGTCCGGCTACACGGACAGCTTCATCGCCGGCCACGGAGTGCTCCAGGAGGGAACCAACCTTCTGCACAAGCCTTTTACCGAAGAAACTCTAGTGAGTAAGGTCCGAGAAGTTCTGGACGGCGCCAAGAATGCGTCGTCTGATTCGAAAGCAGAGTTGGACCAGGTGGGAAGCAGTTCCCGCTCTCGCCGATAGGAGGAAGGGCCGATGGGAAAGCTGCTGGTTGTGGATGACGACGAGGCGCTGCGGCGGCTGATGCACCTGGAACTCAGCGAAACCTACGAAGTCATTGACACGGGCGAACCCGAACACGGCTTGGCTCTCGCGCTGGAGCATAGGCCGGACGCCATCCTTCTCGATTTGCGCATGCCAAAGTATTCCGGTTATGAACTGTGCCAAACGTTCACCTCTTTCAGCCGGACACAGACGATTCCTGTTGTTATCGTGAGCGGCGAGGCGGGCGCGCAAACCAAGGAACACTGCAAGCAGTTGGGCGCAGCAGCGTACTTTGAAAAGCCTTTGGACTTTGAAGCACTCAAGGCGTGCCTTAGAGGAATCGTCAATACGTCCCGCTACGTTCCTCGAGCCGAGGTGCGCGTACGATTGCGGGTGCTGCTGAAGCTTCGCGGCAAAGATGCGCAGGGCAATGAATTTGAAGAGACGGCGACAACAGAGAACGTCAGCCTTAGCGGCTTTCTCTGCAGTTGCGCCAGAGAGATGTTGGTTCATTCCCTGGTAGACGTATACATGGTATCGGGAATTGACGAGCACGTGGGTAAAGCAGAGATCATGCACTCGGATGCTAAGGCCGCGCCACTCCACCGTTACGGGTGCCGATTCGCCGAAAAAAAGGGCCCCTGGGTGCTGCAGTAGCGGTCTCGCCCTGATGGGAATACTATTCCAGCGGTGCAGTCAGACCGTCCAGTCTATGCTCTCCATCATCGCCCGGGATTGACCACGTTGCTCAGTGCCTGAATGTCGCTTGCGGTCGTAGACCCAAAGCCTTGGATGGATGCCGTTTCACTTCGTATCGCTTCCCAAGTTTCGTCGCGGATGTTCAAGAACACGTTCGCCACTTGCGGGTCATACAGTTTTCCCGCCCCTCGCTCGATTACCTCTCTTGAAGTCTCGAACGCAAGAGCACGGCGATAGGGCCGGTCGGAGGTCATGGCGTCGAAGGTATCCGCCACCGCGAAAATCTTCGCACCCGCTGGAATCTCCCCTGCCTTTAGGCCTCTAGGATATCCGCTTCCATCGCAACGCTCATGATGGGCGAAGATGATTTCGGCGGCCGCGGCAAGAAACGAGATGCCTTTGACTAGGTCATACCCAATCTGTGCGTGGCGCTGCATGATTTCGCGTTCTTCATCGGTAAGCGGCCCCGGTTTGAGGAGAATGGCGTCCGATATCGCCAGTTTGCCGATGTCGTGCAGCCACGCTCCCATGGCGATAATCCTCATCTGCTTTTCCAAGCCACCCATCACTTTCGCAATCTCTATGGAGTACAGAAATACGCGTCGAGAGTGTCCCGCCGTCGGGCCGTCGCGCAAATCGATGGCTGCTCCCAGTACTTCAAGCGTGTGGTCGTAGCTGCGCTCGATCTGGCGCAGTGCCTCCCGGAGTTGCTGGGTTTGCTCGGCAACGATTTCTTCGAGATGATGACGGTAGTTTTCAACCTCCTGTTCCAATCGCTTCACGTGCAGCGCGCGGTTGAGGCTCGCCAAGACTATGTTTGCATCCACTTGGAGAGGCTTGACGAGATAATCGTCCGCGCCCTGGCGCATCGCTTGGATGCCGACTCGGATGTCATCTACACCGGTGACCATCAGGAAAACCAGATGGGGATAGCTCTCCTTCACCTTCGCCAGCAGCTCCACGCCGGTCATCCCAGGCATTTGCAGGTCAGAAATTACCGCATCTATCCGATGTGTTTCGAGGATGCGGAGCGCCTCGTCGCCGCTGGCTGCTGTCTCGCAGGTAATGTTATGCTGCGCGAGAACCGCGGCCATGACCTTTCGAACGGAAGCCTCATCGTCCACGATGAGCACTCGTAGAGCAACGGAATGCGCCAAGTGGATTGGATCATTTGCCAACCGGCGTCCTGAGTCCGCGCTTTGGGCGCCCGTGTCAATGCCGCCCCTTTCCTGTGCGGTCGAGGTCTTGGTGGCTCGAAAACCCAGCAAACTCAATCAGTTGGTCGCGGCTTTACGAAGGTCATCGATTTTGCGTTCAAATACTGTTTCAGTGGAGGATTCCGTTCCACATTGGAACGAAGAGCACCGTTCCTGCAATCAAACGTGAGTTGGCCGCAGGTTCGTGGTGCTCTTTGCGCCAACACGTGCCCGCATTGTCTTGACACGCTCCCGTGCTCCGTCCAAACTGGATTTACCCCTTCCAAAGTCTAAGTGCTTTGTGTGAGCCGATGCACATTCTTGTCGCTGAAGATGACGCGCCGCTGGCGGAATTTCTGCACCAGCGGCTCGAGCAAGAGCAATTCTCTGTGCACGTTGTTTCTGATGGGGCGGAGGCGCAACAACTGGCTTCCGATCCGGCATACGATCTCGTGATTCTGGATCTCAATCTCCCGGGAATCGGCGGGCTGGATGTCCTTCGCGGGATTCGCTCCCGGAGGCCGGATTTGCCCGTGGTCATCGTGACCGGCGCCAGCATGGTGGAGGAGCGCGTCCGCGGCCTTGATGCCGGCGCGGACGATTATGTGGCAAAACCTTTTGCCTTCGCTGAACTTGCCGCGCGCATCCGCGCGGTTCTGCGTAGGGGAAGCCGGCCCGCGCGGTCGATTCTCCAGATCGAGGATCTCGAAGTCGATCGTGTCAGCCACACCGTGCGCCGCGGAAGTCACAACATCGATCTCAGCCCGAAGGAATTCGCTTTGCTTGAATTCCTGATGCGCTACGAGGGCCAGCCCGTTTCCCGCACCGCCATCGTCGAGCAGGTCTGGAAACTCAATTTTGATACAGTGACCAACGTCGTGGATGTGTACATCAACTATCTTCGCCGCAAAGTGGATTCCGGATACGACCGCGCCCTCATTCGAACGATTCGCGGCGTTGGCTACCAGATCGGCGGAAACGGCCAGCACGCATAGCAGTCGAGAAGACAGAACACGTAGTCCTAAGGCTAACGTCAATTTGCGGTAGCGTGTATCTGTAATAGGCGCAAGGGGAGCTTCTGGCACTTATCCGATTATCCGCACGACTTACCGGACAAGTAGATTGTGTGATTGTGCGGCTAACACTACTTCGTAGAGAGCGCTTGCATCAATTCCCGATGTGCTGTTGCCAGGCGGATTCGCGCTTCATTAGTCACACGAATACTTGGAATCAAGGTCCGTTCCACCTTGCCGAGCCGCCGAATCTTTGATTCCAAATCATCGACACGGGCCTTTGCCTCAGCCGGCGGTTCACGCAACGCCGCCTGCGCTGCCAACATGTATTCCTCGTACTTACGAATCTTGTCATCGCTTTCCGGCTTGCCCGCTGTTCGCGACTTTTGAAGAAACTGGTCTCCAATCGCGAATTCCACGCCCCATGCCGCGCCCCAATCGAAACCATCCTCCGGCATCGTTTTCACGACAACAGACAGCTCCGTTTTCTGCTCCTCGTTCAATTTTCCCTGTCGGGCGCTATCGCGAAGCGAATGCAGGTTATCCAGAATAATTGCATGAGCTATCAGCGCGGCAATCACTGGACCGCGTGACAAATCCTGCCCAAAGTGGACCCCAGCCAGCCACGTATCTACGGCCGTTCGCGAATCGCCATGCGCCATCTCGCGTATTCCTTGGAGTGCATTCAAATTAGACAGCAGCCGGGCTCGCATCCCAAACCAGACAGGCATCCTCGCCCCGTGCCGGTAATCGAATCCCCAATTGCATTCGGGAACCTTCGTTGCCCGTTGCATCGTTAGAATCGCGTCGAGGTTGGAATCTGTAATTGGGCCAAGTTTCGTTTCGTCCCACGCCACCTGACCAGCGAACGTCGCTTCCAACAAATGCCGCGTCGCATCATCATCAGGCGGCTCCCACAACTCCGCCAGAGCAAACCAGTAGCGCAGCGCTGCATTGTCCGTTTCTGGCGGAAACATCGCCTGTGCCCGCGCTGTGTGGGCGCTGGCAATAACGGCCATAATCGTTGTCAATACACGGAATTTCATGGGTTAAGATGCATCTATTGTAAGCCGAGAGTCGCAACGGGTAACCCAGAAAACTAGCAGCGGATAACTGTTGGTAACGCTCTATGTGCCTGTCCAGTAGCTTATTGCCTGGTAAACGCGGTAATCGGAGAAGTGAAGTCTGTGGTGTAAGCTTGCGGGCGTATGTTGTGATGCGGCAACGGAGGTCCCTTTGGAGAAAAACCCAAACGCTATGCGTGCGGTGCTATGGGCCGGCTTTGCGTGCGGCGTCCTCGACATTACTGCCGCGTTCATCGTCTACGGCTACTTCGGCGCCAAGCCTGTACCGCTCCTGCAAGGAATTGCCAGCGGATTGCTTGGGCCGAAAGCATTCGACGGCGGACTCGCAACGGCACTGCTTGGCCTTCTTTGTCACTTCGTCATCGCATTTGGTGCAGCTACGGTCTACTTTGTGGCCAGCCGCGCTATTCGTTTCTTGATACAGAACGCGGTCCTTTCTGGCGTGCTGTATGGCGTGGCCGTCTATTTCTTCA
>WNGJ01008345.1_pt1 | contig 11027 bp, 9 predicted proteins | sample 5400611 | NCBI WGS metagenome assembly WNGJ01 (sample SAMN13153375, study PRJNA577476) | soil metagenome | isolation source: 40 cm soil or saprolite under Garry oak tree replicate 1 | place: USA:California | collected 2016-06-15 | reverse complement strand
TCCGCGAACGCGTCGCCCGCGAGATGCGCGTGCAGGGAAGAGACTGGGAGAACCTCTACCTCGCCGCCGGGGGCGCTGAGGGCGTTCTCCTCGTGTCCTTCAAGAACGACGCGCTCAAGCCGCTCACCGGCAAGACGCTCGCAGACGTTGCGCGGATGCGCGGCACATCGCCCGAGGAGACCGCGATGGATCTCGTGGTCGAGGACGAGAGCCGCGTCGGCGCGTGCTACTTCATCGCGTCCGAGGACAACCTGCGGCGTGAGGTCGCGATCGAGTGGATGAGCTTCGGCTCGGACGAAGCCGCGCCCGCACCCGAGGGCGTGTTCCTGAGGTCGAACCCGCACCCGCGCGCGTACGGCACGTTCGCGCGACTGCTCGGGCACTACGTCCGCGAGGAGGGGCTCGTGCCGCTCGAGGAAGCGATTCGCCGGCTCACGAGCTTTCCCGCGCAGAACCTCCGTCTCGACCGGCGCGGGCGCATCGCGCGCGGATACTTCGCCGACGTCGTCGCGTTCGATGCGGAGAAGATCGCCGGCCACGCGACCTACGCCGACCCGCACCGCTACGCCACCGGCGTGGTCGACGTGTTCGTCAACGGCGAGCAGGTGCTGCGTCGGGGCGAGCACACCGGCGCTCGGCCCGGGCGGGTGCTGGCGGTCTAGAGGATCTTGTCCGCGATGCGCTCGTTGGCCCGGTAGTCCCACGGCACCGCGACGAGCGCGGGCTCGCCCAGGTCGAGCGCGCGGCGAAGCGTGGGGAAGAGCTCGCGCGTCGTCGGGACCGCGAACCCGGCAATACCGAACGCCCGCGCCAGCTCGACGAAACCGGGATTGCCGAACTCAGTCGCGAACGCGCGTCCGAAGATCCGCCGCTCGTTCGCCTCGATGATCCCGAGACGATCGTCGACGAGGACCATGCACACGATCGCCGTGCCGATCCGCTTCGCCGTCTCCAGCTCCTGGACGTTCATGAGGAAGCCGCCATCGCCCGCGAAGGCGATGACCTTGCGCTCGGGGAACACGAGCTTCGCGGCTATCGCCCCGGGGAGCGCGATGCCCATCGAGGCGAGACCGTTCGAGACGACAACGGTATTCGGCACCGGACTCGGGTAGTACCGCGACAGCCACACCTTGTGCGCGCCTACATCGCTGACGACGATGTCCTCGGGCGCGAGCGCCTCGCGGACCGCCGCCACCACCTGTTGCGGCGCGAAAGGCGCGGGCGTGTCTTTGGTCGAGGTCCCGAGCGGCCTGTTCACGATCCGGATCTGCTTGTCCTTCCGCTCTTCGACGCGCTCCGCGAGCTCCGTGAGCGACTCGTCGAGCTCGCCCACCACCTCGACCGAGGGCTGGTAATGGCCATCGAGCTCGGCGGCCGTGCTGTCGATATGGACGACGACCTTGTCGCGCTTGGGATTCCACAGCGACGGGGACCACTCGACGAGGTCGTAACCGACGGCGATGACCAGATCGGCCTCCGCGAGCTGCGAGATGTTCGCGAGCTCCGCACCCGGACGCTGCAGTCCGGCCGCCGGGAGCGACTGCTGGCTGAACGGGTCAAGCACGCCCTTCGCCATGTACGTGTGCGTCGCTGATATGCCGCTCCGCCGGACGAAGCGCCGGAGCGCTTCGACGCTGGCGTGGCCGGCCGCCTGCCGGCGCGCGACGCCGTTGCCGGCGAGGATGATCGGAGCCTTCGCTTGTTTGATGAGCTCGAGCGCCCGCTTGATGACCGCTTCCTGCGCTTTCGGATACGACGTCCGCCGGACCTCGAGCGGCTTCATGTCGATGTCCTCGCCGGCGATGTCTTCGGGAAGCTCGATGTGCGTCGCGCCCGGTTTTTCCAGACGTGCGAGGCGGAAGGCCTTGCGAACGATCTCGGGTGTCGACTCGGCGACACTGATCCGCGTGCTCCACTTCGTGACCGGGCCGAACATCCGCACGATATCGATGTACTGGTGCGATTCCTTGTGCGAGCGCTCGAGACCGACCTGTCCCGTGATCGCGACGAGCGGCGCGCGGTCGATCTGCGCGTCCGCTACTCCGGTGATGAGGTTGGTCGCACCCGGGCCGAGCGTCGCGAGGCAGACCCCGGGATAGGACGAGAGACGGCCGTACACGTCGGCCATGAACGCGGCGCCCTGCTCGTGCCGCGTGAGGACGAATTTGATCTTGTCGCTATCCGCGAGCGCGGCGTTGAGCGCGAGCGTCTCCTCGCCGGGAATGCCGAACACGTGCCGCACGCCCTCGTTCTCGAGGCAGCGCACGAGAAGCTGCGCGACGTTCATTGTGGGGACCTGCTCATTGTCGCGGAATTCGTCACCGCGCGGAAGACTGTTCTTTTCGCCGTCGCGCGCTCATCGTGCGCGCTCGATGCAAAGCGTCACTGAACGCCTCGCGCACGTCCTCTGGATCGGCGGAGGTCCGTGCGCCGGCAAGACGACGCTGTCGCGGTTGCTCGCGGGTACGTACGACCTCAGGATCTACAACCTCGACTGGCACTACGCACGCGAAGATCGCTTCCGCGGCGGGCCCGCGGCGCGCTGGTGGGGTGGGCACACGATGGATGAGCGCTGGGTCGACGTCACGGCCGAGGAGCTCCTCGAGCGCTCGACCGCCTGTTGGAACGAGCAATTTCCAGTCGCTGTGGACCAGCTCCTGGCGATGCCTGTCTCTCGCGGGGTCATCGTCGAGGGCCCCGGCGCGGCTCCCTGGCTCGTCGCGCCGGTCATTCGCGACTCGCGGCAGGCCATTTTCCTCGTGCCCGACGAAACACTGCGCAACCGCGTCGTGGTCGACCGGGAGCGCCGGGGTACGAGCGTCGCGTATAGCACGACGCGCGATCCAGAGAGAGCGCGCTCGAATCATCGCGAGCGGGATCGTCGATGGAATAGCCGCATCGAGATGAGCTGTCGCGAGCTCGGGCTCCGCTCCGTGCGGATGGACGACCCGCTCGATCTCGACGCGAGTCTCGCGCTCGTCGAAGGTCACTTCGCGCCGCGGCTTCCGACCGTGCTGAACGTTTAGCGCGCCGCCTCGCCGATGAGTCGCTCGACGACGACGGTGTCGCGCCACTCGCCGTCGAGCCTGCCGTGTCTTCGGTACGTGCCGACCTCGCGGAAGCCGACCTTCGCGAGGAGCTTGCGGCTCGGCTCGTTCTCGGGGAAGACGCGCGAGAGGAGCTTCCATATCCCGCGGCCTTCACATTCGCTGACGAGCGCGTCCATCGCGGCGCGGCCCGCTCCGGTCCCCCGCGCCTCGCGCGCGACATAGACGGAGAACTCGGCAACACCGGCGTAGCACGCCCGCGCTCGGTACTCGCTCGCGGACGCCCACGCGATCACGCGCCCCTCGCGCTCGACGACGACGGTCGGCCAGCGCTGCGCGCGCTCGCGCAGGCCACGTGTGATGTCGTCGGCCGTCCGGGGCTCGGTCTCGAACGTGGCAAGCCGATCGGCGATCCCTTCGTTGTAGATGCGCGCGATCGCCAGAGCATCCTCGACGTTCGCGACGCGTGCCCGAGTCACTCGGCCGGCTGGGACGTCGGCTGTTGCGCCTCCGCTGGTCCGATCCAGATCGTCTGCACGTTCGTGAACTCGCGCGCACCGAACGCCGATAGCTCGCGCCCGTAGCCCGAACGCTTGATCCCGCCGAACGGCAGGCGCGGGTCCGACGCGACGATGCCGTTGATGAACACGCTCCCCGACTCGATGCGGCGGGCGAGCCGCTCGCCCAACGCGGCGTCGCGCGTCCACAGCGACGCGCCGAGACCGTACGCGGAGTCATTCGCGACGCGCACGGCCTCGTCCGCGTCGCGCACGCGCACCACCGCGGCGGCGGGGCCGAACGTTTCTTCCCTGAAGGCCGGCATGTCGGGCGTGACGCTGGCGAGCACCGTCGGCCTGAAGAAGTACCCCTTCCCGCTCACGCGCTCGCCGCCGGTGAGGGCGCGCGCGCCGGCGCGCACGGACGCATCGACCTGGCGCTCCAGCGTGTCGAGGAGGTCGCGCCGGGCGAGCGGACCGATCTGCGTCTTCGGGTCCATCGGGTCGCCGACGACCAGATCCTCCACGCCCTTCGCGAAACGTCGCTCGAAGTCGTCGGCAATGGAGTCGACGACGATGAAGCGCTTTGCGGCGATGCACGACTGGCCGTTGTTCTGATTGCGCGCGCGGACGCCGGTGGCCGCAGCGGCCTCGACGTCGGCGTCCGCAAGGACGATGAACGGATCCGATCCACCGAGCTCGAGCACGGTCTTCTTGAGGGCATGGCCTGCGAGCTCCGCGATGCGTGAGCCGGTGTCCGAGCTTCCGGTGAGCGTGACCGCGCGGATGCGGTCGTCCGCGATGATCGGCTCGATCGCCGCTCCGGACACGAGAACGGTGCGCAGCAGGCCCTTGGGAAAGCCGGCGTCGCGGATCGCCTCTTCGATCGCAAGCGCGCACTGCGGTACGTTCGAGGCATGCTTGAGGAGGCCCGCGTTGCCGGCCATAAGCGCCGGCGCCGCGAACCGGACGACCTGCCAGAACGGAAAGTTCCACGGCATCACGGCGAGGACCACACCGAGCGGCTGGAACGCGACGAGGCTCCGGCGCGCGTTCGAGCGGACAACCTCGTCGGCGAGGTAGCGGGCCGCGGTGTCGGCAAAGTGCTCACACGCCCACGCGCACTTCTCGATCTCGGCCTTCGCTTCGCCGATAGGCTTACCCATCTCCAAAGTGGCGAGGCGCGCGTAGGGCTCGGCACGCTCTCGCAGGAGCCGCGCGAGAGCGCGCATCGGAACGGCCCGCTCGGCGATCGGACGCTGGCGCCACAGAAGAAACGCGTCGTGGGCCTCGGCGAGAGCCATCTCGACCTCGTCAGGCCCGAACGCGTCGAACGACGCGATCAGCTCCTCGGTCGCCGGATTCACCGCGGTGATCTGGTTAACGGCGGTCGCCATCCCAGTCGAGGATAGTCCCCTCACTTGTTCGGGAATGGATGCACTGGCGTGAAAACTTTGACTTCGATCGGCGAGGCAGCTTTCTTGAACCGCTCCCCGTCCGCGGGCACGCCGACACCCGGGTAAAAGCCGAAGTGCATGGGGACGGCGATCTTCGGCTTGAGCGCCTTGGCCATGCCGGCCGCCTCGTCGACGGTCATGACATAGCCACCATCGCCGATGGGCAGGAAGGCCACGTCGGCCCGGATCGTGTCGAGCTCGGGCAGGTGATCGGTATCGCCCGCGTGGTAATAGGTATGTCCGCCGAGCTGCAGGACGTAGCCGACCCAGTTGTTGCGCTTCGGATGCGCCTCGAGACGCGCGGGGTCGATGTTGAAGGCGGGCACGGCCTCGATCTTCACGCCGGCGATGTCGAGCCGGTCCCCCGGCTTGACCGGCTTGACGTTACCGGACAGCTGCGCCGCGACGTCGCCCGGCGCGACGATGACAGTCTTGTCGTTCTTCACGCGAGAGATGTCGTCCGGCACGAAATGGTCACCGTGCGCATGCGTGATGAGGATGAGGTCCGCTGGAGGGAGGCCGTCGGTCAGGCCCCACGAGTCGATGTACACGACGACCTTCTCGCCCTTCCAGCGAAATGTCGACTGCTTGTACCAGGTGAACTTATCGAGCATTCAGCTCCTCCCCTTGATCGGGTTGCGCAGCACGCCGATGCCCTCGATCTCGACCTCGACGACATCGCCCACCTTCAGGAACTCCGGCGGCGTCCTCGCGAACCCGACTCCCGCGGGGGTGCCGGTGATGATCATGTCGCCGGGCCAGAGCTCGCAGCCCGCCGAGACTTCGGCGATGAGGCGAGGGATCTTGAAGACCATGAACTTCGTTCGTGAATCCTGCTTGCCCACACCGTTCACACGGGAGCGGATCGCGAGATCCGATGGATCGAGCTCGTCGGCGGTCACTATCCACGGCCCCATCGGCAGATGCGTGTCGAAGTTCTTCCCTTTGAACCACTGCCCGCCGTGCCGCCGCTGCACATCGCGCACCGAGATGTCGTTCGCGCAGGTATAGCCGAAGACGTGGCTCATCGCGGCCGACTCGGTGATGTCGCGGCCCCCCTTTCCGATCACGACTGCCAGCTCCGCCTCCCAGTCGAGCTGCTCCGAATGGGGCGCCGGGAAGAACACCGGCGCATCCGGGCCGACCACGGTCGCCGGGTTCTTCGTGAAGAGCGCCGGGAACTGCGGTATCTCCTGGGGCGCGAGCTGCGGGCCGGATTGACCGCGCGCCTGCTTTCCCTCTTCGAAGTGCTCGCTGTAATTCCAGCCGACGCAAAACACGTTACGTGGCGGCCGCGGGATCGGCGCGTGCAGCTTCGCGGTCGCCAAAGGAATACCGCCTCGCGCCTTGCGCGCCGCGTTGCGGAGGTCCGTCAAGAATTCCTCGCCGGAAAGCAAAAGGTCGAGCACGTCGTCCTCGTCGGTGGCGCCGCCCACGAGGTCGACGGTCGAAAGAACGGTGTCGTCCCGTGCGACGACGCCGGCCGCCGGGACTCCACGCTGCTCGAATGTGCAGAGCCTCACGTCGCACGGACTATCGCACGACTCACCTCGGCCTCGCGTCGAGGGCATCGCCGATCGGGATCTCTCCCGTCTCCGGCTCGATGAGTCGCGCGGGAAGACGGCTGGCGAGGTACGCGCCGACGATGGCCACGAGGAGCATCACGACGTATACCGCATGGAGGCCCGCGGCCAGCGGAGCCGCTTCGGCCGAGCTGATCTCCGTTCGACCGCTCGGGTTCAGCAACGCGCCCGCGCTCCTCGCAGCCTCGGGACCCATCGCCGTGACGAGAACTCCGCCGAGCGCCGTGACGCCGACGGCGGCGCCGAGGCTGCGCGCGAACTGCACGAGACTCGTCGCGATCCCACGGCGCGACCAGCTCACGACACTCTGGACGGAGACCAGGATCGGATTCAGCGTGAGTCCCATGCCAAAGCCGATGAGGACCACCGCGGCGACGGCCTGCGCGAGGGGACTGGCCGGTTCGAGCAGCGTGAGCAGACCGGCGCCGATCCCCCAGGCGGTGGTGCCGATGAGCGCGGACCGGCGCGGCCCGAGGCGGATCATCGCGACGCTCATGAAGATCGACCCCGACGACCAGCCGAGGCTCGTGGTGGACACGATGAGCCCAGCCTCGATGGGAAGACGGCGCTGGACGCCCTGCATGAACGGCGGAACGAACGTCGTGACCGCGAAGAGCATGATGCCGACGACCGCGTTGAGAGCTATGCCGCTGCTCACGGCCGGGAGGCGCACGAGAGAAAGGTCGATCAGCGGGCTCGACGCGCGTTGTTCGAAGAACAGGAACGCGATCCCCGCGACGGCGGCGCCACCCAATGTCAGGGCGGGGGCCACGCCGTTCAGCCCGAGCAGCAGGCCCAGCGTGGCGAGCCCGAAGGCTCCGGCCCCGAGCCAGTCGATGTCCGAGCTGTGCCGGGCCACGCGCTCGTGGAAGAAGACGATCATCACCGCGGCCGCGATCGCGCCGATCGGCAGGTTCACGTAGAAGGCCCAGCGCCACGACAGCGATTGCGTGAGCAGCCCGCCGATCGTCGGGCCCACCACGGCGGAGGTGATCCACACCGTGCTGAAGAGGGCCTGCATGCGCGCGCGAGCGCGCAGCGCGAAGAGATCGCCGATGATCGTCAGGCCAACGGGCAGCAACGCGCCCGCTCCGAGGCCCTGCACCGCCCTGAAGACGATGAGCTCGTTCATGTTGCCTGAGAGCCCCGCGAGCACCGACCCGAGGACGAAAACGAGAAGCCCGCCGAGATACAGCGGCTTGCGTCCGTAGACGTCGGCGAGGCGCCCGAAGAGCGGCGTCGCGACGGTCGAGACGAGGAGGTACGCCGAGAACACGAGGGCATAGCGATCGATGCCGCCGAGCTCACCGATCACGGTCGGCATCGCGGTCCCCACGACGGTCTGGTCGAGAGCCGCGACGAAGCTGCCGATCATCACCACGGCGACCCCGGCCGTCTGCTGGCGCGTCACCGGCCGACGCGACCGCCACTAAACTCGGTCGCATGGATCGCATCACCGATCTTCTGGCGGCCGGGAGAACTTTCTCGTTCGAGTTCTTCCCTCCGAAGAACGACGATGAGCAGCGATTGCTCAGCAGAACGATCGCGGACCTTCAGCCGCTCAATCCTTCCTTCGTCTCGGTCACCTACCGGGGTGGCCGGATATCCCGCGAGCGCACGACGCGCGTCGTCGTCGACCTCATCAAGAACACCTCCCTGACGCCGATGGCCCATCTGACCTGCGTGGCGCACCCTCGCTTCGAGCTCGGCGAGATCCTGGGGGGGTTCCGAGCCGTCGGCGTGGAGAACCTCCTGGCGCTCGGCGGGGATCCGCTTCCGGCGGAGGAGTCGTACAAGGAGCTGGAGTACGCGTCGGAGCTGGTCGAGCTCGGACGCCGCACCGGATTTGGGTCGATCGGCGTCGCCGCTCATCCCGCCGGGCACCCGCGCTCGCCCGATCTGGCAAGCGACCGCGATCACCTGGCATCCAAGCTCGAGCTCGCGGACTTCGCGATAACTCAGTTCTTCTTCAAGCTCGAGGAATACGAGCGCCTTCGCGAGGATCTGGCCGCGCGCCGGATCACGAAGCCGATCCTCGCGGGCATCATGCCGATCACCTCGCTGACCTCGGTGCAGCACATGGCCCAGCTCTCCGGCTACGCGGTCCCGGACGACATCGTCAAGAGGATCACAGCGGGCGGGGACGATCCGCAGGAGATACGCAAGCGCGGGATCGACGTGGCTGTCGAGCTCTGCAGTGACCTGCTCACCGCGGGCGTGCCGGGGTTGCACTTCTACACGCTCAACTTCTCCAAAGCGACGCGGGAGATCTACGCGAGGCTGCGGCTCGTTCCGGACTGAGCTCACGTGCGCACACGCGACAGGATCTCCGCGGAGAAAAGTCCCCACTGATCGATGAGCTCGTCGACCGTTTCGGCCGGGAACGCGATGGCGGCGCAGTGATCGACGCCGGCGTCGGCGAACGCGGCGAGACGCTCAAGTATTGCCTCCGGACTGCCGACAAGATTCGACACGGTCATCAAGGCGGGGTCGCGCTTGGCCGGGTCGCGCGAACGGCGGTGACGCGCAAAGCGGCTCGCCTCGTACCGGCGGAGCGCCTCCTCGTGGCGAGTCGCGATCATCGCGCTCACCTCCGGCGCGACCTCGACCGAATTCGGGCGGCGCCCAAGCTCCGCGACGCGCTCGCGGAGTCGGACGACCCACTCGCGCAGCTCGGCGATGGGTCGCCAGCCGGGCATCCAGCCCTGGCCCCATCGCGCCGCGCGCTCGATCGCCCGCTGCGTGTGTCCGCCGATGTAGAGCGGGAACGGGCGCTGCGCGGGCGCGGGTGAAAGCTCGACGTCGTCGAAGCGGACCCAGCGCCCGTGGTACGAGCCGCCTCCCTCGTCGAGGAGCTGGCGCAGCGCCGCCAGGTTCTCGGTGAAGGTCGCGCGGCGGTCGGCGGCGCTCCGTTCCGGATGCACCGCGGCGAATTCCTCCGGGTACGCGCCGGCCCCGACCCCGAGCGTCAAACGGCCGTCCGAGAGCACATCGAGGGTGGTCACCTGCTTCGCGAGCGCGAGCGGATCGCGAAGGGGCAGGGCGATGACCGCGGTGCCGAGCCGGATCCGGTGTGTGCCTCCGGCGATCTGAGCCAGAACGAGGAGCGGGTCGTAGAAACGAGGCGCGCCGTCCGGGGAGTCGCGCAGGAAGCGCGGCGTGACGAGATGGTCGTTCGCCCACACGCCGTCATACCCGAGCGCCTCGGCCGCGCGGGCGAGGCGCACGAAGGTCGATCCATCGGGCACGAACCCGACCGGGTAGCCGAGTCCCTCGTACGAGGTCGGGAGCGCGACGCTGAACTTCAAGGACGCGTCTAACCGCAGAAGCGACTGAACCCTAGAGCGAGCGAGCGCACCTCCCGCTCGAGGCGCTCGAGCGTCGGGCTCACTTCCGCGAACCGCGCGTCTCGCGCCGGCAGGCTGCTCCAGATCCCGTCGATGAGACGCTGCGCCTCCCCTCGGATGGCGTCGGCATCCACCTTCGTGACCTGCCCGCCACGCACGACGACCTCCCCGTCGACGAGGACCGTGTCGACCGAGCGTCCGAGCTCGGCGTACACGAGCTGGTTGGCGATCTGCTGCTTCGGGGCGAGCCGCAGATCCCCGGTCTTCAGCAGGACGACGTCCGCACGGAAGCCGGACGCGAGCCGGCCGATCTTTTGGCCGAGGGCGCGCGCGCCGCCGTCCCAGCACATCCGCAAGCTGTCGAGCGCCGTCGGCCACTGGTCCTGGGGCACGATCGGGCGCTGCACCAGCGCGGCAGCCTTCAGCGTCTCGAACATGTTCTGGCTGTCGTTGCTGCTCGCGCCGTCCGTGCCGAGAGCGACCGGGACGCCCGCACGCAGCATCGCGGGGACCGGCGCGACGCCCGCGCCCAGCTTCAGGTTGCTCACCGGGTTGTGGACCACGCCCGCTTCCGACGCCGCGAGGACGCCAATCTCCTTTTCGTCGAGCCAGATCGCGTGCGCGAACGACGTCCACGACCGCAGCCCGCCGATCTCGCGGAGGAACTCGACGGTCGATCCGCCGTAGCGCGCCCCGGCGACCGGGACCTGCGATTTCGCCGAGAGGAGGTGCGTGTGCAGTCCCACTCCGTGGCGTGCGGCGAGGTCGAGCGATGCCTTGAACAGCTCGACCGAGCACCGCGGCAGCGACGAGGGTCCGAGCATCGGGCGAAGTCGCGGGTGCCGTCCGCGCCATCGCTCGAGGAACGGCTCGACGCGTCCGAGCAGCTCGGGGACCGTACCGGTGCGCGCGCGCGGGCGCTCTTCGCCAATGAGCGCCATCGGGAGCGAATCGAAGAAGTCGAGATCGCTGTACTGCGCGGCGACGTTCGCGCGCATGCCGACGTCGACATAGGCGGACATGATCTGGTCCATGCCCTCGTCGAACCACTGCTGCGGGCTGCGCGGACAGTCGAGCACGGCCGTCGTTCCGGTGG
>WNGJ01012770.1_pt1 | contig 11028 bp, 2 predicted proteins | sample 5400611 | NCBI WGS metagenome assembly WNGJ01 (sample SAMN13153375, study PRJNA577476) | soil metagenome | isolation source: 40 cm soil or saprolite under Garry oak tree replicate 1 | place: USA:California | collected 2016-06-15 | reverse complement strand
GTGGCAGATGGCACGCTGCACCGAGAATGTGCGAGAGTCTTTCGCAAAGACAAATCGGAAGATGATGGCCTGGGTCGCCCATTGCGCCTGCATAGGCACCAATCTGAAGCGATTGCCATCGCCCGTAAGGGTGCAAGCTATGTCCTGACCACGGGCACGGGTTCAGGGAAGAGCCTGGCCTATATCGTCCCCATCGTCGATTCCGTGCTGCGCCATGGGAGCGGGAAGGGCATCCAGGCCATTGTGGTCTATCCGATGAACGCGCTGGCCAACAGCCAGCTCAAAGAGTTGGAAAAATTCCTGCGCCTGGGCTCTCCGAACAAGCAAAGCCCGGTGACCTTTGAACGCTACACCGGGCAAGAATCGGACGCCGAACGAGAGCGCATTCGTGCCAACCCGCCTGACATCTTGCTCACCAATTATGTGATGCTGGAGTTGATCCTCACCCGCTCAACAGACAAACCGCTGCTCTCTTCCGCAGCACTACGTTTTCTCGTCCTGGACGAACTGCATACCTATCGCGGTCGCCAGGGAGCCGATGTCGCACTGCTGGTCCGCCGCGTACGGGACCGGCTGGCAACGAGCGAACTCCAATGCGTGGGCACCTCTGCCACCCTGGCGGGTGCTGGCACCTATGAGGAACGGCGGTTTGGAGTAGCGGCTATGGCTTCTCAGCTGTTTGGCACCACTGTTCGCCCTGAACACGTGATCGGCGAAACGCTGATGCGTACCACGAGCAGTTGCGATGAGCAGGATCCGACCTTTGTGCGAGATCTGACTGAGCGCGTGCGAGAAGTTGGGCGCACACCGCCGCACGATTTTCAGGGCTTTATCGCTGACCCCCTCTCCATCTGGATCGAGAGCACCTTTGGGATCAAACCCGAGGGGGACCGCCTGGTGCGTACCACGCCCAAGAGCATCTCCCGCGAAAAAGATGGAGCAGCTGCACAACTGAGTCGCCTGACAGGCGTCCCAATCGAACGCTGCATTGAGGCGATCCAGCAGGCGTTGCTTGCCGGATATGCGTGCGAGCCGCATCCAGAAACAGGTGCGCCGCCCTTTGCCTTTCGCCTCCACCAGTTCATTAGCAAGGGCGATACACTGTATGCTTCGCTCGAAACAGAGCCGCACCTGACGCTGCAACGCCAGCAATACGTCCCTGGAGGTCGTGAGCGCGTGCTCCTGCCGCTGATATTTTGCCGCGAGTGCGGCCAGGAATACTATTGCGTCCGCTTGAAGGACGGACAGTTCCTCCCCCGTGAATTACATGACCAGCAGGATGACGAGGGGGAAGCGGGTTTTCTCTACGACAGCACGGACAATCCCTGGCCGCTTGATCAACACTCAATTGAGGAGCGGCTTCCTGACGAATGGCTGGAAGAGACGCGCACCGGCCCCCGTGTCCGCCGCAACCGCCGGGAGAACCTTCCCCGACCAGTGCATGTGAGCGCCGATGGTATGCAACTCGAGGGCGCAGGAAGTACCGGAACGGGACTGGACTGCCATTTCGTATCCGCCCCATTTCGCTTCTGCCTCCACTGCGGAGTCTCCTATGGCTCTCGCCAGCGGGATGACTTCTCGAAACTGGCCTCCTTAAGCTCAGAGGGACGCAGTACCGCGACGACCATTTTGAGCCTGTCCGCGATGCGCAGCCTGCGCGATGCCCAGATCAAGAACATGCCGCCCAAGATGTTGAGTTTTACCGACAACCGGCAGGATGCCTCCCTGCAGGCGGGCCACTTTAACGACTTCATCGAGGTGGGCCTGCTGCGTTCGGCGCTCTACCGGGCCGTTCGCGATGCGGGTGAGGAGGGCTTGCGCCATGAAAACCTGACGCAAAAGGTCTTCAACGCCCTTGACCTGCCGCTCGAACTCTACGCCAGCGATCCACATGTGAAGTACCAGGCGCTGGCTGAGACACAGCGGGCTTTTCGCAATGTGCTCGGCTACCGACTCTACCGCGACCTCAAACGCGGCTGGCGTATTACCTCGCCGAACCTGGAACAGGCTGGCCTGCTGAAAATAGGCTACCTCTCGTTGGAGGAGGTGTGCCGCGACGAGGATGTCTGGCGCAACGGTCACGCGGCGTTGAGCACGGCCACTCCTGAGACAAGGATGAAGGTGGGTACGGTTCTGCTCGACTATATGCGGCGCGAACTGGCGATCAAGGTGGACTACCTCGATCAGCTCTACCAGGAAACCTTGCAGCAGCAGAGCAGCCAGCGGCTGGTCGCTCCCTGGGCGTTGGACGAAAACGAGTCGAAAGAGTATGCCACTGTTCTCTTTCCCAGGCCACGTGGACAGGCCGACTACCGTGGCAATGTCTTTCTGTCCGCCCGCGGCGGCTTTGGACAATACCTGCGGCGTGGGAACACCTTTCAGGATTTTAGCGAGAGGCAGAAACTCGAAGATACCAATGTGATCATCGAACACCTGCTGGAAGGTTTGGCACAGGCGGGGCTGGTAGAAATCGTCGACAAGCCGCGCAACAAGGATGAGAAACCTGGGTACCAGTTGACCGCCTCGTCGCTCCTCTGGGTGGCAGGAGATGGTACGCAGGCTTTTCACGACCCCATCCGTGTTCCCAGGGCCTCTGTGCTGGGTCGGCGCACCAACGCCTTCTTCGTGGAGTTTTACGGCAGTATCGCCGCCAAATTGCAGGGGCTGGAGGCGCGTGAACATACCGCGCAGGTTCCCTATCAGCTGCGCGTCGAGCGTGAAGATCAGTTTCGTGCGGGGACGTTACCCATTCTCTACTGCTCTCCGACGATGGAACTCGGCGTCGATATCGCGGAACTCAATGTCGTCAACATGCGTAATATGCCGCCGACCCCGGCAAATTACGCCCAGCGCAGCGGCCGCGCAGGACGCAGCGGCCAGCCTGCGCTGGTCTTCTCGTACTGCTCAACGGGTAGTCCCCACGATCAGTATTTCTTTAAGCGGCCAGACCAGATGGTGGCCGGGGCGGTATCACCGCCCCGGCTCGACCTGGCGAACGAGGACCTGGTGCGGGCGCACGTCCATGCTATCTGGTTGGCGGAGACGGGACTGAGCCTGGGAAGGTCCCTCAAGGACATCCTGGAGATCAGCGGGGAGAAGCCGACGCTCGCATTGCAGGGAGCGGTACAGGAAAGTATCGAGCATGGTCTGGCAAAAGGATGGACGCGACAACATGCCTCAAATGTGCTGACGACGCTGGATGAACACCTGCGCTCCTCGGATTGGTATTCAGACCACTGGCTTGATGAAGTCCTGGCAAAGGTAACGACGAGCTTTGACCGTACCTGCGATCGCTGGCGTGGCCTCTATCGTGCGGCGCAATCACAGGCCGAGGCCCAGGACAGCATTATCCGTGATGCTTCACGGAGTGCGAGAGATAAGGAGCAGGCCGACCGCCTCCGAGCGGAGGCGGAGTCGCAACTGGTGCTCCTGACCGATGTCGAGAGCCTGGAACAATCGGACTTCTATAGCTACCGCTACTTTGCCACCGAGGGCTTCCTCCCAGGTTACAACTTCCCACGCCTGCCCCTCTCGGCCTATATTCCTGGGCGTCGGAACAAGCAGCGCGATGAGTACCTCTCGCGGCCGCGCTTCCTGGCGATCTCGGAGTTTGGCCCGCGCGCCATCGTCTATCACGAGGGCTCCCGCTACCTGATCAACCGGGTCATTCGCTCGGTTGAAGAGGATGAAGACCTGCCCACTCGCGAGGCCAAGCAATGCGCACAGTGCGGCTACCTGCATCCGATCACCGCGGGGAAAGGCCTTGATCTCTGTGAGCGCTGTGGCGCCGCACTGCCGCTTCCGCTGAGGCATCTCTTCCGCTTGCAGAACGTGGCGACCAAGCGCCGCGACAAGATCAATTCAGATGAAGAGGAGCGGATGCGCGTGGGCTACGAGATACGCACCGCCGTACGTTTTGGCGAACACGAAGGGCGCCCGTCCTATCGCACTGGCATAGTGGAGCGTGGAGAACAGGTCTTCGCCACACTGACCTATGGCCATGCCGCCACTCTCTGGCGCATCAACCTCGGCTGGATGAGGCGCAAGGACAAGAGCCAGCACGGCTTTGTGATCGATAAAGAACGGGGCTACTGGGCGAAAAACGAGCAGTCGGCCGACGACCCTGAAGATCCGATGTCGGCCAGGACCGAGCGCGTCATTCCCTATGTTGAGGACCGGCGCAACTGCCTGCTCTTTCAGCCCGAGCAACGCCAGACCGCTCAAGTGATGGCGTCCTTGCAGGCCATCCTCAAAAGCGCGATCCAGGTGAAGTACCAGCTCGAGGATAATGAACTTGCCGCTGAACCGCTGCCCAACGAGCGCGAGCGGCACAGCATCCTCCTGTATGAATCGGCTGAGGGGGGGGCGGGCGTGCTGAAGCGATTGCTCGAGGAACCGGAGGCGCTCTCGGAGGTCGCACGGGAGGCCCTGCGCCTCTGCCACTTTGATCCAGAGACAGGGACCGACGTACGCCGTGCCCCCAGGGCGCAAGAGGACTGTGAAGCAGCCTGCTACGATTGCCTCATGACCTACGCGAACCAGCGGGACCACCGCCTGCTCGACCGGCAGGCGATACGCGAGGTGTTGCTTGACCTGGCAGGAGCGCGGGTTGAGGCAGGCCCGACGGAACAGCCGCGCTCGGTGCACATTGCGCAACTGCTGCGCCTGGCCGGTTCCGAATTGGAGCGTTCCTGGCTGCGCCTCCTGGAAGAGCACGGGCAGCGCCTGCCATCGCACGCGCAACACCTGGTCCAGTCCTGTGGCACCCGCCCCGATTTCTATTACCAGGACTACCAGGCCGCAATCTACATCGACGGGCACTTCCACGACTACGCTGAGCGGCGCAAACGAGACGAGGAGTACACGGAATGCCTGGAGGACCAGGGCTATACGGTGATTCGTTTTGGACAAGAGGAGGAGTGGGCTGAGAAGATCGCCCGCTATCCGCATATTTTTGGGAGGCGTGCATGAGTTTTGCGGTTGGTGCGCTGGTCAAGGCGCGGGGCAGAGAATGGGTGGTACTGCCGGAGTCGGACGAGCAGTTGCTGGTGCTGCGCCCATTGGGTGGCACCGAGGACGAGGTAACAGGGATCTATGTGCCACTTGAACGGGTAGAACCAGCTTCCTTCGACCTGCCCGATCCGGCGCGGTTGGGCGATGATCGCTCGTGCCGCCTGCTGCGTGACGCCGTGCGGCTCGGTTTTCGTTCCAGTGCCGGTCCCTTTCGCTCGTTTGCCCGGATCGCGGTCGATCCGCGCCCCTACCAGCTCGTCCCTCTGCTGATGGCGCTCAAGCTTGACCCCGTGCGCCTCTTAATCGCTGATGACGTGGGCATTGGCAAGACCATCGAGGCGGGCCTGATTGCTCGCGAACTGATCGACCGGGGTGAGGTGTCGCGCATGGCGGTGCTCTGCCCACCGCAACTCGCGGAGCAGTGGCAAGCAGAACTGCAGGACAAGTTTCACCTGGATGCCGAACTGGTGCTGGCCAGTACCGCCTCGCGGCTGGAACGCACCTGCAATCCCACCCAGTCGCTCTTTGAACGCTACCCTTATGTGATCGTCTCCACCGACTTCATCAAATCGGAGCGGCGGCGCGACGAGTTTTTGCGCACCTGCCCCGAGCTGGTGATCGTGGACGAGGCGCACACCTGCGCTGATAGCGGTGAGGGGCGCGGCGGGCGACAGCAGCGCTATCAACTGGTCTCCCGCCTCGCGCTGAAGCGAGAGCGGCATCTCATCCTGGTCACCGCGACTCCCCACAGCGGGAAAGAAGAGGCCTTCCGCTCGCTGCTCACCTTCCTGGAGAGGGACTTCGCGCAACTGCCGGAAGATCTGAGCGGGAAACAGCACGAGCAGCAGCGCCGCCAACTCGCCGCCCACTTTGTGCAGCGTCGGCGCGCGGACATTCGCACGTATCTCGACGCCGATACGCCCTTTCCCGATCGCGTCGAGAGCGAGCAGACCTACAAGCTGTCAGTGGAGTATAAACGGCTGTTCGACAAGGTGATGCGCTACGTCCGCGAGACAGTGATCGATCCCGCCGATAGCAACCGGCACCGCCAGCGCGTGCGCTGGTGGTCAGCCCTGGCGTTACTCCGCTCCATGTCGTCGAGTCCGGCCGCCACCGCTGCCACCTTGCGCAGCCGCGCCGCCACCGCCGATACCGGGACCGCAGAAGAGGCCGACGAGGTTGGCCGCCATACCCTCATGGACCTGATGGACAATGACGCGGTCGAGGGAGTGGACCTGGTGCCGGGGAGCGATTTCGAAGAAGAGGGCGCGGGCGAACAGAAGGTGCGCAGACGTCTCTTAGAGATGGCACGCGAAGCCGATGCGCTGATGGGCGCAAAGGACGAGAAACTGCAAAAAGCCATCAAAATGGTCGAATTGCTGATCAAAGATGGCTTTCAACCCATCCTCTTCTGCCGTTTTATCCCCACGGCGGACTACGTCGCCACGGCTCTGAGGGACCGATTGCCAAAGAGCGTGCAGGTGGATGCGATCACCGGCTTGCTGCCACCGGTTGAACGCGAAAACCGCATTGCCCAGCTCGCCGGGTATCCCCAGCGCGTGCTGGTCTGTACCGACTGTCTCAGCGAAGGCATCAACCTGCAGGAACATTTCGATGCGGTCGTTCACTATGATCTTTCGTGGAACCCCACACGCCATGAACAGCGCGAGGGACGGGTTGACCGCTACGGGCAGCCGCGCAAACAGGTGCGCGTGGTGACATACTATGGCACGGACAACCAGATCGATGGCATCGTGCTCGATGTGCTCATTCGCAAGCATCGCACCATCCGCAGCTCGCTTGGCATCTCAGTGCCTGTCCCCGTCGGCACCGACCAGGTGATCGAGGCCATCTTTGAGGGACTGCTGCTGCGGGAGAATACCGGCCACGCGCAGACTGCACAACTGCTCTTGCCGGGATTGGATGACGTGTGGCGGCGAGAACGCGACGACCTCTTTCAACAGTGGGAGGCCACCTCGGAGCGCGAAAAGCGCTCGCGTACCATGTTCGCCCAGGAGAGTATCAAGGTCGACGAGGTGGCAGCGGAACTGGCAGCGGTTCGTTCCGCCATTGGCTCAGGGGTAGATGTCGCGGCCTTCATGAAAACCGCCCTCACAGCGCACGGTGCCGTGGTTTCCGCGCTTCCCCAGCAGGGAGCGGAGGCGCTTCAGATTGATCTGGCCGAAACGCCACGTTCTCTACGCGACGCCATGGGAAGAACAGGCAGCACTGCCCCACGTTTCAAAGCGCGTTTTGAACTCCCTGTCCAGGAGGGGACGCTCTACCTCAACCGCACCCATCCGATGGTCGAGGGACTGGCAAGCTACGTCATGGACCTGGCCCTTGACCCGCTCGTGTCAGATGAGAGCGCGGCCTGTCGCTGCGGCGTCATCCGCACCAGCCAGGTCGCGCGGCGTACGACACTCCTGCTGGTACGCCTGCGCTACCATATTGTCACACAGCATGGCGCGGAAGAGCAGCAATTACTGGCTGAAGACTGCCAGGTGCTGGCCTTTGCTGGCTCTGCCCAGAACGCACAATGGCTCAGCGATCCCCAGGAGATTGAAGCACTATTAACGTCCCCCTCGGAGGGCAACATGTACCCGGAACAGGCACAAGACTTTTTACGGAAGCTGCTCGCTCAATTTGATCTGCTGCAACCCCACCTCAACCAGGTGGCGCAGGAGCGGGGCGAAGAGTTGCTCGATGCTCACCGGCGCGTACGTATGGCATCACAAATGCGCGGCGTGCGCTACCGCGTTGAACCGCAGTTACCGCTCGATGTGCTCGGTATCTATATGTACCTGCCCAAAGTGTAGAGAGGAACAATCCCATGTCAGATCGCCAGAGACGCCAGCACACCATCTTTACCACCGTGCGCAGCGAAGGTTCGATCCTGCCGGTGGATCTCCTGCAGCGCGTAGCTACCGCTGATCCCTCCCTGGCCGGACTGGCTCCTGATAGCTATTACCTCCTGAAAACTGAGAAACTCAACGAGGCCATCAATCGCTCGTGGAATCGCCTCTTGAACGCTTGGGGAGCCTTCAAATCCGCCCAGGACAAATTGCCGGAAAAAGATGCAGGCACCACGTTGACAAGAGAACGCTGGCTGCTTCCCCTCTTTTACGAACTGGGTTATGGGCGCTTGCTCATCGCCAAAGCCCTGGAGGTCGGCGACCGGAGCTATGCTATCTCGCATGGCTGGCAGCATACCCCTATTCACCTGGTCAGTTTCAGGGTCGATCTCGATCGCTACAGCCGGGGTGCCACAGGTCTTTCGCGCAGCAGCCCGCATAGCCTCGTCCAGGAACTGTTGAACCACTCCGAAAACCACCTGTGGGGCATCCTCTCCAACGGGCTGCGGCTGCGCGTGCTGCGCAACAACGTCAGCCTCACCCGCCAGGCCTTCGTCGAATTTGACCTGGAAACCATGATGAACGGAGAGGTCTATGCCGACTTCGCGCTCCTCTGGTTGCTCTGCCACGCATCGCGCGTGGAGGGGGAGCGTCCCGCCGAGTGCTGGCTGGAGAAATGGTCGCGCACCGCCCACGAGCAGGGCACCCGCGCGCTCGAACAGTTGCGCAATGGGGTCGAGAAGGCCATCACCGCACTTGGGGCGGGCTTCCTGGGCCACCCGGCCAATACTGTGCTGCGCGAGAAACTCCGCTCGGGGGAACTCAACACGCAGGACTACTATCGCCAGCTACTGCGCCTCGTCTACCGGCTGATTGTGCTGTTCGTGGCGGAAGATCGGGATATCCTCTTTCACCCAGAAGCTGGTGAGCTTGCCCGCGAACGCTACACCCGCTATTACTCTACCGCGCGACTGCGGCGGCTGGCCGAACAGCGCGTTGGCACGCGCCATGCCGATCTCTACGCCGGCTTGCAGTTGGTGCTGGAGAAGCTTGGTCACAACGATGGTTGTCCTGAACTTGGCCTACCCGCCCTGAAATGACCTGCTCGACGCCATCAGGTCGCTGGCGTTTACTCTCGATATGTATCGGAGTGCACGCCGCAGCATCGATTACAAGAACCTGGGCTCAGAAGAACTGGGCAGTGTCTACGAGTCGCTGCTGGAGCTGCATCCTGTGCTGAGTGTCGACGCTGCGACATTCGAGCTGACAACGGCGGGCGGGCACGAGCGAAAAACCACCGGCAGCTACTATACGCCCACCAGCCTGATTACCTGCCTGCTCGATTCGGCCCTTGACCCGGTGCTGGATGAAGCCGAACGGCAGCCCGATCCTGAAACTGCCATCCTGAACCTCAAGATCTGCGACCCGGCCTGTGGCAGCGGCCACTTCCTCATCGCCGCCGCTCATCGCGTCGCCCGGCGGCTGGCCGCAATACGTACCGGCGTGGAGGAACCCGCCCCTGAAGCCAGGCGCAAAGCCTTGCGCGATGTCATCGGTCGCTGCATCTACGGTGTGGACATCAACCCCATGTCCGTGGAACTCTGCAAAGTCAGCCTGTGGATGGAGGCCATAGAACCCGGTAAACCGCTCTCCTTCCTGGAGCAGCATATTCAATGTGGCAACAGCCTCCTGGGTGCCACACCAGCGCTGCTTGCCAGAGGTATCCCAGACAGCGCCTTTGAGCCAATCGAGGGTGACGAAAAGAAAGTTTGCAGCGAGTACAAAAAGAAGAACAAACAGCAGCGCGAAGGGCAGCGCACGCTCTTCGACCCAGAAGGGAAGCCCTGGGAACGGCTGGGAGACCTGGCAGCGAGCATAATGCAGTTGGAAGAAATGCCCGACGACACGGTTGAAGAGATACGCCGCAAGCAGGAGTACTTCACCAGGCTGGTGAAGTCTAACGACTATCTCTTCGGCAGGTTGTGGGCTGATACCTGGTGCGCTGCATTCGTCTGGAAGAAGAACAACGAGTTTGCCTATCCCATCACCGAAGAGGTGTTCCGCAACATCGAGCAGAACCCCTACAACATCTCAACCTGGATGCGTGACGAGATCATGCGCCTGAGGGAGCAGTACAAGTTCTTCCACTGGCACCTGGCTTTTCCAGATGTTTTTCGAGTGCCGACGAAAGATGAAGACCCGGAGAATGAGCAAGCAGGCTGGTCTGGCGGCTTCGATGTGGTTCTAGGGAATCCTCCTTGGGAGAAGATCAAAATTCAGGAAAAAGAATGGTTTGCCTCACGTCATCCTGATATTACAAACGCTACGAATGCTGCTCAACGTAGAAATATGATTGGTTCTCTTGCAAACGAAGACCCTTCATTATACTCAGCTTTTCTTGATGAACTTCGTAGATCCGAAGGAGAGGGACATTTTATAAGAAATAGTGAACATTATCCCCTATGTGGTAGGGGTGATGTGAATACCTATGCGGTCTTTGCCGAGAACATGAGACTTATTCTTGGTCTTACTGGACGAGTTGGTTGCATTGTTCCATCGGGTATTGCAAGTGATGATACGACAAAATACTTCTTCCAGGACCTGATGCACTCACGTTCATTGGTTAGGTTGAATGACTTTGAAAACCGAAAAAATATATTTCCAGGTGTAGGACATGGTAGATCGAGGTTTTGTCTGCTGACCCTTACCGGTTCTTTACATCCGACGACGCAGGGGGCTGAGTTCGTATTCTTTGCATTCTCAACGGATGACCTAAATGAGGAAGAGCGCCACTTTACTCTTACAGATAAAGATATCATGCTTTTAAATCCTAATACCCGCACTTGTCCGATTTTTCGCTCAAAGCGAGATATGGAATTGACGAGAGCAATATACTCTCGTGTTTCCATCCTTATCAAAGAACAGGCACACGAGGAGAATCCATGGAAAGCCTCATTCTTAAGAATGTTCGATATGGCAAATGATTCTCACTTATTCCGCTCTTATCAACAATTGGCGGCTGATGCTTGGCATCTTGATGGCAACATTTTCCAAAGGGGTAAAGAAGTATATCTACCTCTTTATGAATCAAAGATGATATGGCAATACGACTATCGCCTTGGAAGTTTTGCTGGATTTAGTATAAGGCCCGAAAATTCTC
>WNGJ01008342.1_pt1 | contig 11031 bp, 8 predicted proteins | sample 5400611 | NCBI WGS metagenome assembly WNGJ01 (sample SAMN13153375, study PRJNA577476) | soil metagenome | isolation source: 40 cm soil or saprolite under Garry oak tree replicate 1 | place: USA:California | collected 2016-06-15 | reverse complement strand
CCTTATCGGATTTTCAGATAGCCAAAAAGCACTTCGATTTTTTGACTTGCGCCGGGGGCCGCCTCATACTTTGAGGGCGGCGTCCCGCCCATGGCGCGGAGCTGCGTTTGGACTGCCTGCACCCGAGCGCCATGAAGCCTGCCCCTTTCAAATACATAGCCGCCGCCTCCCTCGAGCAGGCGCTTTCGCTCAAGGCGGAACACGGCGACGACGCGAAATTTCTGGCCGGGGGACAGAGCCTGATACCGACGATGAATTTTCGGCTGACTCGGCCCGCGATCGTGATCGACATCAATGAGATCAAGGATCTCGCCGGCATTCGTCCGTCCGCCGCGGCGACCCGGGTCGGGCCCCTGACGCGGTACCGGGCGCTGCAGCGCGACGAAGCCTTTGCTCGCCTGTTCCCATTGATCGGTGAAGCGCTGCCCCATATCGCACACCCGCAAATCCGCAATCGCGGCACCATCGGTGGCAATCTTTCGCATGCCGATCCCGCCTCGGAGCTTCCGGCGATCGCCCTGGCCCTCGGCGCCCGGTTCCACGTCCGGACCGCAACACAAAAACGATGGATCGAGGCGTCAGACTTTTTCGTGGCCGCGCTGACGACGGATCTTAGGCCCGATGAAATGCTGGTTGAAATCGAACTGCCGCTGCCGCGGCCGCGCACCGGTTGCTGTTTCATGGAGGTCGCGCGCCGGCGCGGCGATTTTGCCATTGTCGGCGTGGCCGCCGTGATCACGCTGGGCGAGCTGGATGAATGCGCCGATGTTCGGCTGGCTTTTTGCGGCGTGGGTGAAACCCCCGTTGATACAAGTGCGCTGGCCGGCGTTCTCATTGGGCGCGCGGTAACCGAAGACGCCATCCGCGATGTCGCAGCCTCCGTGCAAGCGATGATCGAACCCGGTGGCAGCGTTCACGCCACGGCGGATTATCAGCGCCATATCGCGGGCGTTCTCACCGAGCGCGCCCTGCGGACAGCCCACCGGCGGGTGCGCGATGGACACTGATTTCCACGACATCGTGCTATCGGTGAACGGCAAACGATATCAGCGCCGTGTGGAATCGCGCATGCTGCTGAGCGACTTTATTCGCCACGATCTCGGACTGGCCGGCACCCATGTCGGCTGCGAGCACGGCGTCTGCGGCGCCTGCACGGTGCTGCTCGACGGCGAGCCGGTGCGTTCATGCCTGATGCTGGCGGTGCAAGCCCCGAATCACGAGATTTCGACCATTGAGGGTCTCACCAACAGGGACGGCGGATATCATCCGCTGCAGCAGGCGATGCATGACCACCACGGCCTGCAGTGCGGCTATTGCACCCCCGGCATTCTCATGACCATGACGGCGTTTCTCGATGAAAACACCTCGCCAAGTGAAGATGAAGTGCGTGAAGCGCTATCGGGCAATTTGTGCCGCTGCACCGGTTACCAGAACATCGTCGATGCGGTGATGGCCGCCGCCGAACGAATGCGGGAGTGACCGGACATGTCGACCCGCACGTTCGGCGAGCCAATCAGGCGCAATGAGGATCGCAGGCTTCTCACGGGCCAGGCGCTGTTCATCGACGACGTCGAATTGCCCGGCTTGCTGCATGCCGCGTTCCTGCGCAGCCAGATCGCGCATGCAAAGATCATCAGCATCGATGTCTCCCGAGCGCTTCAGCGACCGGGCGTCGTCGCCGCCTATATCGCCGGCGACCTCGGCGATTACTGGCAGCCCGGGCCCATACTGGTACCGCCTCCCCCGATCGCCGGCATTATCTTCCACGAACGAACCCAGGTGCCGCTCGCCAAGGACAAGGTCCGCCATGTCGGCGAACCCCTGGTGATCGTGATCGCAGAGAGCCGTTATATCGCCGAGGACGCGCTCGACGACATCGACGTCGAGCTCGAGCAGCTTCCGGCGGTGGTCGAACTGGAGCAAGGGCTCGCCAGCGGGTCTGCGCTGGTGCATGAGGACGTCGGTTCCAACGTGTCCGCGCATGTGCGTCAGACCAAGGGCAACTATGCTGCGGCGGCGGCAAAGGCCGATCGCATCATCAAGCGCCGCTTCTGGTACGAGCACGGCATTTCATCGCCGATCGAAACCCGCGGCGTGGTGGCGCAATGGGATTCCCGCGCCAACCAGATGACGATCTGGGACACGACCCAGGCGCCGGTGTTCGTCCGCAATGGTCTCGCCGGCATGCTCGGCCTCAACGAACGACAGGTTCGCGTCATCGCGCCATTCGTCGGCGGCGGTTTCGGGCCGAAGATCATGATGTTTTATCCCGAGGAAGTGCTGCTGCCGTGGGTATCGATGGAACTGAACCGGCCGGTCAAATGGATCGAGGATCGGCTCGAGCATTTCTTCGCCACCACCCATGAGCGCGGACAGATTCACGACGCCGAGATCGCGCTTAGCAACGAGGGCCGGATCCTCGGCATCAAGGACGTGTTTCTGCACGACGGCGGCGCGTACGATCCTTATGGGCTGACCGTGCCGATCAACAGCCAGTGCACCCTGCTCGGCCCCTATGTGGTGCCGCACTACGACAGCACCTTCACGCAGGTGTTCACCAATCTTCCGACCGTCACGCCCTATCGGGGCGCTGGCCGCCAGCATGGGGTGTTCGTGATGGAACGGCTGTTGGATTTCGCAGCCCATGAGCTGAACATCGACCCGGCCGAGATCCGGCGGCGGAATCTGATTCCGCCCGATGCATTCCCTTACATCAACGAAATCATCTACCAGGATTTTGAGGTGCTCGAATACGATAGCGGCAACTACGAGCCGGTGCTCGACATGGCGCTGGATGCGATCGGCTACAAAGCGTTCAAGGACGAGCAAGCTGCGGCCCGCCTGCAAGGCCGCCATCTTGGTATTGGCATCGCCTGCTATGTCGAAGGCACCGGGATTGGCCCCTACGAAGGAGCCAAGGTTCAGGTGCAATCCAACGGCAAGGTCAGCGTCGCAACCGGGATCGGCACCCAGGGACAAGGACACTTCACCGTTTTTGCTCAGATTGCCGCCGATCAGCTTGGTGTCGCCGTCGGCGATGTCGACGTCGTCACCGGCGATACCGACCAGTTCTATTGGGGTGCCGGCACCTTTGCCAGCCGCGGTGCCGTGGTCGCGGGCAATGCCGTCAACGAAGCCGCGAAGGTGGTGCGGAAAAAAGCGCTGAAGCTCGCCGGCGATCTGTTCGAATGCGCCGAGGAGGATCTCGTGATCGAGGACGGCAAGATTTCGATTGTGGGAATCCCCGGCAAGTTCGTCACCTTGGGTGATCTGGCCAACCAGGCCAACCCGATGCGCGGGGCGGTCGAACCGGGCACCGAGCCAGGACTCGAATCGACCCAGTATTTCGGCCCCAAAATGGGGGCGACGGCCAACGGCGTCCACGCCATGATCGTCGAAATGGACCCACGAACGTTTGACCTGAAAATCCTGAAATATGTCGTCGTGCATGATTGCGGCACCGTGATCAACCCGATGATTCTGGCAGGACAAATTCACGGCGGCGTCGCGCAAGGGATCGGCAATGCATTCTACGAGAAGCTGCTGTTCGACGATCAGGGCCAGCTGTTGAACGCATCGCTCGTGGATTATCTGTTGCCGACCGCACTCGAAGTGCCGCGGATGGAACTCGGTCATACCGTAACGCCGTCGCCGCTCAATCCGATGGGCATCAAGGGAGCCGGTGAAGCCGGCGCGATCCCTGGCGGGCCGCTGTTCGCACAAGCTATCGAGGACGCGCTCGATTTGAAGGGCCGCGGCGTTGAGTTGCTGGAAATTCCGCTCAGCCCGAGCCGGCTGTTCGAGCTTACCCGGAACGCACAGCGCTAGCGCATTGTCAGGGTGCAACGCATGATCCTGGTCACCGGCGCTGGCGGAAAGACGGGCATGGCCATGCTGAAGGCGCTGGTCGCGCGTGGTGCGGCCGTTCGTGCCTTTGTGCGAAGCAGCTCGCACCAAGCCGCCTTGAAGGCGATCGGCGTCCACAACGTCGTGGTCGGCGAGATGGATGATCCACACGCGTGGTCGCAGGCTGTTCGCGGAACGAATGCGGTCTATCACATCTGCCCCAATATGAGTCCCCAGGAGCTGTCCTTCAGGCCTATGCGCGCGACGGGCTTTGCGGCAACCCCAACGTGCTCGGCTGGCTGCTCAAGCACCCGCCGACCTCGCTCGCGGCATTTGCCGCGCGAACGGCCGCGGCTCACGCATGAGGCGGCCAGCCGATCGGATGGATCTGCTGTACAATTTTCATCACCGATAAAATCAGGGGTTCTTCGAAGCGCGGGCCGACGATCTGAATGCCAACCGGCAATCCGTCGCTGGTCATGCCGGCCGGCACGCTGCCGCCGGGCAGGCTCATCAGCGTGATCAGGAACGAGCCCGCGATCCAGTCGGTGTAATTGTCGAGCTTCTTGCCGTTGATCAGCGTCGGGAAGTTCATTTCCACCGGGAATTGCTTCACCGGGGACTGCGGCGTGATCAACAGATCATATTGCTCGAAGAATTTTGCGAAGCGACGGAACAGTTCCTGTCGCTTCTGTTCAGATGCAGCGAAATCCAGCGGCGTAACCTTGAGTCCAGCCTTGACGTTGCCCTTCAGGTTGACGCCGAACGCTTCAAGCTGGTCGAGATTGGCAAATTGCTGCCCGACCATCCACAGCCCGCGCCAGGCCTGATACGGCGACTTGCCGTCGGAAATGTCGAACGCGATCTCCTCCACTGCGGCGCCGGCATCACGGAGCGACATTGCGGTCGACCGGCAGATCTGGTCGATCTCCGGTTCTACGCCGATGCCGGCGATATCGGACACGTAGGCGATGCGCAGGCCCCGGACGTCGTTGGCTTTCGCGACGATCGCACGCGCACTGGCCCACGGCGGCGCTACCGAAATCGGCGACCCGCGGCTGAAGCCGACCATGGCGTCGAGCATCAGCGCGGCATCTTCCGCCGTGCGCGCCAGAGGGCCGTGCACCTGGCCGGGATCCCAGGCCAGCGGCATCGGCCAGTTCGGCGTTAGCCCCGGCGTCGGCCGAATGCCGACAATGCCACAGAACGACGCCGGCATCCGGATCGAGCAGCCGAAATCGGTGCCCTGCGCCAGCGGCACCATGCCGGTGGCCACCGCCACTGCCGATCCGCCGGAAGAGCCCGCCGGGCTCAACGCCGGATTCCAGGGATTGCGGGTAACGCCGAACACGTCGTTGAAGGTGTTGGCGCCGGCAGCGAACTCGGGCGTGTTGGTCTTGCCCAGCACGATCGCGCCTGATGCCTTCAGACGCCGCACGGCTTCGGCATCTTCAACCGGCACGTTGTCCCTGAATAGCGGCGAGCCATAGGTGGTGCGGATGCCGGCGGTCGGCGTCACGTCCTTGATCGCGATCGGCAACCCGTGCAAGGCGCCGAGCTTGTCGCCGCGCATCACCGCGGCTTCGGCCTGCTTGGCCAATACCCGCGCCCCATCGGCGGCCAGCGTCACGATGGCATTGAGCTTGGGATTTATGCGCGCGATCGTGGCCAGATGCGCATCGAGCACCTCGACCGGACTAACCGCTTTATTGGCAATCAGCGACGCTAGCTCGACGGCCGTCCTGCGGCTCACACTCTCGGTCATATCAGTTTCCGTTACTTGCCCGCCCAGTGCACGAAGCGACGCTCGATGGTGAGGAACAGGAGATTGAGGCCATAGCCGAGCGCACCGGCGGCGAAGATCGCGGCATACATGTCAGGCATGTCAAACAATTGCTGCGCCTCGAACACGCGCTGGCCAAGTCCGTCGGTTGAGCCGATGAACATCTCGGCGACCACGACGATCACCAGCGCCAGCGATACGCCGTTGCGCAGGCCGACAAAGGTCTGCGGCAGGGATTCCAGCAGCATCACATCCCACAGCACCCGGATGCGGGATGCACCCATGACCTTGGCCGCGAGAATTCGGGTCTTGCGCGCGTTCATCACGCCGTAGGCGACGTTGAACAGGATGACCAGCGCCGCGCCGAACGCGGCAACCGAAATCTTGGTGCGGTCGCCCACCCCGAACAACACGAGGAATAGCGGGAACATCGCCGAGGCCGGGGTTGAACGGAAAAAGTCGATCAGGAATTCGACCGAGCGATAGATCCTTTCCGACGAGCCAAGCAGTATGCCGAGCGGGATCGCAATCACGGACGCGATCATGGTGGAATAGATCGTGCGCTCAACCGTCTTGATGAAATCGATGCCGAGCTTGCCGCTGGTCATGCCGACCCACATCGCCTTGAACGTCGCGATCGGCGACGGCAGCAGCACGGGATCGACCACCCGCGCCCACACCGTCAGCGACCACACCGCGAGCAGCACGGCGACGCCAACGAAAGGCAGGAATGTCTCGAGACGCTTCATCCCTTTCGCACCTCGCGCTGGAAGATCTCGAGGCAGCGCGCCTTGGTACTGATGAAGTCGGCTTCCGACAGGGTGTTGTCGGTACGTGGGCGCGGCGCGTCATAATGCACGAATTCGACGACACGGGCGGGATGGCGCGACAGCAGCAGGATCCGATCCGACAGGTACACCGCCTCCTCCAGGTCATGCGAGACCAGCACCGTCGTGGTCGCGGTCTCCACAAAAATGCGCTGCATCTGTTCGCGCATGAACAGCGTCATCTCGTAGTCGAGCGCCGAGAACGGTTCGTCGAGAAACAGGATTTCCGGATCGACCACTAGCGCGCGCATGATCGAGACCAGCTGCTGCTGCCCGCCGGACATCTGGTAGGGGTAAAGCCTGAGATCGATCTTGACGTTGAAACTGGCGACAATCTTCTCCACCCGCGCGCGGCGCTCGACCATCGGCACCCCCATCACCTTGAGCGGGTATGCGATATTGTCGAACGCGCGCAGCCACGGAAACATCGCCTCGCGGTAGTTCTGAAATACGTAGCCGAACTTGATCTTGTTCAGCGGCTGGCCGTCGAACAGGATTTCGCCGGCATCGACCGGAAACAGCCCCGCGATCATGTTGATCAGCGTGCTCTTGCCGCAGCCATTGGGACCGAATACCGAGGTCAGCTTGCCGCGCGGAATATCGAAATCGAAATTATCGTAGATCGTGGCGTCGGAAAATCGTTTGCTCAGCCCCCGGATCGTAACGTGGGGGGCGGTTCGCTGCGACGAATCGTGGACCTTGCCCGTCGATTCGATCTTCGCAGCTGGCTGTGCTCCGGCCACCGGCGCCTCAGAATTTCTGCAGAACTTTGCTGACGTCAGGTTTTTCAGGGACAACGCCGATCGCATTGCCGAAGTCGGCAAGCTTCTGCAAATCGCCGATCTGTTTGGCGGTCATATCGCCGGCCATGACGTAGCCGAGCATCGAAACCATGTCGACCACGTTGTCGGGCGTAAACGTGTTCCTGGCGAGATATTTGCGTGCTTCGTCCGGGTTCTTGTTGATGAAATCGATGGCCTTGCCCCACGCCGCGGCAAAGCGCTTCGCCACGTCCGGCCGCTTCTGGATGAAGTCGCTGGTCATGGCGCAGCCGGCCGCATAGGCGTCCGCGGCCTCGTCGCCCAGGATATATTTGGAGATGACGCCGGCCTCGAGCGAGCGCGCGACGCCGGCCTTGATCATCATCGAGGCGTTGGGTTCGAGCGTGTATCCGCCGTCGAACGTACCGGCTGTCATGGCGTTGACGTGCTGACCCATGTCGAGCTGGTCGATGGTGTAGTCGCCGTCCTTGAGGCCATTCTTGCCAAGAATAGCCTTGGCGGTGTTGAGGTTGGCCGGCCCCGGCGCCGACAACAGTTTTGCACCTTTCAGGTCGGCAATGGTGTCGGCCTTGAAGCCGTTGCGCACGACGAATTGCTCCATCTTCCAGACCTTGGTCTGGCTGTTGAGACTGATGTACATCGCCACGCCGGGCTTCTTCACATTGGCATTCAACCCCTCAAGCGTAACCAGAACCGCCGACACTTCGATCTGTCCGGTCATCATCGCCGCGACATTCGGCGGCCCACCCATCAGCTTGGTCATGTCGGGCTCGATGTTCTGCTCCTTGAAGAAGCCACGCTCCAGCGCGACGAAATAGGGCAGCGATGAACTGACGGGAAATACCCCGACCGAGACCTTGTCCTGCGCCCCCGCCCGATCCGGCTCCGCCACGGCGAAGGCGAGCGCGGCGACGGCGCAGATGGTGAGACTTAATAACTTCATCGCGCGCTCCAGTCATCCATCTTGCCAGCGCCTGCCGGTCAGATGGCCGGCAAGCGCTCATGTCCGAGCAAGGAACGTGCCGGTTTTATTCGTCCAGTTCGACGATCGCGATCACCGGACCGCCGCCATGCGGCCCCTGATGCATGGCATCGACCGACACGAATACCGCCGGATCGCCGATCGCGAGCGCGGCCACGCCGCCCACCGCCGCCTTCGAATGGCGGTGGTGATGGACGTCGGAATCGTCCAGCATGATCTGCCGTCGTCCGCGCAGCGTGCCCCTGCGATCAGCCTCGCATTTCATGAAGCAGTTGACGACGCGCCCCTTGAGGTCTTCCGACCGCGGCCGCTCCGGCAGCTCGATCCCGGCGTCGCGAATTGAATCGTAGATGCCGTCGATATCGAGCGCGTCGCGCATGACGGAGTGGCCAATCCGGTAGCGGCCGCCGGCGCCGGCCTTGTTGCCGAGCAGCACGATCTGCGCCTGGGTCAGTTCCACGCCGGAGGAACAAGACGCAACCGAGGAATATAGATCGAGATCCCTGCAGATCTGTTCGGCTTTGGGCATCGGCACTTCGCCGAGCGCGACGGCGATGCCAAGCGCGGTGGTGCCGTTGGAAACGCCCATGGAGTCGTGGACCTCACAGGCCAGCGTCTGCTGGCGCGATTCGGCGTCGCGAACGGAATCGATGGTCAACAACGGCGTTTTGGTCTGCACGTAATGGACGTCCTTTGGGTCCGATATCCCGGCATCCTTCATCGCCGCCTTGACAGCGTCGGCGACCTTCTGAACCATCGCAGGACGGCCGATGTCCTCGGGCAGCAACTCCGCGCTCAGCGCCGTGCCGATCACCAGACGCGATTTGTCGGCTGGACCGGTCTTGCCGTTGCGCGCAAAAATCGTGGCATGGGGTGTGATGACACCATCGCAGCCACCCGACCAGACCATTGGCACGTTGTGAATCGCAGCTTCCGACCGCGTGCCGCTCTTGAGCAAGACGCGCCGAAACGCCTGGTCGGCCAGAATGCGGGTGAAATCGTTGACGCCGCCATTGCCTTCAGTCTTGCCGATCACCGCGATGACCTCGTCGGCGCCGAACCTGCCGGCCGCAATCAGTCCCTCGAGGCCGCTCGCATCCTGCACGGTCTTCAGTTCGACCTTCGCAACTTCAATCGCCATTCGTCATCAACTCCGCCATTGCTTTTCCTGCTTTCATCGCATCCGCGGCCTGTGTTCGCCGCGCAGCATCTTTTCATAACCCTCGCCACGGTCAATCATCGATGACGGAGCGGTTCTCACCTTTTCCATATCGGACCGGCGTTGCCTTGTCGCCGCTTGGTCGATTTCCGGCTGATCCACGCCGCCCGCTGTCGCGAACACCACGCCATAATCGGCTTCAGCACGGGCAAGCGAAACCCGCCCTTCGATCACATCGCGCAACACGAGTTCGAGTTCGCGCCGCAGCGGATCGCCCCAACCGCCACCGCCGGTGGTCACCACCCGCACCACCTGGCCCTTGAGCACGGCTTCGCCATCGACCAACCCGCCAAGGTCGCGCGCTTCGCCTTCGGCATCGATGGTGACGCAAAACGGCTGGCCGGCCTTGCCGCCGTTCAGACCATAACAGCCCAGCCGGACGCGATCGGCGGTCACGATGGTGCGGCAGTCGACCAGCGCGCGGTAGTGTTTTTCGTAGCCCTGCCCGCCGCGCCGCAGGCCGGCGCCGCCGGAATCGGTTCGCAGCGCCAGCTTCTCCACCAGCAGCGGAAACCGGGTCTCGGTGAATTCCGCGGGCTGGTTGCGCGAGTCCGGCACGATGTGGATGGCATCATTGCCGTCGGCGTAATAGCGACCGCCGGAGCCGCCGCCGAGCACCTCGCGCGACAGGAACGATTTTCCCTCAAGATCGGTACCGAAAAATCCGGTGTAGCGGATGGTTTCCTGATCCGCAGGCATCCGCCCATCCACCGCCTGTGCGACCACGCCTGCGAGCAACCCGAGACAGCGCAACAGCACAAACGACCGCGCGTTGGTCGCCGCCGGCCATTGCGGCGTGATCAGCGTCCCCTTGGGCGGAAAAATCACCTCGAACACGTCGCAGACGCCCTCATTGACGTGGATTTCGGCCGCGCGCTCCGGCGTGTCGGCGAGGTTGCGCAGGATCGGCGCGATCCATTTGATCAGGAACGCGCCGTCGGCATAGTCCGCGGGCCAATTGATCGGCCCGGTTGATTGCGGATCGGTGCCGTTGAAGTCGAGTGTGATCCTGCCGCCCTGCTTGATCATCTTCAGCGCGATCTTGTGCAGCTTAGGATCGGTGATGCCGTCGTGCTCGACGTAGTCCTCCCAGGCATATTCACCGTCGGCGATCTTGGCGAGCAGCTCGTTGCGATAAATGTCGCGGCATTTCTCCAATATCGCCTGGAAGCAGGCTTCGACCTGCTGCTTGCCGAACCGTTCGAACAGCCCGGCCATCCGCCGGGCCCCCATCAGGCAGGCCTGGATTTCGCTGTCGAGATCGGCCGATAACATCTCCGGTACGCGGGTATTGCGGCGGACGATGGTGAAGACGGCGTCATTGCGAACGCCCTCGCTGTAGATCTTCACCGGTGGGATGGCGATTCCTTCTTCGAATACCGTCGCCGCCGTTCCGGGCATCGAACCCGGTACACGGCCGCCGACGTCATCGTGGTGGCCGAATGCCTGGATGTAGGCGACCACATCGCCATCGTGAAACACCGGCACCGTGCTGCAGAGGTCGGGCAGATGGCCGATGCTGCCTTCGGTGAGATAGGTGTCGTTCATCAGGAACACGTCACCGGGCTTCATCGTCTGCGGCGGAAAATCGC
>WNGJ01008341.1_pt1 | contig 11031 bp, 11 predicted proteins | sample 5400611 | NCBI WGS metagenome assembly WNGJ01 (sample SAMN13153375, study PRJNA577476) | soil metagenome | isolation source: 40 cm soil or saprolite under Garry oak tree replicate 1 | place: USA:California | collected 2016-06-15 | reverse complement strand
CCACCAGGTCAGGCTCAGCCGCACCCGCCGCACCCAGCAGAACTTGCCATTTGTGATTAGACCATCGAAGAAGATCACCAGCTGGCCAGGCAGAACACCGGGCTGGACGCCGGGCAGGTCATCCGCTGGACGTCCTGGCACCGCTGGACCGCGATCTGCCTCCTCGCCTACATCTACCTCGCCGTCGCAGTCGCCGTGCAACGCAGCAAGACACAGGCTCCGACCTGGACACCGGACTGATCCCGATCACCGTTCCGGAGCTGCTGCGGCTGCTGCGCGACACGGTCATCCCACCGCCGCGGCGAGACAGGGCCCACCGGTTGCACTGGTCGGCCTGGCGCCGCCGCCATCAGCACCGCGCCCGCCAAGCCCACCGACGCTGGAATGCCTACGCCGAGACAACACCGTGATCACAACGAACTACAGCTGCCGTATCAGTGCTGGAAGCGACACAACGGCAGGATCATCGTTCAGGGGCGGATGAGCACCTTGAGCGATTCGCGGCTGGCCATGGCCCGGTAGCCGTCCGGTACCTTCTCCAGATCAACGGTGCGGTCAAAGACGCGGCCAGGCTCGATGGTGCCGTCGAGAATGTCCGGCAACAGCTCCTCCATGTAGGCGCGCGCCGGTGTCACCCGCCGCTGAGGGTGATGTTGCGCATGAGCATGTCCATCCCGATCGGCCCCTCGGTGTACCGGGGCACGCCGACCCGGCTGATTACACCGCCGTCACCGACCGCGCGGAACGCCGTCTGCAGGACCTCCATGGTCCCGACACAATCCAGCACCGTGCCGGTGCCATCGCCGCCGGTCAGCTCCCGCACCCGCTCGGCCGCCGCCCCGTGCTCGGACACGACCTCGGTGGCGCCGAACTCCTGGCGGAGGTCGGTACGGGCCTTTGGCGGCGGCTCGCATATCGTCTCCTGAATCCTCGTGGTGTACGGCGACGGCAAGGCAGCGTTGATCAGCTGCTGGCTGTCGTTCTGGCGACAGCAGGACACCGCCTTGATGACGGTTCTTTGCCGCTTTCCCTGCCCGGAGCCAATATCACCACGGATGCCGACTGTCCCATGCTCACCGGTCGATGAGCCGCTCCATTGCCTCGGGGTAGCGGGCGCCTTGCACCGTGATGGCGGCCGAGGCGGTCTCGATCTCGTCCAGGTCGGCGGCGGTGAGCTCAAGGTCGGCGGCGGCGAGGTTCTCCTCGAGCCGGGCGAGCTTGCGGGTGCCGGGGATCGGGACGATCCACGGCTGCTGCGCCAGCAGCCAGGCCAGCGCGACCTGGGCCGGGGTGGCGTCCAGCCGCTCGGCGATCCGGGCGAGCAGGCCGACCATGGCCTGGTTCGCCGCGCGAGCCTTGGCGGCGAACCGCGGGATGGCGCTGCGGAAGTCGCCTGCCTCGAATGCTGTCGTGGTGTCGATCGTGCCGGTGAGGAATCCCTTGCCCAGCGGGCTGAACGGGACGAACCCGATGCCGAGCTCGGAGAGCACCGGGATGATCTCGGCCTCCGGGGCGCGCCACCACAGCGAGTATTCCGATTGCAGCGCGGTCACCGGCTGGACGGCGTGGGCGCGGCGGATCGTGCCGGGCGCGGCCTCGGACAGGCCGAAATGGCCCACCTTGCCGGCCTCGATCAGCTCGCGCACGGCGCCGGCGGTGTCCTCGATCGGGACACCGGGGTCGACGCGGTGCTGGTAGAGCAGGTCGATGTGGTCGGTGCCCAGCCGCCGCAGCGATCCCTCGACCGCGGCCTTGACATGGCCGGGACGGCTGGACAGGCCTGTTTGCCGGCCGTCATCGTCGAACGCGAAGCCGAACTTCGTGGCGATGACGACCTGATCGCGTACCGGCGCGAGCGCCTCGCCGACGATCTCCTCGTTGGCGAACGGGCCGTACACCTCCGCGGTGTCGAAGAAGGTGACGCCCCGGTCGACGGCGTCCCGGATGAGCGCGATGCCTTCCTCGCGGGTGGGCACGGGCAGGTAGCTCTGGCTCAGGCCCATGCAGCCGTAGCCGATGGCCGAGACCTGCAGCCCGCGGCCGAGCGTTCTCGTGTGCATTCCTTGCTCCTGTTCTCCAGGCCAGCTAGTTATCGGGGTTCCACCCGCATGGTCGTAACGCGGGCCAGCGGGCTGGTGATGTGCGCGATCGCCGATGTAGCGCCCTGGTACTTGCGGGCGTACCCCGCGTCGACGTCCGGCTGCCCGGCGGCGTCAACGTCGACCCAGGCGACGTCGCGGACGACGCCGCGGGCCTCGATCCGACCCTGGTGAAATGCCCTGGTGAGGCGGTACCAGGCACCGTCCGGGCCGTTGACCGACCGCAGGTACAGCTGATCGCCCACGCGGACGATCCAGACCGTGCGCGTCCGCGACAGCGATCCGTCGCGGCGCACCGAGCTCACCTCGACCTCTCCGGCGGCGCCGAGCCGGTCGAGGTCGTCCTGCGGCCATGCGCTCACGGGGTTACCAGGACCTTGATCGATTCACGGTCGTCCATCAGCCGGTAACCGGCGGGAACGTCGTCGAGACTGACTGTACGGTCGAACACCTGGCCGGGCTCGAGGCGGCCGTCGAGCACCTCAGGCAGCAGTTCCTCGATGTAGGCGCGGACCGGGGCAGGACCACCGGTGAGAGTGACGTTCTTGCCGAACAGGCTGGCAAACCCGACCGGCGCCTCCTCGTACTGCGGGACACCGACCCGGCTGATCGTGCCGCCGACCCGCACGACACCGACGGCCATGTCGTAGGCCGGGCGGTGACCGACGGCCTCCACCACGACGTGCGTGCCGTCACCGCCGGTCAGCTCCAGCACCTTCGCGATACCCTCCGCACCGCGCTCGGCGACCACGTCGGTCGCGCCCCACTGGCGGCCCAGGCCGGTGCGGTCGGCGTGCCGGCCCATCAGGATGATCCGTTCCGCGCCGAGCCGCCTGGCGGCGAGGACCGCCGACAGCCCGACCGCACCGTCACCGATAACCGTCACGGTGCTGCCCAGGTCGACCCCGCCGCGCACGACGGCGTGGTGACCGGTAAGGAACACATCGGACAGCGTCAGCAGCGACGGCAGCAGCGCGGAGTCCTCGGCGACCGGCGCTTTGACCAGGGTGCCGTCGGCGAGCGGGACCCGGATGGCCTCGGCCTGAGCACCGCCGATACCGTTCGCGGCGTAGAAACCCCCGTGCCGGCAGGAGGTCTGGAACCCCTCCCGGCAGAAGTCACAGGTGTTGTCCGACCACGCGAACGGCGAGATCACGAAATCCCCCGCTTTGACGCCCGAGACCTCCGAGCCGGCCGCCTCGACCACGCCGACGAACTCGTGGCCCATCGGCACGCCCTGGGCCGAGGCTGGCATCTGGCGGTAAGGGTGCAGGTCGCTGCCGCACACGCAGGCGCGCACGATCCGCACCAGCGCGTCCGTCGGCTGCTCCAGCTTCGGGTCGGCGACCTCCTCCACCCGGACGTCGCCCGCACCGTACATAAACGCTGCTCGCATCACTTTCTTCTTTCATCATCGTGAATCCGCGGCTCATCACCGCTCTCTTCAGGTAACCCGCTATGGCCCCGGTCTGGGAGTGACCGTTCTTCCAGGTAATGACAGAGCCCCCCACCGGAGCCGATGAGGCCGGATGATCGATCAGCTCGTCCTCGCCGCGGCCAGCACCCGTTCGGGCCGGGCCGACCGGCCGGCCCTGCTGGCGTCGCGGTGCCGCCCCGCCAGTTCAGACGGCACGATGAGCGCGAGCGCCGCGGCCAGGCAGAGCGTGAGCAGGACGCTTCCAGCCGTCAGGGCGTTGCTGACGTGGGCGGTCGGGACCGCCGTCGGCGCGGTCAGGCGATGGCCAGCGTGAGCGGACGCGGCAACCAGCACTCCCAAGCCGAGGGCCATGCCCACCTGATGGAACGTGTTCACCAGCCCGGAGGCCGCGCCCGCGTCATCGATGCCGACCCGGGCAATGCCAGCCGAGGTCATCGGCGCGAAGGCCAGGCCCTGCCCGGCGCCGACCAGCACCATCGGCAACGCCACCGCGTCCCAGTACGAACTGGACACGGAAACCCGGCTCAGCCAGGCCATCCCGATCAGGGTCAGCGTGACGCCCGCGGCGAGCGGCACGGCCTGCCCGAGCCGGGTCAGGTAGGCGCCGACGCGGGCGCGGCTACCGAACAGGCGCAGCGGCATAATCGGCTGGGCCGCGCGGCGCTCGACAGTCACCAGCACCGCCAGCAGCGCCAGCCCGGCGGCCAGCGCGGCGGCGGTGACCGGCGAGGTCCAGCTCGCGTCGGCGGAGTGGACGACGCCGAAAACCATCGCTCCGACGCCAAGGGTGGCGCAGACGGCGCCGGTCAGGTCGAATCGTCCCGGCCGCCGGGCCGTCTCAGGCAGATAGCGGGGGGCGAGCAGGATCATCGCCACACCAATCGGCACGTTGAGGAAGAAGCCGGCCCGCCAGGACACCCAGTCAGCCAGCGCGCCGCCGATGACCAGCCCGAGGCTGGCGCCTATTCCGGCGGTCGCCCCGTAGAGGGCCACCGCCTTCGTCCGGGCCGGTCCGGGCGGAAAACTCACGGTCAGCAGCGACAGCGACGACGGTGCGACGACCGCCGCCCCGATGCCCTGCACGGCGCGAGCGCCGATCAGCCACCAGCCCGCCGGGACCACGCCGACCAGCAGCGAGGCAAGCGCGAACACCGCGACGCCGAAGATAAATACCCGCCGGCGGCCCAGCAGGTCACCAGCCCGGGCACCAAGCAGCAGCAGGCCGCCGAAGGCGAGACTGTAGGCGTCCTGTACCCAGGCCAGGCCGGTGCCCGAGTAGTGCATCGCGGTGTGAATGGTGGGCAGCGCGGTGAAGATGATCGAGTTATCCAGCAAGATCATGAAGTAGCTGACCAGGATGATCGCCAGGATCGCCGTCGTGTGGCGTGAGGCAGCTTCGCCGTTCGGTGCGTTCATGGTCATCACTCAACGCGTGTCCGCATGTCCGCGGGAGTGCCTGCTCTTCCAGGTAATGACACTGCCTCCCTGGGGAGACCATAAGCACCTAGCGTGAAGGCATGGACAACCGAGCGCAGATCCGCGAGTTCCTCGCCTCACGGCGGGCGCGGATCACCCCCGAGCAGGCCGGCCTGCCCGCCTACGGCGGCCACCGCCGGGTGACCGGACTGCGCCGGGAAGAGGTCGCGCTGCTCGCCGGAGTCAGCATCGACTACTACGTCCGGATGGAACGCGGCAACCTGGCCGGCGCCTCGGACGCCGTACTCGAAGGCGTGGCCCGGGCACTGCAGCTGGACGAAGCCGAACGCGACCACCTGTTCGACCTCGCCCGCGCGTCCGAACCCCGGCCTGCGCGGCTGCGCCGGAGCAGGGAACCGGGTGTCACGGCGAGCGTGCAGCAGGTCCTCGACGCGATCACCGACGCTCCGGCCTGGGTGCGCAACGCCCGCCACGACATGCTGGCCGCCAACCGCCTGGCCCGCGCGCTGTACGCGCCGCTGCTCGCCGACCCGCGCCGGCCCGCGAACAACGCCCGCTTCGTTTACCTCGACCCCGCCTCCCGCGACTTCTTCACCGACTGGGACCGCGCCGCCGACGACATCGCCGCCATGCTGCGCCTAGAGGCCGGCCGCAACCCCTACGACAAGAAACTCGTCGAGCTCATCGGTGAGCTGTCCACCCGCAGCGAAGACTTCCGCACCCGCTGGGCCGCCCACAACGTGCGCTTCCACCGCACCGGCCACAAGAAGCTGCACCACCCCGTGGTCGGCGACCTCGACCTTAACTTCGAGGCCATGGAACTGCCGTCCCAGCCCGGGCTTACCCTGCTCGTCTACACAGCACCCCAGCACAGCACGACCGCGGACAGCCTGAAGGTCCTCGCCAGCTGGGCAGCCACCGCCGAGCAAACGGGCGAGCTGGTCGACGGCGGGAAGACGACCAGCTGACAACCGCCCGCGCGCTGACGAGGACAACACAGTAAGCCAGCGCTAACACGCTCGCGGACGACGCGGACGTGCTGATCCAGCATGGCCCGACTCTCCCTACGAGGAGCACCACGATGGAACGCCGACCAATATCCGCAACGGTCAAGACTCCGGCCGAGAACTTCACCGGGGATGTCTACCTGACCCCGATCTTCAGTGGCGACGGCACCTCGCGCCTGGTCGTCGGCCTGGTCCGGTTTACCCCCGGCGCGCACCAACTGGCACTCCCACGCCAACGGACAGCTACTGCAGTGCACCGACGGCGTCGGCCTAGTCGTCACCCGCGACGGTGCCGTCATCCGCCTGCGCGCCGGCGAGGCGGTCTGGAACCCAGCGGGGAAGAGCACTGGCACGGCGCCACCGCGGACAACATGATGTGCCACTACGCGATCCTCGACGAAACCCCCACCGGTGACGCCACCGCCTGGCTCGAACCAGTCACCGACCAGCAGTACGCGACCGCCTGAGCGGACGAGGACACTATGGCCATCACCGAAACGGCACGCCGCAACCATGACGAACTGTTCCCGGACCGGGCATCGACGCTAGCCTGGACCGACCCGGAACTGATCGAGCGCTTCGACAACTTCGCTTTCGACGAGGTCATCGCCGACAGCGACCTGGACATCCGGACCCGGTTGATGGTGCAGCTGGCCTCGCTGACCGCCTGCCAGGCCGTCAGTGAGTTCCGGGTCATGGCTGGCGCCGGGCTGACCGCCGGCCTGACCCCAGTCGAGCTGGAAGAGATCGTCTACCAGGCCGTCCCCTACGTCGGCATGGCCAAGGTGTTCGACTTCCTGCACGCCGCCAACGACGTGCTCACCGAACGCGGGGTGCAGCTCCCGCTGCCCGGGCAGTCGACAACCACCCCGGCCACCCGGCTCGAGCGGGGACTGGCCGTGCAGAAGCAGATCGTGGGCAGTGAACGGGTCGACGCCATGTACGACGCCGCGCCCGACGACGAGCAGCACCTGCAGCGCTACCTGTCCGGCAACTGCTTCGGTGACTACCTGACCCGCTCCGGTATCGACGTGCCAGCCCGCGAGCTGCTCACCTTCGCCATGCTCGCCTCCCTCGGCGGCTGCGACGCCCAGGTCAAAGGACACGTCGCCGCCAACCTCAACGTGGGCAACGACCGCGCCCGGCTGCTGAGCGTCCTCACCGTGCTCATTCCGTTCATCGGCTACCCCCGCAGCCTCAACGCGCTACGGGCGCTCGACGAGGTCGCGCCCGCCGACCGTGCCGAAAGGACATCCCCCATGACCGCACGTACCTGGCTCATCACAGGCGTCAGCAGCGGCTTCGGCCGTGAGCTGGCAACCCAGCTGCTCAACCGCGGCGACACCGTGGTCGGCACGGTCCGACGGCCGGACAGCGTCGCCGACCTGACCCAGAAGTACCCGGGCACGTTTCACCGCGAGCTGCTCGACGTGACCGGCTCCGCCGCTGTCCGCGACGTCGTGAACCGCAGCTTCGAGTCGCTCGGGCGCATCGACGTGGTGGTGAGCAACGCCGGCTACGGCCTGTTCGGCGCGGCCGAGGAACTGTCCGACGAGCAGGTCAGCCACATCATCGCCACCAACCTCACAGGTTCCATCCAGCTCATTCGCGCCTCACTGCCGCACCTGCGCGCCCAGGGCGGCGGGCGGATCATCCAGATCTCCACCTACGGCGGGCAGGTTGCCTTCCCCGGCAACTCCCTGTATCACGCCACCAAGTGGGGTATCGAGGGCTTCGCCGAGTCCGTCGCCCAGGAGGTCGCCCCGTTCGGCATCGGCGTGACCATCGTCGAGCCAGGCGGCGCTCGCACCGAGTTCCGCTATGGCAGCGCCCAGGTCGCCGACCTCCTGCCTGCCTACGACGGCACCCCGGCGCACGGTTTCCTGGCCATGCTCGACCCCGCCAATGGGCTCGCCCCCGGTGATCCCGCCCGGATGGCCGCCGCCATCATCACCAGCGCGGACCAGGAACCAGCCCCGCTGCGCATCATGCTCGGATCGCAAGCTCTGCAGGCCACCGTCGACGTCCTCAAGGACCGTGTCGGCAGCTTCGAGGCGCAGGCCGACCTGGCCGCCTCGACAGACTTCCCGCCAGGGAAATGACCAGGATCCAACTGAGAAGAGACCTACGGAGATGCGCACATTGAAGAGCCGCACCCTCGGCGGCGGCCTGGAAGTCTCAGCTCTGGGACTGGGCTGCATGGGCCTGAGCGTCAACTACGGCCAGCCAGCAGACAAGCAGGCCGGTATCGCCCTGATCCGCGCCGCGGCCGACCAGGGTGCCACCTTCTTCGACACCGCTGAAGCCTACGGGCCGTTCACCAACGAGGAACTCGTCGGCGAGGCCCTCGCCCCGATACGCGATCAGGTCGTGATAGCGACCAAGTTCGGGTTCGATATCGATCCCCGCACCGGGCAGCGCGGCGGGCTCAGAAGCCGTCCGGAACACATCCGGCAAGTGGCCGACGCGTCCCTCAAGCGGCTGAAGACCGACCGGATTGACCTGCTCTACCAGCACCGCGTTGACCCGGACGTCCCCATCGACGAAGTCGCCGGGACAGTACGGCAGCTGATCACCGAGGGCAAGGTGGGGTATTTCGGCCTGTCGGAGGCGAGCGCGGATACCCTCCGGCGCGCCCACGCCGTCCAGCCCGTCACCGCTCTCCAGAGCGAGTACTCACTGTGGGCACGAGACCCCGAAGCGGAAATCCTTCCTGCATGCCAGGAGCTCGGCATCGGCTTCGTCCCCTGGAGCCCCCTCGGCCAAGGCTTTCTCACCGGCAAAGTCAGCGCTACGACCAGCTTCGAAAGCACCGACGTACGTAGCTGGTTCCCTCGCTTCAGCCCCGAGGCACGTAGAGCCAACGAGCCCATCGTCGGACTCCTCGGCCAGATCGCCGAACGCCACAACGCAACTCCCGCCCAGATCGCGCTGGCCTGGCTCCTCACCCAGAAGCCGTGGATCGTGCCTATCCCCGGCACACGTAAGCCAGAGCGTATGGAGGAGAACCTGGCCGCGGCCGGCATCGACCTGACACTAGAAGACCTTCGCGAACTGGACGGAGTCACCACCTCTATCCGCGTACACGGAGCCAGGGGAACCGGCAGCGAAAGCTACGGCTAAAGGAGGAACTAACCATGAACCTTACTCTGAACAACGGCGTTGAGATGCCTGCCCTGGGCTTCGGGGTGTTCCGGACACCCCCGGATGTCACTGCAGACGCTGTGCATACAGCACTCGAGACCGGATACCGGCTTATTGACACCGCCGCCGCTTACGGCAACGAACGCGAAGTCGGCCAGGCCATCCGCCGCTCGGGCCTGGCCCGCGACGAGGTGTTCATCGAGACCAAGGTGTGGATCAGCGACTACGGCTACGACCAGACGCTGCACGCGTTTGACAAGAGCGCCGGCAAGCTCGGCGCCGACCAGATCGACCTGCTGATCCTGCACCAGGCGCTACCGTCCCGCTTCGACCTCACCCGGGAGGCCTACCAGGCCCTGGAGACACTGCTCGCCGACGGGCGGGTACGGGCCATCGGCGTGAGCAACTTCATGCCCGGGCACCTCGACGCCCTGCTGGAAGGGGCCGCGGTCATCCCCGCGGTCAACCAGGTGGAAGTGCACCCGTACTTCACCCAGCCGGCCGTGCAGGCGGCCGACACCGCGCACGGGATCCTCACCCAGGCGTGGTCCCCGATCGGCGGCATCACCAGCTACCGCGGGACCGGGACCAGCACCTTCGACGACCCGGCCATCGCCTCGATCGCCGCCGCCCACGGCAAGACCCCGGCGCAGGTCATGATCCGCTGGCACCTGCAGGAAGGCCGCAGCGCGATCCCCAAGTCGGTGCGGCCCGAGCGGATCGCCGAGAAGTTCGATGTGTTCGACTTCGAGCTCACCGCCGGGGAACTCAAGGTCCTGAACACGCTCGACACCGGTGTGCGCAGCGGCCCCGAACCCGACCAGATCGCCCTCGAAACCTTCGGCAGGCCCATCCTCGAGGCCTGACCATCCTCGCCACGACCGGTAGCGACAGGAGCGAGGCCCAGGGCGTGGCCCCAGGGTTACACCTTGGGGTGACGCGCAGGGCGACGGCAGCCCGGTATTCCAGCGGGCCCTTGAAACGAAGGCAGATCGGTGCCTTAATTAAGCCCTGAAGGGCTTAAGAGTAGCGAGCTCAGGGGCGGCTCGACGGTGACATCGCCTAATACTTCGGCGCAATACGGGTTGGCCTGGTCGATAACGAATATGGTGGCCGGCTAGGCTTTCAGCTTGTGCAGGACAGCGACGTCACGAGCACCCGCTCTGAGCTGGGTGGTGGTTCCACTAAACACGCTAGCGTCGCCGATCCCACCAGCACGAAAGCCCCTGCAGCACCGTCGGCACGCCGCTTGTTCCGTGCGTAACCACGTGTACCTGTTAGTGCGCCAGGTGCACAGTTGTCGTAACTTGCATTTCGCGCATAACGGCTTCTCGGGAATAGCTTGAACACACTAATTCTACGCTGTAGTCTGACAGTATGAAATTTCCCGATCCGGGAAGATCTCACCGGAATTCGTGTGCAAGTCTCTCAGAGCATCCCACTAACCCATAACCGCTCGGGAGGCCTCGAGAGCTGGCCGTGACCGGTCCGGGCGTTGGTGACCAGCCCGCCTGCCCTGCTCAAGCGGCCCGCACCGCAGGCCCGCACCAGCGCTCCGCCTTGCCGCACGGACGGCAGGTCAGGATAGCTGGTTAGCGGCCGGTGGTCCGGCCGACGAGCTTGCCGACTTTCCGGCCCTCTTCGAGGTCTCTGTGTGCGACCTGGATGTCGTCAAGGTTGTAGATGTGGACCGGGACGAGGCTGATCTCGCCGCTGGCTATGCGGTCGAGGTAGCTCTGCAGCACTACGGCGGGCAGGTCTGCGGCGTCACCGGAGTAGGCGGTCAGCCGGACGCCGTTCGGCAGGTAGCCGATCGGGTAGAAGTCGCGTACGGTCCACTGGTCGGACAGCATTCCGGTGAAGCAGACGGTGCCGTGGACCCGGACGGCCGCCAGGGTGTCCGGCA
>WNGJ01008340.1_pt1 | contig 11032 bp, 8 predicted proteins | sample 5400611 | NCBI WGS metagenome assembly WNGJ01 (sample SAMN13153375, study PRJNA577476) | soil metagenome | isolation source: 40 cm soil or saprolite under Garry oak tree replicate 1 | place: USA:California | collected 2016-06-15 | reverse complement strand
GCTCCCCGTATCATGTTGCCCCGCTCTTCTTAGCGTTTTGTGTGCATCAGGTGAAACATCAGGGCTTGCTTGTAATCAAACTGACTGGCCTGCCCATTTTTAATAACCTGGTTAGCGAGATTGAGCAAGGTAGAGACAATCTGCAAGTGAGGCTCATCGCAGTTATCTTGTTTGCGCAGCAGCTCAAGCAGTTGTAGGGGTCCCTGGTTAGAAATATCCATACCTGAACGGACGGCCTGTATACGCAGCCAGACGATAAGCTGATACCGCAGTTGCTCAAAAATAGCTATATCTTCTTGAGCAAGAAGAACACTGGTATTCCCATGTGAACCCGCGGTCACCATTGGTACCTGTGGTGAGAGGGCTGCTGGGGTCATTGCTGGCTGCGCCTTTTCAGCAGGTGAGAGGGCTGCTGGAGTCATTGCTGGCTGCGCCTTTTCAGCAGTGGGCAGTGGTGGGATAGCAGTCGAAGGAGCAGGTGGCTGCGCCTTTTCAGGAACAGGCAATGGTGGGACAACTACTCCTGGTGACTTCACCGGTAGCGCCTGCGATGCTACAGGTACGACTCGTGTTTCAACGGGTTCCACTTTGGGCATTGAAACAGGAGAACTTGAACTGCGCTCAGGATTTACAGGAGGAGCGCTCTTAGGACTTGATGCGGGGGTTGTACTGTGTGCTTTGCCTGGCGATGTTGATTTACTCACCGGTACCAGTGATGGGGAAGTGGCTTGATGTTCAATGCCGTTTGAGATATTTCCAGCAGGCGCTTGCACGCGGCTCGAACGCCAAGAATTTGCCGCGGCAGGTCGCGCTTCACTTAGAGGAAGCGCAGACTTTATTTCGCCCCGGGACTCTTGTATTTGTTGCTGCAATAGTAGGGTTTGAGGGGCAATCTGATCCCAAACCGGTTCAGGACGACCGGTGATACTCATAGTGGACCAGGAAGATACAGGGCGAGGGCTGCCAAAAGGCGGATTATTCTGGGGATTACCCGATAAATGCCCTCGTAGCCCCTGGGCCACCGACAAAGCAGAAGAACCGATCAACATGCGCAGATCACCCATGCGCTTACGTCCTTGCTCTCCAAAGAAGCTACGGTTCCTCTGTACAAAGTGGATGATGAGACGCTCGATATAGTGCTGGAAATCTGGCGACATCAGATCGACACGACTCCAAGCAGTGAAATCAACCGAACTCAAATAAAGCCAGACTTCTTGACGCTTGGCACGATCAACCGGGCGAGTACGCAACGATTCGCTGCGATAATCAAAAAATCGTGGATAGCAAAAATGAGCAATTAGCGTCTCCGCCAATTCAGCTTTCAGTCGTGCAAGTTCAGCGGGCGGAAGTTGACCAAGAAAAACGCCCATCACCTCAACCTCTTTCATAGGATGTGCGCCCAATTGGCGCTTCTATCTAAAGGACATCAGGGAACTACTGAAATGGTAGCTACTTGTAGAGCCCTGGTTTCGTGGGTAGAAATTCCAGAGCCATTTACCACCTGCAATGAAAACCAGCTTTGTTCATCCATTATTGTACTAAATGGATGAGTAGCTGGCAAGAGCGCCAGTGAAACATGGGCTAGCCCATTTGGAATGCCTCGCAGTAAGAATAAATCGCTCACGACAGAGATTGTAGTGCCGGGCCGCCACGTATTGGTTGGACACCAGGAGAGCGCTGGAAAATCATTCGTTGCGAAATGATTTTTACCATTCTTGTCAGTAACCAGAGCCAGCAATTGGACCGGAAACGGAGTTGGAGCAGTGACCTTCCAATAGGTAGTAATTTGCATCGAGCCAGCATTCAAACTAAAAACCCCGGGATAAACAGCACTCAAGCCAACCAGTTTCATGGAAGCAGAAGCGGTGGTGCTGGTAAAAGTAGCTTGCAAGGGATGTTGCACCTGCTGCGGGGCAACACGCACAAACGAACAAAATGTAGCGGGAAGGTCAGGCAGCAAGTTACTCACGTCGCTACTACCTCTATACGGGGAGTAGGGAGAGACCCTTGTTGAAGGCAGCCCGCGTTTGAGGAGTAAGTAGCCGTCCTGAGCAGCCACAATGCCATAGTCTCCGCCTAGCAACACTTTTTTCACTTCATGAATGTAGAGAGAAGAAATAAGCGGATACGTGTTGCCGGTCACATCTAAAAAGAGATAATCGGCCCGGTCATCAGCGTAAGGAAAGAGATAAATGTTCATCCGCTCACTGATATGTGGAACCAGGTGAGACTGCGCCGAGACAGAGGCCGATGGCGGGATCATATCAATGAAGCGCTGAGCCAATGCGATATGGGCATTTGTTTGCGGACATTGAAACGTTGGCGATAGCTGTGTCGCGCCTTGAAATGGGTCTATGTTTACCGCGGAGAAAGGCATAGCCCCGCGCACCTTGTCTGCACGCACAACAGAAGACATGACAAAGATAAGCAGCGCGACAAGGAGAACTATATGAACCCACTTACCGAGATGCCGCGCTCTAGTGGAGAATGGTGGATTATCGCCTGACGCAGTTTTCTTGCGCCGCCATGCTTGCAGCCGACCGCCGCTCCACTGCGCTACCCACAGGATCAGCACAATAGCCTCGATGGTCGAAAAGATCAGCACCGGCACAATCTCAGCGTTGTACTGGAAGAAACCGCTATGCATATTTGGATCAGCGCTGAGCAGATTAACTGCCAACCCAGGCACAGCCAGGACGAAGACCCACGGGGCCAACAGAGGGAGGTATCCGGCAGGACTAAGAAGTATACGCAGGTAAAGCTGGTGATATGGATCAAATACATACACCCGCAAAACGCCATAGGGATGCAACAGCAGAGTTTTGGCGATTGCCAGAGGATTACTGCCAAGGCTCGCATAGCGCGAAATGAGGAGCGGATGGCCAACAGGACTATAGATGTGGATGATGAAATATTCCAGACCTATCCAGCCAATAGCCAGCAAAACAAGTGCCAGACCGCTGCGCCAGCGCTGTTGAAAGAGTATTGACCATAAGCCAAAGATAATAATGGTTAAGGGAATCTCTTCTTTACATGCCATGGATAGAATGGCAAAGACAAAGAGCCAGGCAGTGCGCCGTGTATACATGAAATAGAGGGTAAAGAGTAAAAAGGCGGCTGTGAAGGTGACGGCATGAAAATCATAAATGGTTGCTTGCTGTTGAGCCGGATAGAGTAAATAGAGGAGAGCGATAGCAACGGCGGCCAGTTCGTTACGCAGGCGTAAACGTGCCAGCCAGAAGGCAGGGAAAGCGCCGCTCGCCACCACCAGAGTTTGAATCACTAATAGCGTTTTGGGATTGGGCCAGATTATATAGAAGAGCGAGACGGGAAAGAGGATGGGTTCAAAGTGAATGGCAAAACGAGAAATACCATTGAAACCGTAGCAGTTGGTATCATTGACCGTATTACAAATGGTCTGGTGGAAAAGTTGGCCGTGCAGGGTGCTCCAGATGGCCTGGTCCATAATACCAAGGTCTTCGGCGCTGGTGATATAGGCGTCGTGCCGGCCGGTGAGATAAAAGATAAAATAGCCCGCGAAGAGTAGAGCCGCGAGAGTAACCAGGCCCGTAGCCAGCCAGAATAAGCGTGTATAAGGCATGGCATCAGGAGCCGGATAGAGATAGAGCCGGTTGCGCCACACGGCAATATGTTTTCGCCAGATTGAGTTCATCGTATGTATTCCTAAAGCTAGACTGGTGGCTATTATAACACAAGGGTTTCTAAAACCTGTAACCTATGGTACCTTTGCTACATGCTGCCTCATAACAAAACGAACAGAGATATGAAAAAGGTACCTATTGAGGTTTGCTCTTTTCTTGATTCCTCGCTGCCTACGGCAGTTCGCAAAAGTTTTTTTGCTGTGGGCAGTGCAGCCACTGGCTGCACTGCCCACAGCAAGTGAATGGGCGAGCCGCCACAGGCGACGAGGAGTTAGACAACTGAATAGTTACTGAAAAAGCGACAGAGGCGAGTCACTAAACAAACGTACTTTTTTCTAACGCACGTTGACACAAGCTTACTCGTACCTCTATACTGGTCTCCTAAGTCCTAAGAATATACGTAACTATTCGGGGCTTCTCGTCGCCAACAGCGACTCGCTCAGTCTCTGTGTGGGATGTGAACCTGGCAGCCGTAGGCTGCCAGGTTCACATCCCACACAAACCACTTGCGAACTGCCGTAGGCAGTGAGGAGTCAAGAAGAGAGCAGGCCTCAATAGTACGAATATACATAGAGGAAGCCTTAATGCTATTTTAGAGGTACCGCATATGTTTAAACTGAGCGATATCAAGACCGGTGTAAATGCTAATAATCAGAAAGCAGGCGACAAGAGACCCGTATCAACCATAAGGCATAGGTTGAGGTGGGGCTATTTTTTAGATATAGCTATCGTAGTGTTGATGGGAGGAATTTTGTTTTGGGGGGCTGCGTCGCAGTTTTATAATCAATACAACGATGCGACGAGATATCAATGCTATGCCGTGGCATTCTGGCATGGTACGCCAGGCCTGGCTGCGCTGCCACAGAAGCAATGTGCCTTTCTCAGTGCAACCACTTCCTCTTCGCTGGCTCAGAAAATGAAGGAGCGCAAATTTCCTGCTTTCCTGGTTAACCTGGTAGCAGCCCAATCCACTTCACAACCACTGCACGCGCTACCGCCAGAATATCCTTTATTAACCCTGGTACCATTTTCTTTAGCCCTGGTTGTACCGGCGGCATGGTACCAGGTGGCTTTCGCTATCTGGATGGCAGTTGTAGCAGGCGTCATTTATTTTGTGCTTAAGCGCTACAGGTCCACGACGGCGGCTATCGCTTTTGCCGCGTACCTGGTTATTGGCAGCTGGGCAACCGCCGAGGGGAGATTTGATCTAGTTACCGCGGCTCTGACGCTGGGGGCAGTGATCCTGGCAGCAAAAGCAAGATGGAAATGGGCATTTGCGCTGTTAGCTCTCGGCACTTTGCTCAAATTTTACCCGGTGGCGCTGGTACCACCTCTTTTGATAGCACAACAAATGCAGGATAAGAGTAGTAAATGGACCTCCTGGCATCGCTGGAGTGGCCTGGGTGTATTTCTTGCCATTTGTGCTGGAGTAACGGCCTTCTCGTTAGTCCTCAATGTAGCCGACACGCTTAATCCATTCCGCTATTTTTTCGCCCGGCCTATTCAAGTCGAATCTTTTCCGGCGACGCTAGTGTGGCTGGGAAGTTTTGCAGGCTACCCGCTACAGTATGAATTCACGTTCCAATCGCTCAATGTTGTTAGCCCGTTGTCCTCGAAAATAGGTGTATTGAGTTCAGTGTGTCTGGCAGCAGGTTTATTGTATACCTTCTGGCTGCAGTGGCGAGGCAAAATAGATATCTACATGTCGAGCCTCTTAACGCTTTTGATTGTGATGGTAGCGGGAAAAGTTTTAAGCCCGCAATATTTAATCTGGGTAGCGCCTTTTGTCGCGTATGCAGGCAAGGGTAACTGGAAATGGCTGGTTAGTTGGGGCAGCGTGGCAGTATTGACGACGATAATTTTCCCTTTTGTTTACGTCGATCTGCCTCATATAATTAAATATTATCCCCTGGTGCTTGTGCGCGATCTATTGATGCTGGCTATTGTACTCGTGCTATTGTATGCAGCCACACGTAATAGACTCACCAGCACTAACCTACAGGTTTCTGTCCCAGATATCAAGCCAAAAAGCAGCGAAGAAACCAAGGAATAGGTTATTGAAGCAAAGATGCAGGTGCGCGTACGATTGGAGCAGGCTCACTTGTCAAATCTTTCTCCTTTTGCGACATTTTTTGGACGCTTCTGATAGCTTATCTTGGATAGCGTGTTCTTCCTCACGGCAGGCCACAGGCTGCTGGAAGCAGGCTCACTTATCAAACACTTATCATTATGATAAGCATTTTTTTGGAACTGCTGAGTTCTTTTCTCACTTATCAAATCTTTATCATTTTGATAGCTATCTTGTGATAGCATGTCTTCCTCACGGCAGGCTGTAGGCTGCTGGAAGCAGGCTCACTTATCAAACACTTATCATTATGATAAGCATTTTTTTGGGGCACAGATGGGAGATATATCCCCCATTGCGCAGTGAAGGATATAGTTTTGAAGAAGAGGATGGAGCGCCAGCGGAGCAGGGAATGGACACATGCAATGCATGGTTTGCCCGACCTCTGGGGCGTGTTTGACGAACAGTGCCAACGTCGAGGCATCAGGATCGCGAAGCTCTGTTCCATTTTGCGTAACTCCATGCTTAACGCGGGAGAAGAGGTGGTGCACCAGGGAATAAGCAAAAAGGCGTTGTCCGCAACTGCGGAATGGGGAGGTATCATCATGGTACCTTAAGATGCTCACGGGTAGCAATACTCGACTTTCTTTCATTATACAACGTCCCACCTAAGGAAAGGATAGAAAATACGGTAAAACGCCTGGTGCAGGTAATCCACGTTTAAGCAAGAAATACCCATTTCCGGACGCCAGTATGCCATAGTTTCTGCTTTGCAATACCTTTTTCACTTCACGAGTGTACGCCTGGACATTAAAGTAGGGGTACTTGTCGCCTGTTACATCCAGCAAGATATAAGCGGCACGGTCATCGGCGTAGGGAAACATATAGACGTTCAGGCGTTGGCTGAGGTGAGGGACCAGGCGAGATTGGGCAGAGACTGATGCAGTTGACGGGATCATGTCAATGAAGTGCTGAGCCAGTTCTGTATGAGCGGTGATCTGCGGCCAGCGAAAACCCTGTGCGAAGGGCATGGCGTTACCGGTATAGTCTTCACGTATCACAGCGGAAAGGACATAGATCAGCATCATAGTTAGTACCATGAAGCGCAGGTAGCGAGGTAGGGGTGCTGGGAAGGGGCAGCGTTCTGTAGGGGCGGGAGCGGGGTTGGGCAGGGAGGGGACCCTTGGGTCGCCCCGGGTGGGGATCAATGAACCTATCCCGGGGAATATAAGGGAGCCATGGCACGCCCTCAAAAAACCCACACGTAAAAGACCCTGCACCAACCATGGAATTAGCACCATTGCTTCAATGGTGGCAAAGATAAGGATGGGGACGAGTTCGGCGTTGTATTGGAAGAGGCCGCTATACATGCCGGGGTCAGAACTGAGTAAATTGAGGGCCAGGGTAGGTAGTGCCAGGACGAGAATCCAAGGAGCAAGTAGAGGAAGGTATCCGGCCGGGGCAAAGAGCGAGGCGAGATAGGTTCGGTGGGCACGATCCAGTGCATGGCTTTTGAGAATGCCAGGAGGGTGTACGAAAAAAGTGTGGGCATTTTGTAGGGGATTGTTGCCAAGGTAGGCGTAACGCGAGGCCAACAGCGACTGGCCTGTGGGGCTATTGAGGTGAATGACGAATAGTGCCAGGCATGTCCAGGCAAGAGCCAGCAGAATTAGTAATAGGCCACTGCGCCAGCGACGTTGCAAGAGCATCGACCACAGGCCAAGGAAGGCAACAAGCAGCGGTATCTCCTCTTTACAGGCCATGGCAAGGATGGCGAAGATAAACAGCCAGGCGGTACGCCGTGTGTACATGAAATACAAGGTAAAGAGCAGCAGCGCAGAGGTGAGGGTGACTGCATGAAAATCAAAGATGACGGCATTCTGTTGCGCGGGGTAGAGTAGGTAGAGGAGAGCAATAGCGACAGCGGCCCACTCGTTACGCAGGCGCAGGCGGGCCAGCCAGAAGGCAGGGAAGGCTCCACTTGCCACTACTAAGGTTTGAAGTACCAGGAGCGTTTTGGGAGTGGGCCAGATGAGGTAGAGAAGGGAGATAGGAAAAAGGATTGGTTCAAAGTGAATGGCAAAGCGCGTAATACCTTGCAAACTGTAGCAGTTCGTATCGCTGACGATGTTACATATGCTTTGATGGAACAGGTGCCCATGCAGGGTATTCCAGATGGCCTGATCCATAATGCCAAGGTCTTCTGCATTGGTGAAATAGGCATCCTGGCGACCTGTCAGATAAAAGATGAAATAGGCGGAGAAAAGTAAGACGAGGAGGGTAACCAGGCCAGTCGCCAGCCAGAATACTCGTGTATGGGGTAAAGTTTGAGGAGATGGGTAGCTAGTCTTTGATGGGTAGTTAGCCCTCAGGGTAGGGGCAAGCTCCATAAGTGCGAACTTTAGCGATGAGAAGGCGGTGAATCGGCCCACGAAGCTGGGCGAGGGAGAGGACAAGCCATCGCCCCTACTGTGCTCCGCGTCGGCCACCAGTTCGTCCATAGTAGGGGCGATGGCTTGTCCTCTCCCTGTGGCCCATGTAAAAACATGAGGGACACCCACAGCAATACGTTTGCTCCAGGTTCCATCATTCACCAACCGCCCCTCTCTCCACCATCACATCGCTAGATATCTCAATTGGAGGTAGCGTTTTCTCTTCTTCTTTTGCCTGTTCTTGGGAAGACAGGCTTTGCTTAGCAGCTTGTTCTTGTTGGACCTGGCGTACCTGCCTGCCGCCGCTTAAGTAAGCGACACCGACACAAAGCAGTTCTGCTGCAGTGGAAACGACGCGTGAGAGAAGGGCAATAACGGCTACCAGGCTGGCGGGTATCGCGGGTAAAGCCAGCGCAAAGAGCACACCGATAGCCAGTTCGCGGAAACCCAGGCCACTGGGAGTAATGAACGTCACAAAACCGAAATCCCAGGCGATGGCATAGATACCGATGCAAACAGGTAATGCTGTTAGAGGGGTGTTCGGCCAGAGCGCAAGTACCAGGAGAAAGAAGGCACAACCTGCGACAAACCAGCTTACACACCATGCCAGGGTGACGAGCAGAATATCGCTATAGCGTAAGGTCAGGATGACAGGGTCGCGCTTCAACAGGCGCAAAGCGACATTGAGTAGTCCGTTGAGGATACGAGGATGCAGCACTATGAGCAGGGCCAGGAACATGACTACGCCCAGCACGATGATGAGAGAACCACGAAAGAGCGAACCAATGGCCCCGAAATCGCCCCAGAACAGGAGGCTGAGGGCAAAGATCAAGGCACCGGCAGCTAATTTGGTAATCAGTTCGACGGTCATGCTGGCAAAGGCAATAGGGCGCGAAACACCGTACTTGCCGACCCAGAGAATACGAGTCAAAACGTGCCAGACATTGCCGGGGATATAGCGCACAAATTCTGAGGCCAGGTAGACGCGCAAGCAAGCACGGAGGTCCAGCCGGAACCCGAGGCGCGCCAGGACCGCTTGCCAGATCAGGCCAAAGGATAACTCCTGGAGGATAAAGCCGCCAAAAGCCAGGGCAAGCAGCCAGAGATTCCATTGAGAGGCATTGACGACTAAGATATGCCAGTTCCAGTCATGTACTTTGTAGAGAAAGACTGCCACAATCGCTACAGGCAAGCCTATTTGTAGTACACGCTTGCCGATTTTTTTAAAAGCAGGGTTGTGCATTAATTTAATTCCTGCCTGATGCTGTACTCTTCCCCGGGTTGGAAGGCATAGTGACGGATCATCTCGCTTTGCAGGCCGGTCAGAATAAACTGGACACCAAAGAACATCAATAGAATACCAACGAAGAGCAGTGGCCGGTTATGGATTGGCTCATGCGTAACAAAGTAGCTGCTCACCACAACATAGACATCTACTAGCACGCCAACAAAAAACGTCCAGAAGCCCAGGGGGCCGAAGAGTCGCAGAGGCGTGCGCAGGAATGACGTGAGAAACAGGACATTGAGCAGATCTATCAGGCCTCGTGCGAAGCGCCTGGCCCCGAACTTTGAGACGCCAAAGCGGCGTGGATAATGGCGTACTTTGATCTCTGTAACGCGGAAGCCGCGCCAGTGCGCCATGACAGGCACAAAACGGTGAAACTCACCATAGAGCTTGAAGTGCGTATCCTCGATCACTTCGCGCCGGTAGGCCTTGAAACCATTGTTGATATCATGCAGGTGAACACCCGTCATAAAGCTGACCAGGCCGTTGAAGACGCGCGAAGGGAAGGTCTTGGTAATGGGGTCAAGGCGTGGATACTTCCAACCGGAGACGAGATCATAGCCTTCATCGAGTTTTGTCAGGAAATTGGGTATCTCTTCTGGATCATCTTGTAAATCGCCATCCATCGTAAATACGACCTCACCGCGACAGCGACTAAAGCCGGCAACGAGGGCAGGCGTTTTGCCAAAGTTCCTACGGAAGCGAATAATACGCACAATTCCAGGATGTTCATCATGTAGCTTTTTCAGTTCCGCGAAAGTTTTGTCAGTACTACCATCGTCGACAAAGATCACTTCGTAGTTTTGCCCGAGACTATTAAGCTGTGTTGATAACTTCTCAAATAACGGTTTTATGCTCTGTTCTTCATTCATAACAGGCACGACAACGGATATGGCAATCGTTTGTTCTGAAGACTCAGGAGTTAAAGCTTCTGGTTCTATGTTAATGTTTGACGCTATTGTGGTTTGTTGCATACTGTGTCATCTCCAGGTCAATGGCTGACGGATAGACAGTTGCGGGTAAATATATCTGCCTGTATAGTTCCTGCTGTCTTTCGGTCTCCCATTGCCGCCAATTATAGCATAATGTTTTCTAAAAACAGTAGAAGATGGTACCTTTGCGACGGTTCAAGTCAGAGTCCTGTCATCTTTACCATCCTTCCTTATGATAGAACGGACGAAAGTCGGAAAGAGACACGAAATCACTTAAAGTGGTATTTGCGCCTCTACATTTAGAGGCTTGCAAACAAGTCCGGTCGATCTGAGGTAAGGGAGTCAACGCCGGCAGCGGCAAAGCGGTGCATGGCCTCTAGAGTATTGACCGTCCAGATCCCGAGTTTGAAGCTATGCTCGTGTGCGACGGCAGGGATGGCAGGGGTAAAGAGGTCAGAGTTCAGGTTGATCCAATTGCAGCCGAGGGCTGTCACCTGTCCTATCAGGGTATCAAGGGCATCTGCGGCACGAGCATCCCATACATCATCAGAGACGAGTGCGCCTGTCTGCAATGCAGGTTCTAGTGATTTGATGAGTGGGAGGATGAACCAATCAAAGGAGACGATCAAGGCCTGGTCAAGCATGCCGGCATGTTG
>WNGJ01029767.1_pt1 | contig 11033 bp, 10 predicted proteins | sample 5400611 | NCBI WGS metagenome assembly WNGJ01 (sample SAMN13153375, study PRJNA577476) | soil metagenome | isolation source: 40 cm soil or saprolite under Garry oak tree replicate 1 | place: USA:California | collected 2016-06-15 | reverse complement strand
CCCCCGTCCGCGTCATGGCTGCTCCTGGATGAGCGTGAAGCGCTTGGTCACGGTGTTGCCCGCATCCACCTGCACGGTCTCGTTCTGCGTCCGGTAGCCAGCGCGCTCTACGCGGATCGCGTGGCGGCCCGGCTTGACGCCGTAGCTGAAGAGCGGCGTGACGCCGATCTCCACGCCATCGATGTACACGGTGCCGAACGGGTCGGCCGCGACCGTGAGGTAGCCCTGCGCTTCCGCGGCAGCGGGCGGCGGCGCCTTGTCTCGCTCCCGCTGCCGCTCGTGGCGCGGCGGCGTGGCAGACGGCACGGCCACGCGCACCGTCTCGACCGCGGGCGTCGTGGGCCCGCTCGGTGGCGCTTGGCTCTCGCTGGACGGGGGCTCCGGCTTGGAGCGCCCGAGCAGGAAGTAGCCCCCTGCCCCGAGCGCGCCGAGCACGGCCACCAGCCCGGCGACCAATCCCGCCCGCGATTTCCGCGGAGCCGGAGGAGCGCGCCGGGCGCCGGGCTTGGGACGCGCCGCCACGGGCAGCGGGGTCGTGGGCGCTGACGTCACTTCGGTCGGGGTGTCGGCGGTCACGACTCGCGGCGTCCTGGGCGCCCTCGGCGTGGCACCCCCGGCGGGCGCCGCCACCGGCTGCTCCGGCCACACGGCGGTCGCGAATTGCTCCATCGTGGGGAAGCGCTGCTCGGGCTCCTTGGAGAGAGCGCGTGCGATCGCGGTCGACAGGAAATCCGGGACGTCGGCGCGCCGCGTCTTGGCGAGCGGCACCTCCTCGAAGATGTGCTTGTAGAGGATCGTGTGCACCGAGTCGCCGCTGAACGGCAGCTCGCTCGTGAGCATGCGGTAGCCGACGATGCCCAGCGAGTACTGGTCCGCCCGGCCGTCCACCGTCTGGCCCTTCGCTTGCTCGGGCGCCATGTAGTGGGGCGTCCCGATGATCATGCCGGTCGCGGTGAAGCCTGTCGCCGCCTGCAGCGCCTTCGAGATGCCGAAGTCGGTGAGCATCACGCGACCGTGATGGTCGAACATGATGTTCGCCGGCTTCACGTCGCGGTGCACCACGCCGCGCTGGTGGGCGTGCCCCAGCGCGCAGGCGGCCTCCCACAGCACACGCTGGATGTGGTCGAACGCGAGGGGCTGCCGCTTCTCCAGGAGGTCCTCCAGCGACGTGCCCGAGATGTACTTCATCACGAAGTAGTTGAGCCCGCCCTCGCTCTCGACTCGATAGATCGGGATGATGTTGGGGTGATCGAGCTTGGCGGCGGTCTTCGCCTCCTGCTGGAAGCGGCGCACCACCTGCTCGTCCTGCGCCACATCCGGGGGGAGGACCTTGATCGCCACCTCGCGCTCGAGCGCGAGGTCGTGGGCGAGGAACACCGCGGCCATCCCGCCCTTGCCCAGCAGGCGCTCGATCTGGTACTTCCCCTCGATCAGCCGTTGCAGCCGCTCGCGCAGCACGTCCACGCTGCTCGTGGACGGAGCCGCGTCGCCTCCCGACACGTCGGCCCCGCACGCGAAGCAGTAGCGGCTGTTCTCGGGCAGCGGGGTGTGGCAGTGGATGCACTCGACGGTGCCGTTCGCCATCAGTCGCGCGGCCTCGCGGCGCGGAGGGCGGCCGCGCGGGCCTCGAGCGCGGCGCGGCGCCGGGTGGCGGCCTGGAGCTGGGCGGGCGTGGCAACCTGCGCGGGTGGCGTCGGGAAGGTGACGCAGGGCCCGATGCAGATCTCGTACGGGGTCGGCACACCCGCAAAGTCCACGACCACGGCGTAGTAGACCGAGTCCGGCTTCAGGATGAACGTGGTATCAATGCTTGAACCAGGATGCGCGAACGCTCCGATCGAGTCCAGCTGCGCCCCCGGCGACGGCTCGTGCAGGACGTACACGTCGATGTCGCTCGAGTCCTTTCCCGCGACCGCGGGTACCGAAACGGTCCGTATCTGCACAAAGACGGGTAACAGGCCGGGAGGTGTCTTGAACTTGATCCAGTCCACGTCGTGCGGGTTGTCGATCGTGAGCGTCGCCTGGTAGGGGTAAGGCTCCACGAACTGCGCACCGGGGGCGTCGCAGAAATCGTCCTCCTCGTGGGCATCCTTCACGATGCGCGCGTCGAGGCTGTCGCTCGTCAAGTACTTGTCGGCGACGAGGAGGCTGTAGCGGCCGTGCTGGGTGAAGATGGCGATGGCGTCGAGCCCGGGGGCCGGCACCCCCGCGAGCGCCACGATCGTCGAGTCGCCCGCTGCCTCATCGGGGGAGAACTTCTTGCCCCGGCAATTGTGCGAGCCCGGGCCGATGGTCCACGCGTTCGCTCCGCCGAACTGGTCGCTCACGAACCCCGCAAATGTCCCCTTCACGGCGGGAGCGGTGATGATGATCGTCAGGTCGCGCGTGCCGGCCTGCTGCAAGCGGTACCAGTCGACCCCGAACAAGCTGTCACGCGGCAACTCCTCGAAGGCAAGTGCCGGATTGAGAAACAGCACGGACGCGAACGCAGTCCCCGGGAAGGGGGGCGGGCCGTCGAGATCGATGGTCGCCGGCGTGGCGTCGTGCGGCGGCGTTGGCGTCTCGTACAGGTCCTGCTGGATCACCTGCACCACGTCCTTCGAGAACCCGAACACGCCGTTGCCGATGTAAAACAGCGAGTCCTTGTGCGCGGGCGGCGGCACCCAGTAGACGCTGCGGGCGTACCCGGTCGCATCCCGACTGCGCCGGAAGACATTGGGGATCAGGACCCCCTGGGCCAGCTGCGCCTGGAAGATCGAGTCCACCCCGACCCCGAACACGGTGACGGTGTCACCGAAATGCACCGTCTTGGGCCGGATGCTGTCGATCTCGAGCCGCTCGGCGACCCGCAGCGTGATATCACCGGGCTGGGAGCGCTTGTCGAAGTTCGCCGCGGCGGCGCGGATCGTCGTCGTGCCGGACTTGATGCCCACGATGTGCCCGCTGGGGTCCACCGTCGCCACCGACGCATTGCCGCTCGACCAGACGAAGCTGATGTTCGTGATCTCAGCGGAGTCGCCGGTGCCGAGCACCTGCCAGGCGCGGGCCGTGGCCAGCGCGTCGTTCCCGCGGATCAGGATCGGGAGCGGCGTGACGCTGACGTGCACATCGGCATCGTGCTCGGTGGGGTACACGCACGCGCCCGCCGCGAGCGCGGCGACGACGGCGACGAGCGGGGCCAAGCGTTGTGGCAGGCTCATGCTGGCACGATCCGGGTGAGCCGCGACTCAATCTACAGCGGGCCCTATCCAGGTGCATATGACCGCAGTCACTACAGCCGCCCGCGCCGCTTCAGGTCCAGGTATCCCGCGACCACGGCGTGCGCGGCGCGCTCGGGTGGCACGTCCAGCACCAGCACGCCGGCGCGCCGCATGTGGCCCAGCGCCTCGTCGCGGGCCCGCAGCAGCTCCTCGGCGGCCGCCTTGCGGAAGGCGTCGGGCGGCGTCTCCGGCCGCAACGCCGCCACCCGATCGAGCTCGGGGTTGCGCAACGTCACGGCGAGCGGCAGGTGGCGAGGGCGGAGCGAGGCCACGTTCGCGACGAGCGCGTCGGAGGCGAACCGGTCGATGACGTCGGTGAACAGCACCGTGAGCGCGCGTTTGCGGCTGCGCGCCGCGAGGTAGCGGAACGCGCCAGGGTAGTCGGGCTCGACGAGCACCGGCTCGAGCACCGCCAGCACGTCGAGCGCGCGCTTCAGCCCGACCCGGCCGCGCTGCGGCGCGACGTAGTGCTTCACGCCGTCCGCGAACGCCATCACCCCGACGTTGTCGTCGTGCTGCGCCGCGGCGTAGGCCAGCTCCAACGCCGCGCGCACGGCGTAGTCGAGCCGCGCGGTGCCCGCGATGTCGGCGGTCATCAACCGGCCGGTGTCGATGACGAGGAGCACCTGCTGCCGCCGCTCGGCCTCGTATTGCCGGGTGATCACCTTGCGGCGCCGGGCGGTGGCCTTCCAGTCGATGTGCCGGATGTCGTCGCCGGGCACCCACTCGCGCAGCGACTCGAACAACCGGCCTTCGCCCAGCCGGCGCACGGCGGTCGCTCCCTGCTCGCGTCGCCGCACGGACTGCGCCACCGACGCCCGCAGCCGCATCGAGACGATCGGCGGGTAGACGGTGACCTCCCACGGCAGCGGCACGGTCTCGCGCCGCAACCCCAGCCCGAGCGGCCCCACGCTGTCCACGACGAACCCGCCCTCTCCGCTCCCGTCGCCGCCGCGCGCGCGGCCGCGCCGCACGGGTACGACGGCCAGGGTTTCGCGCCGCTCGCCGCAGGGCGGCACCGTGAGCGCGCGGGGCGGCTGGACGCCGCCCAGCAGCTCCGGCCGCACCTCCCGCACGCGCAGCCGGGCCCGCCGCCCGGAGCGGTTCGCCCAGCGGTACACCACTTCGCCCCCGCGGCCGACCGAGAGGGCCGGCGGGGCGTCCCGCACGATCTCGAGGCCCGGTGCACGCGGTCGCGGCGCCCACCGCCCGTCGAGCCACACGCCCGCCAGGAGGACGACGTCCGCGACGAGCATCGCCGGCAGGGCCCACGCGGCCCAGTAGCCCGCGGCGCCGAGCGCGGCGAGGGCCGCGCCCAGCGCCAGCGCGCGGCGGGTGCACAGGATCACGCCGTCGGGACCTCGGTGCGGTCGAGGATCGCCTTGAGGGCCACATCGGCGGTGACGCCCTCGAGCTCGAGCTCGGGGGCCACGCTGATGCGGTGCCGCAGCACGGCAGGGGCGAGCAGCTTCACGTCGTCGGGCACCACGAATTCGCGGCCGTCGAGCAGCGCCGCGGCCCGCGCCGCCTTGAGGAGCGACACGCCGGCACGCGGGCTCGCGCCGAGCGTGAGCGACGCCGCATCCCGCGTGGCGCGCACGATGGCCGTGATGTACGCCGTCACCTGGGGCTCCACCCGCACGGCCTCGACCCCCTGGCGCAGCCGCTCGAGCCCGGCCGCGTCGGTCACGGCCGTGACGCCATAGGTGGCCGGCCGGTCGGCCTCGAAGCCCTGGACGTACTTGGTCAGGATGCCCTGCTCCACCTGTGCCGGGGGGTAGCCGAACTGCACCTTGGCCGTGAAGCGATCCAGCTCGGCCTCGGGGAGCGGATACGTGCCCTCGAACTCCACCGGGTTCTGGGTCGCGAACACGGTGAACACGGGCGACAGCGCATGGCTCGTGCCGTCCATCGTGACCGGGCCGGGCCGGAACGTGAACTCGTGCGTCCCCGTCAGGAGCGAGACGCCGGTGATGTCGGCGGGCATGAGGTCGGGCGTGAACTGGATGCGTTGGAACCGGACGTCGAGCGCCAGCGCGAGCGCGCGGACGAGCAGCGTCTTGGCCGTCCCGGGGACGCCTTCGAGCAGCACGTGACCGCGGGCGAGCAGGCACACCACCACCTCCCGGGTGGCGGCTTCCTGGCCCAGCACCACCGACCGGATGGCCTCTAGGATGCGGCTCGCGTCGTGCGCGGGTGCAGCTCCTCCCACACGTCCTCCACGGCTTGGGCGGCGGCGAGCACGCGCTCGGCACCGCCGGGTTGTCTCAGGTTCTGCTGGATGCGCCGCGCCGCTTCGCGGCCCCGCGGCGTGGGCAGCGCCAGCTCCAGCGCCGGCAGCCAGGACTGCGCGTCTCCGGGCCGGATCTGGCCCGTGCGGCTCAGGCGCCGGCGCAGCCCGGAGACCGTCAGCGCCACGGCGGTGTCGACGCCGGCCGCTCCCTCCAGCCCGGCCGCCAGCGCCTCCAGATGCTCGAGCGGCGAGCGGCGGCGCACGTCGATCACGCGGCGCGCCGGCCCGAACCGCACCGCGGCGACGGCGAGGGCCACGAGCAGCACCGCCCCGAGCTGCAGCATCGCCCAGCCGGCCGGCGCGTCCGCGAGCCACGCGAGCGTCGCCGCCGTCAGCGAGCCGCCGCGCCCGAAGCGCTGGTGAAACTCGTCCCACACGATCGCGCCGCGCCGGCCCGCCAGGAACAGAGGCACCGCGAAGGCCGCCACCCCCGTCTGGCGCCAGACGATGTTGCGGAAGTAGCCGGGATCGGCCGCGAGCGTCACCTGCCCGCCGCCGGGGTAGCGCAGTCGCAGCACGACCGGGCGACCGTCGCGCCCCGCGAGCGACGTATCCGCGCCGCTCGCGACGAGCAGCGGGCACGATGCGTCGGGGGGCGGGATATCCTCCCGCTCGACCGGCTTCAGCACGAACGCGACGGCCGGAAGGGGGAGCTCGGGCCCGCGCGGGACCACGGGCAGGCTGTCCCGCAGGCCCCGCCCCGCACGGGCCGGGACCCAGCCCGCACACGGCGCGATGCCGCCGCCATCGCCCGCGGCGAGCACCGCCCCGCCGCCGCGCACGTAGCGCACGACCTCGGCGATCTCCGCCGCCTGGAGGTCGAGCGGTGGGTCCAGCACTACGAGAAGCCCCGGCCGCCGCGCTCCCTCGCGCGTGAGACCGAACAGGGGGCGCCGGCGGCGCTCGACGGGAACACCCAGGCGGGCGAGCACGTCGTAGGACGCCTTGCTGCCCCGCGGCCCGGCCAGGAAGGCCGACGTGCGGCGCTCGAAGGCGGACTCCCGGGACGGGCTGCGGCCGCGGCCCGCCAGCACCGCCACGGTCACGGCGACGGCGAGCAATGCGGCGAGGGCGAGCTCACGCTGGTGCGACATGTCTCCCCAGCTCGTCCGCCGCGGCGCCAAATTCGCGATACCCGCCCTCATCGCAGGGAACTCCGCCGAACAGGTGGCGATAGAGCCGCGCCACGAGCTCCGCGAGCGACGCGCGGCCCACCGCGTCGAGCCTGGCCTCACCCACGTACTCGGCCGGCGTCTTGGACGGGTGGAACGCCAGGGCGCGGCGGCGCTCGAGCTCGAGCACGAGGGCGACGAACCGGTGGGCCAGCGCTTCCGCATACCGCCCGGCACGCGCCAGCTCCTCCGCCCGCGCGCGGTGGGCGCGCGCATCCGCGAGCTCGCGCCCGCCGATTCCCCCCGCCCCTACGGCCGGCGTCCGCGCCGTGGGCCGCGTGATGCGCCAGACGACGTAGCCCATGTGGGCGAGCAGGCCGACGAGCACCAGCGCCGACACGGCGAGCAGCACCTTGAACCCCGCGGGATGCCCCCGTTGCACCGTGTCGAGCCAATCGAGCAGCCGGTACCAGACGTCGACGATCCAGCCCCACGGATCCGGGCGCTCGTTCCAGCGGTACTCAGGACGCGCAAACACCTCCCGCAGCGCTGCCCGGAGCGAGTCCGGCGGGACGCCCTGTCCGAGCACTTAGCCGATCCCGAGCTGCTGGCCCAGCACCTGCAGGTCGAACGCCTCGCGCCGCACCCGCAGGTCGTAGTACATCAGCGTGAAGATGCAGGAGAGCAGGGGGGTCATCACGATCGGCAGCAGCGCCGCCAGCACAGTGAAGGCCTGACCGACCGGCGGCGCCGGCTGTCGCAGGGCCTCGGCGAGCACCGCGACGCAGGCGGCGGGCAGCGAGAAGATGATCAGCGCGACGGCCGCCGTGGCGAAGACCTTGCGCTTGAAGCCGCGAGTCAGGTCCCAGGAGCGGCCGAAGGCGTCGAACGAGCCGCCCAGCTCCTCCAGCACCACGACCTGGGTCGTCAGCGCGTAGCCGCAGGCCACGAACACGAGAAACCACACCGCCCCGGCGAACAGGGCCAGCCCCACGATGAGGGCGGGGATCGCCGCACCGCCCTTTGCCAGAATCGGAATCAGGACGGCCGCGATCACGCCGGGCACCAGCATGCACACGAACACCACGACGGCGTACCCGATTCCCACGACGAACAGCGGCCAAATCTTCGAGAAGCCGAGCGACAGGGCGTCGTGAAGCCGGGGCGGGTGGCCCAGGTAGGAGTCGGAGATAACGCGGACCGCGCCCGCCGTCAGGAGCAGACTCGCGAAGTACTGGATCAGGAGCGTGACGGCATAGAGAACCGGGTGCAGCTGCGGCCCGCCCGACAGCTGGAGGTAGATGGTCAGCGCGACGGGCAGCCACAGGGCGACCACCCCGAGCTGCACGAGCAGGCTGAAGTGCCGGCGGTACACCGTGAGCCCCCCGTCCAGAATCTCCCCGAGATCCATCGGCCTGATGTCGGTCATACGCGCTCGCTCCACGGAGTCGACCGCGCTAAGATGGGGACGTGATGGACCTGCGGCAACAGCTGGGCGTCGAGACCCCGGAGCACGTCGAAGTCCACCTCGAGCTGGCGGGCGTCGGCTCTCGGACGGCCGCCGCCTTCTTCGACACGGTGCTCCTCAACCTCGGCGTGATCCTGATCGTCGTGGTGGCGCGCACGATCGGCACGCGCCTCTCCGGCGCCGTCGAGGGCTGGCTGATGGCGGCGCTCGTGCTGCTGTACTACTTCGCCGTGCTCGGGTACTTCGTGCTGTTCGAGGCCCTGAACGGCGGGCGCACGCCCGGCAAGCAGGCGCTGGGAATCCGCGTCGTGATGGCGACCGGGCACCCCGTCACGCCCACCGCGGCCGTGGTGCGCAACGTGGTCCGGCTGCTCGACTGCTATTTCCCTCTGCTCCCCGTGCTCCCGGGCCTCCTGTTCGTCTTCCTCCAGCGCCGCAACCAGCGCCCGGGCGACCTGGCGGCGGGGACGGTCGTGGTGCGCGACCGTCCGACAGACTGGAGCCTGGGGGCAGCGAACGAGACCCCGGTGGAGGAAGTCGTGGAGACGGGGCCGCCGGATCTCTCGGACGAGGAGTTCCGGCTGCTCGATCAGTTCATGGCGCGCCGCGACCAGCTCGAGCCGACGGTGGAGGTGCGGATGGCAGCCGAGCTGGCCCGCCGCTTCGAGGCGCGCGTGCCGCGCCGCACGACGGACACGGAGGCGTATCTGGCGACGCTCTTGGCGGAGGAGCAGCGCAAGCGCCGCAGCCGCTTCGCGACGCGGGCGCGCGAGCGGGGAGCCGGGCGCACCGCGGTGGCCGCCGAGCGGTTCGTCGCACGCAAGCGCGCGGCCTGGGAAGCGTTCCGGGCGGTCGCCACGCGCGTTGAGCGGGCCGGCGTGGGCGCGCTGCCGCCCGACGAGATCCCCGCGTTCGCCGCGCGCTACCGCGAAGCGGCCGCGGACCTCGCCCGGGCGCGGACGTACGGCGTCGATCCCCGCGTCATCGAATACCTCGAGCGACTCGTCGGCGCGGGGCACAATGCCCTGTACCGGGCACGGGGGCGGCGTCGCACGCCCGTGCTCCGCTACCTGCTGCGGGATTTTCCGGCCGCCGTGGTGCTGTCGTGGCGCCAGGTGGTGGCCGCCGCCCTGCTGTTCGTCGTCCCGGCGGCCGTGGGCTACGTGATGATCCGCGAGCGCCCGCAACTCGCCGAGGAGGTGATGTCCCCCGTCATGGTGGGGCGCGCCGAGCAGGCGGCCGAGCGCCAGGCCCGCGGGATCGGCTACGCGCAGAGCCCGGAGGAGGAGCTCCCCGTGATCGCTTCGGCCATCATCGGCAACAACGTCCTGGTCGCCTTCTGGACCTTCGTCGGGGGGCTCGTGGCCGGGACGCTCACGGTGTGGGCGCTGGTGATGAACGGGCTGCAGCTCGGGATGGGCTTCGGCCTGTTCGTGAATCACCGCGCCGGCGCCTACCTCGCGACCTTCATCGCGGGCCACGGCGTGCTCGAGCTGACGGCGATCTTCATCGCCGCCGGCGCGGGGTTCCGGATCGCCGGGGCGCTGATCGCCCCCGGAGACCGCACGCGCCGGGACGCCCTCGTGGTGGAGGGGCGGATCGCGGCACAGATGCTTGGCGCCGTGGTTTCGCTGCTCGTCGTCGCGGGAACGATCGAGGGCCTGCTGTCGGCCAGCGACGCCCCTGCCGCGCTCAAGTACGCCGTCAGCGCGACGAGCGCGGTGCTGCTCGTCCTCTATCTGAGGAACGGGTGGGCGGCCTCCATCGCAGCCACCGCCCCGGCACCCTGAGGGACTGAAAGCGCCACCACACGGCGGGCGGACAGAACCGCGGCCGGTGCCGCCGGCTCACTTGTCCAAGGCTTCCAGCATCTGGCGCATCTTGCGGGACAGCGTCTCGATCTGCCGCAGGCCCGTGACCGTCTCCTCGTCGTAGCGCTCGGCGTTCAGGAGCAACAGCTGCGTCTCGGCGAGAATCGCCGCCAGGGGATTGGACAGATCGTGCCGGACCTTCTGCAGCGCTGCCCGCAGCTCCTCCATCAGAGCAGCGATCGGTACAGGTCCCGGAAGTGATGATCCCGGAGATCCCGTACCGACTGCCACAGGTCCGCCTCGGACGCGGCGCAGAAGATCTCGGCCGTCGCCCGCTCGGCTTCGGTGTCCGGCTCCCCGAACAGCACCCGCCCGCGCCAGATCCCGTCCTCGCTGCGGCGCACGGCGAGGCGAATGGTGATGAGTTGTCCGTCGAACCGGATGGGGGGGAGCTCGTGAACGACCGCAGCAGCATCGGGGGAACTGTAGCGCGCCGGTTGTGCGGGCATGCCTACCCGTGGGCTGGTTTGTCCAAAGATATAAGCCGGCGAGACTTACGCAATACGTCAACTACAAAAGGCGTGGGGGAGTGGGGAGTGGTACTGAAGAGGCGTGGGGAGTGGGGAGTGGTACCCGACGGTGCGAGCCGTGCGGCCGGTGCGCGCCGGCAGGTACCACTCCCCACTCCTCACGCCTTTCAGATTCTAAACGGGATCGGAGTAAACGTCGCGATGAAGAGGAGCAGCGCCGCCCAGGCGACCGCGCGCCGCCCCGGCGGCAGCGGGCGCTCGACGTCCAGGACCGGCGGATGCGCGAGCCTGCCGCGGGAGAGGGCGAGCACCAGGAACCCCCACACGTACCATCCGGGCCAGAAGCGCCCCAGCAAGATCACCAGCACCCAGAACGCCAGCGCCACGCGCTGGTGCCAGCGCGGCAGCGCCGCGTACAGGATGTGGCCGCCGTCGAGCTGGGCGATCGGCAGCAGGTTCAGCATTGTGACGAACATCCCGATCCAGCCGGCGAAGGCGATGACGTGCACCCTGATCGCGGGCACGGATCCGAAGATGAGATGGCGCAGCGCCAGCGTCA
>WNGJ01021248.1_pt1 | contig 11033 bp, 7 predicted proteins | sample 5400611 | NCBI WGS metagenome assembly WNGJ01 (sample SAMN13153375, study PRJNA577476) | soil metagenome | isolation source: 40 cm soil or saprolite under Garry oak tree replicate 1 | place: USA:California | collected 2016-06-15 | reverse complement strand
TGCGCAAGCACTGCGAAATCGGCTACAACATGCTGATTCGCATTCCGTTTTTGCGTGACGCGGCAGAAATCGTGCTCGCGCACCAGGAATTTTTTAACGGCTCAGGTTATCCCCGAGGACTAAAGGGCGAACAGATTCCGCTCGGTGCGCGCATCTTTACCATCGCGGATTCGCTCGATGCCATGATCAGCGACCGCCCCTACCGCAAAGCCTTGCCAATGTCCCATGCGCGGGAAGAGATTCGGCGCTGCTCCGGAAGCCAGTTTGATCCAGCGGTGGTTGACGTGTTTATGACCATTCCGGAGGAGCACTGGCTGGATCTGCGAGAACACCTCGGCTCCCCGTTCCGCCTGGCGCAACTGAAGAACCTGTAGCGGCGGGTTATCCGCCATTCTTCGCTTCGTTCCAAGCAATCAAGGGATGGAGCCGATTTACCCTGAGTTTCGAACGGCCGCACCCCTCGGTCCGCGGAACTCTCATCCAGCACAAACTCGACCAAGAAAACATAGACAAATCCTTTTCCTCCGCTTCGCTTGCAAGCAATCGCGTGAAAACGTACTATTCCCTTGCAATGGCGCTCATTCCCATCAAGACGGCCTCCGAAACCGGCTATTGCGATTGCATCTGCGGCTGCTACGAACTGGCTAGCCTGCGCGATGAAGATACCGGCAAGGGCTACTGTCCTGCGTGCGGCAAAGACCATCTCGAGTTAAACGCCGGCGCCGGAATCCCTCAGCCGGCGCCTGTACATGTCACCGCTAATTCCCCGAGCAACGGTAAATCTGCCGCCATGCCTTCTCCCGCCGATCCCCCCGGCCGCCTGCGCTAACTCTTTAGCCCTTGATTCTGGTACGGCCCTGCGCGGAGGGTTTCCGTATCCCCCGAAAAAAAACGGGGCCTAGCCCGAAGGCTAAACCCCGCTGAAGGTGTTAGTTGTGACCCCTCGGCTAGAAGCTGACCTTAGCGCCAAGGATCATTCGGCGGCGGCCCAAACCACTCAACGTGGGGTTGGTGTATCCGCTGTTCAAAGCGTTGGGGTTTACTCCACCGCTCTGGTTGAAGAAGTTGTTGCCAAACGATCCGCCATTTGCAAGATTTCCGTCGTCGATGACGGGATCTGGTACGCCGAGGAACACGTGGTTGAACAGGTTGTAGACCTGTGCCTCGAGGCGCAGTGAGAGTCTCTCACTGATCTTCGTGGTCTTAAACATGCTGAAGTTTACTGCGCTCACTGCTTGGCCGCGAACCCCAGGATTCCGGCCAACATTACCATACGGCGTCTTGAAGAAAGCGGCGGCTGTGTTGTTGTTGTAGATCCAGCGTGCCGCCGCTATGGGACTGCCCGTGTAGTAGTCCACCAACCCACAGTTCGACAGGGCCGCGTTCGTGCACTCGCCTACCGTATCAACAGGGGCCGAATTGCTCCCCAGGAACGGACGGCAAGTGGACAGTCCGGCGAAGAACGTTCCGTCGAAACTGTTCTGACAAGACGTGTTCGCGAACGTCGTGGTTAAAGCCGGTGTCCAGAGTTGCCCGCTGGAGTAGCGCCAAGTCGTGTTGGCTTGGTAGCCGCCCAGAAGCTTTCCGAGAAAGCCATGCTGGTTCTTGTAGAACGGCAATTCGTAGATTAGGTAGAGGCCCGCAGTCTTCGGAAAATCAAGACCGCTTAACGCCTTCTCCCCTGCGGAAAGGTCGAATGGGTTCTGGGCGCCTGCCACCGTGTTGCCGCCGGCTCCGGTAGAGAAGATTTCGCTGGAATTGTCCAGCGTCTTGCTCCAGGTAAAGGACCCTGCGCCGCTCAGACCGTGCCAGTTTTGCACGCGGAATTCGCTCTGCAACCCGTTGTACCTGGACCAGGCTGTGTTCTCACGCACACGCTCGTTTCGGAAATTGCAGTCGAGCCGCCCTCCGGACACGCCGGGCGCTCCGACCGTAGTGCAGGGCGCGTCACCTGACGGAATGAACGTGCTAAAGCCGTTGGCAACTAGCCCACTGAGTGCCGGGTTTGCATTGACGGTCTGGAAGTTGCCAACGACGTGGTTGCCCACGTAGCGAACCTCCAGGACCATCTTGCTCGTGAATTCATGCTGAACGCCCAGCGTCCATTCCTGAGTGTAGGGCTCGTGGAAATTGTTCCCCACACGCGTATTGGTTCGCGTCCCCGGGTTTACTCCTCGCGGGATGTCGCTCAGGTGCGCCCCACGCACGTCACTTCCCAGGAACCCGGAGCCCACCAGGCATGGCGCAGTGCACGCTGCGCCGACGACTGTGCCCGCATTGACGACGGGGGCTGCCGTCGCCACATTGAGGAAGATGTTGTAATAAGCGGGGTCATAAGTAAGGCGGTAACCGCCCCGAATCACAGTCTTCTCGCGGGTCATCCCAAAGAGGTGCGGTTTCCAGGCGAAACCAACACTCGGACCGAAATACTTGTAGTCATTGGGAATCTCCGGCACGGTCGTTACGGACGCCGGAGCCGCGGTACTCCAGAATGGAGTCGAGCCGGCTTGGTTCGCCACGGTAATTTGGTGCAGCAAGTTGATCGCCTGGCTGCTGAATTCCCAGCGCAGGCCTAGATTGACGGTCAGATTATTCTTCATCCGCCAGTCGTCTCCAGCGTAGGCCGCGATGTCGTACTCCTTGAAGCTGAATTTCGGAGGACCATCCGTCAAGCTCAACTGCCCCGTATTCTGCAGAAAGCTGTTGAAATCGTTAAACAAATAGCTCCCGTTGATACTCGGCAGGAAGGTGTTGGGCGAACGTTGTTTGTAATACTCCCCGCCGAACTTGAAGGTATGTTTCCCGTGAATCAGTGAGGCATTGTCCTGCACCTGCGTATTGTTAATGGTGCGCCCTTGCGGAAGGTTATTCTGGATACCGAAGCTGACGAAGGCGCTTGGGAACGAAATGCTGGTTGGGCACGCGGTGATAGTCGCGCGAACACAGGTCGGGAATGAGCCGCCTTCAAACCCAAAGCCGGCGCGGGAGAAACTGTACCGCACTTGATTCAGAAACGTACCGCTAAAGGTGTGCGTCCAGTCCAGGGCAATCTGCTGGTCACGAGCCGGGATGTCCACCCAAGCACCTGCAGCAAACCGACCGGTGGCACCGGTCTGGATGCTCTGCTGGAATATGTATCGGGAGCCAAGTCGATCCTTGCTGGTTATCTGCAGGTCCACTCTTCCGGTGAACTCTCGGTCGTTGAACAGGGAGGGCACATTCCGCGTTACCGCAGCGAAATCAATAGTAGCTGTAGTAGTTCCATCTGTAACCGCGGTAGGCTTAACCTGACCCGAAGCTTGGGGGTTGCCGGTCTTCACTGCGTACGGACCTATCGCATTCAATGCCGCGACAGCGCGATTGCCAGGGAACGCTGCAGCCAACTGCGTCAGCCCGGTAGGAGTCGGCGTGAGAGTGGATGAGGTGGACGGAGAACCCGCCGAACGCTGCCGGTCGAAATAGGGCGTGAAGAAGAACCATGCCTTGTCGCGCTTGATCGGTCCGCCAATTGAACCACCGAACTTGTTTTCAACAAACCCGGGAATCGGTCCGACCGGCGTACACCCCGCCGCGGGGTTTACCGGAGCACAGAACCCCTGCACCGGGCTCTTTTCTTCATTGGCATGCGAATCCGCGAACGATCCTTCATAGTATTCGAAACCAGTGCCGTGAAAATCGTTCGATCCGCTCTTCGTAACATAGTTCACTACGGAGCCGGATGCACGCCCATACTCCACGCCGAAGTCGTTCGTTATCACCGAAACCTCTTCCAAGGCGTCCTGATTTCCCAGGAAGATGGACGGGCCGGCAACCGAATTGTCATTGTTGGATTGGCCGTCAATTTGGAAATTGTTGGAACGGCCACGCAATCCATTCGAGGAAAAACTAGCACCGTTGTTGTTGCTGAAGGAGTTGTCTCCCGAATCGGCAACGCCGGGGATAAACAGCGCCAGCGCGTCAAAACTTCCGCTCAAGGGTAAATCGGCAACCTCTTTCGTGCTGAAACTCGTCGTCACCTGCGATGTGCCGGTCTCAATCAGCGGCGTTCCACCCTCCACTTGGATTGTGTCCCCCACCTGTCCCAGCTCCAGCTTGATGGTACCCAGAGTCGAATCTTGCGCGACTACAACCTCTACTTTTTCAAGCACGACGGTGCGGAAGTCCTTCGACGCAACCGTCACCTTGTAAATGCCCGGTGGAAGAGAACGCAAGGCTACTATGCCAGCATCGTTGGTTTCCCCTGAAAATGTCTGGTTCGTTGCCGTGTTCACGGCTGCCACTTTGGCGCCGGGAACGATTGCCCCAGTCGGATCTGTTACCGTGCCAGACATCGAACCTGTGGCAATACCTTGTGAGAAGCCAGAGCTGGTGAGCAAAAGACAAAAGACGCCGACGAACAACGCTGACCACAATTGCTTCCGATCAATCTTCTTCATAGTTCAAACACTCCCCAGTAAGAACCGAGAATTTGCAAACAGCTTCATATCGTGTGCCCCCGTCAAAAGCAGCTAGAGAATGGAAGAGAACCGGTGGACCACCACAGGTTCAACGAGAAACGATGCAAGGTGGTTTCCAATCTATGACTTATCTTCAGGAACCCAGAATACAGCTAACTTCTTTGTTTCTTGCGGGGGTACTGGAACCACGGACGGGGATTTGGATTTGGTTTATTCCATAAATTGTATCTAACTCCGATATCTAGTAGTACCAGTTATCGGGCGACAAAGGTCAGCTTATGCTGTACTAACTGAATATCGGGATGCGGTTAAGGTAAGGTCTAACGCAGGAACGCCAGAATTCCCGACACGCCTTGAGTGATTTGCAGCTCCGGCGTGAGCACGCTCACGATTAAGAATCGGCCAGACGAGAAATCATAAAAGTGCCCTGGGTGAACATAGATGCCCTTCTCGTCCAGCAGGGCGAGAGCGAGGTCGTCGTCGGATCGGATGGCGGGCACACTAAGCACCGCGCACCAACCACCTTCCAGCGCCAGGCGGCTGCAAACCTTTTGCGCTGCCAATAGGCGGTCGAGTTCCGCCAGGTTTCGCCGGACGCGCCGAATCACCTGTTCCTGGAATGCGTGGCGCTGTTCGAGAAATTTCGGGATCGCCAATTGGACTGGCGCGTTCACGGAGAGATAGGTGTCGGCAATTACTTCGAGGCGCGCGAGCGCTTCGCTTTTCCATTGTTGCGGCCCGCCGGCAATCAACCAGGCGGCCTTCATCTGCGGCAGCCCGGAAATCTTCGAGAGACCGCTCAATGTAAATGTCGGCGCGCCGCGGTTCGCCGCGAAGCTCGCCGGCCGATTTTCCTCAAGCGCGAAATCGAGGAACACCTCATCGGCGATGATGGCCATCTCGCGGGTGGAACAAATGGAATTCAACTTCGCGATGTCCGCCTGTTTTGCGAAGTGTCCCGTCGGATTGTTGGGGTGGACGACGATGACTCCGCGTGTGCGCGGCGTGATGGCCTGCTCCAGCGCATGAAAGTCGATCTGCCATCCGTAATCATAAACGAGGGGATAGCGCAGAAGTTTGACGTCCTGGATGACCGTGAGAAAATCGATCAGCGGATAACTTGGCGAAGGTATCAGAAGCTCGTCGCCAGGATCACAGAGCGTTCGAAAGACGTAGGAATACGCTTCGCTCGTGCTGGTAGTGAGAAGAATATCCTCCGCCGGAACTTCCTCTTTGCGATCGGCATAATAGCCTGCGACCGCGCGGCGAGCGGACTCCAGCCCCCTCGGATTGGGCTCATAGTGGAGCGCAGCTGGATTGCGTAACGCATCCAGGATTGCGGAGCCATCGTATTCGAAACCGCATTCCGTGGGATTCGAAACCGTCAAATCAAGCAATGGCTTCCCCGCCGCGCGATGCGCTGCCAGCGCTTCGCTCAGCCGGTTCGGTGCCAGATTCCAATGGGTGCGTTTTGCAAACATTTTTGAGGCCGCATCATTATAGGGGAACCGCCGTGTTTGCAGGGGCGTCCGCCGCGGCGGGCTGCGCCGTCCAAGCCAGTTTGCAATCCAGCCCTGCCCGAAGCCAAACCCAATTGACGTATACTGGACGCTCCGCAAAGCTATGACTTCACAGCTTCAAATTTCCTCTCCGCCTGACCCCGTGCCGCAGCTTGATTTGTCCGCGCAGTATGCTGCGATCGGCGCGGAGGTTCGAACGGCCGTCGAGCGCGTGATGGCCTCGCAGCAATTTGTGCTGGGCCGCAAAGGAACTGCGCTGGAAGAAGAAATCGCCAAACTCTGCGGCGTCGCTCACGGCGTCGGCGTTGCTTCCGGAACGGACGCGCTGACTTTGGCCCTGCGCGCGTGCGGTGTGCAGGCCGGTGACGAAGTGCTCCTGCCGCCGTTCACTTTTGTGGCCACGGGAAGTGCCGTCAGCGCCCTTGGAGCGAAGCCGGTTTTTGCGGACATCCGGCCGGACACCTACAATGTCGATCCCGCCGAATTCGAACGCCGCGTCACGCCGCGCACGCGCGCCATCGTGGCCGTCCATCTCTATGGCCTTGCCGCGGACATGGACCCGATGCTGGCCTTTGCCAAATCGCGCAACTTGCCCGTGATTGAGGATAATGCGCAGGCTATCGGCGCGTCCTACAGAGGCCGGCGTACCGGCTCGCTCGGCGACGCCGCATGCCTTAGTTTTTACCCCACGAAAAATCTCGGCGCGTACGGCGACGCGGGAATGGTGGTGACGAATTCAGCCGAACTCGCGGCGCGCGTTCGAACGCTGCGCAATCACATCTTTCGAATTGGCAGCGCGCCCGCCAAGACCACGCCGCGGAATACAACCGGCTCTTCTCCCAGATTCCCGGCGTCATGCCGCCGCTCGCGCCGGAAGGTTTCGAACACGTCTACCACCAATACACCATTCGAATCGAACCGCGCGATGCGCTCCACAAATTTCTGAGCGAAAGAAAAATCGGCAGCACCGTCTATTATCCTTGCCCATTGCATCTGCAACCGCTGTACGCATCGCACGGTCACAAAACCGGCGACTTCCCGCATGCGGAGCGCGCCGCGAAGGAAGTGCTTTCGCTGCCGATGTATCCAGAATTGCGCAAGGAGCAGATCGCGCGAGTTGCTGAAGCCGTCGCCGAATTTCTGAAATGTTGAATTTCCGAAAATTTAGAAATTCATTTTCCAAGATAAAGAAGAGCCAGCAGAAAAATCCAAAGCCCATCCATGAAATGCCAGTAGTAGGAAGTGATTTCCGCGGCGGTCGGAAGAGAAATTTCCGCGTTTTCAAATTTGCGGAAGGAGACAAAAAGCAGGGCGGCCACACCCCCCAGGAGGTGGACTGCGTGCGCGCCCGTGAAAATATAAAAGAAACTGCTGGCCTGGTTGCTGGCGATGTACACGCCTTGCGCGACAAGCTGCCGCCACGCAACGAGCTGCCCGGCAACAAAAAGAAAACCAAGGACCGTTGTCATCAGCCAGAATTTGCGAAAACCGGAAACGTCCGCGAGAAAAAGCCGCCGCCGCGCTGATTCAAGAGTGAAACTGCTTGCAAGGAGAATGCACGTGTTGGCCCAGAGAATACGCGGAAGGTGGACGGTCACCCACAGTTCGCTGCCGCGGCGCAAAACGATGAAGGCGCTGGCGAGCGCCATAAAAAACATCAAGATGGAAACGATGCCAATCGCAATCGCGGTGGAGTAGCGTTTCGGCGAAGGAGACCACTTGCGGCGACGATTGCGATCGTCGCCGCTACCGTCGCCGTCATCGCCGCCGCCGGGGGGTGGGGTGGGGCCGCCTCCACCGCCGCCGATGTCTTCGACGATGATTTCGATGTCCGGAACTGCGGTTGTGCCCGGCATGATGAATTTTTCTCTATTCTCCGAACTTTACTCACCGAACTTTATTCTCACTCCGAACTTTACACTCTTAACCTTATTCTCCAGACTTGTGAATCTTGACCACCTGCTCCGGCGCGAGGTGCTGCGGCACAAAATCTTCGGCCGCATCCGGCACGCTAAATTCGTAAGCCCCACGATACACCACGGGGTCGCTCGGCCCAAAGTCGTCGGCGGGAGGCGGCGAAGAGACGCTCCATTCGAGCGTGGTGGCGCGCCAGGGATTGCATTCCACAACTTTTTCGCCTCGAAAGAGGCTCCAGAGAAAATTACTGAGGAAGAGCCCTTGCGCGAAAACGGTAAGGAGAATCGCGACGGTGATGAACGTGTGAATCGGGGATCCGGCCGCGGCGATGGAGGCCACCGCGCTGCTCGGGGAAACGCGCGAATGGGCGATCAGGCCGAGCCAGTGCATGGGCATGAAAACGCAGTAGACGCCGGCGAAAGTCAGCCAGAAATGAATTTTGCCGAGCGGCTCGTTCAGGCGGCGGCCAAAAAGTTTGGGGAACCAGAAAAACAGCGCGCCGAGAATGGCGAATGTCGCCGCGACGCCCATGACGAGATGGAAATGGCCGGTGACGAAATCGTCGCTGACGGCAGCGGCGGCAGCGAGATCGTGGCGCGCCAGGAAAATTCCGGAAAGTCCGCCGGAGAGAAAAAGCGAAATGAAACCGAGCGCGAAGAGCATGGCGGTGTTGAGCTGCACGCGCGCGTTCCAGAGTGTGCCAAACCAAGTGATGAGGAGAATCGTGGCGGGCAGTCCGAGCGAAGAAGCCAGCAGCGAAAAGACCAGCGGCGAAAAAGGATTCATGCCGCTGGAAAACATGTGCTGTCCCCAGACGCAGAAGCCGAAGAGTCCAACGCCGCAAAGCGCCAGAACCACGAGGCGTTCCTTCCAAACCGGCTTGCGGGAAAACGTTGAAACCAAATGTGTGGTGAGGCCGAAACACGGAAGCATCGCAACGTAGACTTCGGCTTGCGCGAAAAACCAAAACAGGCGCCGCCAGAGAACGGGAACAGCGTTCGCGATGACGGCCGCGGGCTGATTGGCAATGAGATCCAGCATTGAGAAAAAGTGCGTGTTCAATAGGCGATCGGAGAGCAGGCAAACGCAGGCCGCCAGGAGAATGCTGAAAATTAACGCGCCGAGAATGGCGTTGATGAACCAGGCCCAGACGGTCAGCGGGAGCCGAGGGAGGGTCATGCCTGTGGCGCGGAGATCGATGGTGGTGACGCTGAAATTGAGCGCGTTGAGCAGAGACGCGGCGCAGAAGATGGCGACGCTGACGATCCAAAGAGTAATGCCGGATTGCGGGGAAAGGAAAAATGTTGTCGTCAGGCCGAAGAGCGAAACCACTGTGGCCCAAAACGCGAGGAGGTTCAGCGTGGGGAAAGCCATTTCGCGCGCACCGATTTGCAGCGGCAGAAAATAGTTTCCGAAGCCATCCTGGGGCGCCGCGGTGAGCACCAGAAAAACCATCAGCGAACCGTGGAGCGTGGTGAGCGCGGCAAAGCGGTCCGGCGAGTTGCCAAGGCTGGAGAGGAACGGAAGATGCATCCCCGGCCAAGCCAGATGGATGCGCATGAGCAGCGACATGGCCATGCCGAGGAAAACGCTGAACAGCGCGAGCCAAAGATAGTTGAGGCCAATGGTTTTGTGGTTGGTGTTGAAGACGTACCGGGACAGGAAGCCTTCCTGGGATGTTTCCGGTTGACTTGCGCTCTTGTCGTCGTTGGCCATGCCTGCCTTGGAAGCCTCTGGCGGCAAGCGGCTGAGCCAAGCCGCCGGGCGCGAGACAAATAGAATACATCGTGGGGTAAAAGGCAAGGGGCCGGATGTGCATTCTCTGCATTCTCTTGCTGAGACGCGGAGTGGGATTCCAGAATGGGAATTGTTGTGGTACACCCCGGCAGTTTTCAGAAAGAGTGCGGATCCCTGTGAATGCAAAAGAGTTGTGAAACACTCTTTGAGCAAAGAGTGAAAAGAGCGAATGAAAAGTGCGTTGAAACGCTGCCACGTCCGAACGTCGGAACGTCCAAACGTCAAGTTCAGGAGGATGCTGGTTAACCATAACACTCCCCTCCTCCCTGTTTTCTGTAAGTGTTGCAGCTAAAGGACTTAGACCTGCCGTAAGTCTTTTGTTTGCAACACTTGCGGGGAAATCCATAAGTGTTGCAGCTAAAGGAGTTAGGGGAGCGATCTGTTGGCGAGAAAGTAACGGGGAGCGATGCGAAGAGTTTGTAAGAGTTAGAAGGACCGCGTGGCGGACGAGCATGATTCGCAGGGCACCCTCCTTTCCGACAGGCCCGGAATCTGAGATCACCAAGGCTACGGCGGGCAGGCGGAGGAATCGTGCCGACTTAACGAAACCATTATAACGTATTGGTACAATTTATCAATAATTACTTGTAAGTGGTTTGGGCGTGCGGGACAAGTTGTCTCGGGCGCCAACAGCATCTTGACGGGTACACACAGATGTGAGAACTTTACACATTGGCGCGGAAAGAGGCGGGACGGTGCGGACGAACATTGAGATTGAGGACGAGTTGATGCGCGAGGCGATGCGGAGTTCGGGGAAGCGCACGAAGCGGGCAGCGGTGGAAGCGGGGCTGCGGCTGCTGGTGCAGACGCGGGCACAGGGGAAGATGCGGCGGTTGCGGGGCAAGATCGACTGGCAGGGTGACCTGGAAGCGTCGCGGGCCGGCCGCCGGTCTGAAGATACAGCACTACAGTCGAAGGCAAGATAAGGCACGGGTCTGAAGATACAGCGCTACAGTCGAAGGCAAGACAAAGCACGGGTCTGAAGACCCGCCACTACAGTCAGAATCGAGATAGGCCCGCGCGTGGTGATCGTAGATACGACGGTCTGGATTGATTATCTAACCGGCGTCCGGAATGCCGAGACGGACTGGCTGGATCGTGAGCTGGACCGCCAACGACTGGGATTGACGGACCTGATCTTATGCGAGGTCTTGCAGGGGATTCGCGATGAGGCCTCGTTTGGCCGGGCGCTGCGCGAATTTCGCCGGTTCGAGGTTTTCGAGGCGGGCGGCGCAGAGCTGGCGATCGCCGCGGCGCGGAATTATCGAAAATTGCGACAACGAGGCTATACGGTGCGCAAGACCATTGATTGCTGGATTGCGACGTTTTGTATTCGAGAGCA
>WNGJ01008338.1_pt1 | contig 11033 bp, 8 predicted proteins | sample 5400611 | NCBI WGS metagenome assembly WNGJ01 (sample SAMN13153375, study PRJNA577476) | soil metagenome | isolation source: 40 cm soil or saprolite under Garry oak tree replicate 1 | place: USA:California | collected 2016-06-15 | reverse complement strand
TGACCGGGTCTATCGGGCTCAAGATGGACGTTGGTCCAGTAGGGGGTCTGGGAGGAAGGGGAAGAGAAGCAGGCAAGCTTGTAGGGATATTGAAGGCGGAGAAGGTGAAGATAACCGACCTGCTTGTTCCGGAGTCGAATCACCGGAGCGCGCCGGACGAGATGAAGATGGTCCAGGACGAGGGCATCAGCGTCCACCCCATCACAAACGCTCAAGATGGGTGGCCAATACTCTTCTCGATGACGAGTGAGGAGCTGGCCAGGAAGATTCGGGGAGCGCTCTTAGATCGAGAGTCACTAGTCGACATCGAGTCCACCTCTTCAAGAGTCCTTGGACAGAGCTAGTTCGAGGCCTGCGGAATATTTGCATGTATGAAGAATCCACAACTTCTAAAATTCTTGACGATAGAGAAGCAACTCAAAGGGAACTGGAAGGGGTCAATGCGGGATTTCCGATTCGTACAGCCTCTGTCTTGATTCTTTCTGCGATCTCGATGCTGGCCCGTTTCTGTGCCTGCCTTGTCTCTGCGCCGATGTGGCATGTTACGACGGTCGTCCCGTCTGGAAGGTTGACGAGTTCCTTCTCCCATTCATCGGCCGGTGGCTCAAAGTGAAATACGTCCAGCCCTGCGCCTGCCAGGCGTCCTTCTTTCAATACTCTGAGTAGTGCGGGTCCTTCGACTATGTCTCCCCTCGAGGTGTTAATCAGGTACGACCCTTTTCGCATCATTCTCAACCTTGGCTCGTTGAGGAGATGGTGGGTCTGGGGAGAGTATGGGACGTGGATGGTGACAATGTCAGATCGTCGGAGGAGGTCCTCTATCGACTCGGTTATCTCATAGCTGAGACCGGGTATGCCACGGGGACGTATGACATCGTAGCCGAGGACATCTGCCTGGAATCCTACTGTCAGGATACGTGAGACCTCGTTTCCGATTCGCCCAGCCCGTCCGATGACTCCTATCGTCTTTGACTGTAGTTCGTCTCCCATCAGCCGGTTCTTTATCCAGTGTCCCTCCTTCATGCTCCGATCCGCAAACGGAATACTGCGTAGGAGTGACAGCATCAGGCCCACAGTCAGCTCTGCTACGCTTGTTGTCGGCGCGCTGGGAGTATTGAGGACCGTGACACCCTTCTCCTTTGTAGCCTGTAGGTCGATGTTGTCGAGGCCCACACCGGCTCGCCCAACGATCTTCAGCCTAGACCCGTTGATGAGCGATGAGTCCACTTTTGTTCTCCCCCTGACGATCAGGACATCGTATTGACCAATGATGCTGGCGAGCTTCGTCCTGTCTAGTCCGGGCTGATTGTCGACGGTGAAGCCTGCGGATGTGAGAATCTTGATCCCTTCCTCGTCGATTGGATCCGAGATCAGTACTCTCAAGTCTTGATCAATGTCCCGAAATGGTCGCTGACGGGGGTTGGGCTGATACTGGTTTCAGTTTCTTAAGGAGCGCCTGGGCCGCGATTGTCACGGGGTCCCAGACGGGAGCGAGAGGAGGCGAGTAGCAGGTCTCAATCTCAGCAAATTCTTGAACCGTTAGTCCGAGATGGGCTGCCATGGACGCGGAGTTCGCTCGCAGTGTCGCTCCCTCTTCCCCGACGAGCTGTGCGCCTAGAAGTTTTCCGTTGTTCGGATTGGCGAGAAGCTTGACCGTTAGATCCTTGCCACCAGGGTAGTACGATAGACGCGTGGATCCTGTTATTCTGACTGAGACAGGATTCATTCCCATTTTCTCGGCCATTGAGATTGTTGGGCCGAGAGTCGCGACTTCAAGGCCGAAGAGCTTCACCGTTGTTACACCCGTTGAGCCCGGGTATCGTGCCTCGCCTCCGGCGGCATTTATGCCTGCGACCATCGACTGTCTGACCGCTGTTGTGGCGAGTTGGAAGAAGACATGTCTGCGCGTGATGAGGTCAAAGGTCTCGATGCAGTCACCTGCTGCATAGATGTTCTTGGCTGACGTGGCCATTCGATCGTCTGTTCTAATTCCGCCTGACTCTCCGAGTTGAATGCCAGCGTCCTTCGCCAGTTCCGTATTGGGTCTAACCCTGACGGCAACAACCACCGCGTCGACATCATGCGTTCGACCCGAGATTCGAACTCCCACCACCCTTTCTTTATCCCCGAGGATCTCCTCTAAGCTAGACTGCAAATGATATTCAACGCCGTGTTCTTGGCCCTTTTCTCTCACAATTGACGCCATGTCAGGATCGAGGATGACCGGGAGAATCTCAGGCACTATCTCTGCTTGAATTACTGCAACTCCCCGGAGTAGCAGGGCTTCTGCCATCTCGGATCCGGTGAGACCCGCGCCGATTATCGCCACCTTCTTCGCCATCGCCTCTCTCAGGTAGTCTGCGAGATGCTCGACATCGTCAATTGTTCTGATCGTGAAAACTCCTTTGAGATTTGAGCCTGCGACGGAGAGCGTGGTTGGATGGGCACCGGTAGTGAGGATTAAGCTGTCGTAGGCCAGCTCGTTGCCAAGTCGATCCTCACCGTCAAGTTCGACTAGCTGGTGTTCGGAGTGGATCTTGGTCGCTGTGAGCCCGAGTCTAAGGTGTATCCTGTTCGTGTGTTCGTAAAAGTCCTCGTCGAATCCTATTAACGACCTCAGGTTAGGAACGACACCGCTGAAAGCGTAGGGAAGACCGCATCTCGAATACTCGGGAAGGGTTTCTGACCCTACAATGGTGATTTCAGCAGTCCGGTCCGTCTTCCTGGCGTAAAACGCGGCTGTTGTGCCCGAGACGCCGCATCCGATTATTACGATCCGTCTAACCATGAAGGCCGTTGCGCCGAAGCTTGTCCGATAACCGTTTCTCTCATACGAGACCTGAATCGGGAACAGGAGCTAGTTTAATCTGGCAGGCTGAAGCAAGAGAATCCGAGGATTTGCCTTGAAAGCAAGCATGGATCCTTTTCTGAAGAATGGAAAGGGACTGCTACTCGCCTACGACCAGGGCTTCGAGCATGGCCCCTCGACCGACTTTAACGAGAAGAATATCGACCCGAACTACATACTGGACATCGCGCTCAAAGGACAGTTCACAGGGGTCGTCTTCCACAAAGGAATTGCCGAAAAATACTACAGCGGGAAGATTCCTCTCATCATCAAGCTGAACGGCAAGACAAGCCTTCCTAAAGGAGAACCGATATCGTCGCAGGTCTGTAGTGTGGAAGAGGCACTCAGCCTAGGTGCGAAAGGAGTAGGCTACACCATCTACCTGGGTAGCTCTCACGAGAATATCATGTTGCAAGAGTTCGGCGAGATACAGGAGGACGCCCATGAGGAAGGAATCCCTGCCATCGCCTGGATATACCCCAGGGGCGAGGCCGTGAAGAACGATACCGCGCCGGAGATTGTCTCATATGCTGCGAGGGCGGGGCTTGAGATCGGAGCGGACGCGGTCAAGATCAAGTATACTGGGGACCCGACTAGTTTTGCTTGGGCTGTCAAGGCGGCAGGGCTTGCGAAGGTCTTCATGTCGGGCGGACCCAAAGCACCTACTGACGAGACATTCCTAAACCAAGTCAAGGGGGCAATGGATGGTGGGGCTACTGGTCTGGCCGTGGGGAGAAACGTATGGCAGCATGCGGATCCGGTTAAGATGGCGAACGCACTGCGAGAGATCATCTTCAACGGCAGAGAAGTGCATGACGCACTCAACATGGTCGTCGCACAATAGCTATTCACGCCAAAGAGTCCTCCTTGTTGGTCAACCGGTCTCCGAGGTGGTGGGTCTGATCAAGCCATTACGGGGGTCTCTACTTGTTGTCAACTTCAAGACCTATCTCGAAGCAACCGGCAAACGGGCTATTGATCTAGCAAAGTCTGCGGAAAAGGCAGCCAGAGAGAGTGGAGTCTCAGTTATCGTGGTTCCGCAGTTTACAGACATCAAACCAGTATCCGAGAATGTGGACATCACAGTGTTTAGCCAACACTTGGACCCTGTCAAGCCCGGCGCTTACACGGGACGAATCCTCGCCGAGGCCGTAAAATCGGCAGGCGCCGAGGGCTCGCTACTTAACCACTCTGAACGACGAATCGGCACAGTCGAGATCAACTCTTGCGTGGAGAGATGTGAGGAGGCTGACCTTTATTCGCTGGTTTGTGCCGATACGGCAGAGGCGGGTGTTAACATCGCAAGAGTGAAGCCGGACATTATTGCAGTGGAACCACCAGACCTTATTGGCACGGGAATCTCAGTGTCAAAGGCCCGCCCCGAACTCATCACTTACAGCCTTCAGAAGATTAGAACGGTCAACTCGACGGTAAAGGTGCTTTGCGGAGCTGGCATAACCACCTCAGAGGATGTCTCGAAAGCTATAGAGCTTGGAACCGAGGGAGTCCTTGTCGCCAGCAGTGTAGTCAAAAGCAAGAACCCCGACAGCGTCCTCTCCGACATGGCCAATGCGATTGCTAACGCGAAATAAAGAATATGCAGACCGGAGCCTAAATAGCTGGAAACCAATTTTGGACTGAGCCCTCAGCATGTCGATTGGACAAAGAGAGCCGGCCATCAGGCTCCTTAGCTTCTTCGCCTTTGGCTCAGTCGTCTCAACATACATACTCATACTGATCGGTGGCTACGTGACAACCAGCAACTCTGGCCTCGGCTGCGGGGAGTCATGGCCATCGTGCAACGGGGCAATCTTCCCCTCCCTCAACAATCCCGCGCAAGTGATCGAGTTCTCGCATCGAATATTCAACCTCGTGGTGGCATTCTTCGTCATTGGTACAGCTCTATTGGCCTGGACTAGATATCGACCAGCGCACAATGTTGTTCTGTTTTCCACGGCCAGCTTCGTGGGCCTGTTCGCCCAGGTAATTCTGGGAATGGTAACCGTTACTTCAGCCCTCAACCCGCTTGTCAGTGCAGCACATCTGGGTCTTGCCTCAGCTGTGTTCGCACTGGTTGTTGTGAATGCAGTGATGGTCTGGAACCTTCGTTCCGTTCCGGTCGAGTTTCAACGATAGTTACGCGAATTATGCGCAGTTATAGCTAGTGCGCAACCCTTTAAAAAAGAAACTTCCTCGCACAGAGTCAGAGCGACGCCTGAATGGCAATCGCCAACATGCAGGTTCAATTTGAAGACCTCTTTTGGCTCTTCACTTACCTCGCAGTTCTAGTAGGAGTAATCGTCTTTGGTCTAATGGCATATTTCATCGTCAAGTACAGGGAAAAACCAACCTCTCGTGAGCCAGACGACGTGCCCATCTTGGGAAGACTGCCTGTCCCGCGAGGGCATGCGAGGACCGTTATTCTGACTGTTTCACTGTCTACGATAATTCTTGGCGTGTTGATAATCGGCAGCTTCGGTTCGATAGACACAATCCTTTCCACTCCACCACCCTGCAATATTGCCGTAGCACAAGGCGCTAACTCACCGGTTATCTACAATTGTAGCGTGCTTGTAACCGGCCACAGGTTCTACTGGGATTTCAACTACGCTGGATATCCTAATCGGACAATTACCGGTGCACCGTTCTGCCATGACGCAAATTGTCTCTTTGCTGTCCCTCAGGGCTACGACATTCGTCTGAATGTCACCAGCGCTGACGTTTTTCACAATTTTGGCATAATCGCAATCAAAGTAAAGGCTGACGCGTATCCCGGGCATATTAACAACATCTGGTTCAATGCGGAGACGCCAGGGAACTACACAATCCAGTGCTACGAACTATGCGGCTCCGGACATGCCACTATGACGGCAACACTCGCCGTGATGCCAAAAACTCAGTTTGTATCCTGGTACAATAGTACGATAGTGCACTAGAATGGCGGAGCAACTCGCAGCTACTGCGAAGCGTTGGCTCTACACAACCAACCACAAAGATATTGGCATATTATACATCGTCACTTCCCTATTCTTCCTGGTTGCTGCGGGCCTTCTCGCTATGACTATGAGGACACAGCTTTCCGTTCCCGATAACACCGTTCTAACTCCTGAGATCTTCAACCAATTTGTGACTGTACACGGTCTACTCATGATCTTCTGGGTGCTCTCCCCGTTCGCCTTTGGCTTTGCGAATTATATCATTCCGCTCCAGATCGGGGCTAGAGACCTCGCGTTTCCCCGGCTTAACGCGATGAGCTACTGGTTCTACCTGTTCAGCGGCGTGATGATAATCATGAGCTTCTTCTTTGGGGCGGCCCCGGACCTAGGGTGGACCCTCTACTCGCCCCAGACCTCGTTCGAGTTCGCACCAACCATCGGTTTGAACCTCGGCGCCGGTGGGCTGATTCTGATAGTTGTTTCCATAACAATGAGCTCGGTCAATTTTCTAGTTACAATGTTCAAGATGCGAGCACCGGGTCTGAAGCTGAGTCGGATGTCTCTGTTTCCTTGGTCTATTCTAGTTACGATCTTCATGATGCTCTACGCATTTCCATCGTTTCTGGCTGCAGTTCTTCTACTGTACGTCGATAGAGCATTCGGCACTTTCTATTTCACATCGATTCAAGGTGGGTCGCTACTCTGGGACAACGTCTTCTGGTTCTTCGGCCATCCAGAAGTCTACATCGTGCTATTTCCGGCACTCGGCATTATTGCCGACGTCATTCCTACGTTCGCGCGGCGTCCTCTCTATGGAACGAAATATGTTATCGGAGCGCTAGTCGCGGCTGCCGTAATCAGCTTCATCGTCTGGGGTCATCACATGTTCTTGACTGGATATGGGATTCTCACAGACAAGCTGTACACTGTCACCACAGTCGCCGTCTCGCTGCCCTTTGACGTGATCGTAATTGCCTTGATTGAGACGCTCGCGATGGCGAAGCTTCGACTAAAGGCGGCAGCTCTGTTTACTTTGGGCGCAGTTGCATTGTTCGTAATTGGGGGCATTACAGGTGTTTATCTCGCCTCTGTCGCGCTAGATTATGCGCTTCGGGGAACATACTTTGTAGTCGCTCACTTCCACTACATAATGGTGGGTGGAAGTATAATGGGGCTGATCGGGGGTCTCTACTACTGGTTCCCCAAGATCACCGGAAGAATGTACAATGAAAGCATGGCCAGGATCCATTTTGTCTTCTCCTTCATCGGCTTCAACGTTCTCTATTTTCCCATGTTCCTGCTCTTGGACATGCCAAGAAGAATCGCTACTTACTCTCCAGACACTGGATGGGGACTACTGAATATCACCGCGACAGTCGGAGGCTTCATCTTCGGAGGCGCTCAGTTGCTACTATTCTACAATCTATATCGAAGCCTACGATCGGGTCCACCCTCCGGGCCGAATCCTTGGAATGGATGGACATTGGAATGGGCACTTCCATCCCCTCCACCTGCTCACGATTTCGATACGATCCCGACATTCTCCGATGATGGGACCATCCACTTCAAGGGAACGGTCGGCCTTCCCAACGGGTCGTCCCCTGGAAATGGAATTGGCGAACCCAACGGCTCAAGCGTTGGCAATGGATACGTTGCTCTTCACGCCGAGGGGCTGAGTCCGTGGCCGATTCTGATGGCATTATCATCATTCATCTTCTTCTTGGGGCTCACCATAGGAAAGCCGGCTAATCCTCAGCCGGTCAGCTATCAGCCGTTCTGGCCCCTCATCGCAGACGGAGTTATTCTCGGCCTCATTTCGCTCTTCGGCTATAGCAGAGAAAGATTCACTGTTCACGAAGACAGCCATGTAGAGAGCTGGCCTTTCAGGCAGGTTCCGAACATGAAGCTTGGAATCTGGACGTTTCTGGGGGCAGAAGTCATATTCTTTGGCGTCCTGATGGGCGCATACTTTTTCGTACGGACCGCCGCTCCAACGTGGCCAATCCCAGGAACGGTATTCGAAATCCGGAACGGTTTCGCCATGACACTAGTCTTGCTGACCAGCAGCTTGACTGCGATAATGGCCCTCGCGTCTGCTAGAGCAGGAAATCGGAACGGGGTTATCGTGAGCCTTGCGGGAACTCTAGCACTCGGCGCCGCTTTTCTCTACATCAAGGCTGGCGAATGGTTCACCCTCGGAGGCAGCGATGTCTTCAAGAATTATCCCCTTCCCGCGACGAGCTACTTCATCACAACCGGCACCCATGGAGTCCACGTTTTTGCTGGCATGTGCATGGCAGTATATCTCCTCGCCAACGCAGTAAAGGGCAAGTATGTTAGCGGAGATCATGTTACGCTAGAACACTTCGGGCTTTACTGGCACTTCGTGGACATAGTCTGGGTCTTCCTCTTCCCGCTGTTCTACTTAATCTGAGGTCTCGAGTTGAACACAAACTATCTCTATCTCATCATTTTCGCGGTGCTGATAGGCGAGACGGATATCGAAGTAAATCTCTCCTCCATCATCTCCAGCACGACCTATGTTATTGTACTACTGGGAATTGCTGCAACAAAAGCTATCTTGATCGCTATGTACTACCAGCATCTTAGATACGAACCCCGATCTCTTTCTATCTGGGTCATACTCGGAATAGTCATCGCCTCTCTCCTGATGAGCCTCAGCTTCGTGCAGCTGTCATTTCACAGCTTCCATTATGCATCACCATAGCCATCGGCTGGTACATCGCGACTCTTCTAGGAACTTGGGGCCATTGTGCTTGACTTCTCTGTCCCGACTTAGACTCTCCCCGTTGACGGTGACGATACTCGGTGGCATTCTCGCTGTTGGCTCCCTCCTCTGGTACCAGATTGCTGCTGGAAGCTCATCCGTCATAGGGACGAGCAACATTGCAATGTTAGAAACGACGGCTTACTCAGTGCTGGCTCTTGAGTTAATAGGGCTCATGGCAGTTTTTCTCGGCCTCACATTCCATCTACGAGGGACCCGGCCGGAAAAGAACTCGGGCAAAGAATCCTCGCTAATTACGCAACTATCCATGATAGTCGGAGACGTGCAGTCTGCAAGAATATTCGGCTTCGCGACGTTGGCATACGGACTGTTTTTCGGGGTTATCTCAAGCACCTTAGTTTTCCAGCCTTGGCTGGTCTTCTCTCAAGCATACGGTGTGACGATTCCATCGATTGTACCAGTCGTATGTTGTGGTACGTTTGGTCAAATGCCTCAACTCGTCCTCTTTCTTACAGAGCATTTCGCAATTCTTGTCGTTCCTGTGAACATCATTCTTCTATTTACTGTGTCTTGGCTTGTCGGGCTGAATGCTGCTACCGCGAACTACGCGTACATGAATCGACCCATAATGACGGGGGCTAGATGCTTTGGTGGACTTGGGGCGATCATCGGCATGTTTACGGTCTGCCCCGTTTGTTCTGGATTCTTTTTAGCAGAAATGCTAGGGCTTGGTGGAGTGGTCGGGCTCGCTCTGACACTTTCTTCGCTACAAGCAATTTTCATCGCAGTAGGGATTCCAGTTCTTCTAGTAACCCCGATCCTAATGCTACGACGAATACCTGTTCTTCGGACCTGTCCAGTAGAGAGGAAACCGTCGACAACCTAAGATTGGTTCTCAGGCAAAACTCCGGGTGGGTGTTGAATAAACACCCGAGCGCGAATTAGATGAGAATGGAAGTGATGTAGGTATTACCGTCCTTTCCGCGTCGCTGATTCCTAAGAAAATTAGAGATTGTGGTGCGGAACCGCTGTGTGAGTTTATTGCACTATGACTTCGCCGTGCATCCACGGGTGCAACGTGCAATAATAGTCGAATGTACCTTTGGTATTGAACTTGTGCGAATACGTTCCCCCTAAGTTGATTATGCTAGAGTCCCAGACCTCGGTTGATGTGCTACCCGCCGGGCATCCTGTATTGTCGGCATGTGTTGGATCGCAACTTGTTGTAGTATGCGTGGTTTTTCCGTCATTTGTCCATGTGATCGTAGTTCCCGCCGTGATGGTAATGTTGGGGCTTCCGCTCGCGTCCTTGAAACCGCAATTTGAAGCCCCGTTGCTACAGACTCCGTTGGTGTCCCAGATCGAAACCGGTGTTCCTGCAGGTGGATGGGTCGGCGGCGGCAGAGTCAGTATGTACACTCCAACTCCGACGACGACGAGTATGACAACAACGATTGCGGCCAGAACCATGGTTCTGTCCTTCGGCTTGGGGGCTTCCATTGGCTTTGCTGTCTGTTCCATTTTTTTTCTCACTAGAATGTTCGCGAGTGAGCTTTTGCTATAAAGGTTGTTTTTGGCATCTACATACAGTTCAGCAGTTGGTTTCTGTGTTAACCACAACCGATTAAATAGCGGTCCCTAAACGGAGAGCAGAAGATCTCAACGGACGGATATAGAAAATGAGCAAGCTCCCATATTCATTTCAGGAGTGGCGTGATCCGATCGAGAAGACGATAAACAAGACTCTGCAGACGAACTTTGACAAACGCGAGGCAAATCAGATTATCAAATACATGTTCAGGACTGGTGGGAAAAGATGCAGACCGCTCTTGGTCGTACTCTCAACTGAGGCGTTAGGAGGAGATCCCGGCAAGGCTCTTGAGGCTGCTGCTGCGGTCGAGATAATTCATGCTGCAACTTTGGTTTTCGACGATCTGATCGATAAGGATAAGGTTAGAAGAGGTGCTCCGACGATCCATATGGCCTTCAGCAACGAGAAGGCCCTAACTTCGGGCCTATTTCTAGCATCGAAGGGAGTCCAGCTGTTATCGAATTACAAGGATCCAGAGATAATGCGAATGATCGGAACCACCCTCGTGGACATCAGTAAAGGGGAATTGTTGGATATCCTAGGTGACTTCAACGCAAGCGTGAGTGAGTGCGTTGCAATTGCAGATTTGAAGACCGCATCTTTGTTCGGAACCGCCGCCGGAATCGGCGCAGTAATTGCTGGCGTTGATGGGAGAGATTTGGTTGGAATGCAGAAGTTCGGAAGGTCCTCCGGAATGGCCTTCCAAGTCCAGGACGATATTCTCGACTTTACCGATGGCTCTGATGAGCCGATGTTGAAGGCTCCGAACATTGTCACTTCACATTGTCTTCACGAAGCGCCTCGATCCACTGGCAACTCTAGACTGCTGGAATCGAGCGGCACCGCAACGAATCGTCAGGTTCTGCGCATACTGAAAAAAGCTGGATCACTGGAGTTTGCGAAAACGAA
>WNGJ01008337.1_pt1 | contig 11034 bp, 10 predicted proteins | sample 5400611 | NCBI WGS metagenome assembly WNGJ01 (sample SAMN13153375, study PRJNA577476) | soil metagenome | isolation source: 40 cm soil or saprolite under Garry oak tree replicate 1 | place: USA:California | collected 2016-06-15 | reverse complement strand
GCCGAGGCGGCAGCTGAAGCCGAAATCAGCGGCGAGGTCGCCGCGGCCAGGGAGTAGAGACAGATGGACGTACGCGCCGAGGTCGTCGACATCCTGGCGGGCTTCGCGCTCTTCGCGGATCTCACGACGCCGGAGCTCGAGAACCTGGTCGACACGTTCGATGAGCAGATGTTCAGCGAGGGCGAACGCGTCGTCCGACAGGGCCTGTCGAGCGCCAGCTTCTACGTGATCCTCGACGGCGCGGCGACGATTCGGGTGGACGGCAAGGATCGCGCGACGCTGCGGCCCGGCGACTTCTTCGGCGAGATCTCCAGCCTCCTCGGCGAACCGCCGGTCTCCGACATCGTGGCCCAGAAGCAGCTGCGATGCCTCGTCCTTCCTGGCGGATCGCTCGAGCGTTTTCTCGTCGCGCACCCGCGTGTCCTCTTCCGGCTGCTGCAGGGCGAGGCGCGCAAGGTGCGGACGACCACGAGATGGCTCACCTGAGCAACCCCGCCAGATCATCGATTTGGTGGGGACCCCTGTGACGGACAAGCCCTTTCCGCCCGGCCGTTACCCGCTGGTCGTGGTGGGCAGCGGGCCCGGTGCGATGCAGCTCACCTACTGCCTCGGCCAACTGGGCGTCGAGCACGCTGTGATCAGTGCGGACGACGCGCCCGGCGGCATGTTCCGCCGCTGGCCGATCTTCCAGCGGATGCTCAGCTGGACCAAGCCGTTCGCCAGTCACGAGAAGGCGACCCGCGCGTACGAGCGCTTCGACTGGAACAGCCTGCTGTCGGACGACGAACAGCTGCGGGCGATCATGCCGGCCGTCATGGACGGGACTTCCTACTTCCCGTCGCGGCCCGAGATGGAGAAAGGACTCGCCACCTTCGCTCAGAAGGCGGGGCTGCGCGTCCGCCAAGGCGTCCGCTGGGAGAGCACGCGCTCCGACGGCAAGGACTTCTTGCTCACAACCTCGGATGGCGAGTACGTCGCGCCCGCGGTCGTCTTCGCAGTCGGCGTGGCCGAGCCCTGGCGACCCAACGTGCTGGCGCTCGAAGGCGTGCAGCAGTACGGAGACCTGCGGCCGGCCGACACGTACGCGGACCGGCGCATATTCATCGTCGGCAAGCAGAACTCTGGCTTCGAGATCGCCACGGGCCTGCTGCCGTGGGCGCGGCAGATCGTGCTGGCCTCGCCGAGCCCGACCAGGCTGTCGGTGGACACGCGCTCGCTGGTCGGCGTGCGCGCGCGCTACGTCCAGCCTTACGAAGACTGGGCGCTCGCCGGCGGAGTGGTCATCCTCGATGCGTCGATCGAATCGGTGGAAAAGACCGGTGCTACATACCGGGTCCACACGAAGAGCCCAACCGACGCCAGCACGCTCATCTTCGAGGTCGACGACGTCATCGCCGCCACAGGTTTCGTGGCGCCGCTGCGCGACCTGCCGCAGCTTGGCGTTTCCGTGTTCGGCCAGAGCCGTCTGCCCGCGCAGACACCGTTCTGGGAGAGCGCGACATTGCCCGGGGTGTACTTTGCCGGGACGCTGATGCAGGCGTCGCTCGGGCTGAAGAGGCACGGCATCCCGAGCAACTCGGGCGCGGTGCAGGGCTACCGCTACAACGCGCGAGTCCTCGCGCGCCATCTGGCCGAGGCACGCTTTGGCGTCACGCTCGACCAGCCGGCGGTGCGTGCGAGCGATGTCGTGTCGCTCCTGCTCGATGAGGTGACGCGCGGCCCGGAGGTCTGGCACCAGCGCTCCTACCTCGCGCGGGTGGTGACGATGAGCGGTGACGGCATGGTCGACGCCGGCATCCAGCCCCTGGCCCATTTCGTGGACGATGACGCGGGCCAGGACGCGGTGGCGGTCACGCTCGAGTCGAACGGCAGGGACGATCCGTACCCGGCCGTGTACGTAAGAGCGAAGGGCTCGGTCAAGGAGCACAGCCTGCCGCCGCATCCCTTGCTCGACTTCACCGGCGACTCGTACCGGAAGGAGTTGAGCGACCGCCTCGAGCCGCTGCTCGGCTCGGCGCTCGCGAGGTCGGCGTCGTGACAGCCCTGCCCAGCGGCACCGTCACGTTTCTCTTCACGGACATCGAGGGCTCGACGAAGCTCATGCAGCAGCTGGGCGACGCGTACGTCCAGGCCCAGGTCGATCATCACGCCATCCTGCGGGCGGCCTTTCAGAGCAGGAAAGGCGCTGAGCTGAGAACCGAAGGCGACTCGTTCTTCTGCGTGTTCCAGAGCGCGCTGGACGCGTGCGGCGCCGCCGCTGACGCCCAGCGGGGCTTCGCGGCGCACAAATGGCCGGAGGCGGGTGCGATCCGCGTGCGCATCGGGCTGCACACGGGCGAGGCGCCCCTTATCGGCAACGAGTACATCGGACTCGACGTGCACCACGCGGCGAGGGTCGCCGCCGCCGCCCATGGCGGGCAGGTCGTGGTGTCGGAGACCACGCGCGGCCTGGTCGAGGAGAGCCTGCCTGCTGAGCTGAAGCTGAAGGATCTTGGCGTTCACCGCCTCAAGGACCTCGCCAGGCCGGAGCACTTGTTTCAGCTCGTCGTCGAGGGGCTTCCGGAGGCGTTCCCGGCGCTGCGCACGCTCGACACCACGCCGAACAACTTGCCCACGCAGCTCACGAGCTTTGTCGGACGGGAAGCGGATGTCGTCGCGGTGAAAGGTTTGCTGGCCGGTACTCGACTGTTGACGCTGAGCGGGCCGGGCGGCATCGGCAAGACACGCCTCAGCCTGCAGGTGGCTGCTGACGTGGTGCAGTGGTTTCCCGACGGCGTCTATTTCGTGCCGCTCTCGGCGGTGACCGACCCAGACCTGATCGCTTCCGCCATCGCCCAGTCGATCGGGCTTGTCATGGCGGGCAACAACCGGCCGCTCGACGCGGTGCTGGGACACCTTCGAGGCAAGCGCGTGCTGCTGGTACTCGACAACTTCGAGCAGCTCATGCCCGACGGCGCGCCGGTGGTGTCCGAGATTCTGCGCGACAGCGCGGACGTGAAGGCGATCGTGAGCAGCCGCGCAGTGCTGCGCGTGTACGGAGAGCAGGAGTTCGCCGTCCAGCCACTACGCGTGCCGGACCTGAAGGCGCTCCCGTCACTCGCGGCGCTCTCGCAGTTCGAAGGGGTCAAGCTCTTCATCGAGCGGGCTGTCGCGTCCAAGCACGACTTCTCGGCCACCAACGAAAACGCGCCGGCGATCGCGGGGATCTGTGAGCGAGTCGACGGCCTTCCGCTGGCGATCGAGCTCGCCGCGGCGCGGGTCAAGCTGTTCAGCCCCCAGGCGCTGCTTGGCCGTCTGGACACGAGCCTCAATGTGCTCGCCGGTGGGTCCCGCGACCTGCCGGGCCGGCAGCAGACGCTGCGAGGTGCAATCGCATGGAGCTATGACCTGCTCGACGAGCCCCAGCGGCGACTTTTCGCGCGGTTTTCGGTATTCGCGCGCGGCGCGAACCTCGAGCAGGCGGAGGCGGTGTGCGGACCCGCATCCGAGCTTGGTGTCGACGTACTTTCAGGACTTGACGAGCTCGCGGATCAGAGCCTGCTTCGGCGCTTGCCAGACTTCGACGAACCGAGGCTGCTGATGCTCCATGTCATGACTGAATACGCTGCGGAGAAGCTGGAAGCGTCCGGCGAGTCCGCCATGATCCACGACCGCCACGCCGCGACCTACCAGGAGCTGGCCGAAGCCGCAGCACCCCATCTATTCGGTTCGGAGCAAAAGACGTGGCTGGATCGACTCGCCCTGGATTACGACAACTTTCGCGCTGCATTCGACTGGGCGCAATCGAAGGGCGACGCCCTGCGCGCGATGAGTCTCGGCAGCGCGTACTGGCGGTTCTGGCAGATGCGCGGCTACCTTCGCGAGGGCCGCGCCCGCCTGGAGGCGGTGCTCTCCATGCCGAACTCACGCGATCATCCCGAGGAGCGAGCCATGGCGCTGGAGGCGGCCGGCGGCATCGCCTACTGGCAGGGGGACATGCCGGCGACGCAGATCTTTTACGACGAAAGCCTGGCGCTGGTGCGGGAGGGAGGCAACGCCGAGCGCATCGCCAACGCCCTCTACAACGACTCCTTTCCGTCCAACGTGACTGCAGAAGACATCCCCAAGGCGCGCGCCCTGCTAGAGGAGGCGCTGCCGATCTATCGGCGGCTGGGTGATGAAACCGGGATCGCCAACTGTCTGTGGGCGCTCGGCCAGTCCCACGTCCTCACCAACGACGACGACCTCGCGGCGCAATCCCTGGACGAGGCGGCGTCATTCTTTCGCAAGCTGGGTAACCGCTTCGGGCTGGGTTGGGCCCAGTTCCTCCGGGCCCTGCTGGCCCTGAAGATGGGCGACCTGGCAGCCGGGAGGGCGCTGGCGGAGGAAGCCCTGAGGATCTTCGCCGACGCCAACGACATAAGCGGGGTGGTCCTGGTCCTGGACGCGATGGCAGAGGTGGCGTTCAGGGAAGGTGACATGGTCACCGCGGCGCGAATCGGCGGTGCGAGGGCGGCGCATGAGGTGGCGAGCGGGGCGGGCCTCACCACTGTGGTCGCCATGCGGGAAGCGTGGAGGTCAGATCACGAACTTGCCGGCGCACAGGCGGTGGCCTGGGCCGAGGGCGCGGCGATGACGCTGGAGCAGGCGGTCGACTACGCCCTTAGGTCCGACCCCGCGGTTCACGCCAGCGCCTGAATAATCTGGCGACGCCGGCAGTAATCGTCAATATGCGATACCAGGCAAAGTGGAACGGAGCCGTCATCGCCGACAGCGATGAAACGGTCGTCGTCGAAGGCAACCAGTACTTTCCGATCGAGGCGGTCGTGGCGTCGAGCCTCCAGCCGAGCGAAACCCACACGACCTGCCACTGGAAGGGCCTGGCGAGCTATTACGACGTGGTGGTGGATGGCAAGGTGAATGCCGACGCCGCGTGGTACTACCCCGAGCCAAGCGACGCCGCCGCGAATATCAAGGACAGGGTCGCGTTCTGGCACGGCGTGAAGGTCGAGCCGGCCCCGTAGACCGCGAAACCACCTCGCCGAGCGTGCTTACGTCGTGAGTGCCGACGGCAAGAAGCTGGTCCATGTTCCGCTCGAACCCGCGGAGATCGAGCGTTACCGGCCGATTCTGGGTGAGGCCGGCTGGGCTGAATTCAGCCGATCGATGGCGGAGCTCGGCAGTGCGTTGCGCGGGCGCACGGTGTGGAACGTCAACTCCACCGCGCGTGGTGGTGGCGTGGCGGAGCTGTTGGCCTCGCTCATTCCTTACGATCGAGGCGCCGGCATAGATGAGCGCTGGGTCGTGATCGAAGGCTCGCCCGAGTTCTTCGAGGTGACCAAGCGGATCCACAACCTGCTGCACGGAGTGAGCTCGGATGGCGCCGGCTTCTCTTCGGCTGAGCGGGAGACCTATGACAGCACGCTGAAGCGCAACGCGTACGCGCTCGCCGATGTGGTCAAGAGCGGAGACGTCGTCATCGTTCACGATCCCCAGAGCGCGGGCCTGGTGCCGGCGCTCAGCGCGCTCGGCGCGATAGTCATCTGGCGGTCGCACGTCGGCATTGACGAGCCGAACGACTTCGCTCGCGCTGCTTGGGAGCTGCTGCGGCCGTACCTGGACACGGCTTCGGCGTGTGTCTTCTCACGGCGCAGCTACGTCTGGGACGGACTCGCGCCGTCGAAGGTGCAGATCATCGCCCCGTGCATCGACGCGTTCGCGGCCAAGAACCGAGAGCTGACCGATGCGGAGACGGGACGCCTCCTCGCGGAGACCGGTATTCGCGCTGGAGGGCGGATCGTACTTCAGGTTTCACGCTGGGACCGTCTCAAGGACCCGACGGGAGTGCTGCACGCGTTCGCCGATCACATCGCGCAGCGCTCGACTGACACATGCCTCGTACTTGCGGGGCCGGCCGCGACGTCGGTGCGCGATGACCCCGAGCAGCCCGAGGTTCTGAGCGAGCTGCTGGCGCAGCGGCAAGCGCTCGATGCGTCCATCGCATCGCGTGTGCACATCGCGCAGCTGCCGATGGAGGACCAGGACGAGAACGCCGGCATGGTCAACGCGCTTCAGCGCCTGGCTGACGTGGTCGTGCAGAAGAGCCTGGCCGAAGGTTTCGGCCTCACGGTCGCGGAGGCTATGTGGAAGGCGCGTCCAGTGGTCGCGAGCTCCGTCGGCGGCATCACCGATCAGATTGAAGATGGAAAGAGCGGGCTTCTCGTGGAGCCGAAGGACCTCGACTCGTTCGGCCACGCTGTAACTCTTCTGCTGAACGACCGAGACCGCGCCGCAGGAATCGGCGCAGCTGCGCGCAGCCGCATCCGCGAACGGTTTCTTGCGCCCCGTCACCTCATGGAGCAGGGACGGCTGATCACAGGCCTGCTGTAGCGTGTGAAGTGGGAGCGGCCTTGCGGCCGCCCTTCGACCGGGGGCTTCACCATCGAGCCGGAGCTTCCCGATCTCAAATGGATGCTCAAGGAGTTTCTCGCCCTGGAGATGCGGCGGACGTGCGAGACGTGCGGCCGGCCGTTGGAGGTCGATGGGGCGGCCTACATCTGCAGCTTCGAGTGCACGTTTTGCGAAGACTGCGCGCAGCGCCATGCGTATGTCTGCCCGAATTGCAAGGGCGAGCTGGTGCCCCGCCCGAAACGATCGACTAAGGAGTGAACACGAATGATCGTTCGTAACTTGGCGGAGTTGACAGGAACCGAGCGCGATGTTCGTGGGGACGGGTGGCGAAGCCGCCGGCTCTTACGTCGGGACGACGGCGTGAAATTCTCCCTTCACTTCACAGAGATCGCCGCCGGTGCCGAACTCGAGCTCGAGTATTCGAATCATTTCGAGGCCAATTACTGCATCTCCGGCAATGGCGAAGTAACTGAGGTTGCGAGCGGAAAGGTCCACAAGCTTGATCCAGGCACGATGTACACGTTGGACCAGCACGATCGGCACATCCTGCGTGTAACCAGCCCCATGACTCTGCTCTGCGTTTTCTGGCCGGCGCTGGTCGGCAACGAGAGCCATGACGCAAAAGGTGGATATCCCAGCGTCGAAGGCGACGATTGATTGCGCGTCGGCTAACGTGGTTCCGTGCGTGGGCGGCTGGGGTCGGTTGGCATAGTCGCGGCCTTGGTCGTGCTCTTTGGGAGTTTGTGGGGCACCTACTGGGTGGGCCACACCCAAGCCGTGAAGGTCGCTTCCGGGCCAGCCGCAACGAGCCCACCCAACGGCATGACTCTTGGATCTCTATCTGAGCCGGCCTGCCCAAGTACCCCCGCTCCCGAGGAGGTCGCCGCTCCCGACTACCCCCAAGCGAGATGGATTCCGGCGGCCGCGGGCAACTTCTCGGTGGCGAACCGCCCCCACGATTGCCCGGTCGACATGATCGTCATCCACGACACCGAGGTTCCCGCTGCCCAAGCAGTCCGGATCTTTCAAGACCCGACCATGCAGAGGTCAGCGAACTACATCGTGTCCGCCAGCGGACAAATCGTTCAGACGGTGCACGAGATTGACATCGCGTGGCATGCGGGGAACTGGGACTACAACACCCGCGCGATCGGCATCGAGCACGAGGGCTATGCGTGGACGCCGGGTTCGTTCAGCAGAGCGGAATACCAAGCCAGCGCGCATCTGGCCGCTTCGATCTGCTCGCGATGGGGCGTACCGATGGATCGCACCCACGTCATTGGTCACTACCAGGTGCCTGACGATCACCATCCGGGCCTGCTCGGAGGTGAGTCGCACCGCACCGATCCGGGCCCGTACTGGGATTGGAGCTACTACCTCTCCCTGGCAGCGTCCGATGCCAAGGCTCTTCCGAGCCCGCCGCGGATGATGGTCGATCCCGTGGCCATAAACGGTCTAGACAGCGCAACCGTCACCTGGCAACCGGCGCGCTCGTGCCGCCTCCCGATTCTCGGCTACGCCGTCCTCGCCGAGCCCGGCGACCTCACCACGTATCTGCCGGCAACTGCAACCTCCGCGACATTCAACAACTTGCAGCCGGGCACGATCTACACGTTCACCGTTACCGCCATCGACGGCGATGGCAAAGACAGCCTCACCTCGAATGCAGTCATACCCGGACGCTGCAATGCGGTCGAATTGAGTGCCTTGCGAACCCAACCCTCTGGCAGCACGGTGCTGATACACAGCGCTGCGATGGGTTGTCGCATGCCGCGCTACGCATTCGCGTTGTTGTCGCCTGGATCGGATACATGGACATTGGCGCGGCCCTACTCGAGTGCTCCGGTCTTCTACTGGCGTACCACCGGTTATTCGTCAGGGACGTACTCGATCAGGCTCATGGTCCGTGACGCCGGCAGCCCAGGTACCTACAGCAACGTGCTGGGCAGCTATGACGGTTACCTGGACGCGACGTACTCGGTCATCGCGAACCCCAACAGCTCGGTTGCCTTTTCTCCCGAGTTCCTCCGACGCTTGTCGGCCTGATTGTCAATCGCCTCGATCACGCGGACCGCACCGCGACCAGGCCGGGGTCCCAACCGCGTAGCCTCGCGCCGGCCTCGAACGTGCTTTCGGAGAAGTCCAGCATCGCGTCTTGCGGCGACGCAGCCTTGCGCGCGTCGTGATAGAGGAGCACGAACTCGCCCAGCTTCGGGTCCCAGCTTGCCGTGGCCGGCTTGATCCGCTCAGCCTCGATTCCACCCGGCTTGGGGTAGGTGTACGAGTAAAAGGCGGGCTCGGGGAACGCCGCATTGCCCGGCCAGAACCCTGCGCAGATCTGCTCCGCGTCCTCGGACGTGCGAGCGATGGAATCGGCGCCCGGCGGCGGTTCTGCGATGCGGCCGGAGTAACGCGTGTTGGCGAGGTCGAAGCTGCCCCAAAAGAAATGGACGGGCGACGTCCTCCCGCGAAACCGTGACCGGTGTTCCTTGAGCACGAGATCTGCCCGGGCGAGCACATGGAAAAATCGGTTGGCCCATTCGGGGTCGTACGCCGAATGCACCGTGTCCTCCGCAAAGGGGATCGGATCGCTGACCTCGTCCGGCACCGGGCGAATCTTCGCGTGGATGCCCAGCTGGTCGAGCGCGGCCGTGAAGTCCTTGTAGAAGGCTGCTACGGGGCTCGCAACGAGCGCAACCTGCCGCGTCACGCCGGCAGCCGTGGTGATCACCACCTGGTGGGCGATCAGATCTGCGTCAACCCCAAATATCAGGCCACGGCTCGACATTGGACCTGTCGTCAAGCCTCGCGAGGTCAGGTACAGCGCCACGTGGGCCCACTCCGGTTCGAACGGGCTGAGCGCCAACCGCAGCTTGCCCACGATCTGCAACTTCATGTGCAGCGTCGCTAGCGTGTCCTTCCATGCCTCATATGGAAGTTCCGGCCAATCGTGCTCAGGCATGCGCGCGCTCTAGCGGACCCGACGCTAGCTGTGCGGACTCCGCGTTGATGTAGTGGCTGTGGATCTCATGTCCATCGCGCGTCCACCCGAAGTCTAGGGTCGAACTCGTTCGAGCATTCCGGATTGGGACTCGACGTTCTATTTCGTCAGCTCGAGATGCGTCGCGACGCAGGAATCCTTGCCGCGATGAAGCGTAGGGGAGATATTATTCCGGCGAAAGCGGGCTCCTGCAAATGGCGCACAAGCTGACTCATCTCTCTGCGGTCGAGCTCGCGCGGCTCGTGCGCACAAAAGAGGTGAGCCCGGTCGAGGTGGTCGAGGCGCATCTCGCGGCGATCCAGAAGATCAATCCCGCGGTCAACGCGTTCTGCACCGTCGCCGCCGAGAAGGCGCTCGTCTGGGCGCGCGAGGCGGAGCGCGCGGTAAAGAAGAGCGCGAAGCTCAAGCCCCTGCACGGCGTTCCGGTCGCGATCAAGGACCTCACGCTCACGGCGGACATACGCACGACCTTCGGCTCGACGCTGTTCCGCGATCACGTGCCCACGGAGGACGCGGAGGTCGTCCGCAGGCTGAAGGCGGCGGGCGCGATCGTTCTCGGCAAGACCAACACGCCCGAGTTCGGCGCGGGCGGGAACACGGTGAACAAGGTGTTCGGCGCGACGCGCAATCCCTGGAACACGGCGCTTTCGGCCTCGGGCTCGACCGGGGGCGGGGCGGCGGCGCTCGCCGCGCGCATGGCGCCGCTTGCCGAGGGCTCGGATTTCGCCGGGTCCCTGCGTACCCCGGCGGCCTTCTGCGGGGTGGTCGGCCTGCGCACCACAGCGGGACTCGTTCCCAAGCACCCGGCGGCGATGCCCTGGCACGACCAGAGCGTGGCCGGGCCGATGGCGCGCTCGGCCGAGGACTGCGCGCTGCTCCTCGATGCGATGACCGGGCTCTCGGGAACGTCGCCGCTCTCCGCTCCCGCGCCGTGGAGGAGCGCGCGCGAGACGGTCGCGAAGGCGAGGAGCCTGAGGGGCCTGCGCCTCGCGTACGCACCCGATATCGCCGGAATCGGCGTGGACGCGGAGATCGAGCGCATCTGCTGCACCGCGGCGCGCGATCTGCGCGACGCCGACGGCGCGGCGCTCGAGGAAATCGAATTCAGCCTGTCCGACGGGCGCGACGCCTTTCTCGCGCTGCGCGGCGAGGCGATGGTGGGCAATCATTTCGACCGGCTCGAGCGCATCGGCGAGCTCGGGGACAACCTCGCCGGCAACATCCGTACAGGGCTCGCGCTCACCATCATCGAGATCGCGCGCGCGGAGCAAAAGCGCGCGGAGATCTGGCACCGCTGGCGCGCCCTATTCGAGCGCTACGACGCGCTCCTCACGCCGACAACTCCGGTTGCGCCGTTTCCGTTGGAGAAAAACTATCCCGAGGTGGTCGAGGGCAGGCGGATGCAGTACTACATCGACTGGATGGGCCCGACGTTCCTGGTATCGCTTGCGGCGCTGCCCGCGGCGAGCGTGCCCGCCGGGCTCACCGCGGCGAGGCTGCCGGTGGGCCTGCAGATCGTCGGCCCGAGATTTTCCGAGCCGATGATCCTGACAGTCGCGAAGTTCACCGAGGAAGCGCACCCGATCGGGCTGCCGCCGAATTGCGCGTAAGCGCCATCGATCAGTCGGTTTGCGCACCAGGAA
>WNGJ01011587.1_pt1 | contig 11035 bp, 9 predicted proteins | sample 5400611 | NCBI WGS metagenome assembly WNGJ01 (sample SAMN13153375, study PRJNA577476) | soil metagenome | isolation source: 40 cm soil or saprolite under Garry oak tree replicate 1 | place: USA:California | collected 2016-06-15 | reverse complement strand
ATTTCCACGATCCGCAATGGTCCAATAAGTTCCATGTCTGGCGAATGGATTGGGACGAAGCCAGCATCCGGCTTTTTATGGATGACAGGTTGATGAACACGATTGACGTGACGAAAACTCTCAACGCGGACCGTGAGGGAGAGAACCCGTTTCATCAACCCCACTTCTTGATCCTCAATCTGTCAATTGGGGGGAAAAGGGGCGGCGATCCCTCGGAAACAAAATTCCCCGCAAGGTTCGAAGTGGACTACGTTCGTGTCTATCAGAGACAATCGGCAACCCGAGCCGCCGGACTAAGGCCTCTGCCGGACAAGCCGCACACAAACGCTTCTGGTTCGATTCGGTAATACGCCTTCCACTCGATGGGCAAAACGGGTCGATGTTTCCGTGTTTAAGGCTCTATTGAATCCTGAGCCTGATCTCGCTGGACAGGAATCCCTGGGCTTTAGTCCTCAAAACAACTTCGCCGGACTTGCGGTCAGCTTTCACCACCGCCAGGCAACGCCCGCGCCAGGCTTTTCTTCGCGGCTGCTGGTAGCTCTCCGTGCTCATGGGATTCGCGTTAGCCACTCCGGCAATGGTTGCGGGACCTTCGATCTCGAACTGGACGAGGTTCTCCGCCTTGGGATCGCGAATCCCCTTGGCGTCAGTCAACTCGACGGTGATATAACTCAGATCCTGCCCATCCGCGCGCAAGGTCGTCCGGTCTGCTTGAACCCTGAACTGGCTGGCCGTCGCTGCGGTGTGCAATTCAGCCACCGCTACCTGTTTCCCGCCGATATAACCAATAGCGACCACCGCGCCCGGTTGATAGGGCGATTGCCAAGTAGCGATGAATTCCGTAGCTCGGTTGGTCGGCTTCTTGCCGAGCGATTTTCCATTCAGGGTCAACTCAACTTCATCGCACGATGAAAATGCGGTGAGCTCTAACGGCGCACCCTCCTGTCCGGGCCAGTTCCAATCCGCAACCAGGTCGTGGAAATGCCATTTGCTCCAGCTCTTGCGCTTGGGATTCAGTTCAAACGAGGGCTGCGGCGGCTTAACGAACAGCGAGACTTGTCCCTCCCTCCAGAGCGCGTCGCGATAAAACGATTGAGGCCGCTTCCATCCGCAGATGTCCATATCCCCGCAGTAAGCGAGCGTCCAAGGGTAGAAATCGTGAAATTGAAAATAACCGCGCCATCCAATGCTGGCCTCGCCGATGTAATCCCAGGCAGTCCAAACGAAGTCGCCAATCACATACGGGTGATCCAAGACGGCCATCCAACTGCCAAAGGCCTCCAGCGGATAGGATTCCGAGCAATACATGATCCGCTCCGGCAGGCGTGCGTGGTCCAACTCGTAGAGGCCCTTTTTCTGATGATCACCCCGCAACGCATAATTGTAGCCGGCCACATCCAACGTTTGGAAATATGAGTCGTTATCATCCTTAAGGTGGTTGACAGCGGATGTGATCGGACGGGTGGGCTCCAGTTTGCGGATGAAATCGCCCAGCATTTGGGCAACCGCCACCACCTCAGGTTTGTCACGATTGGGAATTTCGTTGCCGATGCTCCACATGATGACCGACGGATGATTGCGATCGCGCAACACCATCGATTCAACATCCTGCCGCCACTCATCTTTGAAATAGAGATGGTAATCGAACGAGTTCTTCCCAACGTCCCACATATCAAACGCCTCATCAATGACCAGCATGCCAAGACGGTCGCACGCGTCCAGAAATGCTGGCGAAGGAGGATTGTGGGAGCAACGAATGGCATTGAACCCGGCACCCTTGAGCAATTCGACCTTCCGTTCCTCGGCGCGATCATAAGCCCGCGCCCCCAGCGGACCGTTATCGTGGTGGACACACCCACCCTTCAGCTTCACCGCCCTGCCGTTCAGACGGAATCCATGTTCCACGTCAAATGTGATGGAGCGGATACCGAAACGGTTTTCGAGCCGGTCCGCCAGTTCCTGGCCTCGGTAAACCTCAATCACGCAGGTGTAAAGCTCCGGCGTTTCCAGGCTCCACAACCTGGGCGATTTAACCTCCGCCGTTTGGAGGAACTGGAAGGTGTCCCGCGGTTCGATGGCCTGTTCCGATCGGACCGTGGCGACTTCTGCCCCCTCAGGGCCCAGAATTCGGGTAACCAAACCCACTTGCAAGGATTGGCTGCTTTCATTTGCGATGGGGGTTTGAATGTTGAGTTTCGCCAGCGCCGTGGTGACTTCGGGCGCCGCAAGACTGCCTCCCCATTGTGCGACATGCAGAGGGTTCAGAATGTTCAGCCAGACGTGCCGGTAAATACCCGAACCCGAATACCACCGGCTGTTCTCGCCCTCGTTTTGCACTTTGACAGCAAGCACGTTGGTGGCGCCGAATCTGGCCTGTCCGCTCACGTCGAAACTGAATGAAGTATAACCATAAGGATGGCGGCCCAACTCTACGCCGTTGACCCACACTTCGGCATTCATGTAAACGCCGTCAAACTGGATGACGACCCGATTGCCCTTAGACTCTGCGGGAAGGACAAACGTCTTGCGATACCATCCTGAACCGCCGGCTGTAAAACCACTACTCACCTGGCTGATGGCATCCGGGTCAAACGGTGAACCGCGCCCCGGCAGGTCCTCAATGGTCCAATCGTGAGGAAGATCGATCTGCCGCCAAGCCGAGTCGTCAAAAGCAAATCCCTCAGCCCCAAGCGCACCGCCACGGTGGAAACGCCACTGGGCGTCAAATTGGGTTGCCCGATGCTCGGCGGGATTGCTGGTTGGAAGCGAGCGGTCCGCTTGAGCCCAAGCCGCTTGACCCTCGCCAAAGCTAAGCACCAAGCACAAAATGAACAACCAGGCGGAATTTTGTTTTTTCACTTCTTCAGTTTTGCTTCGCGTCGTTCGGTTCGCGGTTGCAGGTTATCTTCGGTGGAAAGTGACATTTTCGCAAATTAGATTTGACAAAGTCATTCTTTAAGCCTAGTTTAACGCCGTTCCAAAAGTAGTTGAAACAAATTGAGTGGGACCAAGAAATCTCCGTGGGTGAAGCGGTTGTTATTGTTGGTCGTGCCTGCCTCGGGTCTCGCCTAAGGAGGCTGGTATCTGCACCAGCCGGTGGCTGAATTTTCCGCGTATCGGACAGCGGTAGTTTCTCGGGGTGAATTGACGCAAGTCGTATCCCAATAAAGAAGCGACCGAACGGCCGATGGATTCAGGCGTTTTCCTGGCAACGCGAACTCAATTGCGCAACTCCTCAGGGAAATATCATCGCCACCGGCTGCGAACGATATCAATGACGGCCGCCAGGACGATCACGAGTCCAATGATGAGTTCCTGCCAGTAAGAGGAAACCGCCATCAGCACCAGTCCGTTGCGCAACACCCCCATAATGCTGGCGCCGAGCAATACGCCCAACACGCTTCCCCGTCCGCCCATCAGCGACGTTCCGCCGATCACCGCGGCGGCAATGGCATCCAGTTCCATTCCCAACCCGGCATTGGCCTGCGCTGAACGGAAGCGCGCGACAAACAAGACGCCCGTAATTGAACTCAGCATCGCTGAAATCGAATATGCCATTAGCTTGAGATGGCGAGTGTTAATGCCCGAAAGAGCCGCTGCCTGTTCATTGCCGCCCAGCGCGTAAAGTTGGCGTCCGAAAACGCTATGGTTTGAGACAAAGTAGGCGATTACGCCCACCAACGCGAGGACGATGACGGGCATGGGGATACCGAGAACGTCCATCAATCCCGCCCTGATGAAGGGCTCGGGAATCGCGCGGATCGAATCTCCATGGGTCAGTATGAATACCAGGCCGCGCGCCATGCTTAACATTCCGAGCGTAACGATGAAGGGAGTCAGGCCGACGTAAGCAACAATCGCCCCATTGACGGCACCCACCGCAAGACCCGTCAACAATCCGGCGGCCACCGCCACGAAGGGCGAGAGACCTGCCGCCATAGCCATGCCGCAGATCACACCGCTTAAGCCAACGACTGACCCGACGGACAGATCAATGCCGCTGGTGAGAATAACAAAGAACACACCTAGAGCAACAATCGCCGTGTAAGCGATCTGACGGCCAATCAAATAAAGGTTATTTACGGTGGCAAAGTTCGGCTGGAAAGCGGTGATCGTCAGCATCAGCACCAGCAGCGCCAGGAAGATGCCGGATTCCCGCCGGTGCAGGAGGCGCAGAAACAGATTGTCTCGGAAGTTTGAGGTACAGGATTTCGGGCTTCTCTCGAAATTCGTCATTCGTTATTTCCCAAATTCCTTCTTCATATCCTGCATGTAGGTATCCACGTTGTCTTTGTTGATTATTACGACTCCAGTGTCAATCTCCTTTGGCAGGGGTTTGCCTTCCAGCGCGTCACGCAGCTTTTCTACCGAGAGCCATCCCATCTTATAAGTGCGCTGCGCGATGCAGAAGTTAACCACGCCGCTGCGAATGCCCGCCAGAGTGTCGGGCAGATCATCAAAGCCTGCCAGAATGATCTTGCCGCCGCGGCCTTGTTGCTTCAACGCGGCCGAGGCACCCGGGCATACTTCGGCGGAAACGCCGAAGATCGCTGTGAGATTCGGATGTGCCTGCAGGAGCGCCTCAGTCTTGTTGACGGTCAGGTCCATTTTTCCCTGTTCGTCCTCGCGCGCCACGATCTTGATGTTAGGTGCTTTCTCCTTGAGGCATCGCACGAATCCCTTGAAGCGATCATTTAAGTTGGGGGCGCCCAACCCACCCTGGATGACGGCCACTTCGCCTTCACCATTCAAGATCTTAATCAGTTCTTCAGCGCCGGCGTATCCTGCGGCCTCGTTCATCGTGCCTATATAAGTCAACGCTTTGGAGGACGGGGCGGGAGCATCGAAGGTAATCACTTTAATGCCGGCCCTGACGGCTTCCTCGATGACCGGCACGAGGCCTTGATCGTCGAGCGCAGAAATGGCGATGCCATCCACACGCCGAGCAATGATATTCTCGATGATCTCAACCTGCTGTGGCACTTCGAAGGCCTTGGCCGCGCGATATTCGACCTTCACTCCGTACTTGCCAGCGGCATCCTTGAATCCTTCGTAACACGGCTCGTAATAAGGGTGTACGCCCTTTGGCACCATTACGAGGATGCGCGGTGCTGCGCTCGCGGCTTCCTCGGATTTTTTTCCACACCCAGTCATGGCCAGCGCCGAAGCCACGGAAATGACGACCGGAAGAAATTTCTTTCTCATCTTGCTTCCTGTAATTCGCTCTCGAATATTTCTACATTTGGTCCCGCGGCATAGGATGAATTCGGCCCGTGCTTTCGCAAAAAATGCTTTTCCGGCAGCGAGGGGTGAATCGCCTTCGCGGAGGAGTTTATACGCAGAGTTTCGCTGGCAAGCCAAGCAAATGTTCCAAAACAACGCTTCAGCCAGGTTGTGCGCCTGGCAAAGGGGCCATGATCGTTCGCCGAAACGAAACGTAATTTGCCTAAACTAAAAGTTTCGGGACAATCGTATCCCCCAGTACCTTCCATCAGCATCAGCCTGTACGTGCCAGCCTTTGTATGGCCTCGTGAAAATGTAGCTTGAGGCGATGCCGATTGCCGCTCCGGCAATCACGTCGTGGGCGTAGTGCTCCCTCGCCTCCACACGGCTGTACGCGACAAAAGAGGCCAGGGCGTAAGCCGGCACTCCGTAGCCCCAGCCATACCGTTTCCGCATAAACTCCGCAGACGAAAACGAAATCGAGGCATGCCCCGACGGAAATGATTGATGACCGCCGTCGGGCCGGGTCTCATTGACAGCATATTTAAGTGCGTAAGTCACCCCCAGCGTCACCGAAGCAGATGCTCCGAACTGCAGAGCCCCCTTGCCATCCCAGTAAGCCAGCGTCAATCCCGCGGCAGTAATAGGCAAAGCAATTTGCAGAATGTCTCCAGCCGAAGCGATCGCATCGCTGGCCTTAACCGCTGGCACGACGGTCAGGCAGAAAATAAAGGCCGCGCCAAACACAGGCATGCAGCCGAACAACCGAGGTCGTTTGTTCATAAAGAGGTCAGTGCCCGCTGAAACCTTATCCTGGCAAAGCTTACCATCCACAGAAGCCCGGTCAACCCGCGGTTCGATGGTTCGAAGTGGGTGCCGGTTGGTTCATCCTTCCCTCTCTCGAGATCTGGCATGCTTTATGCCCATAATCGTGTGTGAGACGCTACATTTCCCAGTCCGAACTGGACGCCCTGAAACAAGAGTCCGAGGAACCTCAACCCCCTGCCACCAACAATGGTTCCGGACAGAGCGCGGCTTCGTGAGCGCTCTGTGCGCCGCAGCACGATTTTCGCAAAACTGAAAACCTGACATAGCCTGAACCAGATCGCACGCTTGGGTCAATACCACTACCCGCGCTTCTACGGTAACCGAGCGGAATTGGCTTTCTGTTTCCGAGAACTCCCAAACCAACAGAGGGCATTCATCAGCGATGTCTCCCTGGGTAACCGGCTCGTCAACCGAAGGTTTGTGGTAAATCATGGCCGAGCGTCGTCCTCGGTCCATTCGAATGGCTCTGGAAGTAACTCAGCCACCTTCACGGGTTCTACAGGCTTGGACTTGGATGCAAGCGGCAGATCAAAGGGCGCGGGGATGCTTTCATCGGGCCAAGGGGGATCCGGGAGGTGCTCGCGCGTTGCTGAGGTAATTGATTGCAAGCTCACCCGCACGCGGCCTGGCGGCAAGGCAGGGCGGCCATCCAACTCCAGCGTGCCATCCGGTTTCAGGATGCCTTCAAGAACCACATGAGAGTTCTGTGCCATAGTGATTCATAACATACCTGGGGAGGGCAAACAAGACAAGCAAGACAAGCCCGTCAAGCCCGTGAGGTTCTCGTCAGGTTCTTCGCTGTTTTCGGCGGAACGCCTATTCGTCAAGCGCCAAGCACCAAGCTCCAGAGAAGCTCCAAATTCCAAGCTCCAATGCGGAGCGTTGTTACAGGGGGTTCAACAGGAATCAGTGCCTCCTTCGTCGGCCCAGGTTGGAATTTGGGGCTTGGTCCTTCTCTGGAGCTTGGAGCTTGGGATTTGGAGCTTCGTCAACCGAGGAGTAGGTAAACACCTACCTAGCGAGCAAGCGAAAAGGAGTCGAATTTCACCTAAATTTAACGCCGATTTAACTCGAATGTCACTTTTGAAGTCGAATCGGACACTTGAGTTCGTAACGTATTCAGCTTTAGCACTTCATTCCCAGTGAGGAGAGCTTGGCGGTTTGTGCCAGCCAGCTCCAGTGTGATGTGCATTTCGGCACTCCAGGGATTGCAGGGATTGGTATGAATGGTGGGAAATGCCGTGTTGCCATGTACTCGCCGGGGATGGTCGGCTTCGGCCACATTCGCCGTAACGCGTCGATTGCCCAGGCGCTTCGCAACTCGGCTTTGGAGCCGGCGATCGTCATGATCGCCGAGGCGCGGCAAGCGGGCGTGCTGCCGATGCCGGAGGGCGTGGACTCGGTGACGTTGCCGGCGCTGCGCAAGGAGGCTGACGGGGGGTTCAGACCGCGTTACCTGGATGTCTCCAACGAGGAGATCATCGCACTGCGCGCAAAAGTAATTTCCGGCGCGATCAAAAAATTTAAACCCGATGTGCTCATCGTGGACCACTTGCCACGAGGCGCGGGTCGGGAACTGGGCCGGACGCTTGAGCGCCTGCGGCGGCACGCGGAGACCCGCTGTGTACTCGGTCTGCGCGATGTGCTGCAAGACCCGGCGAGCGTGGACAGTACCTGGTCCGACCAGGACAACGTGGCTGCGATGCAGGATTATTACGATGCGATTTGGATTTACTGTGACCCCGCGGTTTACGACCCGGTGCAGGAGTACAGTATTTTCGATGGGGCGGCCTCAAAGGTGCATTACACTGGTTATCTCGACCAGCGCCCACGGCTCGAATTCGCAGGGATCCAGGCCGCCCAACTCTTGGGGAACTGGTCTCCGGGCAAACTCGTGGTCTGTCTCGTCGGCGGCGGACACGATGGCGCTGCATTGGCCGAGGCTTTTGCCCAGGCTGACTTACCCCTGGACACAACTGGCGTGATCGTGACCGGACCGTATATGCCAGGCAAGGCTGGGCAGCGCCTGCGCCAGAGCGCCCAAGGGCGGCCATGTCTAAAAGTGCTTGAATTTGTGCCTGAACCTGCCCCGCTAATCAATTGCGCCGACCGCGTCATCGCGATGGGAGGCTACAACACTATGTGCGAGGTGCTCTCGTTTCAGAAACACGCGCTGATTGTTCCGCGCGTGAACCCGAAACCCGAACAATGGATCCGCGCTGAACGCATGCGGCAGTTGGGCCTGATCGATGTGCTTCATCCCGACAATCTCAGTCCACGGGCACTGACAGCATGGCTCGCGCGTGAGCTGGGTCCGCCGCCTCCAAGCCGCAGCCGCGTCGATTTTGGCGGGCTCAACCGCATCCCGGATTTGCTGGCCGAGTTGTTGGGCGCTTCGCCCAGCCCGGTGGCGCAGGCCGTTCCCGTTGCGGTTGGTTAGAGATAAGGTCATGCGAGAAATCAGAACTTCACCGGCCCGCACCCTGCTGCTATACGCGCAAGACAATCGAGGGATGGGCCACATCAATCGGACCCTTACCATCGCCCGGCATGTCCTCGCGGCGCATCCGGACCTCGTCGCCTACATTGCAACCAAGTCGCGGCTCACCAATAATTTCATTTTGCCCAGGCGTTGCGACTTCATCAAATTGCCAACACGGCTGACGCCTGAAACGAGCCAGCAAACTGCCGAAGAAGAAGAGGTGGCCATCCGACATTTCCGGAGCATAAGGGGTCGAATCCTGCGCGAAGCCGCGCTCGGGCTGAGCCCGGAACTTGTGCTGGTAGATCATGAGCCGCTGGGCAGCAAGGGGGAGTTTCGCGAGGGGCTGTATGCGCTCAAGGCGCAGTGCCCTACCACGAAGTTCGTCTGCGGGCTGCGCGACATCATGGACGATGCCGGGGCCATCCGCGCGCAGTGGCAAGAGCTGAGAGTCTATGAGGCCTTCGAAAAGCTGTACGATGGCATCGCGGTGTATGGCTCGCCCCGGCTCTACGACGTGGCGCAAGCCTATGCTATCCCAACGTCGGTGCAGCCGAAGCTTCATTACTGCGGTTACATCGTCCGCGAGCTGCCGGCCAACGCTGCGGGCCTGGTGCGGGAGCAACATGGGTTGCCGCGCAACGGACCTTTGGTGGTGGCGACCGTGGGCAGTGGCTACGACGGCTACCCGGTGCTGGAGGCGGCGCGGGCAGCCGTGGAGCGGCTGCGGGCCCGGTTCCCTGGCTTGCTCACGCTCCTGGTGACCGGGCCCTTTATGCCACCCGAGCAGCAGGCGAAGCCCTGGCCGTGGCGCGACCGTTGGTGATCGTGCCCCGCGCTACGCACAAGATTGAGCAACAAATCCGCGCCGAGACACTGGCAGTTCATGGTCTGGCGCGGTGTGTTCACCCGAGTGAGTTGAGCGGTGAGAGTCTGGCCGAGGCGCTGGCGTGGGCACTCGGCAGTGATCCGCACGCCCACGCGCGGCGCGTGCACGAACTCATCCCCTCCTTCGACGGCGCCGCCCGTCTGACCGACTATCTCTCGCAGTGGCTTGCCCCGCCAGCCAGCGAAGCCCCCGTGGGGGAGGAGCGGGAATTAGTGTTCAAATAGCCTAAATGGTCAAATGCGTTGGTAAAACGTATGCGCTTTCGATTCAAACCTACGACCGCGCAACGTGTCGCGTTGCGGGCGCAATTAGTGCGGTTCGACCAACCCGCGGCGGTGCTCGAGATTCTCCGCCCGGTTTTGCCGGCCGGCTATAAGCCCGCCGACATCGTTTCCAGCGTGCAAAGCGTCCATCCGGATCGCTTCGTCACGCGAGTTCGCTCCCGCTCGGAGACCGGGGAAGATCGCGCGTATGCGTTGAAGGTGTACTCGGATGACTTTGTGGAGCGAGTGTGGACGCACTCCCAAGCCTTGGCGGAGCACACCCAGCCGGAGTATGGCGGGATTTGCACCGCGAGCCACTACATCCCGCAGGAACGTTTGCTCATTTTCCCGTGGGTGGAGGGCGAATTTTTGTCCGAGATCGTGGACGAGCGAAAACCGGAACTGTTGACCGTGGCGGCAAAGGTGGCGGCAGACCTGCATCGCCTGCCGATCGTCCCGGAGGAACTCACCACGGCCCAGATGCTCTTCGATGAAACGCGGGCGCGGTCGGATCGCCTGCTCCTTCGGTGGCCCGAGAACATGGCACTCATCGAGCCGTTGATGGCGGCTTTGCAGGAAGCTCTGCCCTTGCTCGAGCCGTCCAAGCCCGCGCCGGTCCATGGCGACATGGCCGCCAGGCAGTTCTTGTGGACGGGAGATAGGCTGGCGCTGCTCGATTTGGATATGTTCGGTTACACCGACCCCGCTTATGACGTGGGCCACTTTCTGGCGCAGTTGGAGCGGCGATGCCTGGTGGATCCCACAGTGCAAGGGCAAGAAGCCCAGTGGCTTGCAGCGCTGCGCGACGCCTATTTGGCGGCGATGCCACAGGTTTCTGCGCGCAACGTAGCCTTCTACCGTGGTCTGACGCTCATTCGCAAAATCTACACCATCTGCCGGCGGGGGCCGGCCGAATCGCCCGGCCTTATTCCGCGGCTGGCAGAGCGCGCGCGCGCCGCGCTCCAGGAAGTGGTGGCGCCGGAGTTGATCCAATGAAGCCGCCACCGCTCATGCTCAACGCGCCAGAAACGCAGTCCGTGCTTAGCATGGTGTTGCGCCAGCTTCATGGGGCTGACGCTCGGCTCCAGAATTGGACCGCCTGTCCGGCCTCCAAGCGAGGCAAACATCGCACGGTGCGTTACGACCTGGAGGCGCACGTGACCGGGGAACCGCGCGTGCGCAAGTATCAGTGGGCCGGGAAATTTTACGAGCGGGACGAGGACGCCCGAAAGCTCGCGGCGATTTTGCGGGAATTGGGCGCCGCCAACGGCTGCGCCAGCGGCGGCCTGGTGATTCCAAGCGTCCTGGCCTACCACGCTCCGCTGCGTCTGCTTTTGCTGAACTACGAAC
>WNGJ01008333.1_pt1 | contig 11035 bp, 5 predicted proteins | sample 5400611 | NCBI WGS metagenome assembly WNGJ01 (sample SAMN13153375, study PRJNA577476) | soil metagenome | isolation source: 40 cm soil or saprolite under Garry oak tree replicate 1 | place: USA:California | collected 2016-06-15 | reverse complement strand
CGAAAGCGGGACTATGGCTCCCGAGATAGCGACAATCGAAGCCGCGATTACGGAAAGGACGCGGGCGATTGTGATTGCGCATCTCTTCGGCACGCGCATGCCGATGGGACCGGTGATCGAGCTCGCGAAAAAGCACGGACTCCTGGTGATCGAGGACTGCGCGCAAGCGTTTACCGGGCAGGATTACACGGGACATCCGGAGACGGATGTGGCGATGTTCAGCTTCGGTTCGATCAAGACGATGACGGCGCTGGGAGGAGCTCTCCTGCGCGTAAAAGATGCGGAGCTTCTGCGGAAGATGCGCGTCATCCAGAGAACGCATCCGGCTCAGACGCGGAAAGATTTTGCGAAAGTAATTTTGACGCATGTGATCCTCAAAGTATTTACGCTGCCGCTGCTGTTTGGCCTGTTCTACCGCGGGAGCGCTCTTTTGGGAGCGGATTTTGAGGAAGTGATCGCTAAGGTGCGGGGATTGGATGAGGAAGATTGGCTGAAGGAAATCCAGTGGCAATGCTCGTATCCGCTCTTGGCGCTGCTGGCACACCGGCTGCGGACGTTCGACGCCGCGCGGCTGAATAAACGAATCCGCGTGGGAGAGGAATTTGCGAAATCGCTGCCTCGCGAAATTTCGTATCCCGGAAATCGAGCGGCGTTTCATAGCTTTTGGGTCTTCCCGATTTTGGTGGAGGCCCGGGAACGATTCATGGCGGAGCTTCACGGGCGCGGATTCGATGGAACCGCGTCTGGTTCAGCGCTCTCGGTGATCGATCCGCCGGCGGGGCGGGAGAATTTGGCGCCTTCAAAAACGCGAGAGGCTTATCGAAAATTACTATACCTGCCGGTGTATCCAAAAGTTCCGGGGCGGGAGCGCAAGCGGCTAAGCAAGACGATTGCAGACATTTTCGAGGGGTCCCGCCATCTGCACATTACCGACGCGCGACGCGTTTATGCGGCCGTTGCGCGCACCATTGAAACGCCGGGAAGCGTTGCGGACATTCGAAACGCTTTGCAGCGCGCGCATCGAGAGAATGTGCCGGTCTGCTTGATGGGAACCGGGCACAACCTGGGCGGGCACGCCTTTGTAAATGGGGCGATGGTTCTGGACATGCGGCAGTTCAACCGCGTTTGCAACGTGGATAAGGAACAGAAGTGCATAAAGGTAGAAAGCGGGATTATCTGGGACAAGATTCAAGAGGCGATCAATCCCTCGGGCCTGGCACTGAAGGCCATGCAATCGGACAACATTTTTACGGTGGGGGGCTCGCTGGCGGCAAATGCTCACGGGCGCGATACGCGGTTCTCGACGATTGTAGAAAGCGTGCTGGGGTTCCGGATCATGTTGGCGGACGGATCGGTGATGTCCGTCAGCAGGAACGAGAATCCTGAGCTGTTCAGGAATGCCGTCGGCGGATATGGATTGTTCGGGATCATCCTCGATGTGGATCTTGCGCTGGTGGACGATTGCGTCTACGAGCAGAGCTCCACGGTGATTCCCTTAAGGGAGCTCTTGGGGCATTTCGAAAAAGAGGTCCGGGCGAATCCCGCTGCGGAACTATTTTTGGCGCGTCCCTCAATCTCGCCACGTTGTTTTCTGGACGACACAATCGTAACGGTGTGGAAAAGGACCGACAGAGTCCGCCAGGGGATGTTCCGGCTGGACCACGAGCGAAACGTGGCGCGCGACCGGTTTTTGTTTGGATTGTCGCGACGATACAACTGGGGGAAGAGGCTGCGGTGGCAGGCGGAGAAATATATCGCCGGCAACGGAGCTAAAAGGACGCTGGTGTCGAGGAACAACGCCATGCGGCCGCCCGTATCAGCGATTAAGATGCTGGAACATAACTCTAAGAGAGACACAGACGTGATACAGGAGTTCTTTGTTCCGATTCCGCGGTTCATGACTTTTATGGAAGGCCTGCGGGGAATCCTGCAAGAAGAGGAGACCAATCTCCTTGGCGTGACATTGCGGTATGTGAAAGCCAACAACGAAACGGCACTTTCGTATGCGCCAAAAGCAGATGCATTCGCGGTGATACTTTACTTCAACGAAATCTGCTCGACCGATGGCTGGGCGAAGGCAGATAAACTGATCAGCCAGTTGGTGCAGCTCGCGGTGAACTGCGATGGAACATTCTATCTGACGTACGCGCGGGACCTGGAAATGGATTGCTTGAGAAAAGCCTACAGCGGGATTGACACCTTTTTCCAAGAGAAGCATGCCGTGGATCCCGAGAATCGCTTTACGAGCAGATTTTTTGAGTTGAATGGCAAGCGGGGACTGGCGAGGAAGGCCGCAAGCGGAGGATAAGTACAAATTAAGAGTCGTGGAGTGATCCTTCCATTCCACTGCTTGGCGGATACAGGCCCCTTACCACAAACGGGCGCCGTCGCCCCCCACGCGCACCCCTACAAGGGGCATCCTAGCTGACGTAGTTCTGATTCGTTGACATCAATTGATGGTGCGGTGGAGGACGGCTGCGATTTGGCGCATTTCGTCGGCGAGGGCGATGAATTCCTCGGGGAGGAGGGACTGCATGCCGTCGGAGAGCGCTTTGTCCGGCTCGTGATGAACTTCGATGAGGAGGCCATCGGCGCCGACGGCTACGGCGGCGCGGGAGAGCGGCAAAACTTTGTGGCGCTTGCCGGTGCCGTGGCTGGGATCGACAAAGATAGGGAGATGGCTGCGTTTTTTTACCGCCGGGACGACGGCGAGGTCCAGGGTGTTGCGTGAAAAATCGGAGAACGTTCGAACGCCGCGCTCGCACAGCATGACGTTGTAATTGCCCTCGGAGAGGACGTACTCGGCGGCCATAAGGAACTCGTCAAGAGTGGCGGACATGCCGCGTTTGAGCAGAACGGGTTTCTTGGCGCGTCCGGCGCGTTTGAGCAGGGAGAAATTCTGCATGTTGCGCGCGCCGATCTGGATGACGTCGGCGTACTCCTCGACGAGGTCGAGGCTTTCGTTGTCGATGGCTTCGGTGACGATGCCGAAACCGTATTTTTCGCGAACTTTCGAGAGAATCTTGAGTCCGTCTTTGCCGAGGCCCTGGAAGCTATAAGGAGAAGTGCGGGGCTTATAAGCGCCTCCGCGAAAAAGCCGCACGCCGGATTTTTTGAGGCGTTCGGCGATCGCCAGGCATTGCTCCTCGGTTTCGACCGCGCAGGGGCCCGCGACAAGGGCGATCTTATCGCCACCGACGAGGACCTCGCCGGAGGGCGTGGGGATTCGCAGGATACTGTCTTCCTGCTTGGTGTCGCGGCTCACGAGTTTGTACGGCTTGCTGACCGGGATGCACTCGATGACGCCGGGAAGGGATTCGAGGATGCCGAGGTCGATGACGTCCTTGTTGCCGGTTATGCCAATGGCGGTGCGCAGGGACCCTGGCATGGGATGGGCCTTCAGGCCGAGGCTTTCAATACGCTTGCAAACTTCGCGAATCTGCTCCTCGGTGGCGTGCGACTGCATTACAACCAGCATGGACGGCTCCCCCGGCGCGGTGAGTGAACATCGAGTTTACGGCAAGCTGGAGGGGTGCGGCAAATAGGATGATCAAGTTTACGCGCGCTTGTACCGAAGGAATCCGCGCACGACGACGAAGAGAGCCAGGGCGACAAGGGCACAGATGAAAGATTGCCAGAAGCGGACCGGTGTAAAAGGCTGCTCCAGAGCGCCGAGAGTCGACGAGAGAGTGAAGAGCCCTTTGAAATGCAAGGAATGCCAAGCGGCCGAAGCGGAGGTGAGGCTGCGAGCCGAACGGAGTATCTGAGCGTAGGGCTGAAAAAGCCATAGCAATCCGACACAGCCGAGGAGCAAGGCTAGGGGAGCCCAGTCCGCGGCGATGCAAAGGGCTTGACGCAGGTGCATGATACGGCGGCGCGGTTTTACGAAGCGCAATTCCAAGGCGAACAAGCTGAACGCGGCCGCGATGGCAAACAGCACGGCCAAGGCGGCGGAGAGTTGGACGAAAAGGGCTCGCCGATCGAAGGCGCGGGCATGCGCTGGGCCAAGCCTTTGGAAGGAATGGACAAGGCCATCTAGGCGGACATCAATTACCTTCAGGCGCCGCTCGGCTTGCCGCACCTCATGCTCGTTACCCTGGGCTTGGTAAAGATTCCGTAGTTGGGTCGTGGCTCGATAGGAGAGCGTGAGGCCCACCACTTGTTCGAAATCGGTTTGACCTTGCTCAGACATCCGGCGACCGAAGCCACCGACACGCTTCAGCAGGGTTTCCGCCTCCGCGGCATGCCCGGCATCGGAGGCTCTCTGTGCGCTGTGCACTAGATAATTGCCATAGTTTCTGATGGAGGGCACATCGGGAAGCGAGTGAACCCACAGACTGTTGAAAATCGCGGATGCCGAGAGGTCAGGATGGTGATTCCAGACTTCGCGGGTGAGTTGCCAATGACGGTCGAAATAGCCGTCATAGCGTGGAGCGCGAAAAGCGCGGTCCATGTGGGCGATCCATGCCGGGTCGGTCGTAACAGTTGCCTCGATCTCCTGATCTGACGGCGTATGGTGGGAGGTGAGCGCGTAGTAACGAGGCTCGGAAATGATGCGAGCCGCGAGGAGTTCGGGGACAGCGTTGTCATGGTCGGATTCGAGCAGACGGGCAAGGCCTTCTCTGGGTGGAGGTTCGAATTCGGGGCGACCGTCAACTCGGCTGGCGTAAATCCAGACAAGAGCTGGGTCGAGGGCAACGGCGCGGTTCGCGAAAGTCGTCGTGCGTTCAGAATGAGGAAGCACTAAAGAAACGAAGGCGAGAGTGCGAGCATCGTTTTCACTCTCGGCGCGAGCGGCGAGATTCTGCAATCCGCGGAGGTCACTGTCCTATCCACGATATCCGTTCCAGCTCTCGCGTACGGTGGAGATGGTCTCACGGCTCTGCGGGAGGAAGAGAACCACGGCAGTTGAAAGGAGGATGGCGGCGGTGAAGAGACGCGATCGTTTAGGAAGAATGGGCGAGCTGCTTGCCGGAAGAAGGGAAGTTGGGGAAAGGCGCGAGCCCACCGGGAGCTTCAACCAAGCGAGGAAGTGAGAAGCCGAGGCGCGGGAGAAAAGTAGGAGTCCTCCTAATGCCCACTGCAGGGCTGCGAATGGCTTTTCAATTTCATCGAGCTCCGCGGCAAGTGCTTGGCCCTAATGCCGCGTCTCCTCGGGCCAGAGTCGAAGAACGAGCTGTAGGGAGGAATGTGCGAGCCAGAAGGGAATTGATTGTTGCGGCGAGGTCATCGTCAGGCCTGGCCCGCTGCGGGCTTCCAGAATTCGAGCTGCTGCGCGGAGCGGAGTTCTTCGCGGGCCCACTCGCGGCCGTTGCCGGCGAGTCGATATAGATGCCGTGGAGGACGTCCTCGCGGAACAGCGTCCTCCCAGCGGGTTTCGAGCCATCCGAGTTTATCGAGGCGCATCAGGATAGGGTAAAGCGTTCCCGAGGGAACGCTGGTTTGGCGAGAGATGGCATAGCCGTGATGCCAGTGACTGGGACGCGCGAGGAGGGCCTCGAGGATGGCGAGGGTCTGACGCGAGAGACGGAGGCGAATGCCCATGGTGTAACTCTACATAGATAGAGATAGGTCAAGTCTTTCTTTATCTGGGCAGGGAAGATGTTTTGCCGGCCGCGCCCCCGTGTTGAGCGAAATAGGCGCGATGTCGGTGGTTTGGCGCGTGTGGTAGAATAGTGAGTTTATGACAGAGCAGAAATTTTCCACGGGCATGCCTGAACAACCCATTATCCAACCGACGCAATTTGACCCAGAAGACGAATATCGCCCGGAACCTGAGCCTGAACCGCTGCCGCCATCATGGATGGATGGGAGCTTTCGAATCGGGATTCATACCTCCATCGCGGGGAGTTATCTGAATGCGCTGGAATCGGCCCGGAAACTAGGCTGCAACGCGCTGCAAATCTTCTCGGCCAGCCCAAGGATGTGGCAGGGCGGCTCGGCGCGGATTCCGGACGTGGACGCGCAGGCGTTTCGGGCGCGCCGGGAGGAATTGCGGCTCGGGCCGCTGGTGATTCACGCGAATTACTTGATCAACCTGGCATCGGAGCAGCGAATGCTACAAACGCGGTCGATCCAGGCATTCCACGATGAAATCGTGCGCGCGATGGCGTTGGGAGCGGATTTTCTGGTGGTGCACCCGGGGGCGCGGGGCGAATCGACGACGGGGCAGGCGATTTCCACGATCGTGGAGTCGGTGAAGCAGGCATCGAAGCGCGCGCCGATGGGCGGACTGCGAATTTTGATCGAGAACACTGCGGGAATGGGAACGGCGGTTGGGGCGCGGCTGGAGGAAGTCGGAGCGATTTTGGCTGGGTTGCGGAATCTGCCGGTCGGGGCGTGCCTGGATACGGCGCACCTTTTTGCCGCGGGATACGACATCAAGAGCGAGGGCGGACTGGCTTCGACGATCGGACAGATCGACGGCGCGATTGGGCTCGAGAACGTGCCGGTGATTCACTTGAATGATTCGAAGATTCCGCTGGGCGGGCGCGTGGACCGGCACGAGCATATCGGAAAAGGAAAGATTGGAGCGGCGGCGTTCGCGAGGATATTGCGGCACCCGCGATTCGGCGCGGCGGCCCCGGAAGGTTTGACGGGGCGGGTGTTTGTGGCCGAGACGCCGATTGATGATCCCGGCGATGACCGGCGCAACGTGGCGATGTTGTGGGAGCTGGCGGGGTTGCAGGAGCAGGCGCCGGTGGCAGAGAAGGGATTCTCCATGCTGACAGCGGCGCTGCAAAAAAAGATTTCCATGCACAGAAAAGCGGAGAAGAAAAAAAACGCTACCGCAGAGACGCAGAGGACGCCAAAACGCGCAGAAAAGAAAACGCGGACGAAGAAAGGCAGAGCAAGGAAGAGTTCAGCGAGATAGAAAAGGGGATAAGCAGGCGTGACGGAGCAGAACGTACCGGGCACGGGGTCGGGATACGATCCGCAGAAAATCGAGGAGAAGTGGCAGAAGCGCTGGGCGGAGGCGCGCGTGTTCGAATCGGAAGTGGATCCGTCGAAACCCAAATATTACGTGCTGGAGATGCTGCCCTATCCGAGCGGCACTCTGCACATGGGCCACATGCGCAACTATACGATTGGAGATGTGGTTGCTCGCGTGAAGCGCATGCGCGGATTTAATGTGATGCACCCGATGGGCTGGGATGCCTTCGGTTTGCCTGCGGAAAATGCGGCGATCAAAAACAATACCCACCCGCGCGAATGGACCAACAAAAACATTGCAGAATTTCAGCGCGTGCTGCGGCGCTTTGGATTCAGCTACGACTGGCGGCGGGAAATTTCGACTTGCGAGCCGGAATATTACCGGTGGAACCAGTGGTTCTTTCTGCGCATGCTGGAGCGCGGGCTGGCGTACCGCAAGAAGAGCCGCGTGAACTGGTGCCCGAAGTGCTGTACGGTGCTGGCAAACGAGCAGGTGGTGAATGGTGGTTACTGCTGGCGGCATGAAGACACGCTGGTGGAATCACGCGAGATCGAACAGTGGTTCCTGAAGACGACCGCGTACGCGGAACAGTTGCTGGACGACTTGAAGCAGCTCGAGGGCGGATGGCCCGAACGCGTCATCCTGATGCAGCGGAACTGGATCGGGAAGTCGCAGGGCGCCAAGGTGAAGTTCGCCGTGGCGGACCTGGCGGGCGCGGAACCGATCGAAGTTTTTACTACGCGCATTGACACCATTTACGGCGCGACGGCGGTGATCCTTTCGCCGGGGCATCCGCTGGTGTCAAAGCTGCTGGAAGCTTCGCCGGCGCGGGTGGAAGCCGATGCCAAGCTGGCCAAGATGCGCAAGACATCGGTGAAAGCCGAGGATCTGGCGACGATGGAGAAGGAAGGCTTCTTCACCGGGCGATACGCCACCAATCCCTTCAGCGGCGAGAAGATTCCGATCTGGGTCGGCAATTTTGTACTGATGGAATATGGCACGGGCGCCATCATGGCCGTTCCGGCGCACGACCAGCGGGACTTGGAGTTTTGCCGGAAATATGGGGTGCCGGTGCGCGTGGTGGTGGAGGGAAAAGAAGTTCAAAGTTTAAAGTTGAAAGTTGAAGGGGAGAAACAATTAGCGGGGGCTGCTCGCACGGGCCAGGAAGCTGTCGAAGAAGCGTTTACCGATTATGGCGTCAGCGTGAATTCGGGACCGTACAGCGGGATGGAGAGCGAGACGGCGATCGCGAAGATGGCGGCGTTCGCAGCACAAAAAGGATTCGGGCGCGCCGAGACAATTTTCAGGTTGAAGGACTGGGGCATTTCGCGGCAACGGTATTGGGGCACGCCGATCCCAGTGGTCTATTGTTCGGAAGATGGCATGGTTGCCGTCCCGGATGAAGATTTGCCGGTGCTGCTGCCGCCGAATCCGAAACTCACCGGTATGGGCGAATCGCCGCTGGCGTCTACGCCAGAGTTCGTGAATATGATTTGTCCGAAATGCGGTGGGCCGGCGCGGCGCGAGACGGACACCATGGATACGTTCGTGGACTCGTCCTGGTATTTCTACCGCTACTGCGATCCGCACAACGACAAGGGGCCTTTCGATTCGGCGAAGGCCGCCTACTGGTTTCCAATCGATCAGTACATCGGTGGAATCACGCACGCCATCCTGCACCTGCTCTATTCGCGATTTTGGTGCAAGGTGATGCGCGACCTGGGGTTGATTACGCACAACGAGCCAGCGGCGCGGCTCTTTACACAAGGCATGGTGCAAAAGGGCGGGGTGGCCATGTCCAAGTCGAGAGGGAATGTGGTTGGCGCGGAAGACATGGCGCAAAAATATGGGGCGGACACGGGGCGGCTGTACACCTTGTTCGCGGCGCCTCCGGAAAAAGACCTGGAGTGGAACGAGGAGAGCATCGAAGGCTCGTGGCGATTTCTGAACCGCGTGTATCGACTGGTGGAGCGGCACGCGGAGGCCATTCGCGGGCTGAAGAGCGGAAGCATCGATGCCGCCACTACAAAAGAGAAGACCCTGCTACGCAAAGTGCACCAAACACTACGCCGGGTAACGAGCGATTTCGAGACGCGCTGGCATTTCAATTCCGCGATTGCGCTGATCATGGAGCTGACCAACGAGATTTATTTGCAGGAGCCGTTGGAAGAGGGCGTGCGGCAGGAAGTTCGCAAGGAATTGCTGGAACTGCTTACGCTGATGCTCGCGCCGATGACGCCCCATCTTGCGGAAGAGCTGTGGGAAATGCTGGGACATGCGGGCGGATTGTGGACGGCCGGCTGGCCGGCATTTGATGAGGCGTTGACGCGCGAGGACGAAGTCGAAATTCCCGTGCAAGTGAATGGACGGCTGCGGGGCAAAGTGAAAGTCCCCGTGGGGACCAGCGGAGATGAAGTCGAAAAGCTCGCGAAAGCGGACCCTGTGATTGCGCCGCATCTTGCCGGCAAGAGCATTGTGAAACGAATTTTCGTGCCGAACAAATTATTGAATCTCGTCGTGGCGTGAGGGGGATGGCATCATGGAGAGCGCGGCAAAACAGGCGGCGGATGGAGTGCGAATGCAGGGAGGCAGGATGAAGGCGGAACTCGGCGGCGTGGTGGTTCTCGATTTCGGCGGGCAGTATACGCAACTGATCGCCCGCCGCATCCGCGAACAGCAGGTGTTCTCCGCCGTTCTGCCATGCACGTCTTCTATCGAAGAAATCCGCAAGCTGGAGCCTGCGGGAATCATTTTATCGGGCGGGCCGAGCTCGGTTTATGACGCTGAAGCGCCCAAGTGCGATCCAAAGGTGCTGGCGCTGGGAATTCCGGTGCTGGGGATTTGCTACGGGATGCAGTGGATCACGCACACACTCGGAGGCTCCGTAGAAAAGGCCGAGCGGCGGGAATATGGCCGGGCGCAATTGAGCATCGATGATTCGAAGGAACAGGGCGGATCCCACTTGTTCAGGGGGGTGCCGGCCTCGCTGCGCGTGTGGAACAGCCACGGTGACCACGTTCGAACCCTCCCGGAAGGCTTTCGAACCATTGGGCGAACGGAAAATGCCATCGCCGCCGTGGAGAATAAAGAGAAGAAGATCTATGCGGTTGAGTTTCACCCGGAAGTGCACCACACCGAGCGCGGGACAGAATTGCTTAGAAATTTCTTATTTCCAGTGTGCCATGCAGAGCCGAAGTGGAGCGGCGCGGCCTTTATCGAAGAGACGACGCGAGCAATCCGCGAGAAGGTGGGAAACAAATGGGCCATCTGTGGGCTAAGCGGCGGCGTGGATTCCACGGTGGCGGCGGTGCTGGTGCACCGGGCGATGGGAACTCGGCTGACGAACATCTTCGTGAATACGGGGATGCTGAGAAAGAACGAGTTTGAAGAGACGCTGGAGATGCTGCGGGACCGGCTGAAACTCCACGTCATCGGCGTGGACGCTTCGGAACGCTTTCTTGCTCAATTGAAAGGGGTTACGGACCCCGAGGAAAAGCGCAAGCGCATCGGCAGGGAGTTTATCGCCGTCTTTGCGGAAGAGGCACAGAAGCTCCAGGCAGGGGAGGCCCACGGGGAGATTGGATACCTGGTGCAGGGGACACTGTATCCGGACGTAATCGAGTCGGTTTCCGTAAAGGGGCCTTCGGCGACCATCAAAACGCACCATAACGTCGGGGGATTGCCGGAAAAGATGCCTTTTGAGCTAATCGAGCCGTTGAGGGACCTCTTCAAGGACGAGGTGCGCCGAATTGGGAAGGAGCTGGGCTTGCCGGAAGAGATTTTGGTGAAACACCCGTTTCCGGGGCCGGGGCTGGCCGTCCGGCTGCTCGGGGAGGTCACCCGTCCACATCTGGTAACTCTCCGGGAGGCTGACGCGATCGTGGTTGAGGAAATTCGCCGTGCCGGGCTGTATGTCAAGGTGTGGCAAGCATTTGCGGTGCTTCTCCCGGTGCGGAGCGTGGGGGTTATGGGCGACGGGCGAACCTATGGGCTGACCATGGCCGTAAGGGTGGTAGAGTCCGAGGACGCCATGACGGCGGACTGGGTCCGGTTGCCCGGGGAAGTACTAGAACGTATCTCTACCCGGATCGTAAACGAAGT
>WNGJ01038677.1_pt1 | contig 11038 bp, 9 predicted proteins | sample 5400611 | NCBI WGS metagenome assembly WNGJ01 (sample SAMN13153375, study PRJNA577476) | soil metagenome | isolation source: 40 cm soil or saprolite under Garry oak tree replicate 1 | place: USA:California | collected 2016-06-15 | reverse complement strand
GACTCGGCGAGGCCCGGCCCGACCTTGCCGTCCTTGGGATTGATCACCGTCAGCGTGTCCGTGAACTGGATCAGGATCTTGCGCGTCGCCGCGCGATTCGTGATGTGCGGGTCGAGCGTGTCGATGTCCTGCCGGGCGGCGAAGACGATCTTGCCCCCGGGCTTCGGCTGGGCGTGCGCCACCAGCGGGGTGAGAAGGAGCAGCAGGATCGCGACGGTCGTGGTCATGGTCGTCTCCTCACGCGCAGAGCCGGTGCGTCGCGTAGGCGATTGCTTTCGCGGCGGTGACGAGGTCCCGGAGCGGCACGCGCTCGTCCGGCGTCGGCCACTCTTTGTAGATCCGGATGTCGCCAGCACCGTATTGCACGGTGGGGATGCCGTGGGACATGAGGATGTTGCCGTCCCCGACGTTGCCGAGGCGTCCCCAGCCACCGACCACGGCCGGCGCGCCGCTGGCGAGCCGCTGGCCCTCGGCGAGCGACGTCACCAGACGATGATCCGGCTTCACCTCCATCGGATCCTGGAACCACCCGTCCTCCATGCCGTTGGCGGGAATCGTCATCTCGGCGTCGAACGCGGGATGATCCTTCTTGATGTCGGCGAGCAGGCGCTGCACGTCGTCACGCACCGTCTCGAGCGTCTGGCCCGGCACCGTGCGGAGCTGGAAGATCATCTCGCACTCGCGGCTCGACATCCCGGTGTAGCTCTTCTGGTAGTAGTGCTCTTTGTGCATCGTGTCGAACGTGTGCGTCGGAAATCCCGGGAGATCGGGGTGCGGCGTGAAGCGCAGCCAGCCGCCGGGCCGGATCGGATCGAGGCTCGGCCCGATGCGCCGCATGATCTCGGCCTGCTGCTCGATCGGGTTCATGTACTGCGCCTTCGCCTCCTGGCTGTACCGGAAGAACAGCTCCGGGCTCTTCGTCTTGATGCGGACCATGACGATGCCGACGCAGACGTTGGCGATGGTGTTGGCCGAGTGCTCCATGTTGATGGCGAGGTCGGTGCGCACACCCTTCTTCATGAGCGCGCGCGTGCCCGCGCCGCCGAGCTTGTGCGCCACCACGGGGCAGACGACGACGTCGCCGCGGAGACGGACACCCGAGCGGACGATCGCTTCGACGGCGCAGATGGCGGCCACGACGCCGCCCTTGTCGTCGTGGGCGCCCATTCCCCACACCCAGCCGTCCTCGAACTTGGCGCCGTACGGATCCACGCTCCAGCCACTCATCTCCACGCCGGGATCCATGTGGCCGTTCAGCATGAGGCTCGGCCCGCCGCCCGTTCCCCGGAGGCGCGCGATCGGCTGGCGCGTCGTCTTGCCGGGCTTGGCCCAGTGGGTGACCTCCATCATCTCGACGTCGAGGCCGATGTCGGACATGCGGTTGGCGAGATGATCGGCGAGCGCGCCCTCCTCGAACGTCGTGCTCGGTATGCGGATGGCGGCTTGCTCGAGCTTCAAGACCTGCTCGTCGCTGATGCCCGCGACGATCTTCTTCCAGTCGCCCGTATCGGCCATACCCGTCGTCGCTCCTAGCCGACCACGAACATCTGATCGGTCGCGAACTTGTCCGAGATGAGCTGCGGCGCGCCCGCGCGCACCACGATCATGTCCTGGATGTGGTAGTACTCCCGGGCCGGCTCGAGCGCGAGCACCATGCCTTCCTCGAGCACGAACTTGTTGCCGCGCGAGATCACCGGCTCCTGCTGGTGCCACCAGCAGCCGACGCCGTGGCCGGCGAGCTGGCTCGTGTACGACCAGCCGTGCTTGGCGAACTCCTTCACGACGAATTCGTAGACCTCGCCCGCGGACACGCCCGGCCGGCAGCGGTCGATCGTCAGGCCGTAGATCTCGCGGGTGATGCGATAGTCGCGGAGCTGATCGGCGCTCGGCGGGCCGAGCACGGCGTTCCGCGACTGGTGGCCGGGGTAGCCGTCGACGTACGCGACGTAATCCGTGCGCACGACGTCGCCCTTCTGCCACGTGTTGTCGCTCTCGCCGGCGTACGGGATCAGGTTCCGGCTCGAGTTCAGGATGCCGTGGGCCCAGTTGGCGCCGCGGCGCAGGCAGCTCGCGATGAGCCGGCTGTGGACGGCCCGCTCGGTTTCACCGGGTCGAATGGTGGGAAAGACCTCGAGGTACGCGTCGTCGAGGAGATCGGCGCCCTTCTTCAGCAGGCGGATCTCGCCTTCCGTCTTGACCCAGCGCACCTCGTCCATCATCGCGGCGCAGTCGACCATCTGCATCTGCGGTAGCTCGCGCTGCACCTCGTCCCAGTGCGCGGCGCTGACGTAGTTCTTCTCGAACCCCACGCGCTCGCGGCCGAGCCCGAGGCTCTCGAGGACCTGCGCCAAACGGTGGTACGGCGACTCCGAGTAGGCGTCGTACACCTCGATCCGCTCGACCCACGAGTCGCGCCGCGTGAGGCCTTCGGCGATCTTGTTCAGCACGACGACCGGCTCACCGTTCCGCGGCCACACGAGCAGGATTCCGCGCACGGAGTCGGGGAGATCGAGATGACGCGCCAGTGTCCCCGGATACGCCAGGCCGGACAGATAGGTGAAGTTCTGGCCCGAGCGCGCCACGACCGCAGCCAGGCGGTGACGATCCATGTGCTCGCGGAGACGGGCGACGTTGGCGACGATGTCGCGCTTCGACTTCGGCATGTCTCTCCCCTCTTGGCTCGCTGAGACGGCGGCGGTGATTATAGACCCGCGTTGCGGGTCGGGACGTTGTCGGGTCGGTGGCTGGGCGTCAGCGCTGGTGGATCGCGCGCCAGATCTTCTCGGACGTCAGCGGCGAGTCCACGTGACGAATCCCGAAGGGCGAGAGCGCGTCCACGACGGCGTTCACGATCGCCGGCGGCGCGACACAGGCGCCGCCCTCGCCGACGCCCTTCGCTCCGAGTGGATTCAGCGGTGACGGCGTGACGGTGCGATCGAGGACCAGCGCGGGCATGTCGTCGGCGCGGGGCAGCGCATATTCCATGAACGTTCCCGTGATCAACTCCCCCTGTTCGCCGTACACGACGTGCTCGAGCAGCGCCTGGCCGATGCCCTGAGCCAGGGCTCCCACGATCTGACCGTCGACCAGCAGGGGGTTGATCGCGTTGCCACAGTCGTCCACCGCGACCAGACGTTCGAGCCGCACCCGCCCGGTTTCGCGATCCACGCTCACCACGGCGATGCCGGCGCCGAAGGCGAAGGCGGGCAGGTCCTGTCGAAAGAACACCGTGGCTTCGAGCCCCGGAGTCTCCTCGGGCGGCAGGCCCATGCCTCGATGTGCGAATTCGGCGATGCGGTTCCAGCCGATCATCCGCTCGGGCACGCCCTTCACCTGAAAGCCGCCGCGCACGGGCTGGAGGTCCTTGGGGCTCGCCTCGAGGAGCCTCGCCGCCAGCCGTTGTCCCTTCTCGCGCATCTCGATCGCGGCCCGCGCGAGCGCGCTGCCGCCGAGCCCGGCGCTCCGGCTTCCGAACGTCCCGATGGCCTGGGGCGCTCCGAGCGTGTCGCCATGGCGCACGATCACGTCCTCGTAGGCGACGCCGAGATGATCGGCGACGATCTGGGCGAACGTCGTCTCGTGCCCCTGCCCGTGCGGGCTCGATCCCGTGATCGCGGTGACCTTTCCGGTCCGCTCCACCCGCACGACGCCGCTCTCCCAGCCGAGCACGTTGGTCGATTCGACGTAGGTGGCGACGCCGATCCCCATGATGTCCCCGCGCTGGCGCTTCTCGGCCTGCTGGCGACGGAGCGCTCCGTAGTCGGCCAGCTCCAGCGCGCGATCGAGCGCTCTCGCGTAGTTGCCCGAATCGTAGGGAGTCCCGAACGCCGTGCGATACGGGAATGCGTCGGACGGGATGAAGTTGCGACGGCGAATCTCGACCGGGTCGAGCCCGGTGAGCCGAGCGGCCTCGTCCATCACGCGCTCGATGAGGTAGACGCCCACGGGCCGCCCCGATCCGCGATAGGGACCCGTCGGCCCCGTGTTCGTGTACACGCCGACGCTGAGGAGCTCGGCATTCTGGATGCGGTAAGGGCCGAGGACATGGATCGAGTTCGACATGGTCGGGACGATCGACAGCGAGAGCAGGTGGGCGCCGAGATCGAAGATCGCTTTCGCTCTGAGGCCGATGATCTCGCCATCGCTGGTCACTGCAGCCTCGGCCTCGGTGACCGTCGCGCGGCCGTGGTGCGTGGTGAGCAGGTCCTCGTTCCGCGTGGACATCCATTGAACGGGTCGCCCGAGCTGCCGCGCGAGAACGGCGGCGATCACCTCCTCGCGGTAGAGCGGCCCCTTCACGCCGAACCCCCCTCCGACATCGAGGGCGACCAGACGAAGCTTGTGCTCCGGGTAGTCGAGGACCGAGGCGAGGTCGGCGCGCGTCGTGAACGGATTCTGCGTCGTCAGCCAGAGCGTGAGCTCGCCGGTTCCGGGGTCGTAGCGGGCGACCACGCCCCGCGGCTCCATCGGCGCTCCCGCGAGGCGATTGTGCTCGACACGGACCCTGGCGACGTGAGCCGCCCGAGCGAACGCCGCGTTCACGTCCCCGCCCTTCATCGGGAAGCTGAATGCCTGATTGGTGCCGAATTCGGGATGGACGAGCGGAGCCCCGGGCCCAAGCGCACGCTCGGGGTCGGAGACCGCCGGCAAGGATTCGTACTCGACCTCGATCAGGTCGGCCGCGTCGCGAGCGAGGGACGGACTCTCGGCGACGATCGCCGCCACCGGCACGCCGGTCGAGTCGACGACTCCGTCCGCGAGGTACTGATACGGAAATGCCTTCAGCCCGGGCAGAACGACCATGTACGGCGTCGGTCGAAGGGGACCGAGGTCCTTCGCGGTGACGACTCGGACCACTCCGGGCGCTTTCTGAGGAAGCTTGAGGTCCTCGACGTACTGCCCCGCGCCGGTGATGAGCTTGGGATCCTCCAACCGTTTGAGCGGCTGGCCGACGTATCGTTGCGGGTCGGTGTCCGGTCGTCGTGGGCTGGGGTCAGGCATCTCGATTCCGTCGATTCTGCGGTCGGCCATGGCACTGCACACGCTGAGCCGACCGGTGACGCGAGTGTAGTCACCACACGGAGGGTGTCAACCGGGTTCCGGGTCGCCCCACCCGTCGCGCCTGCGGCCCCGCTCGCGTTGTGATAAGACGTCGGCCAGCCGCGGTGACGGTCGCGCCAGGCGAGGAGATGACGATGAGATTCCGAGATCAGGTGGCAGTGATCACGGCAGCAGCGAGCGGGATCGGAAAGGCCACGGCGGAGATCATCGGCAGTGAGGGCGGCATCGTGGTGGGCGTCGACACCGATCAGGGACGGCTCGACAAGGCGATGGCCGGCATACGCGACACTGGCGGCCGCGCGCATGGGCGTCGCGCCGATGCCCTCGACGCCGCCAATGTCCAGGACGTCGCCGACGGCGTGATCCGTGAGCACGGTCGCATCGACATCCTCGTGAACGCGGTCGGCGGGAGCACGATCATCTCGCAGCCCGGGGCCGCCGTCGACGAATTGACGCTCGCCGAGTGGCAGCGGCTCATTGCCTTCAATCTCGACGGGACATTCCTCTTCTGCCACGCGGTAGCGCCGGTGATGAAGCGGCAACGCAGCGGCAAGGTCGTGAACATCTCATCGGTGGCCGGGCGTGGCCTGAGCGCGAGCAGCAGTAGCGCCTATGCTGCCGCCAAGGGTGGGATCATCGCCTTCACGCGGAAGCTCGCCCACGAGTTGGGGCCGTACGGCGTCAACGTCAACGCCATTGCGCCCAGCCTCACCCTTACCGAACGCATTCGGCCGCGCTGGGAGCAACGCCGGGCTGCCGAGCAGGCGGAGGAGATCGCTCGCACGCCGCTGCGTCGCGTCGCCGAGGCGCGCGACCAGGCGCGCGTCATCTGCTTCCTGGCCTCGCACGACGCCGATTTCGTCACCGGCGTGACCATCGACGTGACGGGGGGTGTCTAGCCCATTGGCCCGCGGGCTCGTAGCGCATTGAAATAGCCCCCAATCGGCGGTATGAATGGACTGCGTCCGTAACTACCTCACGTCCAAGGAGCCCTGCGTTCATGCCAGCCAATCTTGCCGGGATGCTTCGTTCATTGTTGAAAGCACGACAGACTGCGTCGGAGACCGAGCTCAGATTCCTGACAGAAATCGCGCGGAGTCTTGGCACGAGCAACATGACCGTGACGAGGGCGTCGCAAAAGGCACCTCCGATGAAAGGGCGGCGGCGGACCCTCAAGTGCCCACGGTGCGCTCGTCGCTTTGCGCGTCCCGTTCATCTCGGACGGCATCTGTCGGCGACTCACGGCGTGAAGAAGAAGAGGGCCGCGTAGCCTCACTCGGCTCGAGAACGCTTCACAGTCCTTACATCCCCAGCTACACGATCGAACGACGCGAGCTGCTCAGTCGGCACGTCCGCGGAGGCTTGCGGCGGAGGGCGCGATTCGCTCCTGACATGGGCGCTCCGGCCAGGATCACCGGAGCGCCCCACCAGGTCGTCGTTACTTCTTGGGCGGCTGCGGCTGGCCTGGCCTGCTCTGCCACGGCTTCGGCTGTTCCTTCGGCTTATCAGCCATAAGGTCACCTCCCCTCGGTGATTCGCTTACTACCGCACATCAAAAGAAGAGGCCGGCTTGCCCATCGTCGGTTCGCCGGTGGGTGCACACGGGGTGCCATTCGCGAGTATTAGAAAGATCGCCGGCTTAGCCGACGATCCGAGTCCACGATGATCCGATGCGTGTCGTCACGGCTTCGCCGATTGCCAAAACGACCCCGACCGGGATTGCTCTATAGTCGATGCATGCGGACGTGGGGCGTTCTTGCAGGAGCCGTCGCCGTTGTCGTCGTGGCCGGCGGATGCGCCTCGACCAAGCAAGCACAGTTCCAGGAGACGATCCGCAAGGCTGCCAAGACGCCCGTCGTCGACGCCGAGGGTGATGTCCCTGCCGTCTTCCGCGATCTGGCGCAAAGCGGAGGCCTCGACCCCCACACCGTCTACGTGGCGCTTCACAAGAGCGACGGCCTGAATGCGGCGGCGGCCGGGAATCATCACTTCTACGTCACGCTTGGAGTCGTCGCCACGGGCGACCGATGTCTGCTCATCGGAATCGCGGCCCACGAGATCGCTCACGACATTCTCAAGCACCCCGAGACGATCGCGAGGACGTCGGACGCGACGAACGTGGTCGGCACCGTGCTGGGGACGGCGGCCGGACTCTTCGTCCCTGGCGCCGGTTACCTGGTGCAGGGCGCGGCCAGTCTCGGCCTGAACGCGTATAGCCGCAGTCAGGAATCCGAGGCGGATCAGCTCGCGGTCAAGATCCTGCGGGACGCGGGCAAGCCCGAATGGTCGTTGCGCTATGCGCTGGAAACGCTCCAGCAGCGATCGGGCGGTAGCAGTGGCGGCTGGCTGAGCACGCATCCGGCGCTGCAGGAACGAATCGCGACGCAGCCCGCCGTTGACGTCGCCGAAGCTCGGCGCGTGTGCACCGGAGCTCGATCAGAGCCAAGCCGATCGGAGTGAAGCCGCCGCGGAGCCAGCCGCGAGTCGTCTCAGCGGCGCTCGCACGCCAGTCGCCCGCCGAATCCGATGAGCAGCGCTCCCGTCACGCCCTCGAGGGCACGACGCATGCGGGGGCGTCGGAGAACGTCGCTGACGCGGCTGAAGAAATAGGCGTACGAGACGAGCCAGACCAACCCGATGACCACGTGCACACCCGCGAGCACGAGTGAGCGCGCGAGCACGTTGTCCTCCGGCCGGACGAACTGCGGCAAGAGCGTGAGATAAAAGAGCGCCACCTTGGGATTGAGGACGTTGGAGAGGAATCCCCGGACGAATGCTCGCCGCGTGTCCTGTGACCTCGCCGTGGCGACGAGCGCGCCCGGGGCCGACGTGAGTGCACGGCGGAGCGACAGCACGCCGAGCACGACCAGATAGAGCGCGCCTGCCGCCTTCACCGCTGAGAACAGTTCCGCCGACGTCATGAGAATGGCGGAAAGACCAAGCGCTGACGCCATCGCGTGCACCCACAGCCCGGTGCAGGCTCCGACGCTCGTGACGTATCCGGCGCGCCGACCGCGCGAGAGCACGCTCTGCGCGACGAGAGCCATGTCAGCACCGGGAATGACCGTCAGCACGCCAGCCACGACGGCGAAGGCCACGAGTTGCTGATCGAGCCACGTACCCAAGAGCACGGCCGTGTCGATCCGCTCAGCCCCACTGCTTCTTGAGGTCGCGCGCCTTGTTGGCCGACGCGGTCAAGGCGTCGCGCGGGCTCGCCTTCTTGATGAGCGCATTCTGGATCTGCTGCTGCGTGAAGCGGTCCCACTCGTTGTACCAGGGCGCCTTCACGTTCGTCCGGCTCTGGGCCTTCGCGTACTGCTGGCTCCGCACCTCGAGGTCCCAGCCGGCGTCCTTGTGGACCTTGATCATCTCAGGATCGCGGTCGAGCGACATGAAGGCGTAGCCGACGCCGTACTTCCGGTACCAGTCCTTGGCCGTGTAATAGGTTCCGGTCTTGTCCTTGCCACCCATGTAGTAGATGAGGCGCCACGCGCCGTCCTTCACCCTGGTCTTGGCGTCCAGACAGTAGAGGCGCGTCCAACCCATCGGGCCTTTGCCCACGTCGGCCAGGCCCGGGAACCGCGTCGCCGCAATGTCGCCGGCGCGCTTGCTGAGCTTCGGATTGTTCGCGCGCGGCAGCACGTTGCCGACGTTCGAGGTGAACACGCCCTGGCCGTTGACGAAGACGTCGCGCGCCTGAGTCTCGTCCAGCTCGAGCCCCTTGGGGTCGAGGATCTTCCAGTCGTGGATGGCCTGGACCAGCCACTCGAGGACGCCGAGCGCGGTCTTGTCCTTGTCCGGATAGAGGGGAGTCAGCTCTTCGTCGAAGAGCTGGCCGCCGGATGCGAAGACCATCGACCAGAACTCGCTGAGGCCGTCCACGTTCGTCTTGAATCCCTTGAGGATCGGATAGTCGGCCAGGCCCGCCTTCTTGACGGCGAGCGCCGCCTGCTTGAGCTGCTCGAGCGTGACCGGCGCTTTGTCGACGCCGGCCTTCTGCGCGAGCTTCCGGTCGTACATGTAGACGTAGATGTCCCCGTAATAGGGCGTGCCGTACTGCTTGCCCTTGTACGCGAGCGCCTCCCGGTTGAACGGGAAGATGTCGCGGTCGAGCTCGGCCAGTCCCGGAAGGCCGTCGATCGGCTGAACCCAGCCGGCCTCGACCCAGGCCCCGAGGTTGATGTCGCGGACGTAGTACGCGTCCGGCTGGGTCCCGGCGTTGAACAGGGCGACCATCTTCTCGTTGTAGAGCTGGAGGTCGAGCGGCGTGTACTCCACCTTGACGTCCGGGTTCTGCTCCATGAAGCGCTTGACGTTGGCCTCGACGACCTGGGGCTCGAACGCCCAGCCCGAGAAGCGCACGACGGTCTGGGCGCGGGCCGTGCGGGGAGCGGCGCCGGTGGCCAGGCCGAGCGCGCCAGCAACAACGAAGCGGCGGCGAGAGATCGCGAGGGACATGGTCGACTCCTTTCGAGGCGGGTTCATCCCTTGACCGCGCCCGAGACGAGCCCCTGGACGATGAGCCGCTGGAAGAGAAACGCGAGGACCAGCGGCGGGACGACGGCGAGGACGCCGCCGGCCGCCATGAGCGTCCGCTCGGTCGTCACGTCGGTGGCGAAGCCCGCGACGACGACCGGGACGGTCTTGGCAGCCATGCTGGAGGTGAGGATCACGGCGAACAGATAGTCGTTCCAGGCGGTCATGAAGGCGAACATCGCGGCCGCGACGAGGCCGGGTGCGGCGGCGGGCAGCAGCACACGCAGCATCATGCGGGCGCGGCCGCAGCCATCGACGAGGGCGGCCTCTTCGAGCTCGCGCGGGATCCCCTGGAAGTAGCTCTTGAGCAGCCAGATGGTGAACGGCAGCGTGAACGTGAGGTAGGTCATCACCAGGGCCAGCAGGCTGTCGAGGAGGCCCAGGGTCTTGATGACGAGGTAGAGCGGAACGATGAGCGCGATGCCCGGGACCATGCGTGAGCCGAGATAGAGGAAGAGCAACGTGCTGCGCCCGGGGAAGCGCAGCCGCGCAAAACTGTAGCCGGCCAGGATCCCGAGCGCGAGGTTCAACGCAGCGGTGCCGGTGGCGGCCACGAGCGAGTTCACGATGCTCGGCATCGTGTTCTCGGCGGCGCGGCTTCCCACGATCGAGCGCGTCCCGCCCGGCGCGGCGAACGTGGCGTAGTTGACGAGCGTGGGCCGGTCCGGCAGCCATCGCGGCGGCACGGCCATGGCGTCTGACTCGTGCATGAAGCTCGTCAGCACGAGCCAGGAGAACGGGGCGAGGAAATACGCGGCGACCAGCACACCGGCCACCGTGAGCCACAGCGTACGACGCCGCCGCTTCCCGCTCTTCACGCCTCGAATTCCCCTCGGCCGTAGAGCAGATGGAAATAGAGGAGCGCCAGCCCCAGGGTGATCAGGCTGACCGTATAGGCGTAGGCATTGCCGAGGCCGAAGTCGAGGCTGTCGAACGTCGTGAGATACGTTTGCCAGACCAGCGTGGTCGTCGCCGTCCCGGGCCCGCCCGCCGTCAGCACGTAGATGAGATCGAAGACACGAACGGCGAGCATGGTCTGGAGGATCAGGACGACGAGGAGCGGCTGGGCCAGCCACGGCAAGGTGACGTGCCGGAAGAGCCGCCAGCCGGCCGAGCCATCCACGTGGCCCGCGTCGTAGAGCTCCGCCGGAATGCTCTGAAGGGCGGCCAGCAGCAGGATCACGGCGAGCGGCAGCGCGTTCCACACGTGCGCCGTCACCAGAGCGAGCAGTGCGCTCGTCGGGTCCGAGAGCCAGCCACGGTATCCCGCGAGCAAGCCGAGGCTCACGAGGAGCCCGTTCAGCGCGCCCACCTTGGCGTCGTAGATCCATTGCCACATCAGGCCGTTGACGACGGGCGGGATGGCCCACGGTATCAGCACGAGCGTCCTGACGAGGCCGCGCGCCGGGAACGATTCGTTGAGCAGGAGGGCGATCAGCGT
>WNGJ01016914.1_pt1 | contig 11038 bp, 10 predicted proteins | sample 5400611 | NCBI WGS metagenome assembly WNGJ01 (sample SAMN13153375, study PRJNA577476) | soil metagenome | isolation source: 40 cm soil or saprolite under Garry oak tree replicate 1 | place: USA:California | collected 2016-06-15 | reverse complement strand
GCGAGCGGAGCCGGGCCAACTCCGCTTCCGTGCGAAGCTTGTCCGCCTCCAGTCCGCGGACGCGCGCACTCTCCGCCAACATCGGCAAGACGAAGACCGCCGCCCAGAGGGCGAAGTAGGTCAATCCCGTCATGAAGCCGACGCGGAGCACGTCCCCTTGGCCGTACGAATCGCGGCTGGGTTGGAAGGTGGTCAACGAGAGAGTGGCGGCCCGCGTGGCCCGGAGAAGTGCCGCGAAGAACACGCCGGAGGCGACGGCTCCTCCGAACAGCGGGCCGAGCAGGCCGAGATCCCTTCGCGAGGCCCAGCGGAAGAGCGCGAACGAGCAGACGACGAGCACCGGCAAGCCGATCAGGAGCGCGCCGGTCTTGGAGAGGAGGCGGACGGCGTCGCGCATCCCGAGAAATTCACTGCCGAGCTGCAGAAAGGCGATTCCGGCCATCACCAGGATGCCTAGCGCGCGCCGCCGCTTCGGGTCTGCCCCTTGGAGAGCGCCGTCCACGGAGCGATTGTAACGGTTCTCCCTCGCCAGGGCGCGGGTTCCTGGCGCTCGTCGGCGCGGGGGCCGTCTCCGGTCGGATCCGGCGCGTCTCCCCCGGCGTGGGTGCGTCCAACGGTTCAGCAAGAAGGAAGCAAAGCAGGATGTCACCAACCCGCCGGCACGGTCCGGTACGAACAAGGGAGATCTAGATGTCTTCGAAGCTCAGCCTCTCAATCGCCCTCGCAATCGCTCTCTCCGCCACCGCTGGAATGGCACATGCCGCTACCGAGCCCCGCAGCAGCAGCGCAGCTCGCGAGCCGGCGGTCTCGTCGACGAACGCGATGATCGACGCTGGCGAGACGGACAACCCGCACAGCATCGATTTCGGGAACCGCATGCCCACCGGCCGCGCGACCAACGACCAGATCAATGCTGCCGAGACAGGCAACCCGGACAGCCCTGACTACAAGGATCGGCCGGCCTCTCCAGCCGACGAAAACTGGCGGGCCGGGTGGCAGACCCTGGAGTCCGGAAGCCCGGACAGGCCGTGATCGCTGGTCGCATGCGGCAGGCGCGGCGGAGCGCATCGTGCGTCCCGCCGCCAGCCGTGAGTGGCGTGGAATGCCGATCCGCCGCTCAGCGATCGTCGTCCGGGTCTGCGCCCGGCGTGATCGAGTCCCAGAACGCGCAGTTGTGCGCCAGCCTGATCTGCGAGAGCGATGTGACCTGGCTGGAGCCGCCGGCGTTCAGGGACAGGACCTGGCCCGCCGCACCCGACATCCTGAACCTGAACTGCGGCCAGATGGGCGTGCCGTCAGTCGTCGGGTTCCCCGTGCGCGCGAACGCCGACACGTGGGCGAGCTCCTCGTTCTGCAGGACCTGCTGGTTGACGTCGAGTGCCGGCACAGGCGTGAGCGACCAGGCGCGCACGTGGCCTGCGCCGGACGGAACGCCCGTGAAGGCCTGCGGCCAGGGGTCGGCGTATTCGATCAAGTATTGATAGAGGGGCATCCACCGCGACAGATCGCCGGCGGTGCGCATCGCGCTGCAGACGGTATAGGCATCCGCCGCAATGGTGCGCCAGGCGATGGCCGGCGAAGCGAAGCGATTGAGCGGATACATCGCGGTGACCTGGTTCGCAAACCTGCCGAACTGCGCCTGGATGAGGTTCGCATGATCGGTCGCGGTATTGGCGGTGCCCGCCAGGTTCTCGTCGCGGTCCGTGCCCGCGATGACGGGTACGCGGTTCACCCGGCCCGTCTTGAGCAACTCAGCGAGCGACGCCACCAGCGTCGTGCCGTTGATGGTGGGCGCGATGGTGCCAAAACCGCCGTACTGATAGCCGAGACCGGCGACGCTGAACACCGCGGCTGTCGGAACGGCGCGGACGCAAGCCGCGACATTCGGTCCGCTGCATCCCAGGGCGGCGGCGAAGGCATCGCCGATCGCCTCGGCCTCTGCCAGCGATGGCAGCTTCGACTTGCAATCCTGCACTTGCAGGGTCGTCCCCATCGGTCCGGCGAGCCCGGGGGCCTCGAAGATGGTGTTGTATTGGCCGCTGGTGCTGATGCCCTTGTGGAAGAGGCCCGCCGCCGTGGGAGATGCGATCTGGTCGCAAACGCTGGAGCCGCCGGCCGACTCGCCGAAGATCGTCACATTGGTCGGGTCGCCGCCGAATGCGCTGACGTTGCGCTGGATCCAGTGCAGCGCAGCCTGCTGGTCCTGCAAGCCGTAATTCCCGGAGTTCGGACCGAACGCGCGGTTGGCAGCGAATCCGAAGATGTTGAGACGATAGTTCAAGCTGACGACGACGACGTTGCCGGTGCTGCTCAAGAGCGAATAATCGCCTGCGCCGGAACCGCCGCGGAAGCCGCCGCCGTGGATGTGGGCCATCACCGCCAGGCCACGCGCGCCTGGCGGTGCCCAGACGTTGAGGTAGAGGCAGTCCTCGCTGCCGCCACTGGATTGCGTGCAGCTGCTGGCGAAGGCGGTAGCGTTCAGCGTGCCGGTCCAGGCGGCGGCGGGCTGCGGGGGCGCCCAGCGCAAGTTGCCGACGGGCGGCGCGGAATGCGGAATCCCCTGCCACGAATTGATGCCGTTCACCACGATGCCGCAGACAGCACCTTTGTCAGCCTGTACCGTCGTGCCGTCAGCACACGCCGGCGCCGCGGAGGCGCGGATCGCCGGCAACGCGACGGCAGCCGCGCAGATCGCCGCAGCGATCGAAACGGATCGGTATTCGCAGGTCATGGCTCGGTCCTCCTCCGTAGGGGCCCGCCTTGGGCGGGCGAAGGACGTGCGCTCCGTGGAACGTTCCTTGGCCAGGGGGGCAGGAGCGGGAGCGGGCTCATGTACCCCGCCGCGCGTCTACGGCTCGCGAAGATCGAGGTTCAAGTCGGAGCGCGTCAGCGCATGCCGCGGCTGTCGTTTGATCAGACTCGCGACTTAGGACGGAGGTAGCTCGATCGCGCCATGCCTGGGGAAGAATGCCCGCGGATGCGGCCGAACACGAGTGCATCCACGGGCGTCCCCACCTCTACGCTTTCGGCAACGTGCCCTGGAGGGTTTGCGCCATCTCCAGGTGGTGCTGAACGGTCGGGAGCAGGCTGTCGATCAGCGCCGTCAGATCCGGAGAGATCTGGCGAGCCTCGGCGTCCTTCAGCCGGTCGACCGCTTTCTGATGACCGTCGATCATCGCGCTGACGTATTCGCGATGCGCTGCCCACCGTCCTCGAGCGCCGTTCGGACTCCAGCCTCTCGTTGTTCACCTCGTCCAGCTGGCTGCGAAGCTGATCGAGATTGATGCCATGGGCGCTGGCATAGGCGCGCACCTGCGCGTCGGCCGCCTGGTGATCCGTCACCATCTGCGCGGCGAAGCCCTTGACGGCGCTGGACGCGCTGTTGTCTGCCGCCAGTTGCGCTGCCTGGATTTCGAACAGGTTGACCTGGTGGATGAACGAGAGGACCCTCTCCTCCCGCCCTGGTGTTTGCGTCTGCGAAAGGGCTGGCACGGCGATGAGGGCCGCCGCCGCGCCTGCCTTCAATGCTCTTTTGAGACTCATACTGCCTCCTTTCTCGCGCTCCGTTTGCAAGTTGCTCTCCAACTCGGCGATGGGAGCAGCGCCCGGCCTCGTTGATCGATTTCCGCCAAATCTGTCCAGCGCGGGATCGGCAGGCTGCCCGACTCTGCGTCCTTCGCCCCAGCGTTGCCCGTGGTCCCTTCCGAGGGCCCGGACAGTTGCACGCGGCCTGCACAGCGGCTGTGCAGCCCCGATGCGACCTGGCCGCAGAAGAGTTTCGATCTGTTGCTTCGTCCCTGCCCTTGCCGCGCGCCACCAGCGTAGCAACGCAGTGCCGGCGGGCGGCAGTGAGGCCGACCGGATGCAGCTCCGCCAGGAGGCCCGGGTCGCCGGCTCGATGCTAGGGTGTTGCCCTCAATGAACTGCAGAGCGCGGGAGAGACTCATGCGCACGCAGAGGCTTCTGCTGGTCCTCACCCTGGTGAACATGGCGCTTCTGATTCTCACTCTCGCGCAGCGACGCTCCGCGGTCGCCGGGAGCGTGCCGCCCGTGCTGCGAGGTCGCGCGCTCGAAATCGTCGATGATCGGGATCGGGTCCGGGCCTCGATCAAGGTGCTGCCGGCGAAGCCAGGACCGGACAGCGACAAACAGGCCGAGACGGTCCTGCTGCGGCTGATCACGGAGCGCGGTCGCCCGTCGGTCAAGATCGGCGCGTCCGAGGAGGGAGCCGGATTGAGCCTCACCGGCCCTTCGAACACCAAGAACACGTACGTGGTCGTGCAGGCGAGTGGGACATCCAGCACATTGACGTTGCGAAACGAGGACGGCCGGGAGCAGATCATCAAGCCGTAGGGAGCTCACCTGCACGAGGTCGACGCGATGCTCAGCGAAAGAGCAACAACATCGAAGTGGCGGCGGCGGCCGTCACCATCGCACGCGAACCGTCCTTGACCTCGGTCAGCTTGATGGCGAGCGCCAGCGCCAGAAACCCTAGTGCAGCTCGGCTCCCGATCACATCGGGTGCGACATGCGAGCTGGCCATGCTCGCGTGTGCCCATGTAAGAACAAGTGGCCGCATCCGTCGTCCCCGAGGCATTTGCCCTCTTCGCGTTGATCGCGCCGACGCCTCAGGTGCGCCGCAAGTTGCTCTTTGCCGTCGGCATCGAGCTCGTCATCGGCGCATGCGCGGCGGTGCACTGGTTCGTGCCCGAATCACCACTTTGAGGACGGCCGCGACGGCGAACCCGCTTGCCTGACCTCGTCCTCGGTGAATGCGGCGTAGATGAACGGTTGGGTTTCCAGGTATTCCTTGATCTGCCTGGCCGTCAGCCCCAATTCGCGTAGCCGATCAGGATCGACGAACAGCTCGTGATTCGCGGCATCGAAGTGGCGCACCAATGCACTGCGGTCCGGATCGAACTTCCGGTGCAAGTCTTTGACGATGTCCCCGTCGAAGATCCTCCTTCGGGGAGCTCTCGGCTCTGAAGGCATGCCATGGTCCGCGGTGATGACGACGACGAACCGATCAGGTCCCACCTTCTTCTGGAGCACTTGCAGAACTCGTCCGAGTTGGCGGTCTTGCTCCGCCAGCGTTGCCTCCATTTCGGGCGAATCGGGACCATACTCATGCCCGACGAAATCCACCGATTTTAGGTTCACGAGCACGAGGTCAGAAACCTCATCGGCGCCCACCGGCTCGTTCTCGATCATCGCGACGAGGGCGTCGCCTTCGAACTTCGGAAACAACCCCGAGCCACTCACGGCGTCGGCAGTCGAGACGTCGTGCCCCATCCATTGACCCTTTGCCTCTACCCAGAGCCTCTCGGCTTTCTGCTCTTTCAGGTATTCCGGCAGCTTGTAGCATTCCGGATTCGTCTCCCAGCCTCCTTCGGCCGAGTAACTCGCGAGAATCGTCGGTCGTGCATTGAGCAGGCACGCGCCGTGCCCCGTAAGGCCACCCACTGCGCTGAAGGTGGTCCCCTGGCTGATGATCACCGCGCGACCTTCCGTTTCCAGATTCCAGAGATCGGCGAGCGTGAGCACCATCAGATTGCGCGGCGACTTGTCCGGATACGGCGACAGAGCACGGCCGCTCAACCGGTTGAACAACGTGTTCAGGACGATCCCGTGCAGTCGCGGGTCGGCTCCTGTGCCGATGCTCGCGTGGGCCAGCGCAGTCAGGGTGGGCAGGAAATTCACCCGGGCGTTGCGAAACCACGCCCCTTGCTGACGGAGACGTCCAAGCGTCGGCATGGTCGAACGATACTGGTCGAAATAGCTCGCGCGCATCCCGTCGAGCACGATGAGCAAGATGGCCCGCGGCCGGCCGGCGGACTGGTTCACGGCCTGTGCAAGACTTCGACCCGAGACGGTCGGCGGCAAACGCAATCCGAGGATTGCCGCCAGCGTAGGAACGATGTCCTGTTGAACCGCAGCGTCTGCGTAGGTGCCGGGACGAATGTAAGGAGCACCGAAGAACAACAGCGGAATGCTGGTGTCATAGGTCCAGGGGCTCCCGTGCATAAAGCGAAATGCTGCGTCGGCGCGCGTGATGACATCGCCTTCGCGCGGAACCAGCATGATCTGACCGCTGCGTCCCGGATAGTAACTGCGGGCAAACATCGTGAGGAATTGGCGCTTGAGGTCGCCGCCGTGTTGAGGTTCGCCCGCAGCGGAAACGACGAGCAGGGAGAGGAAAACGAAACGGGAGATGCTGGACCGGATCCGACCTCGCGTTGGAGTACTCATGAAGCGCCCCCTCAATGTCTGCGACAGCGTGTCGGCTCTCCGGATCCAAAGGTCAAGCTGGCGGATGGTTCATGCGGGCGCCCCACCACGCGCCTGTGCTACGCACCAACCGCGCAGGATGCGAAGCGGTGTTGACGGGAGTCGCCGTGGGCTTGCGGCTTCAGACGCCCAGAGCTTTCGCTGCCTTGGCGACATCGCCTTCGGCCACGAAGATGACGGTGGCGAACTTGCCGCCGATGCCGAAGGCGTCCGTCGCTTCGACGTTGACGCCCGCCTTGGCGATCTTCTCCAGGACAGCGTGGTAGTTGCCGATCTTGTCCGCGTCGTCAACCCAGAACGCCGCCTCGGTCTTCGGCGCCTTGCCGAGCTTGGTGAGCGCTTGCTTCGCGCGATCGACGTCGGTGGTGAAGAAATGCGCCTGCGCCTCCCCGGGGCCCATCTGGTACGCCCAACTCGCGGTGACGTTCACCTTCGCGTCGCGGAATGCGCCCATCACCTGCGCGAGCGCTCCCGGCTTGGGATCCAGCTGGACGGTGAGCACGTCGATCTTCCTGGCCGTGGCCATGTCAGCCTCCTTTGCAAGAGGGGGACATTCTACATGCCCGTCACAATCATGGAGGCAGGCGGGCGAGAAAAAGAGGAACCGCCCATGGCGGCCGCGCAAATACATCTCGTAGGCCTGCGGATTCGCGGTTCCGCCCCGGCGCAGCCGGCCCGACTCGGCGGGCGACATCCGCACCTGGAGCGCCGATACGACCTCGCGCGCGATTTCCTCTTGGATCGCGAAGGCATCTTCCCGGCGCCGGTCGAATCGGTCGGACCAGAGCTCGTATCCGTCGCTGTTGACCAGCCGCGCGCTGACCCGCAGCCGGTCGTCCAGCTTCCGAACGCTGCCCTCCAGCAGGGTGGAGACGCCGAGCACGCGGGCCATCTCGCGCACGTCGGTGGTCTTGCCCTTGAATTGGAACGAGGAGCTCCGCGAGGCGACCCGCAGTCCCGTGACGGCGCAGAGGGCGTCGATGATCTCCTCCGCGATCCCGTCGCACATCCAATCCTGGTCTTTCGCCGGGCTCAGGTCGGCGAATGGCAGCACCGCGATGCTCGCAGCCTGCGCGGGGGCTCCTGGAGGACGGCGCATTCTCCAGAGCAACCAACCAACGAGGGGAGCGCCCAGGGCCACGCCGGCCGCGACCAGGATGAGGAGCAACCGGCCGTGGGGCACCGGACCGGCCCGCTCGATGCGCCCGCCTTTCAGATCGAAGGCCCAGGCCAGGACGATGCTCACGGCGAATCCGACGCCCAAGCCCGTGATGGTGATCGAGAGGACCCAGTCGGGCAGGCCGAGGCCATGCATCACCGGCTCGATGACCTGGAGAACCGCGAAGGCGACGACGCCGTAGCCGATCAGCGCGCGGAACACGCGGCGCCGCGTCAGCTCCTGGAACCAGGACGCGGGCTCCACGGGGCGGATGATACGCGAACGCGCAATCGACGCAGCCCTTGACGCCCTTCTACAGCCGCGCGCAAATACCCGCCGGTCCTTGCATCGCTGCCTCGGCGATCGCGAAAGGGGGACCTCATGCCGCTGCTGACTCCCGATCCCACCTTCTATCCGTCCGCCCGGATGGCGATGCAGGCTCCTCCGGAGCGGCTCGCCTTCCTCGTCACGCTGAACCCTACCCTGCAGGGGCGGCCCGACGCCTTGTGCGTCGTCGACGTCGACCCCGGCTCGCCGACCTGGTCGCAGGTCGTCGGCCGCGTTGAGATGCCCAACGCCGGCGACGAGCTGCACCACTTCGGCTGGAACGCCTGCAGCTCGGCGCTCTGCCCCTACGCGCCGCATCCGCACGTCGAGCGTCGTTACCTGCTCGTTCCGGGACTGCGCTCCTCCCGCCTGCACGTGATCGACACGAAACCTGATCCGCGCAACCCGCGCATCGTGAAGGTGATCGAGCCCGATACGGTGGCGGAGCGCGCGGGCTACAGCCGCCTTCACACCGTGCATTGCGCGCCCGACGGAATCTACGTCGGCGCGCTGGGCTCGCCGCAGGGCGAAGGACCCGGCGGCATCCTCGTCCTCGACCACGACAGCTTCAACGTCCTCGGCCGCTGGGAGGTCGATCGGGGACCCCAGGTCCTCGCCTACGACTTCGCCTGGCACCTCGGGTACGACACCCTGATCACCAGCGAATGGGGCACGCCGAAGATGGTCGAGGGCGGGCTGAACTCGGAGCTGTTGCTGGCGGGCAAGTACGGCCATTGCCTCCACGTCTGGGACCTGCGCAAGCGGCGGCACCTCCAGCGGCTCGATCTGGGCGCCGAGCAGCAGATGGTGCTGGAGCTGCGCCCGGCGCACGATCCCACCAAGGCATACGGCTTCGTCGGAGTGGTGGTCTCCTTGAAGGACCTCTCCGCCTCGATCTGGCTCTGGAGCCGCGCCGACGGGAAGTGGGGAGTGCGCAAGGTGATCGAGATCCCGCCCGAGCCGGCCGACCCCGCGAGCCTGCCCCCTGCCCTGAAGCCGTTCAAGGCCGTTCCCCCGCTGGTCAGCGACATCGAGCTCAGTCTCGACGACAAGTTCCTCTATGTCTCCTGCTGGGGAACCGGCGATCTCCGCCAGTACGACGTCAGCGACCCGGTGAACCCGCGCCTGACGGGTTCAGTCCGGCTGGGTGGGATCGTGAAGCGCAGCCCGCATGCGAAGGCCGGCGAGCTCAACGGCGGACCGCAGATGGTCGAGGTCAGCCGGGACGGCCGCCGCGTCTACCTGACGAACTCCCTCTATGCTTCCTGGGACGCGCAGTTCTACCCGGACGGCATCCGGGGCTGGATGGCGAAGATCGACGCCAATCCCGAGGGAGGCATCTCCGTAGATCCCAACTTCTTCGTCGGCTTCGACGGTGAGCGGCCGCACCAGGTCCGGCTCGAAGGGGGCGACGCTTCCTCGGATTCCTACTGCTACCCGTGAGCGGCCTCGCGCCCTGGCTGACGCTCGCGATGCTGGGCGCCTACCACGGGGTGAACCCCGGGATGGGCTGGCTCTTCGCGGTGGCGCGTGGTCTTCAAGAGCGCCGGCGCGAAGCCGTCGTGCAATCGCTCGTGCCCATCGCGCTCGGGCACGCGGCATCGATCGCGCTGGTCGTCGCGCTGGTGGGCGGGATCCAGACGGTGGCGGCGCCCGGGCCGGTGCGCGCGGTGGGTGCCGGGGTGCTCATCCTGTTCGGCGTCTTCAAGCTCCTCCGGCCGCGGTCACACCCGCGCTGGGTTGGGATGCGCGTGGGAGCAGGGGAGCTCGCCGTCTGGTCGTTCCTGATGGCGACCGCGCACGGCGCGGGGCTCATGCTCTTTCCCGTCCTGCTCGCGTTGCCGGCGGCGGCGCACGAAGGATCACATCACGCGCACGCACCGGCCGCCTTGGGGCTGGGCCCGGCCTCGCTGGGCCAGGACGCGGCGGCCGTGCTCGTGCATACCCTGGCCATGCTCCTGGTCATGAGCGCCGTGGCCTTGGTGGTCTACCAGAAGGTGGGGCTGTCGGTCCTGCGCAGGGCCTGGGTCAACCTGGACCTGATCTGGGCCATCGCCATCCTCGCAGCGGGGGCGTTCACGCTGTTCACGTGAGGCGTCGCCATCGAGGCCAGAGTGGCTGCCGTCGCGCGTGGGCTCGACGCGGCGCTCGCGCGCGCCTTGCTCGGGGCGGCCGAGTAACCTCTCGCTCGACCTCTGGGCGGTGTCGAAAGGATACCACCGGCTCGAGCCGGGTCTCGCGGGGCTGTAAGCCCCACGAGCACCGCTTTCCCCGGCTCCAAGGTTGGCCTGGGGGATCGCGCCGTTACTTCTGCGGTTGGACCGCGTCCGGATTGCCCTTCTCGGCAGCATTGATCTCGGCGTTGGTCGGGTTGTGCGGGCTCACCTTGCGGTTCCCGTAATCCACGCTGGCCGGAACTCCCGTCTCCCCGGCCTGGATCTGTTCGTTCGTGGGGTTGGGAGCTTTGTTCTTCCGGGACTTGTAAATCACGCTGTTCGGGTTGCCCCTCTCCGCCTTGTCGAGCTCGGTCTTGTCTGGATGCTTCTTCTCCTTCTCGCTCTTCTTCTTGTTCTTCTTCTTCGGCGGCGTCGTCTGCGAGTCCGTCGCTTGCGATGCTGCTTGATCGGACGAGGTGGATTCCGCGCGCGCGGTGGCGGACCCGGCGACGCAGAGCGCGAAGCCTGCGATGAGCGGGAGAAGCAGTTTCGAGGACACGGTGGAGCTCCTTCGGGGTCGTCTTGGTGGGATGATCGGACCCCCAGGGCCGGATGAACCGGGCACCGCCAGGGATTTTCGTACTTTGGCATGGCGTTGGCCAGCCGCTTCAGAGAGCAGCACGGCTTGCTGTTCCCCTTTCGTCGACCGGTGGGAGCGCCCCGTGAAAGGGAGCCATTTTGGTGCGGTTCGCGGGCGGGCTCACCGGAGTCGTCCGCACGGCGGATGGCTATCCCTTCTCCGTGGCTTCCGGCGCAATCCTGCGCGCGGGGAAGGTCACCAAGGCCAGCGCCTTGCGGTCCTGCCCTGATCCGGGGCCGCTGCTCAGGGGCCGCAGTCGGGCGCAGTGCCCTTGAGACCGCTGACCCAGTCCCGCACGAGCTGCATTCCCGCCCTGTCCGTCACCGACCGGCCGATCTGCGGCATCATCGTCGCCGGCTGGGCGGAGGCAACGCGGTAGGTGAGGATGGAGTGGTCGGGATCGCCCGGCACCACGTCGTAGAGGAATCCGCCGGTCGCTTCGCCCACCGCCACGGGCGGCTTGCAGAC
>WNGJ01017645.1_pt1 | contig 11040 bp, 10 predicted proteins | sample 5400611 | NCBI WGS metagenome assembly WNGJ01 (sample SAMN13153375, study PRJNA577476) | soil metagenome | isolation source: 40 cm soil or saprolite under Garry oak tree replicate 1 | place: USA:California | collected 2016-06-15 | reverse complement strand
ACCGGGTGACCCACCTGCACTACCGGCTGCGAAAGTCCGGATAGCGCGGCATGAACGTCAGCCGGACCGCTCGCCGCAGCTAATCACCAGGAGGCACTGTGTATCCCTCGTTGACCTACCGTGACGTGGGCGCCGCCTTGACCTGGCTCGCGGAAGCGTTCGGATTCGAGACCCAGGTCCTCGACGAGGTCAGCGCGATCGTAAGATCCGGAAGCGGTGCTGTCCTGATCCAAACGGATCGCCCCGGGGATTTGCATGGCGGCCACATCGGCCGCGGATGGGTCTACGTGGTCGTCGATGACATCGACGCCCACTACGCGCGGGCGCAGTCCGCCGGCGCCAGCCTACTCGGGGAACCTCACGACTACGGCGACGGCTACCGCGGATACAGTGCCCGCGACCTCGAAGGAAACCTCTGGAGCTTCGGCACCGGCCCAGTTCCATAGCACGGGCGCGGGCCGGCCCCCCGGAGACGCAGCGCACCAGATCGACCCGATCTGTATGACACAGCTGATGAGCGCCGGAGGAATACTGCTCGCGCGGGCGGATATCACGTGTCGGGGACGACCGCAGGCGCTGCCACCGTCGGCAACGAAGCGGTCGCCTGGCAAGACAGGTGCCCGGCGGGTCATTCCCGGCTACTCTCGCCTGGCCCTCGTTGGCGCCCAGCAGGGCTATCACGTCATCGGCAACTTGCCGTCTGGAGCCGCCTGCTCGTTGGCGGCTGGTAACACGATTCTTACCGGCTTATCCCCCGCGAGTTCAGTTCGACTGAAGGTACGTCACGGGGAACTCACGGCACAAGCAGGTGCCACGCCCGGAATTCCGCCGGGTTCGTTACCCGGGCTATCGACAGGATCAGGGCCGCGACCCCTGTTCGTCATCCTGCACAGTTGTCCAACCGGACGCTCAGTGCGCATTCGCCCCGTCCGCCATTTTGGCGATCCGCTCGTACACGTCGGCGGCCAGGTTGTCGTCGCGCGCGGTGCGGGAGGGCTCCCCCACCCTGTTGTTTTCCGTGATCCACACGCCGGTGCGGCCTGCCAGCTGCGGATCCGTCGCGGCCCGGATCACCGGCTGCGCGGCTTTCTGCGGTGACCGGCGGTGCTGCACGAACCGGATCATCGGCCACCACAGCCGCATCATCGGGGGCATTACCTGCGGCGTCATCGCCGCGACCTGCTCGGTCCACGCACCACCCGGGTTGATCATGAGCACCGATACCCCGGTCTTGGCCAGGCGGGCAGCCAGGTGCCGCGCGACCAGAAGCTGAAGCAGTTTCGCGCGGGCGTGCACATCGAAGCCGCGGTAGAACCGCTCGGCCTTGAGGTCGTCGAGGCCGGGCTTGGCGAACTTGTGCGCGTCGGAGTTGACGAACACGACCCGGCTGGGTGCGCCCGCCCGCAGCGCGGGCAGTAGCTCCTGGGTCAGCCGCAGCGGCGTCAGCACGTTGGTGGCGAACGTGGCCTCGTGCCCGTCCCGGGTCAGCCGCCGGTCGGCGTATATGGCGCCGAAATTGTGCACCACGACATCCAGCCGGGGGTACCGCTGCACCAGCCGTACGCCCAGCGCGCGGGCCTCGTCGAGTGAGCTGAGGTCGGCGGCCTCGAACGTCACGCGGCCACCGGTTGCGCGCTCCCCGATTTCTCGGGCCACCCGCTCGCCCCGTTCGCGGTTGCGGCCCACGACGATCACGTTGAAGCCGTTGCCGGCGAGCCCTTCGGCGGTGGCCCGGCCGATGCCGGCGGTCCCTCCGGTCACAACGGCGGTATGGTCCGGCATGATCCTCCTTCCCTCAGGCCCGCACACGCCGCGAAACGCGGACCAACGCGAGCGGGCCGGCACTGCCCGCAGCGAGCAGCGTTGTTGCCTCCCACCCGGCTAACCGCGCCCCCGCGGAGGTGAGGACGCCGGTTAGCCGCGTGGCGAACTGGGCCGGTTGCGTCATATAGCCCGCGTGGCCGCCCGGGAAGCCGGCCACGTGCCTGCCGAGCCGTTCCGCCAGCGCGGCGGCCGGCCGGTAGGGCAGGTGGGCTCGGGAGTCGCGGCCGCCCGCCATCACGATCCGCGCTGCGGTGGCCTGCAGGGCGGGCACGTCCGGAACGAAGCGGGTGAACGGGCGAACCTCATGGGCGAGGAAGAACTCGTTATTAGCGGAGATTCTCGCCATCATCTCGACCATCGACGGTGGTAGCTGCGGCGGCGGCTGATCGCCCAGGCCGATGCCGGCCGCGAACCGCTGCATGGCCGCGTCGACGCCGACACGGCGATACGTGTCGTGCACCTCGTCGAAGAACGCCCGCTGTCCGGCGGCGTCAGGCAGCAGCTCCACCGCGGGCGGCTCGTGCGCGACCAGGACGCGCACCTGCCCGGGATGCCGCGCGATCAGGTCGAGCCCGACGATGGCCCCGGAGCTGCTGCCAAACACGTATGCCGGTTCGGCGGCCAGCAGGCCGAGCAGGCGATGGGCGTCGTCGCTGTGGACCTCGATCCGCTGGTCCTCCCACGGTCCGTCGAGCGGGCTGCGGGAGTTGCCCCGCGGGTCGTAGGTCACCACGGTGTAGTCGCCCGCCAGACAGGCCGCCACCGGTTCGTAAACGCCGGCGTCCGCGCTGCCGCCCGCGACCAGCAGCAGCAACGGACCCTCACCGCGCACCTCGTAGTACAGGCTCGCGCCCGGGACCTTCAGCGTGTTGCCTTTCAGCACATCCATTACAGCTCCTCAACCGGGAGAAGGTGTCGCCGGCAGGGCGTCCGGCGCGTCGGGCTACGTACCGGGCATAAACACCATGTCCCAGGTCGCGGCCACAAGCAGGATGCAGATAACGATCAATCCCCGGAGCCAGGCGCGGAGCCATCGCGCCGCCGCGGTCTTGTCGCCACTCGCCGCGGCACGCTCAGCCGCGATCGCGGCGCGGCTATTGTGCGCCGCGCCGACCAGGAATGCGGCGGCGAACAGGGCCAGTCCCGCCGGGATCCACCCTTGCCCCCAGCCTGTGCCGTCGTCGGTGACGACCATCCAGATGCCGGTGCCGAGCACGATCGCCGGCGGCGGAGCGAGCAGGACCGGCCCGATCGTCCGGATGCTGGCGACGAAGCGGCTTACCGCACCCGGCTCTGCGTGCCGAAGGACCAGCGCCGCCGAGGCGCACAGCACGGCCGCGCCTCCGATCCACACCATCGCCATGACGATGTGCAGGAACAGCAGCCAGTCGTGCAGGTCGGTCAGCTTCACTGCGGCGGCTTCGTCCCCGGGCGCGCGCGGGCCCGCGTCCAGGCGGTGCTCTCGAGGAACCAGGTGTCGAAGCGCTCCTGCGCCGCGGTGAGCTGCTCGCCGGTGGCTTCGCCGAGCGCGACCCGCTCGAGAGCCAGGACGACGGCATCACCGACGAGCATCTGCGCTCGGCCGCCGAGTACGAAGAACAGTTCGGCGCTGCGCCCGTGCCGGTGCGGCCGGGCGCCGTCCGCACCGCCGGCGAGCGTGACACGCACGGCGCTGACCGCCCCGCCAGTGTCCCGGGCGTCCGCCAGCAGTCCCACTGCTGCCCGGGCAGCGTCGCCGAGCGTTTCCGCATCCTCGCCGTGCACGACTACCGCGCCGTCAGCCGCCGGCTGCGAAACCGACATCAGACGATCTCCCTCCGGACACGCCCTGCGGCATCCCAGAACCACTGGGCCTATCTGGGTACGCTGTACCCAGATAGCAGGCACCTAAACCGCGGAGGCTGCGTCATCACCGGCACCGGTAAACCAGGACCCCACCCGCGCTTCACTCGTGAGCAGCTCGCCCGGCGCGCGCTGGCGATCATGGATGCCCATGGCAGCGAGGCGCTGACCATCCGACGGCTCGCCGCGGAGCTGGGCATGGGCACCATGGCCCTTTACCGCTACTTCCCGAGCAAGAACGACCTCGTTGACGCCGCCGTCGAAATAGCCGCCCCCGAAGTCCACCTCCCCCAGCCAAGCGCGGGACCATGGAAGGAGCAGCTGGCCAGACTAGCCCGCCAGCTATACCGGGCCGGCGTCCGGCACCCGAGCATCGCCTGGGCGCGTTTCGAACGCCCGCTGCAAAGCCCGGCCGCGATGCGCGTCACAGACCGGGCAATCGCACTGCTACTCGACGCCGGCCTGACCAAGGCGGACGCGGTAGCGGCCTTCAAGGCACTGCTTGTGCTCACCTTCGGTGCCGCCGCATTCACCGCATCCGAAGCACGCCCAGAAGTGCGGCAAACCGCCGGCCAGCGTCACCAGACGGTACCCGCAGACACTTTCCCCGCCATGGCCGCAGTAGCCGCCGAACTCACCGCCGCCCTCGGCGGCAACCAGGCATTCGAGCTCGGCCTGACCGCCTTGCTCGACGGCATCGAACTGCACGCCGCCCGGTCACGCCCGCCTCGTTAGGCATCTGGCCAACCAGCGCATCAGGCAACCCGGCCGCTCCCGGGATCAGGAACCGCCCGGCGGCCCGGGCGGTGCAACGGCCCGGATCAGGAGCCGTCGCCACCACTCGATCAACGGGATGCCGATGGCAGCCGGCAGCGCCCACGGGATCACTTCGGCAGCCCCGTGCAGCGGGCCATCGACGGTCAGCGCCACGACCGTAAGCGCTGTCACCAGCGCGATATAGGAGCCGCCCTGACCGTGCACGTAGGCGTGCGTCCAGCCGCGGAAACGCCTGGCTACCGCGATCCGGCTGGTCAGTACCAGCGCGTAGGAAAAGGCGGCGACCGGGATCAGCCACCACAACTCCGGGCGGAACCACACCACCAGCATGGCCGCGGACAGGCACACCGCCAGAACCATCCAGTGATAGGCCGCGCTGGCACCGCCGGCCGGGTTTCGTGCGGCCCCGAGCCGCCGGGTAGCTTGCCACATCACGACGGGCCCGAGGAGTAGTCCCGCCGTGCCCGCGGCGATATGAATGCTCAGCAGGACCGCGTGGGCCATGTCCTGTCACCCCAAGGCTGGTTCGTCGGTCTGGGAAGACAGCGGCTGCCGCACCCTTGCCCGGTGAACGGCGATCTGGCGGGTGAGCATCCGGTGCAGCCAGCGGGGCAGGTACCAGTTGCGGGCGCCGAGCAGGGCCATGGCGGCCGGGACCAGCAGCATCCGGCCGATGGTGACGTCGACCAGGATGGCGGAGGCCATGCCGACTCCGATGATCTTCACCATGACGCTGGGGTCCAGGGCGAACCCGGCCGCGACCGCGATCATGATGGCGGCTGCCGCGGTGATGATCCGCGCGGTAGCGGCCAGGCCGTCGGCGACGGCGCCGCGCGGGTCGCCGGTGCGCTGGTAGCTGTCCTGGACGCGGCTGAGCATGAACACCTCGTAGTCCATGGACAGGCCGAACAGGATCGCGAACAGCACGACGGGCGCCCACGCGGCGATGGGGACCGGGCCGGGCAGGCCGAGCAACCAGGCTCCGGCCCTGGTCTGGAAGGCCAGGGTCATCACGCCGTAGCAGGCGGCGACGGACAGCAGGTTGGTGATGACCGCCTTGGCGGGCAGCACGATCGACCGGAAGACGATCGTCATGAGGGCGAACGTCGCGGCCAGGACGGCCAGCAGGACGCGCCACAGGTGCCCGGACAAGGTGGCGGTCATGTCGGCCATCGCCGCGGTCGGGCCGGTGATGTCGGCGCCGGCGGGCAGCACCCCGTGGTGCAGCCGGTCGACCAGGTCGCGTGTTTGCGGCTGCTGCGGGCCGGTGGCGGGGATCACCTGCAGGACCGCGGTCCGGCCGTCCGGCGACAGTGCCGGCGCGGACACCTCGGCCACACCCGGCATGGCGGCGAGCCGGCCGGCCAGCGTCGTCAGCGCGGCGGCGGGCACGGCATCCCGGTTGACCACCACCTCCAGCGGGCCGTTGGCGCCGGGGCCGAAGGCCTGAGCGGCCAGGTCGTATGCCTGCCGGGTGGGGTTTGCCGGTGACTCGCTGCCCGGGTCGTTCTGGCCGAGCCGCATGGAGGCGGCCGGCACGGCCAGCGCGATGAGGAGCAGCGCGCCGATGGCCAGCGAGCGGCCCGGCCGGCGGACGATCGCGTGCGCGAGCCGTTCGGCGCGGGCGGACCGGAAGGACGTCCGCGGCAGCTGCGCGGCGCGGCGGGCCCGGCGGCCGAACACCCGCCGCCCCATCAGAGCCAGCAGCGCCGGCAGCAGGGTGATCGCGGCGGTGACTGTGCACACGATGACCAGCGCCGCGGCGACGCCCATGGTGGCGAAGCTGGGCATGCCGCTGAACGCCAGGCCGGTGATGCCGATCAGGACGCAGGTGCCGGCGACGACAACAGAACGCCCGGCCCTGGCATTGGCTTCGGCGGCGGCCACCACCGGCGGGGACCCGGCCGCCATCCGGTCACGGTACCTGGCCACGATGAACAAGGCGTAGTCGATCCCCACGCCCAGGCCGATCATGCTGCCGAGCGTCGGGCTGACCGAGTTCACGCTGGTGACCGCGGCCAGCAGGCCGATCAGGCTCAGCCCGGCGCCCAGGCCCGCGGCGGCCATCAGCAGCGGCAGCCCGGCGGCCAGGACCGAGCCGAACGCGAGCAGCAGGATGACCAGGGCAGCAGCGACGCCCACCGCCTCCGCGGTCCCGTTGGGTCCTTGGATCGCCTCGGGAACCTCACCGCCCACACCGATCCGGGCGCCCGCCTGCCGGAGCGGGGCCGCCGCGATGGTGAGCTCATTGGTGGCTTTGTTGTAGTTCAGGTCGGCCAGCCTGGCCCGGTAACGGACCACCAGCATCTCGGTGCGGCCGTCCGTGCTGGTCCGATCCTGCACGTCACCGACGCCGGGTAGTACCCGCAGCCTGTTCCCGGCCGCGGTCACGGCGGCCCGGTCCACGTGGCCCGGCCAGCGGGCCACGACGTGTGCCTCGGCCCCGGCCTGCTGCGGGAAACCGGCCTCGATCTGCGCATTGGCCCGCGCGCTTGAACTGCCCGGCGCCGCGTCGTCGTCGCGGTAGGCCCCGCCTATCGCCGCCGCCAGCCCAGCCAGCGTCATGATCGCCACCAGCCACGCGGCGATGACCCGCCAGGGGTGGCGCGCGCAGGCGCCGCCAAGCCGGTAAAGAGCGCCTGTCATGACTCCTCCTTCGTCGCTGTCCGATCTGTCTTTTCCAGTTCACGCGCGCAGCTGCGGTCCGGTCCAACAGCCATGACGGCGGGTTTGACAACCGGCGGTTGTGACGGAGGATTTCGGCATGGACCTGGACAGCGCCCTGCTGCGGGCCTTCGTGATCACCGCGGAGGAGCGCCACTTCGGCCGGGCCGCCGAGCGCCTCTACCTCAGCCAGCAGGCACTGTCGAAACGGATCCAGCGCCTGGAGGCCCTGCTGGCGGTGCGCCTGCTGGACCGGACCCATCAGCGGGTGGACATCACCCCCGCCGGGGAGCGGCTGCTGCCGCATGCGCGCCGCGCCGTGGATGCCATCGACGCCGCCATCGCCGCCGCCCAGGTGCGGCAGCGCGCACTGGTCGTGGACGTCATAGACGAGCACCTCGCCCCGCTGCGGCTGGTGGACCGCGCGGCCGAGCGTGATCCCGGCCTGGCGCTCGACGTGACCATGCGCACCACCACCCCGGCGCTGGCCACGCTGCGCGGCGGAGCCGCCGACGTGGCATTCGGGCGGGCCGGGGCGCTCGGGCCCGACTGGCCCGAAGACCTGCGGCGCCGGCCGGTGCTGATCGAACGCATCGGCCTGCTGGTCGCCGCCGGCCACCGCTTCGCCCGCCAGGACCAGGTGAGGCTCGAGGAGCTGCGCGCCGAAACACTGTGGTTCCCGCTCCACGGCGCACCCAGCGACTGGACCGAGTACCTGCCCGAGCTGGCCGGGCGGTTCGGCCTGCGCATCGATTACTCGGGCACCACCAGGGGCTTCGCGAACTTCCTCAACCAAGCCCTGGCCAAGCCGACCTTCTTCGGCATGGCCATGGGACCACCGCCCGACCTGCGGGTCAAGGTGGTGCCGCTGGCCGCCCCGGCGCCGGTCTTCCCCTGGTGGGTGATGTGGACCCGGCGCGTGCCCACCGAGTTCATCGACCGGCTCACCGCCACCATGACGGCCGGCCTGGCCGACGACCTCGCGTTCGCTGCCGACCCGCGGCAGGCATGGCTCCCCGACGCCGACCGCCGCCACCTCCTGCGCGACGCCGCCGCCCATCGTAACGCGGGCCGCACGCGGGAGGCGGTGCCAGAACTGCCTGCCGGGGATCGGACGCCGGAGTGGGGTGACCGGTGACCGACGGCATCGACCAGGAGATAGCGGCTGAGCCGGCGATGCTGAAGCAGGCAGACCTCCGCCTGCACGAGGACGGCGTGGCACGACGTTTGCCTCGTCGCAGATTCCGGCGCGCTTTGCCTATGTCGCGACCGCCGGGACACCGTGGGTCCAACTGGCGCAAGTAGAGATCCATTACCCTCACTGGCTCGACACCGTCACCAATTGGCATGCGCCGCCTGGAACATGAGCAGCCTGCTCGTGTTCCGCCTGGCCCAGGGCGCGTCTGCCGGGCTGATCATCCCGTTGGCGACCACGATGCTGGTCCAGGCAGCGGGCAGCGAGCGGCTCGGCCGCATGATGACGATCGCGTCGACGGCTTCGCATCCCGCAGCACCTTGCCGAAATACGTATCGGCATCGGCAGGCTGCATCTCCCGCACGGCCGGCCGAACCAAGTCCCGGATCAGCTCCAGGTGGCCGGTGTCGTTGCGGATCGTGCTGTCGGCCAGTCCCGCCGAGGCGCGCGCCAGGACAAACCCGGCCAGCACGTCGGTCTCGAACCCGGCGACCTCTTCCGCGCTTGCCGGTGCCCGATGCTCACGCACGTCACGCGCCAGCGCCAGAGCCACCGCGCACCCCTCGACTTCACCTGAGACGACAGGTCATCAGCTTGGGCGAGATCATTTCATGGAGACTGAAGGAAGATCAGGACGACTCGCCGGCGACCGGCTAACTTCACAAGTCCTGGTACAGGCACGATCGGGATTGGCGGGCCGCCGCCGACAAGCTCACGAACCCGGGGTCTGTTGCTTAGTCGCCCGCGGGTCACCTGGGCCGACATCGGCGTCTCGATGATCGGCCGGCGCCGGCGCGCAGTTCGTGGTGATCCACCAGGCCACATCTCGTTCACTTCGCTCTTTCACGCGGGCACCCGCAGGGTTTACGCCGCAGATCGCCCCGCAACCGTCCTGGTTGCCCAGGACGGGGTGCCTTGGCGCGGGCCGGGAGGAAGGCAAGGGCCGCGGCGGCCGCCGCGGCGGTGCCCGCGGCCGCGACCAGCGAGCCGGCCCCGGCCTTGCCGGGCGGGACCGCGCCCATGATGGCATCGGTGGCCGGGCTGGTGGTCAGGGCCAGGCCGGCCGCGATGAGCGTCATCGCGGCCAGTGACCTGCGTAGAAGCCGACAGTTGCCGGATCACCGTCGGCAACGCGACGTTGACGATCGTGTTATCCACCACCACCAGCAGCACGCTCAGGCACAGCACCGCCAGGACCCACCAGCGCCGGCGCTGAACATCGACGCCAGCCGCGCCGGTGACGCTCATGGCCCAGCCCCGGCGGCCGCTGTGGTGGTAACACGCCCGCAATGCCCGGCCGGGAGGCCGGGCCGGTCCTGGGAGGTGTGCCATGGGATTGCTCCGTTCCGGGTGCGGCGGCTAATGGCTGCTGGTCCCGGCCGAAGCCGGGTCGTCAAGACCAAGCTCGCGGCACAGGCGCCGCTGTCAGCGCCGCCGGGCGGACGCTGCTGGTATGGGTGTCACGGCGTCTTGATTACCGGGCTGCAATGGTCGCCCGGCGGTGGGCTCCTCCTACAGGAAGTACCGCCGGGCGCCGCCAGATTCATCGGTGACCACCGGCCAGGCCGTATGGCTGCCGGGCCAGGCTGCCTGATGCCGCCCGCCGGGGCGGCAAGAATACGTTCCGCCGGCTGGCCGGCCGGGTGAACCTCGGCCGGGCCGCCGCGGTACTTCAGGTACAGCAAGCCGGAACGCCGGCGGATCACATCGCATACCCGGGACGTGCCGGTGAACGCGACACCGATGAATACGCCAGCGCGTAACGGTATTACCTGCAGACCCATCGATGCGCCCCGAGCGCAGTGATCGGCTGGTGAACGGGATCTGACCGGGCAAAGCCCCGCCCTGCTGCTCCATCTGGAGGCCCGACGTGAGACAGGTCAGTGATCGCCACGGTGCTGGAGTCGCCGGTGTTCGCTGCGGGGTGCTGAGAGTTGATCTGGAGTGATTGCCGCACGGAGATCGAGCCGCAGGAACGCAACAGTAGTCGCCTCGGCGGCAGTGGACAGAAGACGCGGTCACCCGGCTGGCCTGCAGCACTCCCGGCCAGCCCCGACAGATCGCAGCGTCCCGTTATCGATAACGAAAGGAAGCATCATGGCTGACCGATTGGACATCGCCGCCGGTGAGCGGCTTGAGGTGGTCCAGGACACCCTTGAGGTACTCACTGTGGAGGCCTGCTATGCCCCGCGCGGGAACCGGCCGCCCGCGCACTACCACCCGCGCCAGGACGAGCATTTCGAGGTTCTGGAGGGCAGCCTGCGGGTTCAGGTCGGCGGCGCGCAACGCGACCTGCACGCCGGGAACATCCTCGACATCCCGCGCGGCAGCCCGCACCGCATGTGGAATCCCGCCGACGGCCCAGCGCGAGTCCGCTGGGAGACACGTCCGGCCGGCAGCACCAAGGAGTGGTTCAGTGCGCTGGCGGCACTGCAGGGCACCCGCCACGTCAATAGGCACGGCCGGCCCAAGCCGCTGGCGTTCGCCGCACTCGCGCACGCCCACCGCGGTACGTTCCGGCTCGCCCTGCGGCCTCACGCCGCCGGGCAGCTCACGGTCGGCACGCTCGCCGTAATCGCCCACGTGACCGGCCGGGCACCGGACACTACTCGTGATCTCGGCGCGGTCAGCGGCCCTGTGGCCGGTGTCGCCTTCATCAGCGGCGTCGCGGCGGGCGTCGCCATCGCCAGTACCCCCTACCCGCGCCCCGGCGCCCCCCTGTCCGTGATCCGCGATTA
>WNGJ01019012.1_pt1 | contig 11042 bp, 12 predicted proteins | sample 5400611 | NCBI WGS metagenome assembly WNGJ01 (sample SAMN13153375, study PRJNA577476) | soil metagenome | isolation source: 40 cm soil or saprolite under Garry oak tree replicate 1 | place: USA:California | collected 2016-06-15 | reverse complement strand
GTTCAAATCCCCTCAGCTCCACGCAGGTCAGAGGCCATTCGCGGATATGCGGCGGCCCTTTTTGATCTTGGTGCAGCAGCAAAGTGCAGCAGCAAAATGATCTAGGTGTCAAGCTGCTCTCCTAGTCGGCGCAGCGCGTCACGTGTGCTCGCATCAAGTGCTTCGGTTAGATCTCGATGGTCAAGGCGATCTTGCTGTGCCGGAGGATGCGCATGGCGATCCGGGGATGCACGTCGAGCGCGGCCAACAGTGAGGCGCAGGTGCCGCATGCCGTGCGGCCGGATGTACCGGACCTGAGCGGCAAGGCAGCGGGCTGCGAAATGCCGGGTGAAATTCCGTGGCTCGTACGGCGTGCCGTAACGGGTGGTGATCAGCAGGCCCGTGTCGTGCCAGGCCGGTCCGGCCTCGATTCGCCACGTTGCTTGCTTCTCACCCTGAAGCTTGATCGCTGCGACGCAGATCGCGGGTAGCGGCAGCGGTGCGTCTGAGCCGGGCGTCTTGGTCTCGCGATAGTGGAGCTGGCCGCCCGCCCGCTGGAGTTGCCAGGCGATGTCCACTTCGCCTGTGTCGAGGTTGATGCAGTCCCAGGGCAGTCCGAGCGCTTCGCCCAGACGCAGACCGAGGATCAGCATGAGCACGTAGGCGGTGTTGAGCGGGTCGCTCTCTGTGCGGGCTGAGTCGAGGAACTGGCAGGCTTCGGCGACAGTCCAGGCTCGGATCTTGCGTGTCCGCGGAGCCGGGAGACGGACCATCGCGGCACCCTCCGGTGTGTCTCCAATGCCCGCAAACCAGTGGGCGCTACTCTTACGCTGTGGGTACGCCGCCTTTGTCAGCGCAGGACATCCGCGCGGCAGCCGAAGCGCATCGCGAACTTGGCTCGGAGTACAGCGATGCGGTCGTTGATTCGTTCCTAGCGAAGCACGGCTTGATGACCGCGTGAATGCACGGCTAGCGGAGTTGACGCCGCCACGAAGGCGATCGCTGGCACGGCCGAGCAGGGACCGGCGTCGCGACCTGATGACCGGCACCATGATCGGGAGCGGGGTTCTTGGCGTTCCGCTCTTCCTCCATTTGTTCAATGCCACGTACTACGCCCTGGGGACAGGCAGGAGCCTCTGGGCGGCTCTCCTGGTCACGTCCGCCGGGATGGGCGGCGCTGGACTGGCGCGGATCAGACGCCGCAAGGACTGACACTCTCGCTCCGCCGACCTGCCGCAAGCTAAGGCCAGCCATGCGCGGGCAAGCCCCTGCCCTATGCCCCTGACGCTGTGCCTAACCTCACTTGATCCTTGACGGATCGGCCTCAGTTGATTCTTGACACCCCCTGGACAGTTTTTGCCTCCCGCGACGGCGTCGGCGGGGTGTCCGGTCCCTGGCTTTCCCGGATAGCTGCCAGTCAACGCCGGTGCCGCGGCGGGGGGTGAACGTGGAGCGCCCGGAGCGTGCCAGCGCGAGGACGAACGACGTTAAGGCCCTGCAAGGCCCGGCGCATCCTCGGGCTGGCCGCGAAAGCCCGGTCCAGGGGTGCTGGGGCGGGCTCATTCCTGCTGTTCCGGGCCGAAGAGGGGTTCGCCGTCGCTGCCGCCGAGCAGGAAGGTGAACCGGTCCAGGTCGCTACGCAGCTGGCCGGTGCCGTAGGCCGGGTGGCCGACGAATTCTTCCAGCCAGGCGCCGGGGCGTCCGGGGTCACGGCGCAGCCAGTCGCTGAGGAATTGCAGCATTTCGGCGAGCTCGGCCGCGTCGCTGGCATCCAGTCTCACACCGGGCGTGGGGCTCACCGCCTTCCGGGGCGGGTCGCGCGGGCCTGGTGCCGGTGGATCTCGGTGCTGGTGGTGCGGGGCACGTGGGCGACGGTTCACCGTCGATGCTGAGCCGGAAGGTGTGGTCGCCGGCGGTCACGGTGACGATCTTGCGGGCGTGGATCAGGCCGACCTGGATGCGCTGGGTGGCGACCATGATCTGGCCGCGCTGGGATACCCGCCGCTGAACCGTCACTGGCCCGGCCGGCGGCGGCGGGCTGGTCGTGGCCCGCCGGGCGCCGCGCAACCGTGACCGGTCAGCAGCGGGAACCGGGCAGGGCATGGTGCGCAGCAGCGCGCCGTCGTGGCTGATGACGGTCATCTGGGTGCCGTCGAGCCGCAGCGTGACCCGCTGCCCGGCCAGCTCGAAGCCGGCATTTAGCTGGGCGCCGGCCAGGCTGACCAGGCCGGTGGCGTTGACCATCCGCTCGACCTCGATCGCCGTGCCGCTGGCGGATGGCAGCGGGGATGGCCCGGCAGGGCGGGCGCCGGCAGCGGCAAGCCGGGCCAGCTCGGTGACGCCGAGCCGGGACGGCAGGGTCTTCAGCCGGGTGCCGTCGAGCAGGACGTGCAGGCTGGTCTCGTCCACCCAGATGGTGATCGTCCTGCCTGCCAGCGGCGGGCCGGGCCAGATCTGCTGGCCGCCGATCTGCAGGTTTCCCGACGGCGGGACAACCCGGTCGGATTCCAGTGCCAGCAGCGAGGGCTCAGCCTGGACGGCAACCCGGTCGCCGGGCTGGCCAGGGTCCGATGGCGCTGCCGGTCGCGCGCTGGAGCTGGCCAGCTGAGGCGGAACCCGCAGCGGCGGCTGAGCGGCGGTCGTGGTGAACCGGGAGGCGGGGAAGGCCATCGCCAGCGACTGATGCGGCCGGTCGGTGTTGTACTCCTGGCGCCAGGCATCCAGCGCGGCCTGCGGCGCCTGGAGGGACTCGAACGGGCCGTGGTCATCCGGCAACTCGAGCTGCAGCGACTGGTGCAGCCGCTCGATCTTCCCCGTGGTCGTCGGGGACGCGGGCCTGGTCAGCCGCTGGGTAATGCCGTTCTCCCGGCAGATCCGCTCGAACCGCACCACCGCCGGGCGGGGCTTGATGAACCGGCCGGTAAACACGGTCCCGTTATCGGTGAGCACCTCCTCCGGCACCCCGCAGACGGCCATCGCATCCAGGAAGGCCTGGCAGACCGGCCGGGCCGCGGCCGGCATCACGGCCCGGCCGATCACGCAGTACCGGGAGTGGTCATCGACCCCGGTCACGATCTTCACCTCGCGGCCGCTGGCCAGGAACGCGCTGGCGGTGACGTCCAGCTGCCACAGCTCCATCGCCACCGGGCGCTCCCACCGCGTGTAGTCCCGCCGCCTGCGGCGACGCGACTTCGGCTCGATCAGCCCGTTGCGGACCAGCACCCGGCAGACTGCCGACCGGGTCACCGTGCCGTGGCCGCGACGCCCATCTCGACCACCAGCCGCTTCGGCCCCCGCCGCTTGTGCGCCGGCGCAGCTCGCAGATCGCGGACTCAAGGTCGGCCAGGATCTGCCGCGGATGCTGATGGACCTGGTGGCTGCGGCCGGCCAGCCCAGACGGTCCCTCGTCCCGGTACCCGCGCAACCACGCGTGCACACTCTGGCGGCTCACTCCGTACCGGTCGGCCACCTCGGTCACCGGAACCCCGGCCGCGACTTCCAGCAACGGCCCGGTATCTCTGCTCGGACACGCTCAGCTCCCACAACATAAGCGGGAGTGTCAAGCATCAAGCGGAGCCGATGCGTAAAGCATCAAGCGGGACAGCACACCGCTGTGACCGCTGACCGGTGAGAACTTTCTGTACGGCTTCAAGGGCCCGCGGAGCGCGCCGCGCCCTGGCGGGCGAGGCGAAGGACGGGCACACTCGGCTGGGCGGGCGCGACGCGCCCGCGGGACTCTCGCGTCGCCGAGCTGGCAGCTCCGCCTTTGCACCTGCGGCACACGGCGGGCTGCCGCCCGTGCGCTGCCCCGGGCCCCGCCCGTCACCGGCTGGCAGCCGTCACGCCCGCCGACCACGCCCGCGCGGGAAGAGCCATCCTCACGGCGCTCCAGTCTTGAGCCGAGCGGGTGGATGGCCAGGAGCGGAGTGGCCATCGGCTGGGGTCGTCGCTAAATCCGCGACCAGCTCCACTACCCGTACCCAACGACTGATTGAGCTATACTCGTGCCGCGTCCCACGAGGGGGGATACTTCGTGGCCAGAGTTCCGGAGGGTCCCTGGCAGAAGCTAGGTGCTGCCGCCGCAATTATAGGTGTCGTGCTCGCTGCCTACTTCGGCTTCGAAGCGTCAAAATCTGGGTCACAGGCAAACAATCATTCCGGACATCCGAGCAAGACCTCCTCGTCCTCGACGACTACGGATACGGCGACAGCGCCGGGGTTGGCCTTCGCAGGGCCCGTTGGGATTACCTTTTCTGGGATCGATTTTGATAGCAACCCACCCGGCCCGGGATCCAATGACATCAACTGGCAGCGTTATAACTATAGACTCCAAGGGTACGGATCTGTCATAGTCTCTCGTTATCCGAGTTCAGGCGCTCTGCCGACAGAGGCTGCATGCCGTAGCTGGGCGCAGACGCATAATTCGCAGATCTTGGATGGAGTCAATCGCGGTGACCGGCTCTGCTTTATCACACAGGATGGACGAACTGTCAGGTTCATCGTGACGGACATTACTGATAGCGCGGTCGAGGGCTAGGCTACCGTCTGGAACGATAGCAATCAATGACGCACGCACGAGCCGTTAATCACGGATTAGCAGCATGCTAAAGGCCGAATTGACTTCTCGCCTCCCGCATGGCGGCGAGATACTCCCGCATCGACTCCGCAACCGTACCGTCGCCTCCGGTTACGTCCTCCGATAGAGGGCTGATACGCTCCCATGCGACAGTTAGACCGCGCATGACAGCCTCGGTACTGAAGTCATCAAGATGTCCATCCTGACAATTCGCGTCTACCGCAGCCGCCGCTATGAGCAAAGCCACCTTCGCCTCATTGCTCGACACCAAATCACGTTGCTCGGCGGGTTGCTCGAGCATCGCCAGGACCTTGCGCCTGCCGCGGACCGTACCGCCCGCAGCGCCAGTCCAATGCATGTCCGGATGCAACAGCAGCCGAAGGGCCTCCTAGTCACGCCCAGCTATGGCAACCCTCACCTGGCGGGCGATGTCCTCCGTCTCCATGTCGGCATCGTGCCGTCCCGTGTTCTCGCATGCAGGACCAGTTGGACGTGCCGACCGCAACGCTGACCGGAACCGACAACTGACCAGCCGACTCCCGCGTCTCGCCGTTCAGCGTCCTCTTCGGCACCACAACCCCTCGATACAGCCACCCTTGCCTCGCCTCGCTCCGAAACTGCCCGAACCCAACCCGTCGAGTCCGATATCGTCCGGCAACTCCGTGATGTACTGGTCCGGCTTCCACCCTGGACGGCCAAGATCGATATGTGCGTTCACGACTATCCGCCACGTGTATGAAATGGCCTGCTTCCCGAGGACCCCGCACCCGAGGCCAAGCCACGTGCGTCCGCGCTGACGCGGTCTACACCAGATCCTCGGCCCGGCGCGTTTCCGCGGACGCCGTTGTAGCGCCGTCCATCTTGGCCCGCCTATTATCGTCTGTTAACCATGGCAGCGAAGCGCGCAATGAATGCGCCCTCGGGCCCGCGAGGCGTTTAGCCGGTAGAGGATCGGCACGGTATGACGGGAAAGACTCTGGTCGCAGGCGCGCCGTCGCGCACCCGAATTGCGCCGGTCACGCCCGCCGAAGTGAAAACAGCGGCGGCGGAACTGTTCGCGGTTCGCGGGTACCGCGCCACCACCATGCGGCACATCGCGTCCGCGCTCGGCATCCAGGCGCCAGGACTCTACAACCACGTCGGGTCCAAGCAGGAGATCCTGCGCGACATCATGGTCGGGGTCATGACGGATCTGCTCGCCGAACAGCGCGCCGCGCTGCAGTCCACGAATGATCCGGCAGAACAGGTCAGGCGCGTGATTGAATCGCACGTCCGCTACCACTGCCGCCACCAGCGCGCCACGGTCGTCGGCAACCGCGAGATCCCCAACCTCGAGGAACCGAGCCGGTCGACAGTGATCTCCCAGCGTGATGAGTTCGAGCGCAACTTCCGCGCCGTGATCCAGCGCGGCGTTGCCGACGGCCGGTTCGCCGTCGGTTCGGCCCGGCTGGCGTCCTACGCGATCCTGGAGATGGGCATCGGCGTCGCCACCTGGTTCCGGGAAGACGGCGAGCTGTCCGAGGCCCAGGTTGCCTACGAGTACGGCGAAATGGCCCTTCGCATCCTCCGCTCGGCCAGGCACGGCATTCCGATACCGACGTCTTGACCGATATCCGCACGAGAGTTACCGTCGTCGTAACCGTTATTAACGACCGTTCGTTAACGCACTGCCAGCGCACCCTCGGGCACGCTGGCAGCTGACGGAAGGCGTGCGCGGATGACCGACCGCAGCGTCGTCGAGCAGTGGGACCGCGATTACCTCATCCACGTCGAGCACACCGCGGCCGAGTACAACCCGGCGCAGGTCGTGGCGGCAAACGGAGCCTGGCTCGAATTCGCCGACGGCCGCCGCATGCTGGACTTCCACGGCCAGTACATGTGCGTCGGCGTCGGACACGGCGACCAGCGACTGCGTGCCGCCCTGCACGAGGCCGTCGACCAGGTCGATTACGTCTGCGAGGCGTTCACTCACGAGGCGAAGGCCCGCGCCGCCAAGCTGCTGGTCCGCGACACGATGGACGGATCGGACTGGGCAGGAGCGGCCAAGTTCACCGCCTCAGGCTCAGAGGCAGTCGAGTGCGCGCTGCTGATGGCCAGGCTCTACATGGACCGACCGCTGGTCGTGACCCGGCAGGCCGCCTACCACGGCTGGACCGCGGGCGCAGCGTCGGTCACGAGCATCGCGCACATGCGCAATCCGCTGATCGACCCGGCCACGGGCGAGGTGCGCCACGATCGGTCCCTGATCCCGGCCCCGATCGCGCCGATCGCCATGAGCGACGACAAAGACGACGACGGCCGGCTGCGCTGCGTCGCCGACACAGAGCGCCTGATCAGGTCGCTGGGCGTGGAGAACGTCGCGGCGATCATCACCGAGCTCTACCACGGCGCCGGCGGGTTCCTGGTGCCCGACGGGTACCCGCAGCAGATCCGCGCGCTGGCCGACCGTCTCAGCATCCTATGGATCGACGACGAGGTCATCGCCGGCGCGGGCCGCACCGGCCGCTGGTGGGCATTCCAGCACTACGGCGTCGAACCGGACCTCATGTGCACCGGCAAGGGGCTCTCCAGCTCGGCCGTCCCGGCTGCGGCCTGCGTCGTCTCCAGGAAGATCGCCGACTTCTTCGCGGCCCGGCGCTGGGCTGCGACCAGCACCTTCTCCGGGCATCCGCTGGCGGTCGCGGCCATTGCCGCGAACATCGAGCTCATCCTGGCCGACAAGGTACTCGAGCACGTCAGGGACGTCGGCGGCTACCTGGCAGGCGAGCTGGCCGGCCTGGCTGCCAGGCATCCCAGCGTGGCGGGGGCCAGTGGGCTCGGCCTGGGCTACGGGATCAACCTGGTCCATCCCCGCTCGGGCCAGCCCTGGGTGCCGCAGGACCGGTGGATCACAGGGTCCGTGGACGGCGCGCCAGACTTCAGCCCTGGCGCCTACGTCGCTGACCGGTGCGCCGAACGCGGGATCCTGCTGCTGAACTTCCTCCCGAACACCGTCACGATCGCGCCGCCGCTGAAGATCGCCAAGGCCGACATCGACATCGCGATCACCGCATTCGATGAGGTCTTCACCGAATTGGATGTCATGGGTTAATTAACCAATCGCCCGGGGTGACCCGACATGGATACAAGTCCCGCCACTCGCACGACTGTAGAGCCCGGTGCGGGCGAGCTCGCACATAACTCGATCGGCCTCGGACGAGTCATCGGCTTCACGGCCGGCTTCATAGGCCCGGCCGCCTCGATCGTGCTCGGCCTCGTCGTCACGTTCTCGATCACTGGCTTCGCGACGCCGTTCGTGGTGCTTGTCGCTCTGATCGGCGCGCTGCTGACAGGCGCGAGCATCGCCGAGTTCGCCCGCCGCACACCGTCAGCGGGAGGCCTGTACACCTACAACGTGCGCGGCCTCGGCCACCCGGGCGGGTTCATCACGGGCTGGCTGCTGTTCTTCGCCTACATGGTCTACGTGCCAGGCGGGGTCGGCGCCTCGGCGTCCTTCTTCACCGCGTTCTTCCACGACGCATTCAACGTCAACATCAGCGAGAACATCTTCTTCTTCATAGTCCTCGCCCTCGTCGCCGGTCTCGCCTACCGCGGCATCAGTGCCTCGTCCGAAGTGGATCTGACCCTGCTCGCCATCGAGGTGCTGGTGATCCTCGCGCTCGCGATCACGATCCTCGGCCACTCAAGCACCCACCTGACCCTCTCGTCCTTCGACCCCACCAAGTCCTTGCACGGCAGGTTCAGCGACCTGACCCTTGGCATGGTGTTCACCGCCGTGATCTTCGGCGGCTTCGAGGCCGCCGCGGTGCTCGGCGAGGAAAGCCGTGACCCGCGCCGGATCATCCCGCGCGGCATCTTCGGCTCGCTGGCCCTGGTTGGGGCTTTCTACCTGGTTGTGTCGTTCGCCGAGACCCAGGGCGTCGGCTTCGCGGGGATGCAGAAGTTCGCCGCCTCCACCAGCCAGCTACAGGACCTGACATCGAGGTTCTGGTCGTCCGGAGTGTTGTGGATCATCGACCTCGTCGTGGCTCTGAGCACGCTGGCCTTCACGATCGCGGTGTTCAACGCGGGCGTCCGCTACCTGTTCGCGATGGGCCGCGAGTCCATGCTCCCGCCGGTCTTCGCCCGCACCGGGCGGTACAAGACCCCGGATGTCGCGATCGCGGCGGTCACGGTCTTCACGCTGGCGGTCGGCGTGCCGATGCTGCTCACGGTGGGTGGGTTCAACATCTTCGCCTACCTCGGCACGATCGCCGGGCTGTGCGTGATCACCGCCTACATCCTCGTCAATGTGGCGCTGATCGTCGCGTTCCGCACCAAGGACAGGTCAGAGTTCAAGCGTGTCCGTCATCTGCTCATGCCGCTCGGCGGCATCGCGATCTTCATGTTCCCGCTGGTCGGCACCTTCTACCCGAAGCCGGTATACCCGTTCGACATCCTGCCGTACATCTCCGTCGGCTGGCTGGTAGTCGGAATCGGCGTCGTCATATGGCTGGCCCGCTACCTTCCCGACAAGCTCGCCAGCAGCGGCAAGGTTTTCATCGACAGCTGAGATGTGGACGCTTCACGGTCGCCCTTCGTCCGCGAACCTCGCGCGGAAGTACTGCACGATCTTGCTGGCCTGCTCATGGCTGACCTCGACAAGCTCTTCGTCGAAGCTGCTGCGCTCCCACTCAACAATGATCGGGGTACGGCGCCAGCTCATGTCCTTCCGCAAGACTTCATCTTCAAAGCCGTTGTCGTACTGGAGCCGACGAACAAGACCTCGGGGCTTGTCGACCGCTGCACCGTCCCTGACGATGGCATAGAACGTGATCTTGTTGCTCATCTAGCATCCTCCCAACGGTCAGGTATCTGCCCGATGCCGATCGGCCAAGGTATGGCGGTACCGACCGCGCGTTGATACGCCTTCAACTCGGATAGCTCCTCCCAGCTGATATCTGGCGCGCGCAGGCGTTCGTACGAGCGGTGAGTTAGCTGTTCCTTGGCGTAAAAACTCTCTCGCGTGTGGAACTGCAGCTCAAATCTTCCGCCGTCAGGGTCCTGCCATCGGGTGTTGATGCCTTTGTACTCCGGATCGTTCAGCCAGTGATTCCTGCCGTAGATCATTTGGTAACCGGCCGCCTCTAACTGCCGACGCATGGTAGCGGAGCCGCCGACGTAGTTCTCGGCGCTGAGGCAGCACGTGTACCGGACCGCATCGCTGACTGTGCTGATGACATCCGCCAAGTGGGCTCCACGTCCCCCTCCGCCTTCTCCGCGATCTTCTCTTTGAGCCGGTCCGTACCTTTGAGGCGGTGTTCCAAGCCACCTAACACCCCGCCGTGCGGGTTGTCCTGCTCGATCTCCTGCAGCAACTTGGTTACGGCCTCCTCAGGACGGCGCATATCAGCGATCAGCCGGTCCGCCTCTGCGTTCTGCTCCGGGCTCAGGTACTGGCTGCCGTCACCGCACCACGACCCCGGAGGATCCTCGCGTCGGTCCCGGCCTTCAGCCTTGTCTGGCTTGTCCGGCCAGCGACTGACGTGCGCCCGCCATAACTCCTCGAACCGCCTGACCTTTGACCAGAAACCACCCTCGCCGTTGTCAGCCCGGCTCGGCGGCGCCTCCGCATCCCGCCATGCCTCGAGACTGTCAGAGTCCTGCCTGCGGGGCGTCAGCTCCGCATCGGCCGCCTCGTCGGCTGGCGCAGGCCGGTCGCCTCGTATCGCGCTCGGATGACCCGGCGGCAACGCGGCGAGCCTCCGCGCTAGGCCTTCGCGAATCCCAGTCCTACCCTCAGCTGCCTGGTCGCTGGCCTCGCCATCAACGGCGGTCGGCCTGGCCTTGTCGGGCCTGACCTCAGCTAAGCGATCGGCGCGCACTGGGAAACCCTTCCCGTAGCCCTGACGGAACTCGTCATCGGCCATTACAGCACCATTGCTGGTCGACTCGCCGAAGTTGCCCACAAGCACAGCGAAGGCAACTCCGGCCCCGTCATACAAGATGCGCGTGACCAGTTCTCTCGGGCCACCGGCGAGATAGTGGAGGCGTGTGTGCTGCCCTCAGGGCCCCTATGGACCCAGCAAACGCTCCTACCGTGGTCATATTGTCAGATGCATGCCTCGCGGTAACCCATCGCCCAAGCTCGCCATCACTGTTGATCCCGACGTGCACGCACAGGTTGTCGCCGCTGCCCAGGGGGAAGGGATCAGCGTGTCCGCCTGGATGACAACCGCCGCGCAGCGCGCCCTGCGGATCAGGGACGGCCTCGCTGCGGTCGCGGAGTGGGAGGCTGAGCACGGCCCGCTGAGCGCCGAGGAACTTCAGGGCGCCCGACGCCGGGGCATGTCTGCATAGGCGGAGCGCCGTTCGGCATGAATCCGGTCGTCTACGAGGCCGGCGTCCTGATCGCCGCGGGCCGGAATGTGCGCCAGATATGGGCAGGTCACCGAGTGCGCCAAGAGGCCGGCGTGATACCCACCGTACCCGCCGCTGTCGTCGCCCA
>WNGJ01011096.1_pt1 | contig 11043 bp, 8 predicted proteins | sample 5400611 | NCBI WGS metagenome assembly WNGJ01 (sample SAMN13153375, study PRJNA577476) | soil metagenome | isolation source: 40 cm soil or saprolite under Garry oak tree replicate 1 | place: USA:California | collected 2016-06-15 | reverse complement strand
GGAGGTGCCAAGGGCCGCTGCGCCAAACGCCAGCGGCGCTCCTGGAAGAGCTCCTTCGATGAAGAGCCAGTAATGGCCGAGGTCCTTCCAGGCTTCGAGGGAAACGGGCACACTTTCCTGCGTAATCTCTACGTGGCTGAATCCACTCTGTTTGAGCAAATCGGTGTATTCCGTCGGATTGAGCCATTGCATGGCCATTGCTTTTGCGTCGCGTGATAAGCGTATCTCCGGGTGCTCCTTGCGTAGCCAGCCTACAGCACGACGTGTCCACAGGTGGTAGAAGCGCTCGGTTCCAGGAACGTAGGTGCCGTCGTAGAAGGCGCTATTGCATGCGAAGATGCCCCTGGGAGCGAGGATGGAAGCGACTTGCTGGAATGCTGCGAGCTTTTCAGGTACGAGGTGGATAGCATTACAAAAGAAGGCAGCATCGGCGTTGTGAACGATTTTGGGGAGATCGGATGCCTCGCCCTGGATAAATTCGACTTTTACTCCTGACCCTGCTGCCTGCATACCCTTTTGTGCCCGGCGCAGGGCCTCCGCGGAAGGATCAACGCCGATGATGCATGCCTGGCGCCCCTGGCGGGTGATCTCTTCTGCAATCAACCTCGTTACAGCCCCGGTACCGCAGGCCATGTCTACTATGGTCAGAGTAGCGTTGGTGGGATGTGCTTCCAGGGATGCGAGCGCTTGTCGAACCAGCGAACGATTGATCTCGGTATAGAATGTATGAGCCGCGAATGCCTCGAAAGTGAATTGGTTAGTTTCGTCTGTTTCGATCATGCCCATAGGTATGGTCTCCTTCTTTCGTTAAGGCATGGTTCAAATCAATGCGACAGTTTGCGAAAAAGTATGTGGCTATAAAAGGCCTTATAGAGCCACACGACATTTTATTTTGATTGTTCAAACTGTCACATTCGTTTAAGCTTTCTCTGAACCATGCCTAAGTATTATTAACGGTTTAGAGGAAACACATACCCAAATTGTTTCATCGAACTCCGCCTGCGGAGACCCCGCGTCTTCAGACCGGGTTGGAAGGGCTTGTTGGGTCCAGAGCACCGCCTCGACCCCTGCGAGGCTTTTAACCCTGGACGGCATAGCTTCAGATTGAAGAAGCGTCCGAAGGTGCCATGACCCCTCCAACGGAGCGTCCGCAGTGAGCTGCCTGGACTCTTGGACGCTGAGGCTGGACACTATAGGGCTTGCAGCCAGAACGCCCGGCGTTCTGGCTGCAAGCCCCCGGTTTACCGGGGGGTTCGTGACAAACTAGACGTGCATAGCCGTTCCGCCATCGACACAGAGGACCTGGCCGGTGATATAGCCTGCCTCTGGTGAGCACAGGAAGCCAATTGCCGCTGCAACTTCCTCAGTGCTGCCGAAACGACCCATCGGCGTGTTATCGAGTAAGAACTTGCGTCGCGCCCGCATCATAGTACGCAGCGCGGCTCTGGTACACAGAAAAGCCGAACGCAAGTTACAATCCATAACATACTCGAAATCGGCAAGCGACATCTGTAAGATGAGCTTATCTCGTGTTGTACCCGCGTTATTGACCAGTATAGCTACTGGGCCTAGCGCCTGGTTTGCCTCTGCGAAAAGCCGGGTAACTTCTTCTTCCTGGCTCACATCGGCCTGAACCTCTATACAGCGTCGGCCCAGTTCCTCAATAGTAGCCCGAGTTTCGGCGGCGGCTCTGGCATTGCTGCGATAGTTAATAACTATGTCGGCTCCGGCGCGTGCAAGCCGCTGCGCAGTGGCACGACCAATACCCTGGCCGCTGCCCGTTACTAATGCGACCTTACCTGCTAATGGCAAATGCTGTTCATCTGTCATAACGTGCTCTCCTTTAAGAGTTCCTCGCCGCCCCGTCCTTGCCCGTCGCAGGTAGTATAGCACATTAAAATAGAGAACATATTCCTTAAGACGTATCCAACAGTCCTCAGGAAATATATCCAACCTAGCTACTTGTTAGTTTATCTTCCTTTGCTGCTCGTTTGACGCTATTTTTGGGGTTGGGAGTGGCTGTATCAAATTCTCCAGTATGTGTATTATCTTGTTTATGTGCTAGAAGATCTGCTACCGCCGGGTCCAGCAAGCTATCTTCTGATGTTAGTGGCGACACAGGAGCTGGCTCATCCAGATGCTGAATAAAGGATGTCATGTCGGGCAAAAACGACAGGGGGAGCATATCCATATCTTCTTGTGCGAAGAGTGTATCATTTGTTTCCGTCGTTTCTGGTGAGGCAACGGGAGCAGCTGCTTCTGGTATGATTGTCTCGGAAGCGGCTGCGCCAGGCTCCTGTGACGCTTCAGGTGAGGTATCAGTAGCTGCTTGTGGGGCAGACAGGTCAGGTGATTCCAGGGGCTCGGATGGAGTAACCTCTACCTCTGGAAGAGCATTGGAAATCTCAGGTGTAGCTGTTGTTGCTGCGACTGCCACAGGTTCGCTGGGGGCAGCAGGTGTCTCAAGCTCCGGTTCGGAGGGCGCCTGCTCTGCAGAAAGATCAGACCCCCTGGGTAATTCCTCAGGTTCGGCTAAAGTAACAGGCGCCGCTTCAACTGTGGGAGCAGGCGTTTCTAGTTTTGGAGCGGGCGTAGGAGTATCTGCCGTTGCTTCTTCTACCTCGGGAGCAGGCGTTTCTAGCTTTGAGGCTGGCGCCTCTCCAGGCGCGGGAGCGGTAGTTGGTGATGACTGGACTGGGGGAACTGCCTCTATAGGCGCCTGGGTCGAATCGGCAACAGCGCTCTTACCGGTGTTAGTTATGCGATGTCGGGTTGGAGTGGAATCGAAATCAGTATCAAAAAGCGTCGTACTATCGTAGATAGCAGAGTGTATCTGCTCTGGTGTAAGACCCTTGGCCCCTAGCAGATTAGCCCCGGTCAGATTGGCCTTGTGCAGGTCGGCCACGAGCAGGTTCGTATTGCTCAGAATGGCGTCACGCAGGTCGGCGCCCGAGAAATCGACACCGGACAGATCGGCGCCGACTAAATTGGCCTTCGCGAGGTTAGCGCCGGAGAGGTTCGCCATAAAGAAGGTTGCCCCGCTTAGTTGAGCTTCGCACAGGTTGGCATATCCAAGATAGCGGTGTGACAGGTCACGTCTGCGCAGGTCGGCTCCTTGCAACGTCACTGGTCGCCAGTTGGAAAATGCCGGCTGCTGCTGACCATTGGAGTTTGTAGTCAAGGGGGTCTCTTCAACGCGCATGACGCGTAAGAGTTCGTGGTCAACTTTCAGTTGTGTTATAGCAGCCTGGTATTCCTGTGACAGGGCTGTCGCCTGTATTGTATCCTGGGTCACCCATTGTTTCCAGGCCTGTTGTAACTGCTGGAACCGTGTTGTCAGCCTTGCCTCCAGGTCGGCGACACGTTTCTCTTGCTGTGATTCCCAGCTCTGCAGGTGATTTTCTTGAGCATGCTCCCATGCCTGTTTTTGCTCCTCTTGCTTCTTCTGGATAAGGCTCTGTATCCACAGGGCAATAAACGCTCCCGCAACAGCCGCTAGGAGAGCAATAAGTGCATAAAATATCAACATAATGATTGCCTCTTTCTAAGGTCTAGATCCTTAATGGGGAAGTGTCTTCCTAACTCATTGGCCGGGAAAATCCCCTTACAAGCATTATGATCTCTATTAACATCAAGATTTGCAAATATATGCATACGGCAAACATACCAAATATCCCTGGGTCGCGCAAGCACACCATGACTATCGTATTAAGAGCCAGGGAGAAAGCCATCGATAGTATTCATAAAGCAGGCAAGCTTCGCATCACCCTGCGACCGCCAGCCAGACCTGCACCGTCGTATCAAAGCTGGCCGAGGCGATGCGCGTGCCATCGGGCGACCACATCACACCATTCACTGCATCGGTATGCCCGTGATAGGTATAGATCTCACTCCCATCCGCTGCATGCCACACCTGTACCGTCTTATCGGTGCTGCTCGAGGCAATGCGCGTGCTATCAGGCGACCAGGTTACCTCCGTCACATACTCCGCATGCCCGCGATAGGTGGAGATGTGCTCTCCATTCGCTGCATGCCAGACCTGCACCGTCTTATCATAACCGGCCGAGGCAATGCGTGTGCCATCGGGCGACCATGCCACTGTCGTCACCGTATCGCCATGCCCGCGATAGGTAAAGAGATGGCCGCCATTAGTGGCGTCCCACACCTGCACGATGCCGGCTGCGGTCCCAGAGGCGATGCGCCTGCCATCGGGCGACCATGCAACCGCAAAGACCATATTGAGATCGCCAGCATTCTGCTCGGCTTCGGTCGTGGCAAGCTTGCCATGCATGTAGACCAGGCTTCCCGTCACGGCGTCCCAGACCTGCACGGTCTGGTCTTTGCTCGCTGAGGCGATGCGCTTGCCGTCTGGCGACCAGGCAACGCCAAGCACAGGATTGTTGTGTCCGCGGTACGTCAAGACATTGCCGCCACCGGCCTCATCCCACACCTGTACGGTCTCATCCTGGCTCGCCGAGGCGATGCGTGTGCCGTCAGGCGACCAGCGTACTTTTGACACCGCAGCCTTGTGGCCATTATAGGTGTAGGCATCGCCACCATTGGCTGCGTTCCACACCTGGGCCGTGCCATCATTGCCGCCCGAAACGATGCGCTTGCCATCAGGGGACCAGGCTACCGTAAACACATAGTCCGTCTGGCCGCGATAGGTGTAGAGCCGCGACCCCAGGGCGTGTGGCAGGGCTGAAGGCGTGGATGTAACCGTAGGAGTAGGGGTCTGCGCTGCCGGGGTACACGCGGTCACCAGTGGCGCCAGGCTTCCGCCTGCCAGGGCGAAGCCTGCCAGGCGCCGTAAGGCGCTGCGCCGCGATATCCTCTCGCGGGTGAGCAGGTCGTCAAAAGGGCGCACCTGGTGATGTGGTATCTGTTGATCAGCCATAATAAAATACTTCTTCCTACCGTCCCTAAGGTCAAGTTGCGTTTGCGTGCAGTATAGCGGAGGGCAAGAGGATATGCAAGGTCAGCTGAACAATAGTCATATGTCATACCCGTATGCTGCTGCAGAATTTAACGGGCGTGTTCGCCTCGGTACGATCTTCTCATTCACTATCCTCTGGCTCAGATGCGACATTTTCCTCGAGGGTGATGGTTCCGGCAGAACCATCTACAGTGATGCGTTGGCCAGTTATGATGTGCTCTGTAGCACCGGCTGCACCCACAACTGCCGGGATACCGTACTCGCGGGCGACGACGGCTCCGTGGGACATCATGCCGCCCATTTCCATGACGAGGCCACCAGCAGTCAGGAAGAGCGGCGTCCAGCCAGGATCGGTCGAAGGTGCAACCAGGATTTCGCCCGGCTCCAGGCGAGCGCCTGTGGGATCGAGGATGACTCGTGCCGGGGCTGTGACGCGTCCGGGTGAGGCTGGGGTGCCCTGGAGCGTCCCTGGTTGTGAGGCGAGTGGCTGGGATGCGCTGCCCAGCTCAGTACCGTCGGAGAGCAAGACTCGCGGTACATGGCGGCGGTGCAATTCGTGCTCGTAGCCGACACGGCGCTCGCGCACGGTGGGGCGCATATCCTTTCCCGCCAGGGCTACGTGTGCCTCAGGGAACGTGATGTAGAAGATGTCTTCGGTTGCCTCTAATCGTCCGGCGCGTTGCAATTCTTTGCCGACTGACCAGAGTTGTTCGCGGATGCGTGCCAGGAGGAAGACGATGAAGAACTTGGGCGTCTCGCGCATCCCGGCCAGCGCACGCGCGCGCTTCAGCAAAAAACCAACCAGCAGGCCGCGCAGTCGTCCTTTGCGGGCTGCTCGCCGGGTGAGGTCGGCCACCATAGCCTCGGCCTCTTGCGCTCCCCGCCTGAACTGGACGTCTGGCGCCATAGTGGGATCTTGGAGTTGGAGGTAATTGGCGAGCACGCCCAGGATGTGGGTCGGGTCCTCCGACCAGCGCGGCAGTCCCAGGTCAATTTCGGCCACCCCGCGATGTCCATAGGCGCGCAAGAACTCGCTTAACTCCTGCTGGAGGAGCAGGGGCAGGCTGCCAGCGCGATAGTCCTGTCCCTGCTGTTCGGGTGGTGTTTCACGGATATAGCGAGCGGTGGCCGAATCGGCCTGCACGCGCCGGGCAAGCTCCCAGAGGGCGAGATCCATCTCTGTGGTCGGGTTATGCGGGAGTCCGCGCAGCACGCTCTGCAGCTCGTCAGGAGTGGCAAGACCATCCAGGAGTCTGCCGGCCAGGCCGTAGGCCATCAGTCCGCCGAGAGCCGGGGCCACTCTCCCGAGGATACGCGGCATCCAGTCAAGAAGGCCCTGCTCAAGCGCAGTCAGGCGCTCGATAGAGCCTGCGGCGCCAGCTTTTTCCACTGCCGCGTTGAACCCCTGCAACCTTGCTCTCATGCGTTCCACCCGTGCTGTTGCCGTCGCAGGCCAGAACAGCGCCTGGAGCAGGTAAAGCGGGACACGAGTAAACGCTGTGAACGAGCCGAAAGCGCGCATAACCCGCCAGCGACGTGTAGGGACGAGCGAGAGGCGCGGATCAGTGGTAAGCTGCTCAAAAGGTTCGGCAGAAAGCGCCTCTCCGAGCCGGGCCGCTCCTATCAGGAATTTTCGCCCAAATGATCTGCGCAGAGGAGTGGTCACATCGATGAAGAGACGGGAGCCAGCCTCGACAAGCACGCCTGGGCCGCTCAAGGGATCGCGAGGAGGCATGCCAAAAACTGTTGCCGCAGCGGATGCTAGGAGATGGGAGGCGGAGAGCGCCATCGGGGTAAATGGTCGATATACCCCCTGTAAGACGTTGACCGAAAAGTAGACGCGTAGGACATCATCACTTGCCGGTGCGGTGGCGGGCAGCGGGAAAAGCGTTGTAATTGGCCGTGCCTGCAACAGCCAGGTATGACCGGAGGCGTCGATGGCCCACTCGGCATCCTGGGGGAATCCATAATGCGCCTCAACCCGCGCCCCCAGTTCAGCCAGGGCGCGTATTTGCTCGTCGGAGAGACAGGCTTCACCGCTGCCATCACCGCTTTCAGTTCGCACAGTGCCACCGCCCTCGGTCCCACGAATAACGATCCGCTTGTCACCAGGCCGCCGTTCGACGATCTCGCCGCTGGCAGTATTCACAACGAAATGATCTGGATTGGTCGCGCCAGAGACAACCGCTTCTCCTAGCCCTGGATTGGCATCGATGACAGCTTGACGACGCTTGCCCGTGAGTGGGTTAGCCGTGAACAGCACGCCCGCCACCTCCGCTTCAATCTGGCGCTGCACCACGACCGCAAGCTGCACACTACGCTGATCGATACCGAGACTTGCGCGATAGCTCACGGCGCGATCGGTCCACAGTGAGGCCCAGCAGTTCTGCACCGCCTCCAGCACCGCCTCGATCCCCACGACATTGAGATACGTATCCTGCTGCCCTGCAAAGCTCGCAAAGGGCAGATCCTCGGCCGTGGCCGAAGATCGCACAGCCACAGGGATAGGTTCTCCAGAGCCCAAAACGCGATATGCCCCGGCGATGGCCTCAGCAACACTAGCAGGCATGGCGGCTGCTAGGAGACAGGTACGAGCAGCTTCCGCCAGCGATGCGTCATCAGCAGGCGACTCGGCCTTTTTATCCAGTATCACATCAAGGCCAGCCTCCGACGCAACCAGAGCATAGGCCGCAGTCGTAATGCAGAACCCGGGCGGCACAGGCAATCCCGCACCTGTCAGCTCGCCTAGATTGGCAGCTTTACCACCGGCAACGGGGAGCAAGGTGCGATCGATAGCTTCAAAGGGCAGGATAACATTGACATCATCGCTCTGAATTGCTCGGCTTCGTTCTTCCTGGCGCTGGATACTCATAACGTCTCCTCTTACCGGCCTCGGCAAGCAGCGCCATTGCCCGTGTGACCTCTGCTCGCTCCTCGTCCGAAAGATATTCCATAACGGTTATCTGTGCCTCAGCACGGCGTTGTTCGAGTGCGGTGATGAGCGCCTGGCCGCTCTCGGTAATGGCCACCCGCTTGGCGCGGCGGTCGCGCTCATCCTCGCGTCGACTCACCATACCACGCTCGACTAACTGGTCAAGCAGGCGACTGGTAGCCGAGATCGAGCGCCCCACAAGTTCAGCTATCTGTTTGATAGTTAGCTCACCCTCCTCGTCGAGTAGGAGCAGCGTGGCCATCTGAGGCAATGAGAAGTCAAAATCACCAAAGGTGGTAATGATACCGAGAACGAATTCACGCACCATCGTGCGTCGAAACTGGCTGATGTTTCGGGCGAGCATTTCATAATCATCGCTAGTAATTGTTGCATTCTTCAAAAAATTTGCCTCTCGACAACATTTGTGTTAACAAAATATTAGCATTTATGCAACTAATTTGTCAATGCTTTTTCCTTTCACAACGACACTTATTCATGACGCTGCTCAGGACGTTTTCATGACGCTTCCTCGCTATACTTACAGCAGAGCGGACAATATGCAGCAGGCAGGACAGATGAATCAGAAAGCGTGCCACACTTAGCACGTACTTATCCCAGTCTGGTGATGATCGTCACGATGGATCGCATCCTGGTCTTGCCAGCAGCATTCATGAAAAAGTAGAAAAGCAGAGGCACGCCATGCCAGCAACAAGGAATCGTGATCAATTGATCCGCATTCTCCCTCGTGGAGTCATCGCCGGGGTGATCGGTGGGGTCCTGATGGCGATATTTGTCATGATCGCCAGCGCCACCTACCTGCACATGGGCTTCTTCACACCCCTATACGCCATCGCAGTACCGCTCATCGGACAGCAGCCGCTGCTGGCCTCCATTGCGGATGGCATCTTCTACCTGGCCCCTGGCCCTGCACTACTGGGGCTGGTGGGCCACTTGCTGTGGTCGGCATTGTGGGGCCTGATCTTTGGTCTTTTTGCACATAGGCTGCATCTGACCGGCGGCAGGGCCATCATCAGCGGATTGATCTATGGTGTGCTGGTCATGCTGGTCATGGTCTTCCTCGTGTTACCCATTGTGGGTGCTTCCACCATCTTGCAACTGCTCGGTGGGTGGGTATTCATTATAACCATCGCAAATGCGCTGTTTTATGGCATGTCCCTGGGGCTGTGGCCGGTGCTACAGCCGCAGTTCTTCACCGACCTCAGCGCCCGGCAGGCGGTCTAGGAAGCGGCCTGGTACGCGTGGGTGAAAAGGACCGGCACAGAAAGTGCCTGAACCTCAAATGGACTGCTGTGCGACTCTGGTGGTATACTGATTGTACCTGATTCAGCGTCTTCTTCACCGTTCCTTGACACCTGGTATATCCTGCGGGAACGCATCGCAGGCACTCGCTGGACGCTGAAATCGACATCTGTTTGCCTTTTGAATTTGTAGGAATCACAGGAATATGCAATATAATCACCCGGCACCAATATCGTTTTTACTTGACGAGGAGAATCGCAAGCTCATCTTGACCTGGAGCGACGATCATGAAAGCCTTCATAGCTGGGAGGCCCTGCGCTGGGCTTGCCCATGCGCGTGGTGCGCAGGCGAGGGCGGCTTGCCAGGAATGTTAAAGAACAGGGATCGGCTGAGCGTTGAGGAGACAACGTTGGTGAACATCGAGCCGGTTGGCCGCTACGGCCTGACGCCCGTCTGGGAAGATGGGCATAAGACAGGCATCTATACCTATGAAAAACTGCGCGCCAGTTGTGAGTGTGACGAATGCGAAGCGGCCCGGCACAGGAAGAAATAGATGTTAAGAGTCAGTACATCTCTCGTTATATGTAATTGAATATTATTTTGAATCTTGGTAGTCCACTAACGCGAATGGAGAAAACTGCGTATGATTACTAGAGAAACGAATACTCCTGTTCGCACAACACCAGTCCCTCAACGCCGCTTCCACATAGCCATTTCAGGCCTGGCTCTCCGGCTCCTGATCGCTTTTGTCGTTAGCTGGCTGATTGTACTCGCCTTTTTCGCCTCAGGAGTGGTCTCGCACTAATCTTCTTTTCCCTCAAAGCGGACTCCGTATCGACCACTCAGGTAGTCATACATGTGATCCGTGAAGCTGTGTGGGTCTACAAAGCCGCGATCTTCTGCCTTGATTTCTGAAAGCTGGATCATCAAGCGCGTGTCACCGTTACGATAGTGACAGTACAACGACCAGCGTTCGTTACGTTCCAATAATATGAAATCCGATGCGATAGAGCCTGAGCCATCACCAACACGTTCGCGCCGGAGCTGTGCGTGATGGGCAAGGTGACGATAGGCGGCATCGAGATTATCGACCACGAAGCCAATATGATGCCAGCGGCTGGGAAGACCATCCGAGAGCGGCGCCTTTTCGGCATCGAAGAAGAATAAGGCGGTGTTTCCTGTAGTCAACACAGTCTGGTGGCCGTCATCGCGAACGATCCTCATCCCCAGTACTTCGCTGAAAAAATCCCTGGCATCGCTGCGGTCTGCCACAGTAATGGCCAGGTGATCAAAACCAAAATTTGTCCAGGTGCCTGCGCCCACTCCTGCTGTGACTTCCTTTAGTGGTTTTGCCTCGACATGAAAGGTATGGGTATTGAAGTGCGCCGCGCTCTCACCGGTGAACATATCGGGAAAAACTTCGTCGCCATTTGGCGTGCTGATACGGATGCGGTGCCCGCTCAGCAACCCGGCTGGCAGCGCATGTTCAAGCGCCTCGTGGAAAATCTCCTGTGGCTGCACCTCTGCTTCAAAGAATTGGCCGTTGACTACCAGGGTCAGCTTCAATGTATGGCCCGCGGCCTTTGTTCCGGAAGTTCGCTGTTTTGGGTCGGTCATGATGAAGATCCTTTCGTGCTTGCCTTGTCTATTTCCTACTATAATATGTGATGACAACTAATCCATCTTCAGAGTAATGCGCGTCTTCGTGTCGGGAATGACCTGAAGATCTATCCTTATCAAAGACCATTGCAAAAACATGGAGCAAAGATGGCTACAACAATTCTAGGCATTGGCGGCAGTATTCGTGCCGACTCGACTGCCATGCTGGCACTGCAGATTGCGCTGGCAGGAACGCAGGAGGCGGGTGCTCATACCAGATTGATCGACCTGGCAACATTTCCTTTGCCGCTCTTTG
>WNGJ01008324.1_pt1 | contig 11043 bp, 8 predicted proteins | sample 5400611 | NCBI WGS metagenome assembly WNGJ01 (sample SAMN13153375, study PRJNA577476) | soil metagenome | isolation source: 40 cm soil or saprolite under Garry oak tree replicate 1 | place: USA:California | collected 2016-06-15 | reverse complement strand
TCGATGCAAAGTAATCTACGTTGAGATTCTTAACCTCGAGAAGCGTATCTGTTCGAGTATGCGCGCTAACGTTCGTTATCATTATGCCATCGCTTTCTTACTTTTCCCTGTCTTCACAGGACGCTCAGATCGCAATCGCGGGTCGGCGATTTCGTCGATACCGAAATTGATAAGGGCAAGTCCAGCCCCCAATGTGGCAATACAGAGACCCGGAGGTATGAACCACCACCAGAGTCCCCCACCTAACGCGCCGGCTTGCTGCGCCCAGTACAGTATGCCACCCCAACTGGGGATAGTACCATCGCCCAGGCCGAGAAATTCCAGCGCAGCCCAGGCGAGTACGATAAAAATGGTTGTACTCACAAAGCCTGCTACCACCAGGCTTATCTCATTGGGAAAAATCTCAAAGAAGATGATGCGCCAGGTGTGTTCTCCACTCGCGCGCGTCGCCGTAACAAACTCGCGGCTGCGCAACGACAGCGTTTGCGAACGCAGCACACGCGCTTGCCAGGCCCAGCTCGTGATCACAATAACCATAGAGATCGTTAATGGTCCGCGTGGGAAATAGGCCGCGAGCACAATCGCCAGGGGGAGTGCTGGCAATACCAGCGAGACATTGGTTACCAACGTCAACGAATCGTCTGTCCAGCCGCCAAAGTAGCCACCCACTATGCCGACCAAAACTGAGAGCACCGTTACAAGCAGTCCTGTGGCCAGACCCCAAAAGACACTGGTCCGCGTGCCGTAGATCAACTGGCTGAAAATATCTTCCCCGACGACCGTCGTACCTAGCCAATGTGCCGCTGAGGGAGGCGCGATGAACAGGTGCGATGTCGCATTGGGGTTATAGGGCATAAAAAATGGTCCGAAGAGCCCAACCACGATGAAGAAACCAACGATTGCACAGCCGACCGCTACCTTCCGGTTTATCGTCATCGCTCGCCAGATAACCAGCAGCACACCCAGGAGGCGCATATGCAGTGCATCACCGGCTAGGTGTACAACCGGGGTAACGCTCGCGGAGTGAGGCATTTCTTGAGTTTTCATCACTACGCACTCCTTTCCTGGCGCACACGAGGATCGAGGACAACATAAAGCATATCCGCCAGAAAGTTAGCTCCCAGCACAGCCAGCGTAATAATCAGGAAAATGGCTTGTATCATCGCATAATCTTGCTGGTTCACGGCCTGGAGTAGCGCATATCCGATACCGGGATACGAGAACACCATTTCAGTAAGTAGTTGACCGCCAACGATTGCGCCGATTGCTATCGCGAAACCAGTAATATTGGGTAACACCGCATTACGAGCAGCATACCGGAACATCACACGGGCCTGTGTCAAACCTTTTGCCTTCGCCATCAACACATAATCCTCTGAGAGTGTCGTAATCATCGAGTTGCGCATCGTCAGCATCCAACCCGCTAGCGAAGCGATCACCAGCGTTAGAGCAGGCAGGAAAGCATGTTGCGCGGCACTACCGATAAAATCAAACGACCAACCGGGATCAATATTCGCTGAATCATAGCCACCGGACAGAGGGAACCAATCGAGCAGATATGAGAAAACATAAAGACTAAGTAACGACAGCCAGAAGTAAGGAATCGCTGACAGAAAATTCATGCCGGGCGAGAGTACAGTATCAAGTGCAGTCCCACGCTTCCATGCGGCGAGTATTCCAAGTAAACAGCCAAGAGTAAAACTAATCACAACGGCAACACCCCCCAGCATAATTGACCATCCGATGTCTTGTCCAATGATTGTCATGACGGGAGTGGGGAAATACTGGATGGAATTTCCAAGGTTGCCATGCAGTAAATTGCCAAGATACTTAAAGTATTGCAGCCACAATGGATCATTGGTGTTCAGACCAAATTGTGCTGAGAGAGCTTGCTGCATCTCAGGGGTAACATATCCCTGCATTGACATCTTACCCACGAGTGCCGCCACGGGATCACCAGGGGCCAGGCGAGGAATGAAAAAATCTATTGTAATTGCTACCCAAACAGCGAAAACATAGAACAAAATGCGGCGGATCACATGACGCACCTGGTTGCTCCTTCTTCCTTCAGAACGGGGCATTCGCCCTGAAAGTCCATGTTCACATACCTCACATTGTACACTAATTTCCCGCTGGAAAGTGGGGATGATTGCTCAAATCATCCCCACAGATGTGTCACCTGATTATGCCAGGTAGACAATAGAGGGCACAATTCATTGTGCCCCTACACAGGTTGAAGATGCAGGATGACCTGCTCGTAATCAGGAGCAGTGTTCGGACTGCCACTGGAATACGTGTTGCCTGCATCAGGCCATCCGGTAAAGTTCCTGGTTGAGTATTCGTCGTAGTCAGCGCCAGTCCACAGGGGAATGAACGGCTGATTTGCGACGAAGACCTGCTGAATTCCCTGCACAGCCTGCTTTTGCACAGATTGATCCGAGGTTGAGGCATACTGGTTCAAGTACTGGTCAGTTTGGGAGTTGTTCCAGGCTACAAAGTTGAACTTGCCCTGGCCAATCTGATTACTGTTCAGGTATTGATTGTACAGGTAGTATGGAGTGGGGCCACCCACCATACCACAGAACATCATCTGGTAATCATACTTGCCATCTGTGCGCAGGGTGTAGTAGGCATCCTCACCAACCGTCACGTTTTTGATTTCGATGCCAACAGCCTTTGCCTGATCCGCGATCAGTTTTGCGGCCGCATTCCAGTCTGAGTAGGAGTCAACACTTCTCAGCGTAAAGGATAGGCGCTGACCATTTTTCTGATAGATGCCATCCGAGCCTTTCGTGAAGCCAGCGCTGGTCAAGTATTGATCAGCTTTAGTGATATCGGCAGTTGTTGGCAGGTTCGCAAACTGTGGGCTCAGCCAGTCCTGCGCGGTCGGGAGCACCAGGCCAGTCATACTTCCAGGAGGCTCCAGACCCGCTGTTGCCTGAGCTGCTATGGCATTGCGATCGAGCGCGGTGCTGAGCGCCAGGCGAACCGGTAGTCCAGCCTGACCACCAAGCAGAGGATCTTTTCCATTTGGGCATATAGAGTACAGGTTGACCGGGTCCATCCAGATGTGGAAGTGCGCCGGATCTTTCGCGACGAAATCCTGCTGGAGCGTCGGTGAGAAGTAGCCAGCCCAATCGATATCACCCTTTGGCAGCGCTAACTGCAAGGTCGAGTTGTCTTTGTACTCGGGGAAGCGGACCTCGTCAACTTTCACCTTGTCGGCCTGCCAGTAGTTCGGATTCTTATCGTACACTGCCAGGTCTGCCTGGTACCTGGCCAACGTGAAAGGTCCAGTACCTACAGGCTTGTCGGTGAGATATTTGGTCGGGTCGCCAACTGTGGCAAAAACGTGTTGCGGTACAATATACACGTGCCCGGCAATGTTTACCAACACAGGGGGATAGGCCTTCTGGAAGGTCATTACGACCGTATTGGCGTCAGGTGCAGTGACACTGGACAGGAAGCTCCAAACGCCTAAACCATCTGCCGCCGGGTATTGCTTCATAAGGTTGAATGTAAACGCAACATCGTTCGCGGTGAATGGTTGGCCATCATTCCATTTTACATTCTGGCGAATAGTGAAGGTTACCTGTGTGTTATCGCTATTCCACTGGTAGTTAGTCGCCAACATTGGTGTAAACGAGCCACCATTCACATCTACAAAGTACAGAGTTTCATAGATCAAACCCAGGCCAGCATTGGGGTGGCCATTGTAGATGTTAAAACCGGATTGAGCGTAATCGTACGATTGAGTAGCTACCTTAAGGATGTGCTTGGTAGCGGCCTGATTATTCTGCGAGGTACCACCACAGGCTACAAGTATCATTGAGAAGAGAACGATCAGACTAAGCAGTGCCGTGAACGATTTGACTTTCACCCTTGTGGGTGAAGCAAGGAGAGAGTTGGGAGTCATTTACAACCTCCTACCGTCGGATGTACGGATTGATTTCAACAACCCTGATAAATACTCTTTGGATTGCACAACTGCACAAAAGAGACGCTCGAACTGATTGCAAGTTTTCTTGCAGCTACCACTCCTTTCCAATATCAAAACACTTCGGCATGATGTAGTACACTTGTTTATGGGAATTCCAGATCTATCTCTGTGAAATACTGTACCTTGTTCTGGTAGATTTGTCAAGACATCTAGACCACTATACAGGATTGTTGTAATATTCTTTACAAATCAAGGCACTTCCCTTGAAAGCCGTCCTGCTAACGTCGAATTTTCTGCTTATCTCAGCCAGGTAGCCAGGATGTTTCGCCTGGGTAGAATACAAGACATGTTCTATAATCGTTGTGAAAAAAGATTGGAGCTATGATGACCACTTTGCTGGAACAGGAAATCTGGAGCCAACCAGAAGTTATCACCCGTTTGCTCGAGCGTGAAACGAGGCATATCGAACAGATTGTCGCCCAACTCCCAGCATTCGACTACGCGCTTATTGCGGCTCGTGGCTCATCGGACCACGCTGCCACCTACGCGAAATACGCATGGACAGCCCTCGCTGGTTACCCGGTCGCACTTGCCGCTCCCTCACTGCTGACGATGTATAGGGCTGCTCCACACCTGGCAGGTGCATTAGTTGTCGGTATCTCGCAATCGGGCCAGTCACCTGATATCGTCGCGGTGCTGGAAGAAGGCAAGAGACAGGGTCGTCCAACCCTGGCAATTACCAACGAGAGTACATCTCCCCTGGCAGCTATGGCTGACAACGTGGTCGAGCTACATGCGGGACCAGAACGAAGCGTAGCGGCTACGAAAACCTATACAGCGCAACTCGCAGTGATGGCCTTGTTTGCAGCCGCCTGGAGTGGTGATTCACAAAACCTGGCCATACTCCAGCAATTACCTGAAATGATTGGGACTACTTTGCAGGCCGCTCCGGAAGTTGCACAACGTGTCGAACGCTACCGTTATATGGATCGCTGCGTCATCATTGGGCGCGGTTATAACTACGCCACCTCCTTTGAACTGGCGCTCAAGCTAAAAGAACTGACCTATGTGATGGCTACTGCCTATTCTTCGGCAGATTTCCGTCATGGCCCCATCGCGACTATCGAAACTGGGCTGCCCGTCATCCTGGTCATACCTGTAGGTGCCACCTATGATGACATGCTCGACCTGGCGATAGAACTCCAACAGCGAGGTGCTGAACTGCTGATGATTTCAGAGTCTGAACAGGCGCTCTCGCTAGCCAGGACAGCCCTACCAATCCCTGCCGGAGTTCCAGAATGGCTCAGCCCCCTCACCACGATTATTCCCGGACAACTCTTTGCCCTGCACCTGGCGCTGACGAAAGGGTTGAATCCAGACATCCCACGGGGGCTACAAAAGGTGACGCGAACGCTATAGTTACAGAAAATATAAACCTGATAGGCGTTCGCGCCATTCATCAGTTGCAAATGCGACCGCTCCACGACAGATGGTCGCCTGGAGCGACAGCGATTGGTCGAAGATAAGCACATCAGCGTCGTAGTCGGCCTGCAAGTGCCCTTTACGATGCGAGACCTGTGCTGCACAAGCTGGGTTGAGTGTCAGCATACCCACAGCTTGCTGGAGTGAGACTCCTGTCATCTGAAGCACATTACGCAGCGCCTGGTCCATGGTCAATACACTACCAGTTATCGTGCCATCGTATAAACGAGCAGCGCCACGAATCACCTTCGCAGGCTGACCGGCGAAATCAAAAGTTGCTTCGGGAACACCGGCTGCCGCGAGAGCATCCGTGATCACGATGGTTCGCTCCGGCCCTAACAACTTTACCAGTGCATTCATTGCCGCCGGGTGTACATGTACACCGTCTGCGATCAATTCTCCACGCACCTGTTCGGTCTGAGCAATGGCAGCGAGCGGCCCTGGTGCGCGATGGAGCAGCGGTCGCATTGCATTGAAGCAATGGGTTACATGCGTGACGCCCAGTTTTATCGCCTCCAGCGACTGCTCGTAGGTTGCGTTGGTATGGCCCATGCTTACAGTAATGCCTGCACCTACAAGCCGACGGATCATAGCTGAAGCTCCAGGTAGCTCGGGTGCCAGTGTAAGCAAGCGCAGATGTCCATCTGTTAATGTAAGCAATTGCTCTGTCTCGGACACGTCAGGCATGCGAAGCCACGATGGTTGATGTGCTCCACGCTTTGCCACGCTGATATACGGTCCTTCCAGGTGAATCCCCAAAGGCTCGGCGCCCTTTATCTGCTCATCCAGCACTTCGACGGCTGTTCGTAACTGTTGCTCGGGTAGCGAGCCGGGCACACCCACTACTGCTATAAGAAACGAGGTGACTCCTGTTTCAGGCACCCAGCGTGCATAGGCTCGAATTTCGCCAGCATCCGTGGTATGCAGATTATAGCCGCCTCCTCCATGTGTATGCACGTCGATAAAACCGGGTACCACTATCATACCTGTAGCATCAACGATGCTATCCTCCTGACTGTCTAAGTATTCCGTGCATTCAACAGCCTGAATCTGCATGCCATCAATGGTAAGGGCTCCACGAGCAATATCTGTTGTGGCATCTATAAGGTGAGCATCACGTAACGTAAACCGCATTGATCTTCTTTACCTTCCTTCTCCTTACACGCAGCCTGAACGCGCAGCGTTAGACACGCAGTGTCGTTGGCGGCGTGGCTTAGTGCCGTGGGTGAATTACTTACGGACTATCTGACCTGGAATCCTCGGTTTACCCTCCTTTTTGATTTGAACACTTGACAGGCACACAAAAGTATGTGATTATTATAACCAAGAATGGTGGTATATACAATATACCAATTATACCACTTTCTTAACTAGGTCCATATTTGAGAAAGGAAAGCAACAGGATTGTGGTCGGGCAGATAGGCCCACAAAGTGTATTAATTACTAGTGTGAAGTGATGTCTCTGGCATCATAAGGTAGGTGTGCGCATTGTGAGTACATCTGAGAAGTTTGAGGGAAAATACATGAGTGCTATTTACAGAAACAGCCCCTTGCCACGCTATTATCAGTTGAAAGAGATCATCAGGGAAAGAGTTCGTTCTGGTGAGTGGAAGCCGGGTGACCATATTCCATCTGAGCGAGAGTTAAGCGAAAAGTATGGAATCAGCCGCATGACAGCGCGCCAGGCCATCACGGACCTGGTAAATGAGGGGCTATTTTATCGCGAGCAGGGGAAAGGAACTTTCGTAAGCGAGCGTAAAATCACGCAGCAGTTGATACGTCTCACCGGGTTCACCGAAGATATCCGGGCTCGTGGACAACGACCTGGCACGAAAGTGCTTTCGGCAGAGATGCGTCCGGCCGACGAGGCAACCGCCGAAAAACTGCGCATCGATCATGGAACACCCATTTTCCGCCTGCAACGCTTACGGCTTGCGGATGATGAACCTCTCGCCATTGAGTTGTCCCAGATTAGTTTCAAGGGCTGCGAGAGGTTACTAGAAGAGGACCTGGAAAAGAATTCACTCTACCGTGTGCTAGAGACGAATCACGGTATACCACTCATGGAGGCTGACCAGGAGTTAGAGGCAGGACTGGCAGGCAACGAAGAATCACAACTTTTGAAAATCTCTGTTGGTAGCCCTGTGCTCTTCACACGCCGTGTTACCTACACCGAACGCAACCAGCCGATTGAGTACGCCAAAGCCGTGTATTGTGGGAACAAATACACATTCTATACCCACTTGAAGCGTGAGCAACTCATACCCTAATCCACAACTCAGGTGGCCCTGAACAGAGGTAAGATACATGAACACGCCTATTGAACGCCCCTTGAGCGTACTGGATACCGAAAAGGTGAACCCGGCCACGACCGGAATCGACCGTATGAGTCCCCTGGAGATAGTGCAGGTGATCAACGCCGAAGATGCGAGGGTAGCTCAGGCCGTCAAGCAAGTATTGCCACAGATCGCCAGAGCGATTGAAGAGATTGCTACAAGGCTGCGTCATAACGGGCGGCTTGTCTATGTCGGAGCAGGGACCTCTGGTAGTCTCGGGGCTTTAGATGCCTCCGAATGCCCACCAACCTTCAACATCCCACAAGAAATGGTGATCACCTGCATTGCGGGAGGTCCGCAAGCATTAGGCCAGGCATACGAAGACCTCGAGGACAGTTGGGAGGCAGGGCAGGCTGACCTGGCAATGCTTGGTATCTCAAAAGTCGATGTGGTGATCGGTATTACTGCCAGTGGGCGAACGCCTTATGCGCGTGGCGCCATTGCCTATGCGAAAGAGCGAGGTGCATTGACAGTTGGTCTAGCCTGTAACGGGAACACTCCGCTTGAGCAAGAAGTCGAGATCATGATCGCACCAGTTGTTGGACCCGAAGTCATTACCGGCTCAACACGTCTGAAAGCCGGTACAGCACAGAAAATGGTGCTGAATATGCTCAGTACCGGCACAATGATCCTGCTGGGAAAAACCTTCGGGAACCTGATGGTAGATGTGCAAGCGACGAACTACAAATTGCAACAACGCGCCTTGTCAATTGTACGTCAGGCTACCGGATTGGATGGCGATACTGCGAGAACCCTGCTAGAGACTTCAGGAGGCGAAGTCAAAACGGCCATTCTGGTAGCGCGGACCAATATTCAGCCCGAGCAGGCCAGGGAAAGACTCGCAGCTCGTGACTATGTTCTCCGGGCTGCATTGGAAGCAAGCAAGGTGAATACTTGAATAACCACGTTGATGGAATGACCCTGGAAGAGCAGATTGGTCAATTGCTGATGGTTGGCTTCTGGGGAAGCACTCCTTCGCAGGAAATCATCGACCTGATTCAGCGCCACCATGTTGGGAACATTCTCCTATTTTCGCGCAATGTTCGCGATACCAGGCAAGTTCTTGAGCTTACGCAGAGTTTGCAGATGATTGCGAAGAAGGCGGGGCAGCCCTATCCGTTGCTGATTGCCATTGACCAGGAAAACGGTATTGTGCAGCGACTTGGAGAGGCGGCGACCATATTTCCAGGCAACATGCCGTTGGGAGCCATCGGTTCAGAGGAGATTGCGTACAAGGTGGCACAGGCAACGGGATGCGAACTCAAATCACTCGGCATCAATATGAACCTGGCTCCGGTGGTTGATGTTAATAATAATCCAGCTAACCCGGTTATCGGCGTGCGCTCGTTTGGTGAAGATCCACAGCAGGTTGCTCGTCTGAGCGCTGCGATGGTTAAAGGATATCGTGCAGCAGGAATCCTTTCCTGTTTAAAACACTTTCCCGGTCATGGTGATACCGCTGTAGACTCGCACCTGGCGTTGCCCATGATTCCCTATACATTTGAACGGCTAGAAGTGTTGGAACTCGTGCCTTTCAGGAGTGGCATCGAGGCCGGGGCTGATAGCGTGATGATAGCACATATCTCTTTCCCTGCTCTAACTCAGCATGATACGTTGCCTGCTACTTTATCACCTGCTATTGTACAGGGACTGCTCCGCGAGCAACTCGATTTCAACGGAGCTATTCTCTCCGATTGCATGGAGATGAAGGCCGTTGCAGACACGTTCGGCACGGAATGGGCAGCGGTTATGGCACTTCAAGCGGGAGTTGACCTGGTGCTGGTGTCTCACCAATACACGCGACAGCGAGGAAGTATTGAGGCGATACAGGTAGCGGTGCAGTCACATGAACTTTCTGCACAAGCGGTTCAACGTGCTGCAGAGCATGTGCTGAAGCTCAAAGCGCGTCATCTTTCCTGGAATGATATACCTACCTCAACAACGCTTCCTGCATGCATTGGAAGCAAGGATCATATACAACTACAGAGCCGGGCTTATGTGCAGTCCACCACCCTGGTACGGAACGAAGAAGCGCTCCTACCCTTACACCTGGACTCAAAAGAGCGCGTCGTAGTACTCTCTCCCCAGAGAAACACCATGACGATGGTGGAAGATCGATACTACTCTGATGATGTACTGGCGGATATCTTAAAGCAGTATCACTCTTCTGTGGAGATCGTGCCTGTTGTTCCAGGCCCGGTTGAAGGGGCTTGCAAGATGCTTCTGCAAACAACCAGCGAATCTGATATTTTCATTGTAGCTACGGTGAATGCGCATCTGGATGAACAGCAGGCTGAACTTGTGAATTGCATCATATCGTCTGAGCGGCGCATCATTGGCATAGCCGTGCGTAATCCCTATGATCTGCAAGCATTTCCCAAGCTTCACACGTATCTTGTTACCTATGAATACACTCGACCAGCCCTGGTGGCTGCGGTGCGTGTATTGTTTGGGGAGAAACGGGCACTGGGGCATTTACCTGTAAGCATTCCTGGTTTTCTTTATCAACGATAAGTATCTTAACGCACTACTGTCATTCATCGGTGCTATGAAGCAAAAGAAACTTCGCTCGTAATGTCTGCAACTGTTCCACATCAAAAGGCAGCAGGATGCGAAACCCCTCTTCAATGTCCAGGTTCTCTAACTCTGCTGGTATGGAGTTTGGTACAGGTAGAGGGCCGGTATCGCTAGGGAAAAATGTACGGAACAGCAGAAAAAGCCGGTTGGTCTGGCACACTGCCCTCGCGCTAAAAGATGCGCCGCCGGGAAAGGTCAGGGTGAGGAAGGTATGCTCAAGCAGTGCCGCTATTTCCGGGGTGAGGAAAGGAGAGCCATTTTCCTGGAAAGCGCGCATCTTGCTATGCAAGGGCAAGTCCTCATTGGCAGCAAAGACGACGAGACCCAGGCCCTCCACCATTTCAGCCAGTTCGCCTTTCAGGCGAGCGATTTTCATCTGCCTGCTCTGTAGTGAGAGATCCTCCTGGTCAAGAGGGTATCCCTTGTGGCGGTCATAAGGAGCAATCGCTGCCGCTCTTTGCAGAGCATAGGGAGCGGCAGCAATGGAGATATTCAGGGGATCGATCAGCCCGGCTTGCAGCCGGATGCGCGATGCGATACCCCCAAAGCACCCGTTATCATCGTAGCGGGTGGTCGTGCCATTGCTTGCAGGGTGGAACAGTGAGAACACTGCTCCAGGATGCACCACCTGGATAGAGTTCCAGGAGGCATCTCGTTCTTCGAGCCATCGTCCTTGCTTGTGTGCCATCTTCTCACATTCCCTTGTAT
>WNGJ01008322.1_pt1 | contig 11043 bp, 7 predicted proteins | sample 5400611 | NCBI WGS metagenome assembly WNGJ01 (sample SAMN13153375, study PRJNA577476) | soil metagenome | isolation source: 40 cm soil or saprolite under Garry oak tree replicate 1 | place: USA:California | collected 2016-06-15 | reverse complement strand
CGCCGGAACCTGTTCCTTGCGCTGCTTCCAAATCCTCATTGAATCGGTATATCTTGGTGCCTTGACAATCCCCACCCCAAAGGGCGGAACACTCACTAACGGAGAGCGCCCTCTCTCCATTTCACGCTGAACCAACACATCCGGGCGGTTTCCTATCTTGGGAATCAGGAAGACACGGAAGCTGAACTGTGATCCGTTCCACACCTCAGGATCCAGCCCCGCCCTGTATTGATCCAAGAACGACTTTACCCTGCCGAATTCCTTCGCTTGAAGCTTCTTCTGCGCAGTGCTTCTGCCGGCACTTCGGATGCGCGTGACCTGAAGCGGGAACGCCAGATCGCTGGCCAGGGCGTACCGAGCTCCAAACTCTGAAACTAGGACCTCCTCGTAATTCATTAGGAGCGCCTGGCTCTCGCCCGCAATCTCGGGGTCCAGCTGTGGCAGAAAGCGGTGCTCGATCTTGTTTCTGAGCTCGATGAATAGCTCGAGATTCTTTCGCTCCGGCGGGTTGTTGGAGCCGTAGTACGTCCCGACGCATTCCGTCAGCTCCCAAGCCTTCTTATCGCCGCCGATCTTTTCGTAGCGCTTCGAATTTTTCTTGCGGTAGTAGTAAGGGGTCTTACGACGCTCGAAGATCGCGTGCAGCAACGAGGTCCACGCGATCACCATCAAGACGATGTAGGCGCCTGACTTGAAGGACGTCGCCGGCTTGTTGTAGACGTCCACGGCCAGCATTGCAGCCTCCCGAGACTTATCGAGAAGTTGCCGCACTCGCAGTGGTAGTCCTTTCATCGATCTACCGTCGACTTAGCTCGAAACACATAATCCGAGCAGGCTCGATCAGGCCGCCACGGGCCAATCCGCGTACAACGCTTCCGCCTGCTCCATGATCCGCTCCACGAGCGGATCGAAGTCCTCCGCCCGCACATCCCTCTTGCGCAGCACTCGCTTGACTGCCGCCCGGATCTCGGCCTTCACATCGTCCCGATGCGGCTCGGCCCAATCCACCTTCAGGTTGCGTTTGACGGTCTGCACTACGTCATGGATCAGGTCGCGCAGGAACTCGACGCCGTATGCCTTGTTGTGGTGGGCGGCGACAGCGTCGTAGAACGCGAGCTCCTCCTCGTCCAATCCCAGCTCTCTCGCGCGGACCTCGGATTCCTGGATCTCGCGATGGATCTGCAACATCGCCTTGATCACCGCTGCGGCATCGATGAGGCGAATGTGATACTTCTGGAGCGTCTGCTCGAGCAGTTCCCTGAAGCTCTTTGCCATCGCTAGATTCCGACTCTGTCGCGAGGCGATCTCCTCATACATCAGTTTTTCGAGCAGCTTCAGACGCAGGTTGACGAGGGGCCGGTCCTTGAAGGTCTGCAAGAAGCTGTCGTCGAGAATCGAGATGTCCGCCCGCTCGATGCCCGCGACCTTGAAGATGTCCACCACGCCCTCGGACTCGACGCTGTCGTCGACCAGGTCGCGCACCGCTGTGTCCACCTGCCCCGGCGCGCGCGGTCCGGGAATGATCTTGAGCAGCTGCTTCCGCACGCGCTGATAGAAGATGACCTCGTCCGCGAGAGGTCTACAGTCATCCAGGTGGTTGACGAGGAGAAACGCCTGCGTCAGGCGTAGCTCGGCCTGCAAGTAGGTATCCCGCAGCTCATCGTCTTCAGCGAGATGACCGTAGACCAAGGCGTACCGATCCTCGAGGTCGATCCCAGAGAGCCTACGCCAGTCCCCGTACCTCACGCCCTGAGGCAGCAGGCCCTGCACGTCGCGAAGGGCGGCGAAGAAAACCGGCTTCGCCTCTTCTGATAGTTCCGGCGCGGGATTGCCGCGGCCGCCACCGGCCGAGTACTGCGCTGTGGCCTCGCGCAAATCGTCACCGATCCCGATGTAGTCGACCACGAGGCCGTGCGGCTTGTCTCGGAAAACGCGATTGACCCGAGAGATCGCCTGGATGATCGAGTGCCCACGCATCGGCTTGTCGATGTAGAGCGTGTGGAGGCACGGAATGTCTGTGCCTGTAAGCCACATGTCGCATACGATCACGAGTTTGAGCGGGTCGTCGGGGTCAACCATCCGCTGCTTGATCGCGTCGCGCTGAACCTTGGTGGTAATGTGGCCGGCTTCGCTCCACTGCGGCGGGTCTATGCCCAGGTCTCCGGTCATCACCACCTTTACCTCAGGGCACCCTGGTAGCGCCGTGAGCGCATCGAATACCCGGACGCAGTTCGCCCGCGTCATGCACACAACCATTCCTTTACCGTCGAGCGTTGCAATCCGACTCTGGAAATGCGCGAGCAGGTCTTTCGCCAGCTCGGCGACGCGGTCCTTGGCGCCGGCGGCCTTGGCAAGAGCCGCCCAGCGACTCTTCTTCTGCTCGAGCTCCGGGACCTCGACATCCCGCGTGATCTCCTCGAGGGCGGCATCGATGTCGGTGTGCGCCAGGTGGAGCTTGATCTGCCGGGGCTCGTAGAAGATGGGGACGGTCGCGCCGTCCTCCTGCGACTGTTTGATGTCGTACCAGTGGATGAGGTCGCCGAAGACTTCAGCCGTGTCTGCACCGCTAAAGCTGATCGGCGTACCGGTGAAGCCGATACGTCGGGCGTTCGGCAGGGCTTCGGCGAGATACCTGGCGTAGCCGGAGGCGAACCCATACTGACTCCGATGAGCCTCGTCAGCGATTAGAATGACGTTCTGCCGGTCCGTAAGGACCGGGTGCTCGATCTCATCGTCGCCCAGTCGGAACTTTTCAATCGTGGTGAAGATCACCTCACCCCCACCACTGCGAAGGAGGCTGCGGAGATCCTCCACCGATTCTGCCTGGTGCACGTCCCCCACTAGAGACCGCGCCGCCACGAAGTGATCGTGCAGTTGGTCGTCGAGGTCTGTGCGGTCCACCTCGATCACGAATGTCGGATTTTCGAGAGCTGGGTGGCGACGAAGCATGCCTACCAGGAACACCATGGAAAGCGACTTGCCCGAACCCGTGGTGTGCCAGATGACGCCGATCCGCTTGTCCGCGTCCGGCCGGCACGCCTGCACCGCTTTGTCGGCGGCGAGCCGCACCGCGAAGAACTGATGGTACTTCGCCCCCTTCTTCGTGATGACTTCGTTCGCGAGCTCGAAAACAAGAAAATCCCGCACGTACGCCAGTAGCCGATCCTTGGGGAAAAGTCCCTCGATGAGGGTCTTCATCGAGCCCGTCGTGTTCGCCTCAAGGTGCTCCCCGTCAATCGACTTCCAGGGCGCATACCACTCGGGTTGCGCGGTCCAAACGCCATGCAGCGTCGTTACACCATCCGAGACGACCGTGAGGGCGTTGAACTCGAAGATCTGCGGAATGTCGTTGCGGTAGTGTGCGATCTGGTTCAGCGCGTCGGCGACCGTGGGGTGCGGGTCGTATGGGTTCTTGAGCTCGAAAAGCACAAGCGGCAGACCATTGATGTACACGACCACGTCCGGTCGGCGGTCATTCTGGCCCCGCACCGACAGCTGGTTCACGACAAGGAAGTCGTTGTTCTCGGGGGTGTTCCAGTCGATGGCGTAGATATGTCTATGCTCGGCTCGGCCACCGGGACGCTCAACCTTGACCTCAATCCCCCGCGTGAGGTCGGTGTGAAACTGCATGTTGCGGCGCAGGGGATCGACGCCCTGTGGATTGGCGAACCGTGCAACCGCCTGGTCGAGCGACGATGCCGGCAGACCAGAGTAACGACGGGCAAGCTCGTTGCGTAGCGTTTCCTTTAGGACGACTTCCTCGCGGGGGCGGAGCAGATCCTCACCGTGCGAATAGCCGTAGTCGAGGCGCTCGAGACGCTCGATCGTGGTTAGCTCGAACTCTGTCTCGGTGCCTCGGTGGGGCATCTACATGACCTGCTCGACAAGTTTTTCAGGCTGTAGAACCCTGACGTCGCCGGCCAACAGCCTCAGTAACAGTGAATCGCGCAGGCTTTCTAATGTCCGCGTTTCGTTGCAGTTGTGAAGGAGTCGATTAAGCAGGGGTGCAGCTTGGTTCTCGAAAGCTTCTAGGACTGCCCGTGGTGGATAGAGGATTGGTAAGCGTCCAACGGCCGGCTGGTTCAGGCCGGGTTGCGCGGTGTTGGAGTTGGACGAGACGATTTCCTCGGTCACCCATGGCTGATCCAGCCAGAAGAACAAGAACCGTTGCGTTAGGCGATCGTTGGATCGTAGGATGAACACGTGCTCGTTGATGCAGCACTCCTCGAAGGGAAATCCGCAATCCACATACGTCTTGCGTCCGATCTGTGCCCCGTCCTTGTAAAGGAGTACATCCCCGTACCTGACAACCCCACGCTTCATGGCTTCGAAGAAGCGTCGAGGCACGTACTTCGTCTTGTCGTAGTCGAATTCCCCGACACCCAGCACGCTCTCGGCTCCGATGCTAGGCACACCTTCGGAGACGTCGCCTACACCCCCACGGGGTCGAGAACCTGATTCGAGCGCGGCAAGACCCTCTTGAAGGCGTCCTGCCCGCCAGCCTTCTGGTACGGGCCCTAAACTTGAGTCTTCGAATCTGCTCGGAAACAGGCCTACGAGGCTGGGGCGTAAGCCAAAGGGTGCATGGCCTGCCGCGTTGGCTACTACGGGATCAAAATCAACGAACCACGAATTGAAAAGAGCGCCCGCCGTCGCTCGGAGCGTGTTGTTCATTTCCAGGTTCAGATCAATTGCATCGTCAAGGTGACGAAGTGTCTGCTCGATGCCCTTCCTGATTGGGCCAGGCGGCATTGGAATCGGCAGCTCTTCAGCTTCTTTCAAATTGAGCGTCGCCTGAACGGTCGTCGTGCAGAGAACCTGGATGACTCGCTGCAGCGGGGGTGTTCTGAGACAAAGGTGTACCCAATAAGCTCCCACGTCCGCCCGAACCGGGATAACCGCCACTGCTCGAGCCGTATTCCAACCTGCGAAGTCAGGGGGCACGACTGCCGATTCGCCAACGGTGCCCACAAGAGTTAGCAGAAGCTCACCTCCCCGCAGGCGGGTGCGATCATACGCAGCCGCCACGTCATCAGCGACTACCAAGGGGTGGTCCCTAAGGATCTTTCCCCGACGGATGTCATTTACCCTGACGATTGGAGTTCCAGTAGCTACAGCATGCCCTGGCTGTACGATGCCGTACGTGATCCCCCTCGCTGGGTCCACGAGGTCTCCGAGACGGTGGTAGGACCACCCTTCGGGAAGGGAGGGCAGATCGTCAACGAGGAGCATTGATCACCGAAGTCAGCGTTGGCACCTTGTCAGCAACGCTGCGGAAAGACGAGAAGACCGACCCTTCACCGTTCCAGCCTGTCGAGACTAGCCTCGATCACGGCCTGCAGCTCGGTTGCCCGAGCGAACTGGTCCTTTAGTCGAGTCACGAGGCTGGGGAACCTCTCTTCGAACCCTTCCTCGTCCTCGTCGACAGCTCCAGATCCAACGTAGCGGCCTGGTGTCAGCACATAGTTGTGTTCTTCAACCTCGTCGCGCGTCGCAACTCGACAGAAACCCGGGACGACTTCGGGAGGGGCCTCTCGTCGAAAAGAACGGTACACGGAGGCGATCCTCTGGATCTCCTCAGAAGAGAGTTGTTTCTGCTTGCGCGAACCAGCGATTAGCGAGCCCAACCTTCGAGCATCTATAAAGAGGATCTGTCCATTGCGCTTGCGAAACCCTCCGTCGCCGCTGCGGTTCTTTGAGAGAAACCAAAGCCCACACGGGATCTGAGTGTTGGCGAACAACTGGCCGCTGAGTTGGAGAACGCAGTCCACATAGTCATGCTCGACAAGTGCCTTACGAACGGCTAGTCGCGCCGTCTCGCTGTTCGATAGTTCTCCCGTCGACATGACAAAGCCAGCAGTGCCAGTTGCGGTCAGATGCGAGAGGAAATGCAGGATCCACATGGTGTTTCCGTTGCGAGGCGAAAGCGGCATGCGCTCTCCGCCCACGGAGAGGCGTGGATCCTTCTCGGCAATCCGGTCGGCTCCCCACCCGCTTTCTCCCTTGGCGCCATCGTTGAACGGTGGATTGGCCAAGACAAAATCAGCCTTGACCGTCGCGTGCTTGTCGTCGAAATACGAGTTGCCCAACTGGACATTACCGTCTAGGCCGTGAATGAAAAGGTTCATCCGGCACAGCCTGTACGTAAACTCCTTCGACTCCTGCCCCACGAACGACAGCTTCCGATTGTGCTGCGTGAAGACATCGGACTGGACGAACATGCCGCCGGAGCCGCAGCAGGGGTCGAACACAACCCCCTCTTCGGGCTCAAGCATCGCCACTAGCGTGCGCACGATACTGAGGGGAGTGAAGTACTCCCCTCCACGTTTACCCTCCGAGTTGGCAAACTCGCCGATGAAGTATTCGTAGACGCGCCCAATTAAGTCTTCACCGTTGTGGTCCTGCTCAAAGACACTCTTCGAGAACAAGTTGATCAGCCCGGCCACGCTCTCGTTGTCGAGGTTGGAACCCGCGTAGATGGGCGGGAGTAGGCCTTTCAGCTGTCGAGAGTAGGTCTTCTCAAGAAGCTCCAGTGCCTCGTCAAGCACGATCTTGATGTTGTCCGCTCGCGCACGTTGCTGGATGTAGTCCCAACCTGCCCTCTCAGGCACAATGAACGCACCCGCAGCACGGTATTCGTCCGGATCGCTTAGGACCGCCTTCGCTGCCTTGGGGTTCGTCGTGTAGTAGTCACTCTTGGGCTCGCCGACGAGGCGTGTCAGCTCCTCGTGCCGACGCTTGTATCGGATTGACAGGAACCGGAGGAAGATCAAGGGGAGTACATAGCGTTTGTAATCCGCCGGCTCGATGGAACCGCGCAGGCTGACGGCAGCTTGCCAGAGCTCCTTGATCATGGCCATCACACCGTTTCCGGCCGCCTCTACCTTCTTCGCCCTTCGCTTCTCCTTGCCCGCCATTTCGCCCCCTTAAGCCTCTCAGAACGCCTTGTGGCGGCGGAATTTGCGCCCCGCGTCAGACAAGCGCCACCCGGCATACTGCATGCCGGTCCTAGGTCCTGGCCGCCCGGCTTGACGCGGTGGTAGATAAAAGTTAACCTCCACTCATGCGCAAGACACGCCAAGACCGGAGGAACGCTGAACTGCTTCGCCTACCGAGCGACGTGACGCGCGCGATCCGGCGCCGCGCCGCGGTCGCGGACATCACCCTGGCTGAGGCAGCGCGTCAGTTGATGCAGCCCAAGGAGGTAAGGCACCACTTGGGTCTTCTGGACCACGTGGCCTGGCTGCAGGAACGATTGGCCCGCAGTCGTGGCGAGTTGGAGAACGTGCTGAAGGAAGAAGGCCGCGATCCCAAAGCGGTGACCAAGACGGTCGACGCGCTTGGGGCCTTCCTCGCGCAGTGGCCCCACGAAGCCGACGACGGCTATGACTTCCCGGTGTTGGGAATGGGACAGCCGCAATAGCGGCAGTAGAAGGGAGCCCTGGGATTCCAGCCGCGCGACCCCGCGCGGCTTCGTCTTCTAGAGGAGAACGTGACGCATGACGACCAAGCGCAAGGCCCGGAGATGGGGCACTGAGAAGAAATGGTTCTCGAGCAGTGAGGCCGCCCGTTACCTGGGCGTATCGGTAGACACCATCCGTCAACTGGACGAAAGCGGTGAGCTCCGCGCCAGCCGGACCACGGGCGACCACCGACGCTTCGCCCGTAAGGCGCTCGACGCCTATCTCGCTAGAAAGGGCGGCGGCCGGAGCGCGCGAGTGGAGGAGCACCAGAGGAAGCCACCCCGTCTGATTGCCCAGCCCGAACCGATCCGCGGACCGATTGAGGACAATCCCGACGATGTCGAGCTCGGTGACGAGGAGGTCGAGCCATTCGTCGACGAGCCGTCTCCGCCACCGCTCAACCGGCGGGCGAAGTTCGCCCGCGAGATGGAGCCGCCTGGAAATTGTGAGGAGGATGAAGCGCTGCTGCTCCGGCTCGTGACCCTGAAGCAATACGGACTAAACCGAATCGGGTGGGGCGTTCCCGACACCTGGCACGCTAGGGTAGCAGCCGCTTTGGAGGGCTACGTGACCCTGAAGACGTTTCCGGCGTGGGTCTCCGATATCGATGCGCACCGGATCGTCCGCGGCAAGGTTGAGGAACTTCTCCAGCCGTACCACGAGGAGACCAACCGCAAGAAAGCGGAACAGGCCGCCCAAGGGGAGGAGGCGGCGCGCAAGCGACGTGAACAGGAAGAGGAAGCGCGAGAGGAGCGACGCATTCAAGGATTGATTAACGATGGGATGCGGTATGCGCGGAGCGAGACGCTGTTCGACTGGGATTCTGGGGACCGCGACCGTGCCCTCCGCGACGTAGAGCGGATGCTGAAGGACGACGTCGAGGCTGACTGGACGGATCAGGATGTGAAGGGTGCCGTCGACGACGAGCTCGACGAGTGGGAAGACGACTCTCCCGATGGCGATGAGGAGGACGAATCCTAAGCTGCGAACCTCGAAATCCTAGGATCGAATCCTAGGTTTGGGACGCAGGAATCCCAGGATTCCGAGCACGAGAAACCGCATGCCGAGCATGGATCTTCCCCTCCCCGACGGTCTCCCGACCTGGCTTGCTGCCTTCGTTCGCGAAGCGCTGCAGGAGACGGATGCGCTCCGGGAGAACGGCGCCGAACAGGCTGCCGCGGCTCGGCTCACGCTCCTCAGGAAACTGGTCGTCGCGGCGGCCACCGACCTGGATGCCGAAATCGACATACACGAAGCCGCCCGTGAGAAGGGTGTCTGCGAGGAGACCATCCGGCGGGCTGTCCGCGAAGGCCGCATCCCCGACCGCCGCGCCAACCCCAAGGGCCGCCACCGCGTCCGTCGCGGCGACCTCGGACGCGTTGCCGACTCCCCCGCCCGACCGTATGATCCCACTACCGATGCCCAGAGCATCGCCCAACTCCGGAGGAAGCTATGACCCGGAAGTCCAGGCGGTGCTGGTCGAAGTCCATCGGCGAGCCGGGCCGGCGCGTGCGTCTGTATGAGGCACGGCCAGGCGGCTCGATCATGCGGTCGGTGTTCACCAACGGAAAGGAGGGCCGGAAGAGCCTACGGCATCGCGACAAGGAGAAGGCGATACGCGAGGGGTACGAGCTGCTACAAGCGTTGCTCACCAACGAGCACGCGCTCGATGAACAGAGCCTCACGCTGGGGATGGTGGAAGATCTGTACAAGAAAAGCCCCGCGTTTGCGAGTAAGAAGCCCCGTACCCGGAAGTCGGACACGTACGCGCTCGAGCGGGTCGGAACGTTCTTCGGCCGCTTGCGCAACGTGGAGACGCTCTCCGAATCGGATGTCCAACATTTCATTCTTGCTCGGCGGCAGGGAGCTGGCTCGCTCCCCCGCGTCACGCCGGGAAAAGGGGTCCGGGACCGCGCGATCGAGGCTGATCTCGTAGTCCTGCTGACGGCGCTGAATTGGGCCACCAGGGAACGGACGAAAGAGGGGCGGCGGCTGATCAAGGAAAACCCGCTCCACGGTGTCCGGCTCCCGCGCGAGAAGAATCCGAAGCGACCGGTGATGTTGCACGACGTGTTCCTCCGGTTGCTCGATGCGGCGGATCAGGTACACTCGCTGCTGAAGCTCGCGTTGATCGTGGCCGAGGGAACGGGACGTCGTATCTCGGCGTGGTGCAACCTGCGGTGGGATGACGTGGACTTTCAGAACGGCTCCATCCGCTGGCGTGCCGAGACTGACAAGACGGGGCACGAGCAGATCGTCCCGATGACCGACGCGGTGAAGGAGGCGTTAGGCGCCGCGCGGCGCGCGCAGGGCGCGATCGGGAATACGCCCGTCTTCAGAGCGCCGAAGGACCCGCAGCAGCCGTGCAGTCGGCATCTGTTTGATACATGGCTCAGGAAGGCGTACGAGATCACCAAGCTCGAACGTGCGCGGTGGATGATGTGGCACTCGATCCGCCGGAAGTGGGCCACCGAACGGAAGGGTTACCCGGTGCGGGACGTGATGGAAGCCGGGGGCTGGAAGAATGAGGAGGTGCTGTTGCGCTCGTACCAGCAGCCCGACGCCGCGACGGTACGGCAGGTGGTGTTGCACCCGACCCAGCGGATTGTGAGCTGCTGAGTCGGACTCACAACAAAACTCACAACACGGGGTGCAGGCAAAGAAAAAGCCCCACAGCCGAAGTCACTGTGAGGCTTGATCTTCACTCAGTCGGGACGGCGGGATTTGAACCCGCGACCCCCTGAACCCCATGCGGACCAGGGGATTCACCTTAAACGACAACTTGCCGGTTTTTCAATGGCTTCCGAGCGTCGGCGCCGGGTGCCGTTGCCTGAAATGTCGGGGTTTGCCGGGAGAAACGGCACCCAATGCAGCACCACTTCTCCCGCGCAGTCCTTGAACCGCAAGCGCGCAGTCACTCTGAAGAACTTCGAATCGGAAAGCGGCTGGGTGAGATTGCGGGAAAGGATACAGCGCCGCGGCGACTGCTTCGACGACAGACTCACGGCTGACGGCCGGTCGCGGCGAATGGACATGCTGCTGGTTCGTGCAGAAACTCCGTCAAGACCTTGTTCAAGTGATGGGTCGCGTGGCTACGTGCCAGACCCTGCAACTCAGCGATGTCCGCGACCCGGTCCAGCTCGAATCGCCCCTCAGCAACATCTGCGTCAATCCGCAGCAGCTGCCCCTCGCCTCCCAGAAGAACCTTCGCTTGGGCTAGAGCGGCGCTCGCCTGGGCCGCGAGCACGAGCTCGTGTGGGCGACTCCGCACAAGCCCCCAAAGGCCGAAACGAAGCGCACGCGGTACGTGATACGGTACCCGCGTGGTCCCAATGCTGAGCACACGAATCCGTTCACGTGCGATTCCCAGGTAACCAATCGCCTCGACTACACCGACGGCGGCGGGATTGTTTGCCCAGACACCCTCGTCGATGAAGCGCTCGCCTTGGGGAGTGGTGACATAGCAGAAGTAGTATGGCGCGGCAGCTGTTGCCAGAGCCGCCTCGCGCAGCGTCCTGTGCCGATCCTGTTTGATCCGTTCGTCGTGGGGTGTCTTGAAGAGCCGTATCCGGCCAGCCGT
>WNGJ01013109.1_pt1 | contig 11045 bp, 7 predicted proteins | sample 5400611 | NCBI WGS metagenome assembly WNGJ01 (sample SAMN13153375, study PRJNA577476) | soil metagenome | isolation source: 40 cm soil or saprolite under Garry oak tree replicate 1 | place: USA:California | collected 2016-06-15 | reverse complement strand
GCCAGTAGGAGGAAGCAACCCAACCTCCTCATAATAACGCAGTGTGCGTTTGGTGAATCCAGTGCGTGTCGCTACCTGTTCAATCGTAAAGAGGCTTTGTTCATCTATATCAGCCATCATGCTATGCACCCCCCCTCGTTTGACAATGACACAGAAAGATATTCGGGAGACACTAATAGTATACCACAAGTTTAACGTTAACGTCAATGTTAGAATGCCCGTCAAAAAGAAATCAGCATCCACGGAGGCTAGTGGGGATTCACACGAATCTTCGAACAAAATTCACAGAATCTTCGAACGGTTTTACACGAATCTTCGAACGGTCGGCGTTACTCTTCGGTAGAGGACAAATCGCAGATTGCGCAAGACGGCTTCCAGATAGATTTTACGGTAAATGTGGGGTGCATGTATCTCTCTTTTTCAGCCGGATTTCCTGTGATTTTCATCTGTTCTGTGTTAAGCTCCACTTTGGGATTGAAAAGCGACCAGCAACGGGTAAAAAAACACCTCTTGGAAAGTCTCTGCGCGCCAGTTGCTCTGTACGGAAGTGGTCACCTTTCGTTTCGCTCAAATGGAAAGGAAATTTCATGGAGACTTCGGATGCTTCACCGAGCACCTCTCCCACACGTAAGGGAACTCCGGGCATTGATATTTTCAAGATTGCGGGAAAGTCGATCTCGGGGTGGGTTCCAAGTTTAAAGTCCGGAGACCCTGATAGTATCGGGACCCCGTTCACCTCGAAAGTGGAGGAGCGTTTGAGTCTCTACCTGGAGTACCATCCTCATGTTCGTACCTACCAGCGTGGAGATGCGAGTCCGGCCTTCGCCGAGGCGTATCACCTCACAACGCCACTGGGGACGCCCTACCGGATCAATTACGTTTACGATGGGACCAGGCACGAGTATTTACCCGATTACGTCGGAACCTTAGTGGACGGGAAATTACTGATTGCTGAAGCGGGGCTCGAAGACGAGAAAAGCATGGGGAAACCGCTGGCGAAAGCTGAGGCCGCTCGCGGCATCGCGCAAGAGAGAGGCGGCGTCTACTGGATCGGCACGGAGAAAAACCTTCCTCTCAGCCGCCACTACAATCTGCTGTACCTGCACGCTCGGCGCGAGTCTTTTAAGACCTTTCACGAAATCGCCCCGGTTCTCCTCGCCAACTGGCCGTGGGGTCACTTCCGCACTGTGAAGGATTTTGTGAAACTGCTGGGTAGCCGGTGGTCCGAGGATGAGGTCGAGGCCACGGTGTGGAAGATCGCGGGAGACGCGGCGGCTGAGGGGCGTCTCATGGTCGATCTCACCGAGGTCGAACTCTCGCTCTCGGCACCGCTCGCGCTTCTCGACCCCGGCGCGCCCCCCATTCTGCCGGATCCACTCCCCTCATCGTTGGAGGTGGATGAGCAAGCGGAGGGCGAACGCTCTCCGCCGACCGGTGACGACAGCGATGCGCCCCTTGAAGTCGGGAGTGTTATTCCAGGACCGACCATCGATACTTCCGAAATGAAGGAAGAAGAAAGAAAGCACTTCGAAAACAAGCTCGCGGCGGCTACCAGGGTTCTGAGCGGAGAGCGGCTCCGGCGCGTTGCAGATGAGTGTAATTTGGCTTACTCAACGCTCTCTCGCTTGGTAAAACGCGTTGCGGAGTTTGGGCAGATTGCTTGCCTTTCTCATGGAGCGTACCATCGTGAGCTAGCGCTGCGCCCGGAGTTCAAGCAGCAGATCCGCAAGTTGTACACCCATCCGCTGCGCCCAACCATCAAGGCGATTCAAGAAAGTATACAACTCAAAGACCTCGCCGAGGAGCTGAGCAAACGCGAGGGAAGCCTTGTCTTGGTGCCGAGCTACCGACAAGTCTGGTACTTCATCGAATCGATCTCCCGCGAGAAAGGAGCTATTGAGGCCCGCTCCGGGCTCAAACACCCCCCGAGAGGCCGGATGTCGCCATACTCCTTCGTACTCTCCATCCCTTTCCCTGCACTAATTTGCCAGGTCGATGAGCACACCATCGACCTGTTCATCGTCGCGCAGGACGGCACGCCCATCACACGCCGCGTTCACGCGGCTGTCCTCGTGTGCGTCAAAACTGGGGCCATCCTCGCCGGGGTCCTCTCGCTCGACAGTCTCAAGGAAGAGGATTATATGCGGCTGGTCAAACAGGCGATGGAGAAAAAAGACGATCTGGTAAAGCGCTTTGATTGCAAGCATTCCTGGCCCTGCTTTGGGAAGCCCGCGCTCATCTTCCACGACCGCGGCAAAATTTTCACTTCAGAACGGGCCAGGAGTGTCCTTGTGGATCGCTTTAAAATTACCACCGAGCAGGCCCCTCCCTATGCGCCCTCAGCGAAGGGGACCGTAGAAGCCGTTTTTACCTGGATGACAAAGAAATTCGAACACCGCTTAGCCGGGACGACAAAGGCTTCGCCCGATGACCGTGGAGCATACGATAGTCTGCGGGAGGCTAAAAAAGCAGGAATCACATTTGACCTGCTGGAGCAGTACTTTTTTCAGGCGATTGTGGACGATTACATGCAGAACTGGAATAAACTGCGGCGACAGAAGCCTGCTGTGCTCTGGGAGCATGCCGTAAAGGAGAAAGGCGTACCGAAGTGGCTGGGATCGAAGGACGACCTCAAGCTCCTGCTCATGAAGGCTGTTAACCGCATGAATAAGACAACCGGGCGCTATAAGCTGAAACCGTACCAGGGTCTTTCCTTTCTCGGGCGCAGGTACGTCAATGAGCCTTTGCTGAACATGCTGGTAGGCAAGGAAATTACGATTTATTATGATCGACGCGATATCAGAGTTATCTACCTCTTCTTAGAGGGAAAATATGTCGGCGAAGCCTATTGCCCTCAGTTTATGGGACGGAGGGTGAGCATCTGGGAAGCAGATGCGTTACGTAAAGCCGATGCCGCTCCCAAGAAGGAAGCTGAAGCTGAAGCCCTGGCGGGGCGCCAGCGGACTCAAGGGCAGGCAAGAAGAGGTGGCCGTGCCAACCGGCGTAAAGTTTTGCAGTTAGAAAAACAAAGGCAAATGGACCGACAGCAAGAGGATATTCACCCCGAACACGTTCAGGCAAAGTTGAAAGAGCTTGGCCAACTAAAACCTCCAGCCTCTCCGCCTGTCCCAACGACCTTAGCACCTTCAGCTCTTCCCGAACCCGACGATGAGTTGGAGAAACGACCTATAATTCATCTACCCATGCGGAGGTGGAATGAGTAACATGGACACTACTATTTCAGAACCGTTAAGGCCCCCATTTGTCCTCCAGAGAGCTTTTATCGAAACGCCTTTTGAACGGCGCTTTCAATCTCACGTGCGACTCGCTTGGCAGGAGAGGTCCTGGCACGTCATTTCAGCCGTTCCGGGAAGCGGTAAATCGCTCGGCATCGATGAACTGGTTCGTACGAGTGGTGCTTATAAAGATAAGACAGGTGCGTCATATCTTCCTGTTCTTGCCATTCGTTCGCCAAAGAATAATGCTCGAGAATCGGCTCTTGGCGAGTCATTGTCATCAGCCTTTGGCGCGATCCCCTCAATGTCGTGGAGTAGACTTCGTACTTGGTTAGTTCAAACTATGGCTGCCTTTCAGGTCGAATGTATTATTGTCGATGACGCTCATGATTTAAATAGGTTTACTCTCAGTTTCCTCAAGGAATTGACAGATAATCTGGCTGCATTCCCGTACAAGCGGCTGGTTGGTCTCTGTCTTGTTACTGCACATAGTGGCGATGTAATCCCGCTCAAAGAGATCATTAAGCAACCAGATGAAATTTGGAAGCAATTTTACCGTCGGATGGACAAGTTGCATCCTTTCTGTGTGGTGAATGGTCATACGCAAGCTGAAATAGTAGAGATTCTGCCAAACTTTGAAGAACTGTATCGGAGTCAACTTCCAGATCTGCGGTTGCGCCGCTGGGCTCCATATATTTATGAGCAGCTTACCAACCCAATTCTTGACCTCGACTCATCCAGACGTGTGACGATGGACAACTTAACAAAATTTGTGACAATTGCATTGGGGCGTGCCTATGACCGAGGAGAGAGAGATGTGAATGGTCAAATCCTGAAAGAGACGGCGGAACTGCTGATCCAGCACCGTGATGATCCCTTTCACATTGATGGTGATCCCGCTCTCTTCCACGTTGATGGCGATTCTACTAACGAAGGGCCTCCACCCGAGCAGGCAAATGGCTGATGCAACGAGTGTCTATTGACGACCCGGGCTGGCTGTCCACATTTCCACACTGGGTTACACCGCTTAATGGTGAGTGGCTTGCTGGTTTGCTATTACGCTGTGATGAAGCCAATCACTGGGAAAGTGGAACGACGCTGACTTATCTCAGGCGTGCTAACAAGTGGCCAGCTGAGCGTCAAGAACCGGGCTTGATAGTTGCTTCGTTGGTAAAACTCGACTCCTTAGCTCAGTGGCTTGAGATTCCTACACATGATCTTATTGCTACAACTTATCAGTCTGAACTGAAGCGCTGTTACGGGTGTGTTGCTCCAAGATACGAGCGATTGTCAGGATCCTTTGAGTTTCATCTCTGCCCTGCATGCCTTTCCCAGGAGCGGCTTTTAAAGCGTATATTTGCGTTACCTTCGATCACATGCTGCCCCCAACATCAGGTACTATTGGCGCATATGTGCCATTGCGGTACTCCGCTACAACTTTTCCCTCCTAAATTCTCCCTATATTCCCTCCCGTTTTCCTGTCACGCTTGTGGTTCGGACTGGGCAAAACTTCCTCTTCTTCCCGCTGATCCTGAAGTTATCGTGTTTGAACGTTATATCCTTTCTTTATTTGAGTTTTTCTTCCTTCGGGGTGCTCCTGAGATTGTTGAGCGCGCCTTGTGGTTTGTCAACGACATGATAGATGAAGAGCAATATAAGAAAATCGCCTGCTTAGATAAGAGAACAACGCGCTTTTTCGCGATAGTTCCGCCTTTGCGCGTCAATAAAAACGCTTACTATACCCTTGAACATAAACTTAGTAACTATGGCATACTTCCGCTCGACTCTCTTGTGACTCTGCTTGCACGTTTCAATCTTACTCCTGAACAAATTCTGGTCGATGCGGGTCCGCGTCCTTCGGCCATCCATCTTGAGCCTCTGTTGAGAGACACAAAGGTCTCATCTGAGAATTACTTGGCGCAGAGAGAGGAAGACAGCTGTAGGTCGGGAGCAGGCAAGGGAAAGCTGACAGAGAGAGACCCAACGCTGCTTGCGGACCTGGAGCTAGAACTGGAGCCCAAGAGAGACTCGATAAGTCCGCTCAGGTGGACTACCAAGTCGGTTTTCCAACTGAAGCTAGCGCTTTCAGCCAAAGGGCACCACATTGGCGAGGAAATGCTGCGCAGGCTGCTGCATGAGCAGGGATTTACCTTGTATGCCAGAAATAAAAAAATCACGAGCCAATCGCATCTTGATCGGAATGCCCTGTTCGAGTACATCGGTCAGACATGCCAGGAGTTCGAGCGGCAAGGCAATCCGATCATTTCGGTGGAGTGCAAGAAGAAGGAGCTCGTTGGCAGCTTTAAGAACAATGGGCGTGAATGGCAAGCCGAAGGGGAAGCCGCCGCCGTCAATGTGTATGATTTCCTCTCGCTGGGCAATGGCGAGGCGATCCCTTGTGGGTTATATGACTGGATACATAGCCAGGGGTTTGTGGAAGTCGGTATCGATCATGAAACTGCGGAGTTTGCCGTCGAGAGCATTAGACAGTGGTGGCGACAGTGGGGTAAAGACCTCTATCCAAGTAAGAAGGAGCTTCTGGTCACCGCGGATGGCGGCGGCTCTGAAGGGGTGAGGAATTATCTGTGGAAAAAACAGCTACAGGAGCTGGCCAATGAAGAGCAATTGACCATCACCGCAGTGCACTACCCGCCGGCTACCAGCAAGTGGAACAAGATGGAACATCGCCTGTTTTCATTCATTGCACTCAATTGGCGAGCCACAACGCTAGTGTCTTTGGAAATCGAATTGGAGCTACTCTCGCGTACCGCTTCCACAGAGGGATTGGCAGTGACAGCTCTCAAGAATAGCCATATGTATCCCACAGTCCGCGAGATCCCTGACGAAGAACTGGCTACCCTCAACCTTGTCAAGAATGCTTTACATGGGGATTGGAATTATACCATCAAGCCTCAGGTACTCTGATCAGCTGAATATTGGAGGTACCAAAAAGCCTTTATTTGTGCAAAAGTATTTGGATTCCAAAGGGGTTTGGCAAGTCGAGGAATGATGAGTATTCCTTCGATCTGGCATAAATGGAGTATGAGCGATTTAGAAATTGCTCGCATCCAAGGCTATAAGTGCATGAGTACCTGCGCATTATTGCGCTGGGCTTCAATCAAGTACGTTAGCCAGCGATTGCTGGAGCGCTTCTAGTGTTGCGTTCGTTAAATCTACCTGATGCATAAGCACCGCACAAAGTTATGTAAACTGCCACTGGAGACCGATCTGTGTTGCTACCTTACTTATCGAACGCAGCACTAGCTATTTTATGAATTCCTTAATCGGCTCCCTATCCTTTGACAAACTTCAGTTTCTCTTTCACCTGCTCCCGACTCACCTGAGTATAGCGTACCGTCGTTTGGATTGCTGGCGTCCCTTTCTTTGTCACATGTCCAAGATAGTACGCTACTTCCTCAAGCGACCAGCCAGCTTCTCGTGCGCGATGGGCGAAATCATGCCGCAGGTCATGGAAGGTGAGGTCGTGAATCAATTCCCACTGGTCCTTGGTGGCACCAGCCTTGAGCGTCCGGAACCAGTGATGAATCCCCTCTTCAGTCAAGCGTTCACTACGCTGCGATGGAAAGACGTAGGCGCGCTCAGCATCTCCACTCGCCTTGAGATATTCGTAGAGCGGCCTGCGAACCTCATTCATCAGGTCGATGTCGCGCCACTTGCCGCCCTTGTAGCCGACGTGCAGCCACCCAACTTTCGGACCAACATGCGCATGGGCCATCTGCAACCAGGAGACATCACTGACCCGGCATCCGGCCCAGTAGCCGAGCGCAAAGATGGCAGCGCCACGCCGATCTTCCGCTTGCTCGACCAACGAGCGCAGAATATAACGCTGATCCTCCGAAAGTCGACGGGGAGCCAATATTTGCTGTGAGGGCAGATCGACACCTCTCGTCGGATTGCGCTGGAGCAGTCCCTTTTCCTCCATCAGCCAGCGGGCAAAACTGCTGATCGTTGATTTTACGCGTGCCCGGTGGTTCAGGCTGAACCCTTCCTGTTCTAAAGAAGCTAGAGCACCGGTCAAGTAATCGAAAAGAGCATTGACAGAGGGGGAAAAAGGTGGTTTGCTCAAGAAAAAAATGTGAGCAGGAGGGAGAACACATGCAACCGACACTGTGGCAACCACCCATTGAACCATCACCCATTGAACAGGCCGTCATCAAGCGAATCCGCCGCGCCAAACTGTTTGTGTTTCTGCGTGAGCAGCGTCATAAACTCTTCAATCCAGCCTTTCAGGAGGAATTGTCCGATCTCTTTCGAGATAGTAAGCGTGGACAGCCGCCTATCCCGCCGGCGCAACTGGCGTTGGCGACACTGCTGCAAGCCTATAGCGGAGCCTCTGATGATGAGGTCATTGAAGCGACCACCATGGATCGACGCTGGCAGTTGGTGTTAGATTGTTTGGACACGGAGGAGCCTCCGTTTAGCAAAGGCACCCTGATTGCCTTTCGGAACCGCCTCATTGAGACGAACATGGATCGGCGGCTGATCGAACGCACGATCGAAGTGGCCAACCAGACGGGAGGCTTTGGAGCCCGTCCCTTGCGTGCGGCGCTGGATAGTAGTCCGTTGTGGGGGGCCAGTCGCGTGGAAGATACCTACAACTTGTTGGGACACGCTCTACGAAAGGCCTTAGGCGTGATTGCCCGTCAACAGGGGAGGGAGTTGACGGAGATCGCGAGCGAAGCGAATGCTGTGCTGGTGGCTGGCTCCAGTCTGAAAGCCGCTTTAGACCAGGATTGGGACGATCCCGCCCAATGCGAACAAGCGCTGGGCGTCGTCCTGGCCGCGTTGACGGCAGTGGAACGCTGGCTAGAGACAGCGCCCGAGGGACATGACGAGCCAGTGGTGGCTTTTAGCATGACGGCGGCCAAGCAGGTGAAAGAGCAGGATGTGCAGGGGAGCGCCACCTTGCGTAAGGGAGTGGCCAAAGATCGGCGCATTGCGATCGAAGACTCCCAGATGCGGCATGGACGCAAAAGCCGCAGTGTGCGTGTTGATGGCTACAAACGGCATATCTTGCAGGACCTGGATACCGGCTTGGTGCGCGCCGTCGGCATCACTGCTGCCAATGCCGCCGAAGCTAGCGTCACCGACGCGATCCGTGCAGACCTGGCTTGCCAGCACGTGCAGGTGCGCGAACTGCACATCGATCGGGCCTACTTGAGCAGCACCTGGGTGCGCGAACGGGAGGCTTCCCTGGACATCTCGTGCAAGGCCTGGCCGGTACGCAATGGCTCACGCTTTCCCAAGACGGCCTTTCACCTGGACTGGGAGCAGCAGACCTTGCGCTGTCCCAACCAGCAGGAGATGCCCTTTACCCCCGGAGACGTGGTGCACTTTCCTGCTGAGATCTGTGCCGCCTGTCCGTTGCGAGAGCGCATGCCCTGGCGCATATCGGACACTGGCAAGGACGGCGTGCTCGCTATCGCGGGCCACGTAAAAATCTCTTTGATCTGCGCCGCAGCGCAGTGGTGCACAATTTGCATCTCATTTCTCGCTTGCTTGCTCAAATCGAGCACTCCCAAGCAGCCTGATTACTTGACCGGTGCTCTACTACTACTTTGTTAGTTTCGATTCGGTCGGCTCTACAAGCCAACTGGCAGAAGTCGATCTTTAGTAGTCAGTGCAAGAGTCATGCGCTTGTCGGCTGCCTTGAGCAAAATCTGCTTATGAGAAACTAACAAAGCAGTACTACTAGGTACATCTCGACCGCGGTTTTCGTCAACTGCCGGGGATGAAAGTGTCCTCCATTACCAGGACGTTGCGCTATCCAGGCCATCACCTGGCGCGTTGTTCGCACATAGGCATCTATGGTTCCCTCTGCTTTACGGGAGATGAAATGCTGGTACTCCTGCAGGAGAAGCTCATCAGTGCCTTGGTCTTCAGCTCGTTGTTGCTGTCTCATTCCCTGGCATTACTCCCCTCAAAATATTTTGTTCCGAGTTTTCCCGTCTCATTTCTTCTGACACTAATGAGAATTTCGACTTTTTCCCGCTCACTATCTCACAAACGGCAAGACCAATGCAAGAGGAACTCGTAACAAAAGGAGAGTTCTGTTCCCAGTTTTTTGTTACGAGTCGATTGCTTATCCGGTTATCTTGGAAATAAACTAAACAAATGTATTGGTTAAGCAGAGTGTCATGCCACTTTCCTTACTGACGCACCTAAAAGTAGATGACCATCCCTTGTAGACACAGGAGCAAACACCATCCGTCTGGCAACAGTGGAGCGGCCTCGGCAGGATCGCGAGAGAGTGCCGGGTGGAAAGTCGGTGAACAAGCAACTTGCCCGCTCCGCGTGCAGAGATCTGTACTCCACATGCTCATCTGTTCACATGGGTACGTTCGTGCTGTGCATGGTCCGCCATTCCTCTTGCAGCATGGCATAGAGATACTCGTCCCCCCACTTGCCCTTCAACCACACGCTCTGACGAAAATGCCCTTCGCGGCGCAGACCGAGGCGCTCAAGTAATGCGACAGAGGCGACATTCTCACAAGCGGTAATCGCGATCACCCGATGCATTCCCAGCGTCACAAATGCATACTCCAAGACACACGAGACGGCCTCTGATGCTATACCACGTCTCTGGTAGGTGTGGGAGAGCGTATAGCCGATTTCGGCCTGGCGCTCATCATGTTCCTCAATCTTCAAAGCACAATCGCCAACAAACATTCCCGTTTCCTTGAGTTCAACGGCGATTTGAAACCATTGGCCAGGCACGCCTGGTTGGATCTCCTTTTGCTCTTGAAGAAAAGCACGCGCCTCGGGTTCACTGATCCCCTTCCAGCCTTGGTATCTGGCGACTTCGGGGTCATTACGATAGGCCATGAAGAGTGCGAGGTCAGCATCCCGAAAGTGTCTCAAGCGCAATCTGGGTGTCTCAAACGTCGTGAAAACTGCCATAGACATTGGCGCCTCTCCCATCTGTGATTGCAGTCCTCTTCAGGCCGAGGGCCATCCCACAACAGGTCTCTCTTCAAAAGTAAAAAATGGGCGTAGCACGACATCCAGCCTTTTGTGCTTACCTATGCGCCTATTCTTCTGGGAAGTCTAGCACCTTGCGAGGTCTCTGTCTAGATGCTCTCCATCTTTCTGGAGCACCATCCTGCCGGACAGGGTCTCACGCAGCGGCTCGTTCCTACGTGTCTAAATGAGGAAGGCTTTCGGCTTGAAGAAGACCACCGCACCAATTGAGGGATGCCCTCCTTGAGCAAAGATCTTCGGAACGACCCATCGCACGAATGAGAAGTCGAGGATCATTCCAGCAACTGCTCGCAGTGGTCTGCTCGTCCCCAGTTCTCCTGTATTGTGCTATCCTTGGACAAGGAACAAAGGAGGGAACAGAGACATGCAGATTGTTGACCTTCGTTCTGACGCTGAGTCAGCCATCCGCCAGGTGGCGGCATTGTTGGTGGAGGGCTTTGCTACCAACTGGCCAGGCGCCTGGCCGGACCTGGAAGCTGCTCTGGAGGAAGTGCGAGAATCCTTTGCAGCAGAGCGCATTAGCCGAGTAGCACTTGATGAGGGCGGGACCGTCCTTGGCTGGGTCGGTGGCATCAGCCAGTATCGAGGCCACGTGAGGGAACTCCATCCCCTGGTGGTGCGTATCAGTCAGCAAGGCCATGGTATCGGGCGTGCCCTGGTGGCTGACCTGGAAGAGCGCGTGAAAGAGCGTGGTGGGCTAACCATTACCCTTGGCACCGATGACGTCACTGGGCAGACCACCCTTGCTGAGATCAATCTCTTTCCCCATGTCTGGGAACACGTGACCCGCATCAAGAATCTCTCGCG
>WNGJ01019710.1_pt1 | contig 11046 bp, 12 predicted proteins | sample 5400611 | NCBI WGS metagenome assembly WNGJ01 (sample SAMN13153375, study PRJNA577476) | soil metagenome | isolation source: 40 cm soil or saprolite under Garry oak tree replicate 1 | place: USA:California | collected 2016-06-15 | reverse complement strand
CGCCGACCTGGGCGCAGCAGGGACCCACCTTGGCCGAGCCGGGCCTGCCGGCCGTCGAGCCTGCCGACGAGACCGCCCCTGCCCAGACGGTGGCCCGCGACGGCGGCGACAGCGGCACGACGCGCAAGCCGTCCGGCGTCCGCTGGGCGATCGCCATCGGCGGGATCGCCATCGTCGTCGGCATCACCATCGCGATCCTCGCCCTTACCAGTGGTAGCCGGCCGACTCCTTCGATCGCGGTCGGCTATATGCCGAGTGACACCGTCCAGTACGGCGAATACCGGCTCGACCTGCCCGGCGATCAGCGCCAGAAGCTGGCCGCATACCTGTCGAAGCTGCCCGGTTTCGCCGACCAGGCCGCGATCCAGCCGAAGCTCAACGAGGTCTTCGACCGGATCGTCGCCGCGGCGTCGAGCAACAGCCAGACGTTCACGACCGACATCCAACCGTGGTTCGGTGGCCAGATCGCCGTCGGCAGCGGACCTATCGATGCGAGCTCGCTTGGCCGCGCGCCGAGCACCTCGTTTGTCGGCGGGCTCGGGAACCAGCTGGTCGTCGTGACGGTCACCGACCCGGCCAAGGCCAAGGCCTGGATCGAGAAGACTGCCGGGAGCAAGGCCACCGCCTCCGAATACGGCGGGGCAACCCTTTACACGGCCGGTGAGCTTGCGGCCGCGGTGACGGACAAGGTCCTCATCGGTGGTAGCGAGACAGCCGTCAAGACTGCGATCGATACGAAGGGCCAGGGAAACCTGGCGTCCAACCCGCAGTTCAAGGCCGCCTTCTCATCGGTTTCGCGCGACTATGTCGCCTTCGGTTTCGTCGACTACCGTTCGGCCGTCACGTCCGTCGTCGACCTTGCCGCGCCGTCGGCCGGGCTCCAACGGACCATGAACGATGCCTTCCTCGGGTTCGTGCCGGCCTGGCTCGCGACTGATGTTCGGTTCGAGGACGACGCTCTCGTCGCCGAGACGGCCTATCCCTCGGTCGACATCGGTTTCAGTGCAAAGAACCGGGCAAGCACCCTGTCCAGCCACGCGCCGGCATCGACGCTCTTTTATGCCGAGTCGCACGATCTGGGCGCCGCCCTCACGGCCTTCCTCAACAAGCTCCGGGCGATCCCGGAGCTGAGCTCCACGTTCGGCCAGATCGATCAGTCCGCGGGTCTCATCGGCGGCCTCGACGGCCTGTTCGGCTGGTGGGGCGACGGCGCGGTCGTGATCGGGTCAAATCCCGACGGCTCGATCGGCGGCGGCCTGGTGATCGCGCCGACGGACGCCGCGGCGGCACGGAAGACGTTCGCGACGCTCCGCAGCTTCGTCGTCCTCGGCGGCGGGCAGGCGGGGATCACGCTGCGCGATGAGACGCACGGCGATGCGACCGTCACGATCATCGACTTCAGCGGGGCAATGGCTGCGTCGGGTGGCGTACCGCCCGGTGTCAAGGCCGAGATCGCCTACACGGTGACCGACAACATCGTCGTCGTCGGCTATGGCGCCGCGTTCGTCGATGCGGTCCTCGATGCCGGGCCGGGCAAGTCCCTCGCGGACGATGCCCGCTTCAAGAGTCTCGTCGGACGCGTCGGGACCGAGAACCTCGGCCTGACCTTCGTCGACGTCCAAGCGATCCGAAACCTGGGCGAACCGCTCGTCAAGCCGCTCGTCTCGGGGGATGAGTGGGCGACCTACGAGAGGGAGATCGTGCCCTACGTCAGCCACCTCGATGCAGTCGTCTCGAGCTCCAAGATCGACGGCGAGATCAACCGCCTGCCCATGTCATTCACCGTCAAGTAGCCGGAATACCCGGTAGCCCGCCAACGTCAACGTCACGCCAAGGAGGCACAGGAGAGATGGCAGTCAGAATCCGGTTGACCCGAGTCGGGGCGACCAAGCAGCCGACATATCGCGTCGTCGTCGCCGACAGCCGCAGCGCTCGCGATAGCCGGGCGATCGAGACGATCGGCCACTACAACCCGCGGACGGAGCCGATCGAGGTCAACATCGACGCCGACAAGGCGAAGGCCTGGTTGGCAAAGGGCGCCCAGCCCTCGGACACCGTCGTCCGACTGTTTCGAAACGCGGGCATCCTGCCCGCGGCCAAGTAGGAGCCGCGACGATGGCAGCCGCCGAACTCGTCGAATACGTCGCGCGATCGCTCGTGGACGATCCCGATGCCGTCAAGGTCGAGGTCGTTCGCGACCAGGGCGGAACGGTCATCGAGCTCCACGTCGCCGAGGACGACATGGGCAAGGTGATCGGTCGCAATGGCAGTGTCGCGAAGGCGCTTCGCACGCTCCTCAAGGTCACGGCCGCCCGCGACGGCGAGCCGGTCTCGCTAGAGATCCTCTGACGGACGACGACACATCGGGCGCAACGAACGCTGCGCCAGCTTCGAAGGCAACCGGATCCTCCGTTGCGCCCGTTGCCGGTCAACGCCTCGTCGTCGCCCTGGTGCGCGGGGTCCACGGGCTGCGGGGCGACGTTCGGATCGAGATCCTGACCGACCTTCCCGAGCTGCGCTACGCGCCAGGCGCCGTCCTTCATCGCGAGGGGAGCGCCGAGCCGCTGACCGTGGCATGGTCGTCGCCGATCGCCGACGGACCAGGCTGGCGGATCCGCTTCGAAGAGGTTCGCTCTCGCGGTGAGGCAGAGGAGCTGAAGGGCGTCTATCTCGAGGCGGTCGTCGGACCGGAGGCCGAACCCGCCCGCGGGTCGTACTTCTGGCACGAGATCATCGGGACACCGGTGACGGGCACTGACGGAGCGGCCCTGGGGACGGTTCGCGAGGTCTATCGATCCGGCGGCGCGGAGGTCTTCGTGGTCGCCGGCGCCGAATACGGCGAATTCGACGTGCCCGCCGTTCGCGATTTCGTCCGGGTCCTCGCCCCCCGCCGCGGCGAGATCGTCATCGATGCCGAGGCGCTGGACCTGCAGCCGCCACGCCGGCGCGGCGAGGGTGAGCCACGACCAAAGGCGCCGCGGCGCCGGACGAGGCGGCCGAAGAAGACCGTAACGGCCGAAGGCGCATCCGACGCGGCCGCCAACGAGGTCGGGCCGGATGCCACCGCCTCCGATGCGCCGGCGCGCGATGCGCCGTCAGCCGAGTCCTGACTGCCGATGCCGCTCGAGATCGACGTCCTTACACTCTTCCCGGAGATGTTCTCCGGTCCGCTTGGGGCGAGCATCCCGGGCAGGATCCAGGAGCGCGGCCTCGTCACGATCCGGACCCACGACCTGCGCAAGTGGGGACTCAGCTCCGTCGCCCGGAATCGTTCGTCGTCCTTCTGGACCCGTCCGGCGAAACGTTCCGCCAGGAAAGGGCCCACGACCTCGCGACGCGGCCGCACCTCGTCCTCGTTTGCCCGCGCTACGAGGGCGTCGACGACCGCATCCGCGATCTCGTCGATCTCGAGCTCTCGGTCGGCGACTACGTGCTGACCGGTGGCGAGCCGGCCGCTCTCGTTGTCGTCGATGCCGTGATCCGCCTGCTACCGGGTGCAATCGACGACGCCTCGACGGACGAGGAATCGTTCGCCAACGGACTCCTCGAATATCCGCAGTACACCCGGCCGCCGTCGTTCCGGGGCCGCGACGTCCCGGCGATCCTGGCCGGTGGCGACCACGGCGCCGTCCGCCACTGGCGACTCCGCGAGTCGCTCCGTCGGACCCTGGAACGTCGGCCGGACCTCCTCGCCGACCGCGCGCCCGATCCTGTCGAGGCCGGCCTGCTCGAGGAGATCGAGCGTGAAGAGCCGGAGACCTGAGCCGTAGGGGTCGGTCGGCCACGCTCGGGACGCATGCTATACTCCGCCGTCGGTCGTCCCGAACGGCCTTTCTTCACGACCCTCCCGCGGCCTCGTGCTGCGCCGACGAAAGAACAGGACCGCCCGTGAACGTGCTCGACGAGATCGTCTCCGATCAGCTCCGCACCGATCTGCCGGAGATCGCGTCAGGCGACACTGTCAAGGTTTCCGCCAAGGTCGTCGAGGGCAATCGCGAGCGCATCCAGGTCTTCGAGGGAGTCGTGATGCGCCTCCGCGGCGGCGGCATCACCCGCTCGATCACCGTTCGTCGGATCGCCAGCGGCGTCGGCGTGGAGCGGACATTCAAGATCCACAGCCCGCGTATCGACAAGATCGAGGTCGTCCGCCACGGCCAGGTCCGCCGAGCCCAGCTCTACTTCCTGCGCGATCGCGTCGGCAAGGCCGCAACCCTCCGAGAGCGCCGCCCCAAGAGCTGACCTCGGCCGGCGCGGGCGCCGGCAGGCGCGACGCGTTACGCTGTCGCCCGATGACGGTCATCGTCCCGACGCTCCGCTTCGAGCGCCATCTGTGGCGCGATGGCCTGACCCGCGTCGTCGGTGTCGACGAGGTCGGTGTCGCCCCGACGTGTGGCGCCGTCGTCGCCGCGGCGGTCGTCATGCGGCCCGGCTGCCATCGCATTCCGGGCGTTCGTGACTCGAAGACGCTCTCCATGGCCCAGCGCGAGCGACTCGCCCCGCTCATTCGCGCCCGTGCGGTGGCCGTCGGTGTCGGGGCCGCATCGGTCACCGAGATCGATCGCCTCAACATCTACCACGCCACGCATCTCGCGATGCGTCGGGCGATCGCCCGGATCGGCGGCCAGGAGCATGTGCTCGTAGATGGCAATCGGATCGTCGGGTTCGAACAGCACGTCGGGCCATACACGGCGATCGTCGACGGAGACGCGCTCTGCTACTCGATCGCCTGCGCGTCCGTCGTGGCGAAGGTGATCCGGGACCGGATGATGACGCGCCTCGCGGCTCGCTACCCGGGCTACGGCTGGGAGCACAACCAGGGGTACGCGACGCGGGACCATCGCGACGCGATCAGGCGACAGGGCCTGACACCGTTCCACCGACGCAGCTTCCTGGCCCTCCAGCGAACGCTCGCCGGCGATCAGCTCGATCTCGATCTGCTGGGCGATCCGTCGGCGTCCCCGTCGACACACGACCTCCTCGAGCGCGAGCTCGTCCCGGTGATGGCCGACGACGCGACACTCGACATGATCGATCTCGAGCGCCTGGAGGTCGCCGCAACGTAATTCAAGGTGAAGTCCCGGATGAGTTGCGGTCAAGGGCCTCGCAACCGTCCGGTGAGGGTCACCTGCGATCATCGGCCGATGGACGGTCGGCGCTCCGCCTCCGGTCGAACGGCCGCTCAAGTGGCGGGTGACACCGCCGAGGAGCTGGTCGCTGCTCGCCTGAGCGATGAGGGCTGGACCGTCCTGGCCCGGAACATCCATGTCGGTCGCCACGAGCTCGATCTCGTGGCGGTCGACCCGGGTCCGCCGCCGTTTCTCGTCGTCGTCGAGGTTCGCTGGCGCGGCCGGCGGGACTTCGGGCTCGCCGAGGAGACCTTCGACCACCGCAAGCGAGCCCACCTCCGGGCGGCCGTCGGCCGGCTGCTCGAGGACGGCCTGCCCGACGGACGACCCGTCCCGCGGCTGCCGATCAGGGTCGACCTGGTCGCCGTGGAGCCCGTCGTCCCGCCGGCCTCCGACGTTCGGCTCCGCCATCATCGCAACGCCCTCGGCGGCTAGACAAGGCCGCTCCGCGCGATCCTGAGCTCGCGAGACCCTGTGATAGACTCCGCCCGGCCGTGGAACCGCTCGTGCGGGACCATGCCAGAACCACCCGCGCCCGGCCAATCCGGGCGACGGAGATCACACGCGGACCGTTCCGACCGGGACGGTGCCGGCAGCTAGGTGGCCACGAGCCACCGACGAGGCCGGCCCCCGGCGACGAGGTCCGCGGAGGAACGAACCGAACAGGAGGTCGCTCACCGTGCCGTCCGTCTCAATGCGGCAGCTGCTCGAGGCCGGAGTCCACTTCGGCCACCAGACACGCCGCTGGAATCCCAAGATGCGCCCATTCATCTTCGCGGAGCGCAACGGGATCCACATCATCGACCTGGCCCAGACCGTCAAGCACCTCGAGTCGTCGCTCGACTTCGTCCGGGAGACGGTCGCCCGCGGCGAGTACGTCCTCTTCGTCGGCACGAAGAAGCAAGCCCAGGAGCCGATCGCCCAGGAAGCGACACGGGCGGGCCAGCCGTACGTCAACAAGCGCTGGCTCGGCGGGATGCTGACGAACTTCACGACGATCAAGAAGCGGATCGGGCTGCTCGAACAGCTCGAGGCGCGGCAGCATGCCGGCGACTTCGAGCGAATGAGCAAGAAGGAAGCCGCCAAGCTCCAGGAGGAGCTGGCGAAGCTCCAGCTGACCGTCGGCGGGATGCGCAAGATGAAGCGCGTCCCGGGCGCAGTCTTCATCATCGATCCCCATCGCGAGCGGATCGCCGTCACCGAGGCGAACAAGCTCGAGGTCCCGGTCGTCGCCACAGGCGACACGAACGTCGACCCCGACGAGATCGATCACATCATCCCCGCCAACGACGACGCCATTCGGGCGATCCGGCTGTTGTGCACGCTGATCGCCGACGCCTGTCTGGAGGGTCAGCAGGAGCGCGCCGCGCGGTCCTCCGCCGAGCCCGAGCCTGAGATCGTCGCAAGCGCCGAGCCGGAGTTCGACGAATCCGCGTCCAACGAGCTCGTCGCTGCCCTCCAGGGCGGCGCTGCGCTGACATTCGAGCCCGACGCCGAGGACGAGGATCTCCTGCCGGGTGCCCGCCCGATCGCCCCGGCCGATGTGACGCCGCCGCCGGCCGAGGCCTCGCCCGAGGAGATTGCCGCGGAGCTCGCCCGCGAAGCCGCTGAGAAGGAAGAGCCGGCAACCGCGGTCTGACCCGCGACTGCCGCCCCGCACGAACGACCCCAGGCGGGCAGCTGCCCGCGCGACGAACAGGAGAAAACGAACGAACATGGCGGACATCTCTGCCGAGAAGGTCAAGGAGCTGCGCGAGCGAACCGGCGCCGGCTTCATGGACTGCAAGAACGCGCTCGTCGAGGCCGACGGCGACGTCGAGAAGGCCACGGCGGTCCTTCGCGAGAAGGGCCTGGCAGCCGCGGCCAAAAAGGCCGGTCGAGAGGCCCGCGAGGGACTCGTATCGAGCTACATCCACCCGGGCGGCAGGGTCGGTGTCCTGATCGAGGTCAACTGCGAGACCGACTTCGTCGCCCGCACCGACGAATTCCAGAAGCTCGTCCGCGATCTGGCCGTCCAGGTCGCTGCCCTTGCCCCGAGCTACGTCGACGCCGATTCGATCCCGGCGGCCGATCTCGAGGCCAAGAAAGCCGAGCTCCTGGCGGACGACGCGACCCAGAAGAAGCCGGAGAACATCCGGCCCCAGATCGTCGAGGGTCAGCTCAAGAAGTGGTATTCGCAGGTCTGCCTGTACGACCAGCCGTTCCGCGACGAGGATCGAAGCGTTCGCGACCTGGTCACCGAGAAGATCTCGACGATCGGCGAGAACATCCGCGTCCGGCGCTTCACCCGCTACGCGCTCGGGGAGGAGCTGTGAGCGACGGCCCTGCGATCCCGCGCGAGAGCGGACTCCGCTACGGGCGGATCCTGCTCAAGCTGTCCGGCGAGGCGCTCCTCGGCGACCGCACCTATGGCGTCGATCCGGCGTTCTGCGCCTTCATCGCCCGCCAGGTTGCCGGGGTTCACGGCCGCGGCGTGCAGATCGGGATCGTGGTCGGTGGCGGCAACATCTTCCGGGGTCTGGCAGCGGCCGCCAGCGGCATGGATCGGGCAACCGGCGATTACATCGGGATGCTCGCGACGGTCATGAACGGTCTGGCCCTCCAGGACGCCCTGGAACGGGTCGGCGTCCCGACCCGGGTCATGACCGCCATCTCCATGAGCGAGGTCGCCGAGCCGTACATCCGGCGACGAGCGGTCCGCCACCTGGAAAAAGGCCGTGTCGCGATCTTCGTCGCGGGGACGGGCAATCCATATTTCACGACTGACACGGCGGCAGCCCTCCGGGCAGTCGAGATCGGCGCCGAGGTCCTCCTCAAGGCGACCAAGGTAGACGGTGTCTACGATGCGGATCCGGTGACCCACCCGAACGCCCGGCGCTACGCTCAGCTCGAGTACGCCGACCTGCTCCGCGACCAGCTCAAGGTTCTTGACGCAGCGGCCGTCTCGCTGTGCATGGAGAACGACCTGCCGATCGTCGTGTTCGACCTGAACAAGCCGGACAACATCACCCGGGTGGCCGTCGGTGAGCCCGTCGGCACCCTGATCTCGGGCGCCATGGGCGTCCCCGGAGGTGCCCGCGCATGAGCAGCGAGACCCTGTCCTCCGCCGATCACAGGATGGCCCGCGCAGTCGAGGCGATGGAGCGCGACTTCCAGGGCGTTCGAACCGGCCGCGCCTCCACCGCGCTCGTCGATCGCCTCGTGATCGACTACTACGGCACGCAGACGCCGCTCAACCAGCTGGCCGGCATCAGCGTCCCGGAGTCGCACCAGATCGTCATCCAGCCCTGGGACCGAGCCGCGCTCGGCGCGATCGAGAAGGCGATCCAGAAGAGCGATATCGGGCTCGTCCCGAACGTTGACGGAACGGTCGTCAGGCTGAACATCCCGCCGCTCACCGAGGAGCGTCGCAAGGACCTCGTGCGAGTCGTCCACAAGCGCATGGAGGATGCCCGGGTCGAGATCCGGGGCATCCGGCGCGACGCCGCCGACGAGCTCAAGAAGGAGGAGCGCGACGGCAATGTCGGCACCGACGAAGCTCACCGTCAGCTCGAAACGCTCCAGAAGACGACGGACCGATTCATCGCCGAGGTCGATCGCGTCGGCGGCGTGAAGGAACAGGAGGTCCTCGAGGTCTAGTGGCCCGCACACCGATTGCCAGGCCGACAGACGCCCCGCCGACGGCCCACCACGGTGGGCCGCAGCACGAGCCAGCGGCCGTCATGGCAGTCCCCGGTGAGCCCGGCATCGTCCCGACAGAGCTGCCCCGCCACGTCGCGATCATCATGGACGGCAACCGGCGCTGGGCCCGCCTCCACGACCGGGCGGAGATCGAGGGTCATGCGGCAGGGGTCGAGGCGATCCGGATCCTCCTCCGACACGCGGTCCGGCGCGGTGTCCCGGTCATGACCCTCTACGCCTTCAGCCGCGAGAACTGGGCTCGCTCGGATGACGAGGTCGCCGGGCTCTTCGGCCTCCTCGAGCAGGCGATCCGGAGCGAGACGGCGGAGTTGCGCGCCCAGGGCGTGCGGATCCGTCTGCTCGGCCGGCTCGACGAGCTGCCGGAGGCGACCCGCACGTCGATCGACGCGGCGCTGGCCGAGACCGCCGATGGCGATCGGCTCCTGCTCAATGTCGCCTTCAACTACGCGGGCCGGACCGAGCTCGTCGACGCCTTCCGGCGGATCGTCGCCAGTGGCGTCAAGCCCGAGGCCATCGACGAAACCACGATCGCCGAATCGCTCTACACGGCCGGCCTGCCGGATCCCGACCTCGTCATCCGGACAGGCGGCGAGCAGCGCCTCTCGAATTTCCTCATCTGGCAGTCCGCCTACGCCGAGTTCTACTCGACCGAGGTGCTCTGGCCGGATTTCGGGGCGGAGGCCTTCGACGCCGCCCTGCTCGAGTTCGCCAGGCGGACCCGGCGGTTCGGGCGCTGACGAGCCGGCCGGGCGAGGCCGTCGCGCCCTCGGCGCTTCGCCAGCGTGCGATCAGCGCGGCGGTCCTCGTGCCGCCGCTCATCGCGATCCTCCTGCTCGGAGGGCCGTGGATCGTCATAACGATCGCCGCCGCAACCGGCCTGGCGGCGTTCGAGGTGTTCGCCCTCCTTCGCGGGGCGGGCTATCCGTCGATCCCGATCCTTGGGGTCGTCATTGCCGTCGGGCTGGTCCTCGACGGGGCCGCCCCGAAGGTGCTGGAGGGCAGCGGGGTGACTCTCATCGCTGTCGGCGCGATCCTGGCTGCGGTCGGGGCATTCACCCGCTCAGATCCGCGAGAGGGTCTGCCGACCTGGTTTGCGACGGTCTTCGGATCGATCTACGTCTCGCTCCTGGGGTTCGTCATCCGTCTCGGCGCTGCCGGCCCGAGCCTGCCGCCGGCCGCGCCACTCGCCGGCCTCGGCGCAGAGCGCGGCTGGATCATCCTCCTCGTTCTTGGCGTATGGGCATACGACACGGGTGCCTACTTCGTCGGCAAGCGCTTCGGACGGGCGCGGTTCCTCGTCCATATCTCACCCTCGAAGACGTATGCCGGGTTGATCGGCGGCCTAGTCGCCTGCACGGCGGCTGTCACGGCGATCGTCGTCGGCCTCGGCCAGCCGGTTGCGACCGGGCTCGTCCTCGGGCCGTTGCTTGGTCTCGCGGCGCAGGCCGGCGATCTGGCCGAATCGATGCTCAAGCGGGCCGCCGGTGCCAAGGATTCGGGAAATCTCATCCCCGGCCACGGTGGCGTGCTCGATCGGATCGACTCGTGTTCCTGTTCGCCGCTCCCGTCGTTACGCTGTACGTCCTTGCCGCTGTCCACTGATCCCGCTCGTCGGCTCGGCGTCGCAGTCCTCGGCTCGACCGGATCGATCGGGCGGCAGGCCATCGACGTCCTCGAAGGGCTGCCCGATCGCTTTCGAGTGGTCGCTCTCGCCACGGGTAGCAACGCCGCGGCTCTGAGCGACCAGGCGGCCCGCCTCCGTCCATCGGTCGTCGCTCTCGGCGACGCAGTGGGCCCAATCGCGCTCCACCTGCCATTCGGCACCGGGCGGAGCACCGGACCGGACGCCTTGACGGAGCTGGCGACCCGCGCCGACGTCGATCTCGTCGTGGTCGCGACCGGCGGGGTTGTCAGCCTCGGGCCGGTCATCGCGGCACTCGCCGCAGGCAAGGTTGTCGCAACCGCCAACAAGGAAACGCTCGTCGCGGGTGGTCATCTGGTGATGCCCCTGGCCCGCCAGCTCGCCTCGAGCGTCGCCGCCGAGACGCCCGGTGACCCGTTCACGAGCCCACTCGCCTGGCTCCGTCCGATCGATTCGGAGCACTCGGCGATCTGGCAGTGCCTCGTCGGCGAGTCGCTGGCGAGCGTCGCTGCGCTCATCCTGACCGCCTCCGGTGGGCCATTCCTCGACGGACCGACCGACCTCTCGACAGTCACG
>WNGJ01008320.1_pt1 | contig 11046 bp, 11 predicted proteins | sample 5400611 | NCBI WGS metagenome assembly WNGJ01 (sample SAMN13153375, study PRJNA577476) | soil metagenome | isolation source: 40 cm soil or saprolite under Garry oak tree replicate 1 | place: USA:California | collected 2016-06-15 | reverse complement strand
AAAATCCGAACACCGGACATTGGCGGGAACGCCTCGACGCAGGAACTTGGAGAGGCTATCGCAATGCAAGTTAGCCGAGGCCGATGATGCCGGAGTCCGAAAACGCGGTCGCGACTACTCCGTTGGGCGCGGGTGGCATTGGCCGGTCTGCGACGCGGCGCATAGCCGTTCGCCTGTTACCGTTTCTCTTCATCCTCTACATCGTCGCATTTCTTGATCGCATGAATGTCGGGGCCGCCGCCCTGCAAATGCCACACGACTTGGGCCTGAGCGACCGGGCAATCGGCCTCGGCGCCGGCATCTTTTTTCTAGGTTATTTCTCGCTGGAAATTCCCGGTGCGTTGATTGCCGAACGCTGGAGCGCCCGGCGGTGGATTGCGCGCATTATGGTCTCGTGGGGGATGTTGACTGTGCTGATGGCCTTTATTCACACAGGGCACCAATTTTATGTTGTGCGTTTTCTGGTGGGTGCCGCTGAGGCCGGCTTCTTCCCCGCCGTGGTTGTCTACCTTACCCATTGGTTCCGGGCCGCGGATCGTGCCAAGGCCGTAGCTGGTTTTTACGGAGCCATGCCGCTCTCATACGTGATCGGATCGCCGCTCGCCGGCGTGTTGCTGGGGCTGTCCTGGCTGGGCTTACGAGGCTGGCGATGGCTTTTCATTCTGGAAGGAATTCCTGCGATCGTGCTGGGCATCATCACACTGTTCTACCTGACAGATTGGCCACGGCAGGCGACCTGGCTCACATCTGAAGAGCGCGAGTGGATCACTGCGAAACTGAACGAGGAAAAAAAGGCTAAACAGAGTGCTCACTCGTACAGCATCTGGCAAGCGTTGCATCATCGTGACGTCATTCTGCTCACTTTCTGTTATTTCTTCGCTCTCACTGGAAATTACGGAATTGCGTTCTGGCTTCCCACTTTGCTAAAGCGCCTGTCCGGCTTGAGCGACATGAACGTGACCCTACTCGCTTCCCTGCCTTACTTGGCAGGATTTGTGTTCCAGCAATTGAATGGTTGGCATTCCGACCGGACCCACGAACGCCGCTGGCACGCTGCCCTTGCTGTCTTGCTCAGCGGAGTATTTCTGTTCTTCGCCATCCGCCTTGGATCGAGCGTGCCGCTGTCAATGCTTTTCTTCACCCTGGTGGGCGCGGCGTATTATGGCTTCCACCCCGCGTTCTGGCCTGTGCCAACCGAGTTTCTCAGCGATTCGGCCGCCGCGGCGTGTGTCGGCCTAATAAATTCGGTAGGAAACCTGGGTGGCTTTGTAGGCCCGTTTATTGTTGGATATCTGCTGACGCGCACTCGGTCCTTTAGGGCAGGTCTCTGGTATCTGGTCGGCAGCTTTTTCGTCTCAGGAGCTCTGATGCTCATGGTCGGCACAAGACGGCACACCGGGGCTGAGAAGAACAAGGCGTGATCGGAAGAAGTTAGTGAATCTCAGGCTCGGGGATAGGCGCAGTTCCCTCTAGAAAATCAAAGTCGCATCCCTCATCGGCCTGCCGGATGTGCTGCATAAAAAGTTTGCCATACCCGCGCGGATAAATACCGTCGCGTTGGCGCCAACTCTTGCGTCGGCGTGAAAGCTCCTCATCGCTGACCTGCATATTCAGTTGCCGCCGTTCGACATCGATCTCGATTACGTCACCTTCTTTCAGCAACGCAAGCGGCCCTCCCACAAACGATTCTGGCGCTACGTGAAGAACACACGTGCCATAGTTCGTGCCGCTCATCCGGCAATCAGAAATGCGCACCATGTCGCGCACGCCGGCCTTGAGCAGTTTCTGTGGGATCGGGAGATTGCCCCATTCAGGCATGCCAGGAGCTCCTTTGGGACCTGCGTTGCGCAATACCAACACACTATTCGGGTCAACATCAAGGGCAGGGTCATCAATTCGCGCATTCATCTCGTCATAGCTGTCGAAAACAATCGCGCGTCCGGAATGTTTGAGCAGCTTCGAGTCGGTGGCTGTCGCCTTTATGACGGCGCCATTGGGAGCTAGATTACCTCGAAGAATTACCAGTCCTCCCGACGAAAAGAGTGGGTTCTCCAACGTGCGGATCACATCGTCGTTGTAGACCTGCGCGCTGCTGACATTCTGGCCCAGCGCCTTGCCGCTTACGGTCCCACACCTCAGGTCCAAATGGGGCGATAGTGCCTTCAAAAGCGCCGAGAGTCCTCCAGCATAGTAAAAGTCTTCCATCAGGTACTTGCCAGCGGGCCGCAGATTCGCCAAAACCGGCGTCTTTCTCGAGAGTTCATCAAAATCATCAAGACTGACTTTAATTCCAGCGCGACCGGCCAGGGCGATCATATGAATCACAGCATTAGTGGAACCGCTCAATGCAAGCACGGTGGCAATAGCATTTGAGAACGAAGCACGGCTTAATATGTCACGCGGTTTCAGGTCCTCCCAGACCATTTCGACAATGCGCCGGCCAGACAGGTTTGCCATCTTGGGATGGTTGGCATCCACCGCGGGAATAGAACTCGCGCCCGGAAGCGTGAACCCCAAGACTTCGGCCACGCTTGTCATCGTGGAAGCCGTCCCCATGGTCATGCAGGTGCCTGCCGAGCGCGCAATCCCCTCTTCAATCTCACACCATTCCTGCTGGCTGATGTTTCCGGCGCGGCGCTCCGCCCAATACTTCATCACGTCGGCTCCACTTCCGAGAATCTGGCCGCGCCAGTTTCCTCGCAGCATAGGTCCCGCAGGAACGAAGACCACCGGCAGATTCATGCTGATCGCGCCCATCAGCAGCGCCGGCGTAGTTTTGTCACAGCCTCCGAGCAGCACACAGCCGTCGACCGGATAAGAGCGCAGCAACTCTTCCGTCTCCATGGCTAGAAGGTTGCGATACATCATCGTGCTGGGCTTCTGCAATGTCTCGCCCAGCGTGATGGCCGGCATTTCCATCGGGAAGCCTCCTGCCTGCCACACACCCCGTTTCACATCTTCGGCGCGTTGGAGGAGATGGCCATGGCACGGATTGACGTCACTCCACGTATTGATGATCGCAATTACTGGCTTGCCTTGATAGTCGGCGTAAACGCAACCCATGGACGCCGCCCGTGAGCGATGGCCAAACGAGCGCAGATCGTCAGGACCGAACCAGCGAGAGCTTCTGAGGCGTTGCGGGGATTTTCGGGACATAGGCGTGACTGATGACTCTTTTGCGGATCAGGACAAAAACCGGATCCGAACCGCCGCGCGATGTATTGTATGCGAGTTGCACACATTCCGTACGCTTGGACTGTCAATTTTTTCTACACTCCACGCTTTAAGTTTGTAGTTATGTCGAATGGGCTGGGTTTATTCGCGCGCGTGTGGAAGGCGGACCAATGAGAATAGCAAGCAAACTGCTAGCACTAATTGCACCTGCGCTGCTGGTAAGCAGTCTCCTCGCACAATCCAGTTATGATCTCCGCTCGCCGGATGGTGCAATCGAGGTTCGAGTCCGTACCGCGGGCGAAGTCCATTATGAACGTCGTGCTCAACGACGGATTAGTAATGCGAAGGCGAACCTATTACGGGAACGCCGCGATAGATCGATAGATCGGGAAACTTGCGGGAGAGACGGAACTCGAACACCGCGGCCTCCTCCGTGAGAACAGGGCTTCTAACCAGTCGAACGACGCTCCGCACCGCCGACTGTGACATCGAGTTCCTGTGCCAGCCGATTTGCTCTCGAAAATTCCTCCGAATGCCATGACACAGCAGCTTTCAACTTTCGAAGCCACCTCGCAACCGCGCAGCCTATTCCTTTCCTTGGGCAAGAGTCCGCCGCGGTTCACGCTTTCGATCGAAATTCCGCTGCGGTTCCCGCTGCCACAATTCCATGGCGCTTGCGAGAGTGGTTCGCCATCTCGCTCGCTTGGTCGAGCGACTTGACGAAACGCGATTGAGCACAAACCATCTGAATCGACTGACCTTAAGGCTGGTGCCGGGAGGGGGCGTCGAACCCCCAAGGTACCAAGTACCGGCGGATTTTGAGACCGATGGACCAGGGCCAAAAGACGAGCTAAATGAATGATTTACAAAGGCCTACCCAAAAGTACCTGTTTGGTTTTGTGCGGTAAAATTCGGTCTGATTGGGGTCCGCACATCACGTTCACATCACGGGCTATTCGTGCGAATATTTTCGGTGGTCCCATTGCGGAGCATCGGCCCTTCGATCCCTCGATCAATGACTCCTGATGTCGCGCCACCTAGCAGAGCGCAGCCTTTTCAGGGCTACGCTAAAAAGTGTTTTGAATAACTTGGAACGCACGGACGACACCGTAAGTCATTGAAAAGCACCCCAGGTCAAGAGTTTTGTGGGCTTTTTTGTGGGCCGAAAAAAGACGTGTTTGCGCCCTTGTGAACATTGCAACTTCGATCGCCTGATCGGCGCCGAGATCGCCCCGCCGTGATCATTCGCTTCAGCGGCCACAATAGCGCCCGAGTCGTGGGCAAACAGGAATTGAAATCTGGCCGCCACTCGGGAGGAATGCGCTGGAATAATTGCGGAAAAAGCTCCATCTCGTCGGGGCTGGACCTCAGGGTCAAAAAAGCTGGGGCAGCGCCAAATCTGATTTGTCCCTCCGGTAACTATGCTCAATACAGTGAGGGGGATTTACGGGCGGGCGGTGCAGCCAAAACTGCACCGACACAGCGAGGTCGCCGATGCCATTGGCGTGACTCACCTGATCAGGCGCATAGATCCCCACGTTCGGCCCGCCGTCGACTCCGCGAACATGGGCCAGTCGTGGTGACGTGCATCAGCGTCCTACTTCAACTCGGCGCGCGTGAATGCTGCGAGTGTTGCTTCCTCGGATGGGGGTTGCAGGACGTTGCATGCAGCAAAGTCTTCGGCCTGTGGGTACGTGGTGCTGCGAATGCGGTCGGCGGCTCGGGCGAGATCGTAGCGGGTGTGCCGGAACTGAGCATCGGGGCAGAGCAGGAGCCAATCGGCGCCGGGCTCGCCGAACGGCATGCCGATGCTGCCAGCGTTCATGATTCGAGTCGTGCCGATCATCCGGTCAAACTGCATGTGGGTATGGCCGCAGACGACCGCGGAGACGCCGAGTCCTTCGAAGATGGGCAAGAGGCGGTCTTCGGGCGTGAGGCGGGTAAAGATCTCGGTGTCGTTGCGCGGTGTGGCGTGGCAGAAAAGCACGTCGCCGAGAGTGGGAATCTTGACGCGGCATGTTGGCGGCCAGCCTGCTAACAGCCGCTGATGCTGGATGTGCAGTTGCTGCGCGGTCCATCGCACCGGCTCGCGCCACTGTTCGGGCGCGGTGCGGTACCAGTCGGTCTCGACGCCTGACATCTGGGCGAGCACCTCACGGTCGCCGTTGCCGTGGATGAACTGTGCGGGAATGTCGAGGTCGAGCAGACATTGGATGGTTTCACGCGGCAACGGACCCTGGAAGGACGTCGCCTCCGATGACGATGTGGTCTACTTCCGCGTGACGGATCTCCTGGAGCACCGCCTCAAGCGCGGAGAGGTTCGCATGAATGTCGTAGATGGCAGCGATGCGCATTACAGGATTCCTCTCGGAAATCGACGAGAAGCTCGCGAGTGGGAAGAATACTGCAGATTCCTCGGGCCTAAGAGCCCTCGGAATAACAAAAAAATAAAGGGCTTCGAAACGGGTCGGCTGAAGCAAAGCGTTTCGCACGAGTTTTTTCAGCAGCCTGCTGCTAGTGACCTATCTGACATCTCTACCAATCGCCATGATCCAGCGATGCTGTTTCCTGCCAATTCACAAAAATGCCGCAAAGGACATTTCCGGGCACTCCTGTGCGAGTGGGTCAGAGCCTGAGGGTCAGGACTGCTGCAAACAGATCCATTGGCCAGTGCATGATGATCATCCGCGGGAGACAGCGCGTCCGCAGATAGATGAGCTGAAAGACCACGACCAGTGGCAGAAACTGCAGGAAGCGAAAGACGACTAGGCGCCAATCCAACACGAACGGGAACACGCTGTGCTGGAAGGCCCACCAAAAACCTACCAGCGTCACCGTGGCCCACGTACAGCCGGTCAGGGCCTGGAGTCGGGCGCTGCACAATAGGCTTGGTAGATGACTTCTTCGGTCGGCGACCAAACCACCCAGAAGATCGACAAGCTGTAAACGACCGCCCAGTGCGGAAGTTGCCGTTCGGACAGAAGGCCGGGCGCCAACATGGCGGGAGTGAGTTGCGTTGTTCGGTATACAAGCCAACTCGCAAGCTTCGAGCCAAACCCCGCCACAATTGGAAAGAGGACGACAAAATACAAAAGACCCCAGAGGACTTCGCGTCCGAGTCGGGAGCGGTCTATTCCGAAGAGGTCGACTAGCCGGATGCCTTCCCCCCGCGCCTGTCGCCAGAGCAGCAGCAAACAGCCAATATCAACGAGCGTGGCGTAGACGGTCCACCAAGGCGCTTGAGCACGCCAAGGCGAGGGATCACCGTGAATGAGGAAGGCGGCCGCCACCACGGCCTGCACCAAAAGAATCAAACCGGTTCGGGCTGTCGTCAGAGCTAGCGGTCCCGCCCAACCGATGCGGCCCGCTTGAATGCGTTGTTGAATTGCGGGCGGCGAGTTGGAGGTCAGCATCTCGTCTATCATAATCTGTAGAAGAATACGGATTGTACCGTGCGGAGAAAGCCAGTCACTCGCTACTCTTTATCCTGATATTCGCCGGGAACATCATCCTCCGGCACCTCGTGCGTGCGAACTTCCTTCTCATCAGTGTCCCCGGCGTCTTCCACGCCCGTCACTACGTCGGCCTCGAACGCGTTTCCTTCCTCGAGCAACTCGTCGACACTCTCCGAATCCGCACCTTGGACGCGGGACAATCCCTGCAAATCTCCCGATTGCCGACCCGAACGCGTTCCCGGTCCCTCCGGTGAGAATGCAACCGTATCCACGCTGTCGCTTTTCTCCCGACCCCACTTCTTAAGCGCGCTCACCGTCTTCGCGCGGATTGTCTTGTTGCCAACTGCCTTCGTTTTCACCGCCGCCTTTTTCTGAGCTGCCTTCATCTTCGCCAACTTCTTCTTTGGAGTTTCCCTCTTCATAGCCATCTTCTTCTTAGCCGTTTTCGGCATCATCTTATTGCCGGCAGTTCTCTTCGACTTCGTCTGCCTCTTCTTAGTCTTCTTTTTAGCAGCCATAGGCGCAGTCTACCACCGGCACATGTGCGCCACGAACCGATTGACTGTATGGCGAAGCACCGATGGCACCTGCTCCGCCATCCACGAGTACGTGGTCTCACGTTTGGGGCCAACATCCGTGTGGCCCTCGATTCATTGATCTTTACACTATTTATCCCCGCACGGAGTCAAGATTTGGCGGCTGATCTGAAACGTGCTCTTGTTGAAGCGAAGCGCGGACGAAAGGCAACACGCAAAGCGGCGTGATCCTTAATGTGGAGTTGTATCGAAAAACAAACCTAAGCTGTCACTCTTGCTCGCCAGGAGAAATGAAGGCTTTCAAACTTCTGGTCCGTCAGAGTGACAGCCCGGCGGATTCAGGGTCTCTACCTATGAGCCGCCTCGGCGCGAGCGGCACGCGGCAAGAAGCCACCGTGCGTCGCGCAAGAGCAGCATCGGAACGTGAGTTCGGGTCGAATCGCAAATGACGGATGCCTGCTGGGCTGTGAGGCGACGGCTGCCTTGGCCGCGAGCTTGAAGCTTTCCAGCAGCATCGTGTGAACCTTTACTGATTTTTCCGTGGCCGTTCCCCACACATGCTGCCACGGCCCTTGAAGCCAAGACGTTTTCACGTCCTTCACGTTAAATGTATTTCCCCGCATGTTCGCGAAGCGCTTGTTCAGGTCGGGAAGGTTGCCGAACAGGTAGGCGTATTCTCCGCTTTCCGACCAGTTATTGCCACCCGAGCCGTCGCAGAGCACCCAGCCGTGGCCTGGGAAATACAGTTCACACCAGCAGTGGCCCTGATCCAGGCCCACCCAGGCACCGCACGCGGTTCGCGCAGGGAAACCAATATTGCGAAATAGGGCGACCAGCAGGATGCTGAAGCCACCGCAGTCACCGAACTTTTTTTCCGCCATGTCTTTCGCAGTCGCCGGGCGAAGATCCGGCTGCCCCGGTTGCGGGTAGTAGTAGGTGGCTTTTGCAAGCACGCTTTGAAAAAGTTTGCGCGCTGCATCATAAGGACTCATCTTCTGCCGATAGCCGGCGCCAAGCGTATCTTGAACCCAAATTGCGATTTTCGGGTCGTTCGACTGGATTATGTCTTCCGGTGTGCGGTAGAAGTTGAACGGCTCTGTGGCGCTGGCTCGATCAAGCGCATCCCACAGGACGACACGAAGTTTATTGCGGTCAACCCGGACATTGCGGAGCTCGAGTTCGCACTGCTCGACCATGGTGACTGGCTCAACAGAAAGGCTGCTCTGGTCCCAGTAATAAACGGGGTATTGGGACGGGTTCTCGACCGGACCGGGAACCAGCGACCAGGAGCCAGCTCCAGATTGGATCGAACAACTCGCAGAGTTCACGTTCTGCAGCCTTCGCTCGTGGGCTTGCCCATCATGACCACCATCCGATCGATCTTCCCGCCGGGGTTGAAGGTCGCTGTGAAGTGGTGCCATAAAGCCGCCGTCGCGGGATCGTAGTAATCAATTGAGACCGGCGGCGGTGCCGGCTCGAAGGCACCCTTCTTCGTGGCTGTGGAGATAACTCTTGGCAGCTTGCGAAAGGGCACGCCCTGATCGCCTTCGCCATAAATATCTGGAAATTTATGCGGCATCGGGCTCTTCACGGGGTCAACACCGTCGGCGTAATGGTATGGGTCAATTTGGACTTCCCAGGGTATCTCGCCGTCGAGCGGGAGAAATATCTCGCCCGATTGGCGCTTGTGTCCCGGGGTGAGATCGGTGACCTGGACCTCTGTGAAGCGGTCAGCCATCTGAAACGATACTGGGTAGGGCGCTTGCGGCGTTCCCCCAACGTCGTACTCGACCGTCATCCGGTACGATTCGCCGACCATTGGGACATACGCCTCATCAACCCCACCGCTGCCGATCTTGCTCGTATAGACGTTCGTAATGGTGAAGCTTGTCATCGCTTGCACTCCTTACCATTGGGCCTAGTTGATTGCCGATATGTTTGACAGCGAACAGGGAGCGCACATGAGACCCGGCTCTTCATAGGTGCCGTGGGCGCGGCTACGTCGCATTTGACCGCGGAAGCAATTCGCCAACTCCTTGACATGCTTTCGAGGTGTCTTTTCTCTTTGTTGTTATCAGACGAAGGTGTACTTCCGCTTGCCTCAGGGGGTGTTGCGTTCCGATCGGTTGGAGACTGCTCTTCGGAGAGGCGGTTCGGATGGATTCTGATCCCGCACTGCCGAGGAGTCAAGCAGAAAATTCGGGTCTCGCGCTGGATCGCCGGACGCCACGCTAGCGTCCCCGAATTCCCTCCCCGTCACCATAGCTGTGTAAGTCTTTGGAAGGTTCCGTGTCGGGGGCTATGCCAATTCTGCGTTAACGGATTAGGATTTTTCCCAAGTCTGCGATCGTGAAATGCATCGTAAATTGTCGGTGACGTTTCGCTTAACTCAGGCACCCTCAAGTGTATGGACCGCTTCCGCGCCATGTCATTCCGGAACGCTGTGTCCAGCGATACTGTTCCTTGCCACACCTCATTCAAAAGTATGCCGTAAAAAAATAGAGAGACCGCATCATGGTCTCACACTGCGACTTCTCGATCGCGTTCCTACCGAGTCGGCGGCTCAAGAAGCTTACGTTTCTTCAGGAATGCTAGGTTCGGTTTTCCGCATCGAGTACAAAATGAATAATTAGGCCAGCCAAGTGCGGCGACCACTTCCCTGTTCCCTCTCTTGATTCCTTTTTGCACTTGTCGCACTTCTTGACGAGCATAAACCAAAAACAATTATGCGGCTGCGGTCTCGAGCTTTGCGATCCGAGTCACACGGCCGATGGAGCATCTGAAATTGACGGAACCGGTTCACTGTCTTCGTTTCTGGAATGTTCCGCTGGAAGTCTGATGATTGTGCGAAAGTCATGGTCATACAGAAGACAATTGAACGGTCGGCCGGGCTCCCTTCATCGCTTGACGGTTTGAATCATTTCAGGCTGGTCCAAAAGTGCTTCTCTCAGGAATGAGAGCGCCTGTTTCCGATTTTCTGATTCATGTTTTCCCTCAATACCGTCGACACGCAGCTCTTCGCAGTATTTGCCCGCAAAAGCATACGCGATATTGAACAGTGAATCAGTTTCTTCTGGGAAGAGTTGGTGGTATTCGCGCGAGTACCGTATCGCGTCGTCCAATCTGCCCGGCAAGTAACGCAAATAGAAGCCGAGCCACTCACGAACGATTAGTGGAGCTTCGGGTACTTTCACGAGTCGTTCTAATATGGCAACCGTTGATTCGTAGTCCTTGTTGTTCCCCAACATCTCTGCATATTTCATAGTAAGGTCCATGTGCAGCGGATTCATGTTGAGGGCTCGAACGATCCATTCTGAAGCTTTGCTCGTCTCGGCTTCTCGGTTCTTCTCCTCAAAATACGTGCGATAGTAGTGGATATAGGCAGCTTTTGAAGTTACGTCCCAATCGAGTTGGCCTGATCGAGCTGCCTCTTCCGCCTGTCCGAGAAACTTCTCTACATCGTCCGAATACAAGAGCCCTTTAAGCCGCGTTGTTTCATCCGCATCGATGTCGGTCTCTCCGATCACTCTTGTCCAAATTAGGTTTTAATCTGGATTGTTTGATTGGATCTCATTATTTTATGCCGGGGCCTGTGCAGGGACACACGGTGGGATGGGAGCGGGAGCAAGTGAACAGTGCAGTCCCGTTGGACTGCGATTACGGCAGGACAATGCGGGTCTGGATGTTGCTGTCGTCTTTCTTGAACTCTGTGCGCAGGAAGTCCAAGAACCCGCGCGAGAGCGGGCGGCCAGAGCTGCGGTCTAGAGCCAGCCGCAAAACGAAAACCAGCGCCCTCAAAGCGTCGCTGTCGCGCAGATGGGGGTCGCCCATCTCCCGGCCCTCTTCGTCGTAATCCGCAATGACTTCACGCAATTCCTCTA
>WNGJ01008318.1_pt1 | contig 11047 bp, 7 predicted proteins | sample 5400611 | NCBI WGS metagenome assembly WNGJ01 (sample SAMN13153375, study PRJNA577476) | soil metagenome | isolation source: 40 cm soil or saprolite under Garry oak tree replicate 1 | place: USA:California | collected 2016-06-15 | reverse complement strand
CACGGATGGATGCCGGCAAGAGGACGTATCGGCGCCGAGAGTTGATCGGCCAGGGCACGGACGCCTGGCATCCGAGGAGGGGAGGGTCTACGGCGAGAAAACTCGATATCGACAGCACAACCAATTCGTCACCATCACGGAATACCCGCAGCGGGGAAAGCAGCCTCTTGCCATGGATCCGAGGCCTGTCGCCCACCCTCAAGCGGACGCAGCGGCAAATCGCGAAGGCGATTCTCGACGACCCCGAGCAGTTCATAACCCAGTCGATCTCCGAGCTTGCAGAAAGGTGCGGAGTCAGCGCGGGATCGGTCGTAGGTTTTTGCAAGTCGCTCGGCCTGAGGGGATTTCCCGCCCTGAAAATCCGCCTGGCTCGAGAACTGGCCGCGCCGGTGTTTCCATTAGGCCAAACCAAAGCCCAACGAGGCGGCCCCGGCATTCTCCAGCAGGTGTTTCACGAACACGTCAAAGCCTTGCACGAAACCCTGCGCCTGAACTCGCCCCGTTCCGTACAAGCGGCTGCCCTAGCTCTTGCCGGGGCGCGGCGCACCGTTTTGTTCTCCATTGGCCTCTCGTATCCGGTGGCCTATTCACTTTACGCTCGGCTGCGCTTCATTGGCATGCCTGCATTCATTGAGTATGATTCCCATATGCAATTGGCGGCGGCGGCAGAGATCAACAAGCGAGAGGTCGCGCTGGGGATTTCCGCGGCCGGAAGCACGAGTGAAACGGTCGAGTGCCTTCGATTGAGCAGGGCCCGAGGTGCGAAGACCATCTGCATCACCAATTCCATTGATTCTCCCTTGGCTCGGGCAGCCGATATTCAACTTTATGCAGCCCCCAGCGAAGTGAGGTACTTTCAGGCCCCCTTGGCCTCGCGCCTTACGCAGTTGGCCCTTGCTGACGCCCTCCTGGTGATGCTGGGCCTCCAGCGCAAGCACGAAGCCGTCGCCCACTTGGAGCGGGCCGAAGAGCACCTGCTAAAACGGCGCCTCTCGGGTGGAGGGCGCGCCGAATGGGCGCGCGGGACGGGCGCTTCCCGTGCCCGGTAGCCACCAGCCTCGCGTCTCAGAAACACCAGTCTGCTCGGGCCTCTCGAGAAGCCGTACCGAAATCGGCGCAGGTCCCTTTTCGAGGACGGCGAGCGGAAGATTGCCTCTGAATTTTTTTCATTGAATCCATGGACGACCTGAAAATATGCCAAATCATCTTGACAGATTGCTTTTCGCGTGCTATCCAGTAGCTTTTCAGGCGCGCCAAATCAGGACCTATCCGCTTGCAGCGATATTCCGAACGAGGACGAGGCGCTCGCGCATCTAGCCGCCGGCACTCAGGGAGAGGCTACTGATGTGCCTCGTGTCGATGACCCAGTTGCTCTCCGAAGCGGTCCGCGGGGGCTACGCCGTTTGCTATTGTGAGTCATGGAACCTGGAGTCTCTGGCAGGTGTGTTGGAGGCGGCCGAAGAGTCGCGGTCTCCCATCATTGCTGGCTTCAACGGGGGTTTCCTTGCGCATCCGCAGAGAGCCAAGCCTGAGAATTTAGCATACTATGCGGGTATGCGCCCGGCGCTCGCTGAAGCTGCGGTGCCCGTAGGCTTTTTGCTCAACGAGACGGACGACTTCGATCAGATTTCACGTGGCATCAAGATGGGATTCAACGCTGTCATGGTGGAAAATGACCGGCTCGGACCTAACGAGTACCGTCGCTTGGTAAAGAAGGTCGTCGAAGTGGCGCACCGTGCCGGTGCCTCGGTGGAAGCGGCGGTCGGCTGTTTGCCTGACGCCTCGGGCGCAACCAATGCGCGGGGTCGTGTCACTGACCCTGACGCTGCGAGGGTCTTTGTCGAGGAGACGGGCATCGACGCCCTGGCTGTTTCCGTCGGCAACGTTCACATTCTCACCCAAGGCAAAGCCTTGATCGATCTGGAGGCTCTCAGGAGGATTCGCGACGTGGTTAGGGTTCCGCTCGTGCTGCACGGCGGCACCGGGATTCCCATGGAGCTGGCGCGGGACTTCATTCGATCAGGGGTAGCTAAGATCAACTTTGGAACTGCTCTGAAGCAGGCTTATTTGGCGGCAATTCGTCAAAGGCTCGCAGAGTATCGAGAGCCCGCGAGTCCGCATCCGTTTCTCGGGATGGGCGGTGACCAGGACATCCTGACGGCCGGACGGGAGGCAGTAAGGATGAAGGTGCGGGAACTCGTTGCGACCTGTGGCTCGGCCGGCCAAGCCTGACCCGCAAGCTCCAGAAATCCTATCCGGAACGAGTCGTGCTTCGACGCGCCGGTTCCTAATACTGTGCTGTGACCGGTTTGTGTCCGTCAGGCGGGGAGTCGTCGATATGATTACGCGGGAACAATATCGGGAGACGGTCGAGAAGGCCGTCCGGATGCTCGACCGGGCTGGTCTGCCAATCACACCCGCTGAACGCGAGCGGTTCGAGGTGGCGGACTTTGGCCTGGGAGAGTTGGAGCGGACCGGCCTCGAGATTATCACGTATGTGAATACAGAACGGGTCTGCGCGAAAGAAATCGTAATGTTGCCACGCCAGACCTGCCCCGAGCACTGGCACCCCACGGTCGGCGACGTAAAAGGCAAGGAGGAAACCTTCCGGTGCCGTTGGGGCACAGTGTATCTCTATGTGCCGGGCACCCCAACTGCTGAGCCGGCCTGCCAGGCACCCGCAGGCTCTGAGGCTTACTACACGGTTCGGCACGAAGTCCTGCTGAAACCAGGCGACCAATACACGCTCTTCCCGGACACTCGCCACTGGTTCCAAGCGGGGCCAGAGGGAGCAATCGTGTCGGAGTTTTCCACGCGAAGCACCGATGACTCGGACAGGTTCACCGACCCGCGGATCAAGAGAGTCCCGGAGGTCGAGAACAAATGAGGAAATACAACTACGCAGACTGCCCGTGCGCGGAAGACGGTGTCCGACGTGAACATTACTGACGGGAGCGGTGGCATCCGCGAGCGAGCGGTCCTGCGTGTTCTTTCCCTCGTCTTGTATGCTGCGGTTGTCGCTGGCGCGCAGCCCCCTGCGCTCCCGTCCGGACCAGAGGCCCGACCGGCCCTACCGCAAGCTTCGCCGCAGCGAACGTCGGCTGATCCGCCCAAGGGCGCGCTGTGGATCATTCCCCACACGCACTGGGAAGGCGCCGTATTCAAGACGAGAGAAGAGTATCTCGATATAGGTCTGCCCAATATCCTGAAGGCACTCAATCTTCTGAGCGCCTATCCCGACTATCGGTTTGTGCTGGACCAGGCCGCGTACGTCAGGCCCTTCTTGGAACGTTATCCCACAGAGGCTCTGACCTTCAGGAGATTTGTGTCTCAAAGAAGACTCGAAATCGTCGGCGGCAACGATGTGATGCTGGACGTTAACATTCCGAGCGGTGAGTCGTGGGTGAGACAAGTCCTGTACGCCAAGGGCTATTACAGAGACCAGCTCGGTGTGGATGTAACCGTCGGCTGGGCGCTCGATACATTCGGCCATCACGCCCAGATGCCACAGCTCCTGAAGCTGGCTGGCTACAAGTCGTACTGGTTCCAGCGCGGCGTCCGCGGGGCTGATGTTCCGTCCGAATTCCTTTGGCAGGGCATCGATGGCACCAGGATTCCTGCTTTCTGGCTGCCTCTCGGATACGGGCTGTTCTACCCATCAGCCAGGAACCCGGCCGAGTTTGATCGCTACGCGCGCGGGACGTGGGCGGCTCTGGGACAGCACTCCCGGGGTTCTGAGCGTGTTGCCATGGCAGGTGCCGATGTTATTGAACCTGAAGAGGTCTTGCCCGTGATGGTCCAGGAGTTCAATCGGCACGACGATGCGGCATTTCGATTGCGGTTTGGCGTACCCACTGATTTCGAGTCGGTCGTTGCGCAGAGCACCGGTCGTCCAGTCGTGACAGGAGAACTCAATCCCGTTTTTCAGGGAGTTTACAGCAACCGCATCGAGCTTAAGCAGTGGATGAGGGAGCTCGAGCGCACTCTTACGTCCGCTGAAAAACTGAACGCACTCGCCGCCTGGCTGGGGGCTCGAACATCCACGGAAAATCTGGCTCGCGCCTGGGAACCAGCGTTGTTCAACCAGGCTCACGATCTGGCATCGGGTACCATGGTGGACAAGGTTTACCTTGACACCATCCGCGGTTATCAATTCTCGAAAAGCCTGGGCGATGAAATTGTTGGAACAGAGCTCGACGCACTCTTAACCAAGATCGACACGCGTCCCTCACAGACTGGGAGCGTGCCTGTTATTGTCTTCAATACACTGGGTTGGCCGCGGACCGATGTCGCTGAAGTCAAGGTCGGCTTCTCCAGTTCGGGCGTGGCATCACTCGGCCTGGTAGATTCCTACGGGAAGCAGGCGCCGGTCCAGCTCGTCGAAACAGAACGTTACGGCGACGGGGGAATCAAGGACGCGAAGATCGCTTTTGTCGCGCGCGACGTGCCAGCCCTAGGTTATGCACTCTACCAGATTGTGCCCAAGCGGGCGGGTGAATCCGGTCGGGAAGCCGATGAAGCCAGTTCTGCTTCCGCCTCAGCTTCGAGATCGACGATGCATGAAGATTCCGGTTCGATCGAGAACGAATATTACCGCGTCACTTTTGACCTTTGGACCGGGGCGATGACGAAGCTGCTCATGAAATCATCCGACGCTTCGGGAGAGTGGGAGGCCCTCGGCGGCAAGCCGGCGAACGTCGTAGCGCGCGAGCAGGACGGCGGCGACTTTTGGGAACTTTATGGGAACCTCAACGGCGGCAGACTCACAGCCATGACCCGCAAGAGCGGGTTGCCTCCGCCCGCGAGGTCGCACTTTAGCGACGAATGGGTGGGCGGCGATGGGGCTACGCACGGGGGGCCGGTTTTTTCCGAATTCCGCATTTCCCACCCGTTCGGCGATGGCAGCTTCGCGACCACGGTCCGACTCTACCCTGGCGTCCGCCGCATTGACATCAAGACGCGGATTCTGAATGAGGACAAGTTTGTGCGCTATCGGGTCTTGTTCCCGACTTCGATCAAGAGCGGCCGGAGGTTTGACGAGATTCCGTTCGGTGCGATCGAACGGCCCGTTGAGCAGGAATTCCCGGCTCAGAATTGGATGGATTGGAGCGACGGCGTAAGGGGCGTCGCCTTGCTCAATCGCGGCCTTCCCGGCAACAACGTTGCCGATGGCACGCTGATGCTCTCTCTGATGCGCTCGGCGCGGATCAGCGCCTATCCCTTCTTCGGCGGCTATGAACCGGGCGTGTCCTCGGACCTGGGACTGGAGTTGGGCGAGCAAAGAGAGTTTGAATACGCGCTGGTGCCGCACGCGGGCGATTGGAGGGATGCCGGGGTGGCGCGGGCGGGGCTCGAGTTCAACAATCCGCTGATGACGCGGACGGTTGAGCCGCATACCGGTACCCTGCCAAAGCGATGGGGATTGATTCAGGTATCCGAGCCCAACGTGGTGATGAGCGCCTTCAAACCGGGACCGAAAGGCAGCTTGGTTCTGAGGGTGTACGAAGCCGCCGGCAAAGGGACAAACGCCGTGAAGATCAAGCTTCAGCCGGGCGTCGCTTCAGCTTCCGAGGCGAACCTCATGGAAGACTCGACGCACAGACTCGACATGGGGAATGGCACGCTGACCTTTGATCTAGGCCCTTATGAGATCAAGACGTTTAAGCTGGAACCCGCCGCTAGGTAGGCGGTAAGAGACGCAAACCGCAGTCTGAAGGCGAGCCAGACTCAGCCCCGAATCGGATGCTCGCAAACCGAAGCGGCTGGCGACGAATGAGACACAAAATAATCATGCCGGATCTCGGGCAGACCGTCGCCGAGGGGAAAATCGTGCGCTGGCTCAAGCAGCCCGGCGACAGGGTCGAGAAGGGTGAACCTTTGTTCGAGGTCGAGACGGACAAGGTCACCATGGAAGTCGAAGCCTTTAGGGCCGGGTACCTGCACGAAATTCTGGTAGGCGGAGGCGAGATAGCAGGCGCCGCAACGCCCATCGCCATCCTCACGGATAGCCCGAACGAGTCGCACGGCGACCCCTCGAGCCACGCGCCGAAGCCGGGGTTCAAGAAGACATCCAGCGTCACCGCTTCAGGGTCGGTTCCGGGCGTTCAGCGCAAGCACGCCCGGCGGCGTACGACGTCCCCTGCACCTGAACGTGTTGTGGCTCCCCCGCGGTCCACGACCGAGCCGAAGCTAACGACGGATCAAAAGCTCGGCATGTATCGCCGCATGGTGCTGTGCCGGATGTTTGAAGAACGGGTGTACTACTTGTTTTTGGAAGGCAAGCTGCCGGGGACGATTCACCAGTCCCAGGGTCAAGAAGCGAGCGCCGTGGGCGTGTGCTCAGTTCTCGAACCTGGGGACATGATCACCAGCACGCATCGGCCTCACTCGCACGCCATCGCACGCGGAGTCTCTGTAACGAGCCTGATGGCCGAGCTGTTTGCCAAAGCCACCGGCTGTTGCCGCGGCAAGGGCGGGTCGATGCACGTGGGCGACCGGGACGCCGGCATGCTTCCGGCCATTGCTATTGTCGGCGGCGGCATTCCTCTTGCGGCGGGTTGCGCGCTGTCCTTTCAATACCTGAAACAACCCAACATCGTCGCCTGCTTCTTCGGCGAGGGCGCGACGAACATCGGCACGTTCCACGAGGGCGTCAACATCGCCGCCATCTGGGACCTGCCTGTAGTTTTCGTCTGCGAAAACAACCGCTACGCCGCGTCAACCGCGGTCGAGAAGGTGATGAAGGTGAGACACGTGAGCGAGCGAGCGGCGGCATACGGTATCCCAGGCGAGACCCAGGACGGCAACGACGTAGAGGTTGTCTACCGCGCGATGGCGCGGGCGGCAGCTCGCGCCAGGGACGGCGCAGGTCCGACGCTTCTCGAACTCGAGACTTACAGGCTCGCCGGCCACTCACGCAGCGATCCCGGGCATTACCGCGCAGCCGAGGAGGTGGCCGGGTGGAAGGTACGCGACCCCATCGCGGCTTACGAGACGCGCTTGCTGGCCGAAGGGCTGCTCAGACCCAAAGCTGTGGCTGAAATCAGATCGGCCATAGATCACGAACTGGACGAGGCAGTCGCCCGGGCTGAGCAAGGCCCTGAGCCACGCCCGGAGGATTGTTTGTCCGATGTCTTCTCGGAATAGGGCTGTCGCGAGCCCACAGGGACGCGAGCTGACGATGGTCGAAGCGCTGCGTGAGGCGCTGCGCGAGGAGATGCGCCGAGACGAGCGCGTCATTCTTCTTGGCGAGGATATCGGTGTCGAAGGGGGCTTCGGTGGAGCGTTCACGGTGACGTTGGGGTTGTCCGAAGAGTTCGGCCACCGCCGGGTCATCGACACTCCAATCTCCGAAGCGGCGATTGCCGGCGTTGCGACCGGAGCCGCTTTGGGCGGCTTGCGCCCCGTGGCGGACGTTCAATATGGCGACTTCCTGTTTCTTGCCATGGACCAACTCGCGAACAACGCGGCCAAGCTCCGATATATGTCGGGGGGGAAGCTCACAGTCCCAATGGTTTTTCGGGCTCCCGTTGGGGCCACGACGCGCGGCGCGCAGCACGGGCAGTCGCTTGAAGCCTTTTTCATGCACGTGCCAGGACTGAAGGTGGTCTGCCCGTCAAACCCCTATGATGCCAAGGGCCTCCTCAAGACCGCTGTCCGCGATGACAACCCGGTGATCTTCTTCGAGCACAAACTCCTCTACGGCAGCAAGGGCTCGAGGAAGGAGAAGGGCGGGCTTCAGGTACTGGGTGTGGTTCCCGAGGAGGAATACCTCATCCCTTTCGGCCAAGCCAAAGTGCTGCGGCCAGGCAGAGACGCGACCATCGTGGCTAACCTCCTGATGGTCCACAAGTCGATGCAGGCTGCGACCATGCTGGCTGACGACGGCATCGAGGCTGAGGTGATTGACGTTCGAACTCTGGCTCCCTTCGACTGGTCGACGGTCTTTGAATCCGTCGAGAAGACGGGAAAGCTCATCATCGTTGAGGAAGACAACCTGACAGGGGGGTGGGGAGCGGAGGTGGCGGCCCGGATCGCCGATAGCTGCATCGATTATCTCGACGCGCCGATCCGCCGCGTGGCGGCCCCGGACACGCCCGTTCCGTTTGCGCCCGTCATGGAAAACTTCTATGTACCGTCGGCGGAAAAGATCGTGGCCGCAGTGAACGCGGTCGTTTCCTGGCGCTGAGCGCGCGCCGAGCATTGGGGCTGTCAAACATGGCAGGCTAAACGCAAGGCGGCGGCCCCAATCGTTCCTGCCCGGCCCTTGGGACCCAGCTTATGGACGTGGTTTGCGCTGGAATCCTGATCGCCGATATCTTCGCGAGCCCCATCGACTCGCTGCCCGCGGCCGGGGAGTTGAGGCTCGTCGATCGATACGTTCTCAGCGCGGGCGGTTGCGCTGCAAACACCGCTGCCTGCTTGCGCCGGTTGGGTCGCAGCGTAAGAGTGATTGGCAAGGTCGGAGAGGATTTGTTGGGCGACTTTGTGCTGAAAGACCTCGAAGGTCTCGGCATTGACGCGTCTAGTGTGGCCAGGAGCTCGAGCCATCCCACGTCGAACACGTACATCGTCAACGTGAGGCGAGAGGACCGGCGCTATCTTCACTGTATCGGAGCCAATGCGGATTTCCGCCTTGCCGATATCAACCTTTCGGTGCTCGACGGCGCGCGTGTTCTCTACGTGGGCGGTTACATGGTCCTGCCGGCTTTCGGGCCAGACGACCTCGCTCGACTCTTTCACCAAGCGAAGAGGCGCGGGTTAATGACCGTGCTGGACGTGGTAATCGGGGCCGCGAGCCGGGCCGCGCTGGAACAGGTGGCTCCGGCCCTGCCATATACTGACCTGTTTCTCCCCAATGATGACGAAGCTCGCATTCTGACCGGCGAGGAAGACCCGACGCACCAGGCTGAGGTGCTCGCCCAGTTCAATCCGAACTGCATTATCGCCATAACGCTGGGCCGGCGCGGCGCCCTGACTCGCCTTCGAGGTGAACTCATACGCGCGAAAGCCTTTGATGTAAACTCCATCGACGAGTCCGGGGCGGGAGACGCTTTCGCCGCCGGCTTCGTCACGGGGATGCTGGAAAACTGGCCCCAGGACGAGACATTGCGCTTTGCAAGCGCTGTCGGCGCTTCCTGCACGCGGGCCCTTGGTTGCACCGAGGGCGTCTTTCACTTTGACGAAGCCCGGACTTTCATCGCCCGCAATCCTCTCCAAATTACGCGTGTCGCGTAAGACGTCGTCGATTTGCCCGCGTCGAATCCCAGAGCCAGGGCCCAAACAACACTGGCTTACAGCTCGGGCCCGCTGGCGGCAGGGACCTTTCAACCGTTCGGCACCGGTGCGACGAAGGCCTAGGGGGCGCAAAGCACGAAATGTCACGGATCGATCGCGCGTTTTTGTGACGGGTCTGGTTATGTGTCGGCGGATGCCATAATAAGCGAAGCCAGTCCCGTTGAACCCGGTTTGTTCGCGATGCTAGAATGCCGTCCGTCGGTCACTTATTGAGGGCAACCATGCGGTGCGGAGCTCTGTGCGTGGTACTGGCGCTCGCCTTCGCGAGGGGCGTGCGGCCATCGGACCCGGCGGACCAAGCGCCGAAGCTGCCGGACTTGCCACGCCTGAGTCTTGACACATACCCGCTGGCACTCCGCTCGGAGCTTCAGACGGCGTACACAGCCGCGATCTCCAACCCTGGCGATGCATCCGCCAACGGGAAGCTTGGCATGGTGTTGCACGCGCACAGTCGGGCCGGGGAGGCAGAGGTCTGTTACCAGCGAGCGCACTTGCTTGACCCCGAGTCCTTCCGCTGGGCGTATCTTCTGGGAGTCATCCGTTTCCTGCGAGGAAATTTCGACCAGGCCGCTTGGGCGTTTGACGATTCGCAGCGCCTCGATCCGGAGTATCTCCCGGCACGGTTGAATCTGGGGGAGTGTTTGTTGGCATCCGGCAAGTGGGAGAAGGCCGCAGAGCTCTACGAAGCGACTCTCAGAAAGCATCCCGAGAGCGCTGTGGCGTATTACGGCCTGGGAAGGGTTCGGGCGGCGCGCAAGGACCTAAATGGAGCCATCGAGTCGTTACGCAAGGCCTGCGAGCTGTTTCCTAATTTTGGGCCGGCCCATTACGCCTTGGCCCAGACGTACAAGCGCCTTCGCAAATCGAACCAAGCCCTGGAGGAGCTGGCGCTTTACGACGAGCAAAAAACTGTGGCACCCGAGATTGCAGATCGCGTTCTCGAGGAGGTGCGCGCGCTGAACGCTGACTCTTCGGACGAGCTGCGTCTGGCAAACGAACTTGCGAGCGCTGGCAAATTGGAGGAGGCGGCAGCGGCGCTCGAGACAGCATTAAAGAACAATGCCCAGCTTGTCGAGGCTCACGTCAGCCTGATTTCTCTTTACGGGCAGTTGGGACATACCGCCAGGGCGGAGGAGCACTTCCAGGCTGCGGCGCACCTTGATCCGCGAAATCCCAAAAGCCACTTCAACCATGGCATGCTTCTTGCCAGCCAGGGGAGATTTCCGGAGGCCGAGGAAGCGTTCCGGAACGTCTTGCAAGTCGATCCCAGCTACCCCCGCGCCCGACTGAACCTAGGCAATATGTTGGAAGCCCAGGGTAACCTGCCCGGAGCGATGGTGGAGTACCAGAAGGCCCTCGAGGGCAGTCCCAACGATCCACAGGCCCACTTCGGTCTCGGCCGCGTTCTCGTGAATCAGGAAAAGTATCAGGAGGGCATCCAGCATCTCCTGAAGAGTGTCAGCAGGGCTGACGAGGAGAGTAAGCCGGCCTATCTGTACGCACTTGGTGCGGCCTACGCGCGAGCGGGAGACCGCGAGAACGGCCGACGCTATCTGCAAGAGGCACGGGAAAGGGCAGGTCGGCACGCCCAATCGAAGCTGCTACAAAGCATCGACGAAGATCTGCAAATCCTTGAATCGGACGGGGCCACGAAGTGAGAGCGGAAATCAGGAGCTCTGGCAAACAAGAGGAGCTGAGCGCCTGCGGCTCGCTGAGAATCAACGTGCGACAAGCGGCGCTGTGCCTGGCA
>WNGJ01009070.1_pt1 | contig 11048 bp, 9 predicted proteins | sample 5400611 | NCBI WGS metagenome assembly WNGJ01 (sample SAMN13153375, study PRJNA577476) | soil metagenome | isolation source: 40 cm soil or saprolite under Garry oak tree replicate 1 | place: USA:California | collected 2016-06-15 | reverse complement strand
AGCCGACACGGCTGCCTCTACAGTTCATAATCCATATTGTTGCAGGCGCCGGTAGAACGCGCTTCTACTCAAGCCTAGAGCCTCTGCGGCCTTGCGTGCGTTACCGTCATTTCGGGCCAACGCTTTTTTGATCAGAAATGCCTCGACCTCTTCGAGACTCATCTCCTCAACGTTCCGCGATTCGGAGCCGCCAGTCGTTAGGCCAAGGTCGGCTGAGCGAATTTGCCGGTCTTTCCCCATCAGCACGGCGCGCTCCACAATGTGGTCGAGCTCCCGGATGTTTCCAGGAAACCGATGCTGTAGCAGACGCTCTCGCGCGCTTTCATCGAAACCGCCAACCTGTTTGCGATAACGCTCTGCGTGTTGACGAAGAAAGCTGTTCGCCAGCGGCATGATGTCCTCGCGTCGATCGCGCAACGGCGGCAATTCGATCTCAATCGTATTTAGCCGGAAAAGGAGGTCCTGCCGAAACCGAGCAGCTGCAATCTCATTCTCCAGATTGGCGTTCGTAGCGGAGATCATTCGCACATTTGCGTGAAGTGTTTTTGATGAACCGACGCGCTCGAAATCGCCGGTCTCGATGACCCGCAAGAGTTTTGCCTGTTGGGCAAGCGGGATATTTGCGATCTCGTCCATGAACAGCGTGCTCTCATCCGCGAGCTCGAAGCGTCCTGCCCGATCCGTTTTTGCGTCAGTAAACGCGCCTTTGACGTGTCCGAACAGTTCGCTCTCGAATAGTGTCTCGGACAGGCCGCCCATGTTGACGGTGATCATCGTCCGGTTGGCGCGCGGTGACAGAGCGTGAATCGCCCGCGCAACCAAACTTTTGCCCGTGCCGTTTTCGCCGGTAATCAAAACGTTGGCATCAGACGGCGCGACGCGTGAAATCATTTCAACGACAGGCCGCATTGTGGGGGATTGCGCGATCAAATCCGGCATGGTGCCGCGCAGCATTTGGTTTTCCGCTTCGAGTTTGCGCTCGCGGCGCAGCGCGGACGCGAGCTCGATCTGTGTCCTCACAATCGTCAACAGTCGCTGGTTGTCCCACGGTTTGGTGACGAAATCACGCGCGCCATGTTTCATTGCGTCGACGGCCAGTTCGATCGTTGCCCAGGCAGTCATCACAACAATTGGAAGCGTGTTGTCGATCTCCTGAATTTTTGGAATCGCCGACAAGCCTTCCTGGCCCGATGTCGTATCGCGAGTGTAATTCAGGTCCATCAGCAATAGGGCGTACTCCTTCTTTTCCAGCGCGTGAAAGATGCCAGGGAGCGAGGTGACTCCTTCAGTCTGATAGCCTTCGCTCTTCAGCAAGATGCGCAGTGCTTCGAGCACATCGCGTTGATCGTCAGCAAGAAGAATTCGAGCCACGGCTAAATTTTTTCTACCCCAGAGCACCAAAAGCGAGCCCGAGGCCATATGTTACTACAGCAACGATGATGCCAATCCAGGTCATCTCCAGGCCCGACGCCCACCATGAGCGGATGGTAATGAGCGATTTCAATGCGCCGACGGCAAAGTGCGCGACCAGGCTGATGCCGAAGGAAGCGATAACCGCGCCGAGGCCGCCGGAGAAAAAGAACGGAATTATCGGGACAAACGCACCGATGGCCGTGGAAATGCCCGCCGACAACGCCGCACTCCATTGGTTGGGAAAGCGATGTTCGGATAACCCGAGCTCGCTTTGTGCCATCGCCTGCACAAATTGCTCGGGTTGTTGCGCCAGGCGCTCCGCCATTTTTAGGGATTCCTCGGGTGTGAATCCTTGTAACTGATAGAAAAGCGACATCTCCTCGATTTCCTCCTCGGGATTTTCCTCAACCTCAGCGCGTTCACGCGAGATTTCGGCCTCATACACTTCCGCTTCGCTTTTAGCGGCAAGGTATGCGCCTGCGCCCATTGACAGCGTGGAAGCGAGCATGCCCGCAAGGCCAGAGATCAAAATGTAATGCTGTTGATTATTTGTGGCGCCAGCCACGCCTGAAACAATTCCAAACACCGCGCCAAGCCCGTCGTTTGCGCCGTAAATTGCGTCGGCCACCCAGCTACCGCCGCGTCCGTGCCAGCGTTCACGCTTGAGAATTTTGTCCAACGCAGCGCGAGGACTCACGGGCTGCGCCATCGCGCTCAGCGCACGCGCATGAGCTTTTTCTTCAAGCGCGCTTTTTCGGAGAAATTCCTGAACTTCTTGTTCACCAGCGAACGTGCGCTCGGCCTGATCGTGAAATTCCGCTTCCTGCTTTTCTTCGGTCGCTTCCATTCGCCGAATCGCGATCTCCGCTCCGGCAATCCTGTTCCACCAACGATTTAGCCGCCGCGCAAAAGTGTTGTTGTAAACAGGCGGTTGCGCGCCGAGTTCCCTTAGCTTTGCTTCCCAACGCTGCGCATGACGTTCTTCTGCTTCTGCCATGCGCAAAAGAATGCCTTTGCGTTTTTCGTCACGCTCCCGTTCCGCCAGGTCGCGATACGTTTGTGCGGTCTCGACTTCCGCCTGCCAATTGCGCTTTGCGACGTCGATTGTTTGCTGAGGATTTTTTTGCTCGGGGGCCATGCCGAATTAAAGCGCAATGAGAGGCGCTTTCCAACTTGCCCGCGGTAGGTTGTCGAAAACTGTTCGCCCCCTATTTCAATCAGCAGGCTCGAGCGCAGGGCTCAAAGCAGGCGCGACACGCGCTCGCAGTTGTTGCGCGGTGATGATCAGAGCTACCGAACCGATGATGAGAGCAGCGGCAATCAATGTGCGCACGGTCACCGTTTCACCCGCAAAGAAAGTACCAAGCAAAACGGCGACGATTGGATTCACATACGCGTAAGTGGCCACCTTCGCCGGATCGCAATGACGCAGCAGCCAGATATACGCAGTGTAGCCGACGACAGCTCCGATAAGCACAAGGTAAATGAATGAACCGAGCGACAACAGCGAAACGGAACCGGGATGAAATCGCCGGAGTTCGCCCGTGACGATGCCTGCAAGCAAAAGCAAGATTCCGCCACAGATCATTTGTTGAGCAGCGGTGAGAAACGGCGAGGCCGCATGTTTCGCGACTCGCGAATAAAGCGAACCTGCCGACCAAATGAAACTCGTGACGAGCAGGATCGATATTCCAATTGCTGGATTTCGCCCGGCGGTGGAATGAACATGCAAACCTGGTCCGAACAAAGTCCCGACGCCCACGAAACCGCCGGCAAGTCCCATCCACATGACCGGCGTCGGTCGCGGCGCCATTCCTGTTAACCATCCCAACAGCACAATGTAAATGGGAACGATCGCCACGACCAGTGCCGCCAAGCCCGAGTCGATATATTTTTCTGAAATCGTTACGCCCCCATTGCCGCCGAGCAGCAAGCACGCACCAATAATCAGTGAGGTCCGCCAGTTCCTCCAATTCGATTCGCCGATGCCTTGAGAGCAGGCAACCGCATACATGATCGTGCCCGCCAACACGAATCGCGCTCCTGCCATCAAAAAAGGCGGAATCGTTTCGATCGAGAACCGGATGCCGAGATAAGTGGAGCCCCAGATTAGGTACAGCGCGGCGAAAGCGACGATCACGAGCGTTTTCTTCGGCGCGGCCATGAGGGATGACAATGTCGCATTCGACACGCAGAGCAACCGCGCAACGTTGAAACGTTCAGGGGGAACGCGGGCATGTTGCCGGACAGCTTCTGTTCTGGACCAATGGGGAAAAAGAGGTCCGCTGGCAATATGCCCGCGCTCTCTACGGCCTCCGTTTGAAAAGCAACCGATACAGCAGCAACAGGATCATGGCGCCGACAATCGACATGATCCAGCCGGCGACGTAGTTCTCGCCGGCAAAGATGCGGCCGAGCCAGGTGCCCACCAATGCGCCTGCGATGCCAAGCAAAATCGTAACGATGCAACCGCCGGGATCCCGACCCGGCATCAGCAGCTTTGCGATCGCGCCGATGACAAGACCAACAAGAATGATCCAAATGATCGAATGAGAGCCAAAGTCCATACTGAGCTGAGTTGTATCGAGTTTATTCGTGTTGGGAAAGGAATTTGGTTTGGTTTGGCCAAGTATTGCACGCGGCTGTTGTAGCCACGCGCCTGCGGCGCGTCATTCATTTTGTGTTCGCGAGAAACGGCCCGCAGGGCCGCGGCTACAATTGAATTACTTGCGCCGAGTGAATGTCCTCGCTCGCGCGAATGTCGCGGAGCAATTGTTCGTTCGGGGCAGTGTCGAGATTCAACACCGTGAGCGCGGTACCGCCCGCCTGATTTCGACTGAGTGACATCGTAGCAATGTTGACGCCATGCTCGCCAAGCAGCGTTCCGATCCGCCCGACCATCCCGGGCCGGTCCGTGTTCTCCAGCACCAGCACTACCCCCTGCGGTCGGGCTTCGACTGGTCGGCTGTTGATGCTCACAATTCGTGGCGTGGCGCCGAAGAATGCGCCACCAACTGAAACGCTTTTTCCTTCGCCCATCGCAGAAATTTCGAGCATGTCGGTATAATCGCCGGGCACGCTTAGCCGCGATTCGCTCACCTTTAAACCAAGAGTCTCGGCGAACGCGGGAGCGTTCACTTCGTTGACTTCGCTGCCACCTGCGACTTGCAGAAAGCCTTTCAACACTGCTCGCGTGATCGCTGTCGTATCGACCTCGTTGACTTTCCCGCTGTAATTGATGTTGAGCGACTCCGCTCGTTTCGGAGCGATCTGCGAGAGAAATTTGCCCAGCTTCTCGCCGAACCTCAGATGCGGTCCGATGATTGCCAGCGTTTTCGCATCGAGATTTGGCATGTTTACTGCATTTCGAATCGTGCCTTCCAGCAGAACGGCGCGAATCGACTGGGCGATCTCGATGCCGACGCTTTCCTGCGCCTCCGCCGTTGATGCGCCGAGATGCGGCGTGAGCACAACATTGGGCGCATCACGCAAAGGCGAATCGGGCGGCAGCGGTTCGACTTCGAAAACATCGAGCGCCGCGCCGGCGACCTGCCCGTCCCGCAACGCCTGAGCCAGCGCCGCTTCATCGATCAGACCGCCGCGAGCACAATTGATGATGCGGACACCATGCTTTGTTTTGCTTAACCGCGCGGCATCAAGAATGTGGCGTGTCGCAGCAGTAAGCGGCGTGTGCAGCGAAATGAAATCGGCGTGAGTGAGCAAATCGTCGAGTTCATCCACGAGTTCCACCTGTAGACTCCGGGCGCGCGTAGCGGAAAGATACGGATCGTAGGCCACCACACGCATGCCAAAAGCGATGGCGCGGCGACTCAGTTCACTACCGATTCGGCCCATTCCGATTACGCCCAACGTTTTGTTGTAAAGCTCGACCCCTTCGAAATTCTTTTTGTCCCATTTCTTCCCGCGAATGTTTGCATCGGCTTGCGGAATCTTGCGCGCTACCGAGAGCAACAACGAAAACGCATGTTCGGCAGTAGAAAGGGTGTTTCCCCCCGGCGCGTTGAGCACAACGATGCCGCGGCGCGTCGCCGTCTCAACATCGACATTATCCACGCCCACTCCCGCGCGGCCAACCACGCGAAGTTTTGCGCCGGCATTCAAAATCGCCGCCGTGACTTTAGTCTGGCTGCGCACGACTAGCGCACTGAACGACGGAATGAGCGCGACGAGTTCGCGCTCGCTCAACCCAGTCTTGACCGTGACCTCCAGCGCGCGATCCCGCGAGAGCTCATCCACTCCGCGTTCCGAGATTGGATCGGAGATCAGGACCTTCGGTGAATCCATGTGTTGTAGGGCAGGCGCCTCGCCTGCCGGGCAACCGAAGCCATCGCTCTACAATTGGTTGCTTTCATTATCCGTAAATGACCAAGTGAATGGAGTCGGGCAAATGCTGAGCCACGTTTGTCGCAACGCTACCGCGGAGAAGCTTCACCATGGCAGGACGTTGGGAGGCGCCGATGACGAGGAAATCAATGCCCATCGTTGCGGCAAGATCGACGATGGTCGCAGCAGCGTCCTGGCTTACAGCGTAAACCGGCACCACGTTAATGCCGCATTCGGCTCCAAGTTTGCGCACCGAGCACATGATGGCGTTTGCTTCCGGATCATCCTGCCATTTGGCGCGGCCAAGCCGTGTGCCTGCTGCTGTATAGTAAACGGCGACCTCCTTAACGTAGAGCACAAAGAGCGTGGCTTTACGCAACTGCGCTTCGTCCAAGGCAAAGCTGAGCACCGGTGTGATTCCACGCGCCGCGACCATGATTTTTTGGCCTTCCTCCAAATGCGGCCGCATGCTGGTCATCAGGTCAGGCGTGACCATCCGGGCGACTTCACGCGTGACGGTGAGAGTGGTGAGGCCCTGGCGCTTCAATGTGTAAGCGCGCAATGCCAGCCCGCCGATCAAAATCGCGAGCACAAATTGAAGCGCATCGACTTTCGTATGAGCCAGCGTCAGCTCGACCAAAGCCAGAATCACGAACGAGATGCCAAAGAGCACGCGGTCGTACCAGGTGAAATCTACGGTCCGATTGAATGTGCAGGAGCCGAGGTTCACCGTGATCGCGCCGACTACGCCAATCGCATATAGACCAGCAAGCGAGGAGAAGTTCGCGGCAAAAAGCAGCACAACGATGGGCAGACCAACGGCAATGACTAACGGCCACATGGGAACGCCGTGCCGGTTCAGCTGACGAAATTGCCGCGGCATCTCGCGATCGCGCGACATCATGTAAAGCAAACCGATCATTGCTACGATCGCCGTGTTAGCAGCGCTCAATAGCAGCAGGCAAAAAACAATTCCGACGGCCCAGCCGAAGATCTGTCCGATGGCGGGCGAAAACGTCGCGGTGGCGAATTGTTCCCCGACGAAGCGCAACATGTCTTCACTCCGCTGTCCCAGAACCGCAGCGATCGCGCCCTTATCCGTCAGGTGGAGCGTCTTATCGAGGATGGACGGCAGGGAAAGCATTGCCCATCCGAGAAGCGCCGTGCCAATGACAACCTCGATGGCTACCGGCGTAATCGCCTTGAGCGACTCGCGCGCGACCCTCGGGTGTTCCATTGTCGATCCAGGATCGAGTTTCATCACGCCAGTGAGATTTGCGATGGACTCCGCACCCGATAACGCCAGGATCACACCGACGAACTGCACCCAGACAGTGGTGAAACTCTGATGCCGTGGCTCGAGAAATCGCGTGGTCAAGTGCGGCGCGCTGAGCGCGATCAAAAGGACCACTACCACTACCGTCGGCAGCGCCAGCGCTACAGCGAAACTCCCGGAATGCTTCGGTCCGAGACAGTTGATTAAGCCCATGACCAGCAGCACGCCGATCGTTGTGAGCGCGATATGGTCGCGCAAAAACTTGATCCAAACGACATCCTCAGCGCCTGAGGTGACGTAGCTCAGTGCCGACCAGCCGCTGAGAGCGGCCGTTACCGTTAAATCGGCTACGAGCAAAAGGGCGCCGACTACGGCCAGCAAACGTCCCTGTGACCGCGCGGATGAATAAACGCCCCCGCCATCGGGGAAGTGACGACAGATGACGATGTAATTGATGCCGACAAGCGCGGTCACGGCGCAGACTGCAAGAATAATAGGTAGAGATGAAAACCCGGCCGCGAGAAACGCGAGGCCGATCACATATGCCTTGCTGGTTCCCCAATCGCCGTAGAGCAATGCGGCAGCGCGCTTCCAATCCAGATTGCGCGGTCGATGCACGCCCGCACTCGCGTCGAGAACAAGATCATCCACTAACTGCGCCATCGGTATTGGCAGTGACTCTCGATTGTGCGCTCGCTCGCTGGCAAGCGCTTTCTCGGGCAATGCCTGTGAGTTGTTATCCAGTGAATCGGTAGCCGATTCCGGGCTGCGTCTGAATCAACGATGGTTTTGTTGGATCCGGCTCGATCTTTTGGCGCAGATGCGTGACGTAAACGCGCAAGTACTGGCGATGCTCCTCGGACTTCGGGCCCCAGATTTCGCGCAGGATGTGGCGATGCGTGAGTACGCGCCCTGGATGTTTCACGAATAAGCGGAGCAAGGCGTACTCCGTGGCGGATAGTTTGATTTCACGGCCGGCGCGCGTGACCACATGCGCCGTTAGATCGACGACCAGATCGCCATTCTTAAATACAGACACTTCTTCTGACGGCCGTGTCTTGCGTTGCGCGGCGCGGAGGCGCGCAAGCAATTCCGGAGTACTAAATGGCTTCGTGATGTAATCGTCCGCACCGGCATCCAGCGCCGCTACTTTTTCCTGCACATCATCACGCACCGTCAGAACGATGACCGGTACTTCGCTCCATTCCCGCAAGCGCTTTAGCACTTGCAATCCATCAAGGTCCGGCAGCCCGAGATCGAGCAGGACCACGTCCGGTTTGCGCGTGGCGATTTCCATCAGCCCCAGTTGCCCGGTCTCGGTTTCATGCACCTTGTAGTTCTCGCCCTCGAGGACAAGCCGCAGCAGCCGGCGGATCTGAACCTCGTCGTCAATGATTACGGCGACGTGATTCATTTAGCGGATGACACGCGCGCCGCCAGAGCCTTAACGGCGGATGCCTCGGCCTCGATGGTTTCTCGCGGCGACACGCCTGTCGCCACAGATTCCGCGCCAGGAAGTCGCATTGCTTCATTGATAGGCAAACGAATGGAAAACACCGCACCGCCCCCCTGGCGGTTCTGCGCAACGATTTGGCCGCCATTCGCCTCGATCAATTGTCGCGCAATCGAGAGCCCGAGGCCGATACCACCGGGACGAGTGCGCGGACCGCGATAGAACTTTTGAAATACTTTTGTTTCCTCTCCCGGTTCGAGACCGGCGCCGCGATCGGCCACGGAAATGACCAGCGTGGAATCATCGCGGGTGGCGCTAACTTCAATAGGGCGATCGCTTTTGCCATAACTCATCGAGTTAGAGAGCAGCGCATTCAGCGCCTGCTGAATCAGGCCCGAATCCACGGAAACTGCCGGTAGGTTCTTCGCGATGTTGATTTGCACGTCACCTTCTTTCAATCCGGAAGCAGCAACTGCTTCGTGCACGAGTTCGCCTGGATCGCACCACTCGCAAACCGGTTGAAGAAGGCCGGATTCCAAGCGCGTCGCATCGAGCAAGTTGTTCACCGTGTGGGTAAGGCGCCGCGCTGCTTGTTGTAATTCAACGGAATCGGGGCGCGGTTGTTGCAATGCAGCGGTCATCGCGGCGAGTGGCGTCTTTAACTCATGCGACACGGAATCGAAAAGCGCCTTTTGTAGTTTCTGCGATTCGCGCGCCACCTGAGCTTCGCGGTTCTCCTGCAGCGCGCGTTCCTTGTCCACAAAAACAGCAAGTTGCGCAGCGAACGCGTCCAGCAATTCGCGCTGCTCCAATGTAGGCAACGTTTTCAGGCGCACGCTTAGCACGCCCTCAGCGCGGTCGCCGGCAACCAGCGGAATGTGCAAGCATTCTGAATCCGGAAGCGTGTCCGTTGATTTCCCAGCGGCTTGTTTCTTTTGAAAGGCCCAGATCGCAACGCTCTCGTCTTTTCTCGATGGCGTGAACGTGCTGGCGGGATGTTGCGTGAGGCCATTTTCGTCACGCAACCAGACTGCCGCATCCGCCTGAAAGAAATCTCTGATCAACTGTAAAACTTTGGGGAGCGCTTGCGTGAGATCGCCGCTGGCGGCCAGCGTGCGCGTTAGACGATACAACGCCGTGGCGCGTTCCTCGCGGCGTCGCTCGGCTTGTTCACGTTCGTGCAATTGCGTCGCCAGATGTCCGATGACTACCGCGATAACAAAGTACGCACCAAACATCATGAAGTCTTCGAACTTGCTGATGTAAAAGGTGAACCGTGGTGGGATGAACAGGAAATTCCAGAGCAACGCGCTAAGCGAGGCGAGAAAAAACGTCGGCCATCGACGGAGGCGCATTCCGGCCAGTACGACTGCGAACAAATAGAAGAGCGCGATCGCCCAGTAGCCGATGAAGTTAAACACCGATAATGCGAAGGCCGTGACGACAGCTGCGATGCCTAACGCGGTCCCAAACTCCTGCCAGGGCGTGCGCGCCAAACGTTCTTCGAGGCCTTCGCGTCGCGGCTGCGCCGATTCCTCTGTGGGGATCATATGAATGTCGATGTTGCCGCTGTGGCGCATCAGCCAGCTCAGGGGATCGCGCTTCAACAAACTGAGCCAGCGCGCCCCGAGCGGTTTCCCGATGACGATTTGTGTGACGTTGTTCTCGCGCGCGACGCGGAGCAGCGTTTCAGCAATGTCACTGCCAGGGGTAGAAACGACCTCCGCTCCGAGCTGGCGCGCAAGCGCCAGGTAGCGAGTGAGTCGCGTCTGTTCCTCCTGCGAAAGCGATCGAGGCCCTTCGATGCGCGGTCCACGTGCTCGGCCACGACGCGTAGCGCCATTTCGCGCAAAGCCGTAAGGTTGCTTTCCCGGAAAAAATTCTTTGCTGCCCATTCTGCGCGTTCGCCGAGATAAACTTTTCCCTCAGCCAACCGTGACAACAGTTGGTCCGGCGTCAGATCGAGAAGAACGATTTGGTCGGCGAGATCGAGAACCGAATCGGGAACAGTTTCACTGACCGGCGCGCCTGTGATTTGACGAACCGTGTCGCTGCGACTGCCGACATGTTGAACGTTGAGCGTGGTGTAAACATTGATGCCCGCATCCAGCAGCTCGAGCACATCCTGATAACGTTTTGGATGACGCGACCCTGGCGCGTTCGTGTGCGCAAGTTCATCAACAACCGCAAGTCCGGGATGCCAGGTGAGAATGGCATCCAGATCCATTTCGGTCAGCGTCGTGCCGCGATATTCAATCTGCATACGCGGCATGATCGGCATGCCTTCCAGCAACGCCTCCGTCTCCTTGCGGCCGTGCGTCTCCACAATTCCAACGACGACTTCGCATCCCTCGGCCTGCCTTTCACGCGCGGCTAGCAGCATGGCGTATGTCTTCCCCACACCCGGCGACATCCCGAAGAAGATCTTCAGTTTGCCGCGGGTGGACTCAATCTCCTTGCGCTTCATGCGCGCGAGAAGTGCGTCCGGATCAGGACGTTCCGAATCGCTCATGCGACGTTAGTTTACGACATCTCACCGTTTTGAAAACGTGAACGCGTAAC
>WNGJ01011400.1_pt1 | contig 11050 bp, 10 predicted proteins | sample 5400611 | NCBI WGS metagenome assembly WNGJ01 (sample SAMN13153375, study PRJNA577476) | soil metagenome | isolation source: 40 cm soil or saprolite under Garry oak tree replicate 1 | place: USA:California | collected 2016-06-15 | reverse complement strand
TGCCGCGAGGTTGTGGAGAAAAATCCTGAAAACGCGGCCAAGTACCGCGCCGGCAATGAAGGCGTATTCAAATCATTCGTCGGACAAGTGATGAAGGCCTCGCGCGGCCGGGCGAATCCGCAGATCGTCAACGAAATTCTTAAACGGCTGCTGGGATGACGGCTAAACCAGCAAGCAAAAAAACAGGAGCAAGAAGAAAATGCTCAAGGTAGGCGACAAAGCTGCGGATTTCCGGCTGCCAGCCGCCGATGGGCAGGAGGTCACGCTTTCCGCCCTTCGCGGCAAACCCGTGGTCCTCTATTTTTTCCCCAAAGCGCTGACTTCGGGTTGAATCAACGAAGCGTCCGAGTTTCGCGACGCCAAACCACAGTTTGACAAGTTCAGCGCGGTCATCCTGGGCTGCAGCGGCGATAGTGTGCCAACCCAGGCCAAATTTGCGGCCAAATATAATCTCAATTTTCCTCTGTTGAGCGATCCGGAATTCAAAGCCATCGAATCCTATGGCGCGCGGCGGATGAAGCAGTTCCTCGGCAAGTCATTCCTAGGAATCGTGCGCTCCACGTTTTTGATCGGCCCTGACGGCCGCGTCGCCAAAATCTGGGATAAAGCGCCATCCAAGGGCCACGCCGCCGAGGTCCTCGAAGCGGTAAAACAGCTTTAGGCCGGCGAGTAGTCTGCTTTTTATCTACATTCCTTCGCTCTCATCGCGAGTCCGCCAAGGCGGACGACGGATCTGCTTTCCGCTGTTCTGGCATTTACCTGATTTTTTGTGCAGACACTCAGAGGCTGCAAATAACTCCGCCGCCAGCGCCGCCGCCCGACTCAACGATTTCCACCTGCATGTTATCGATTAGGCGAGCCGCGCCAAAACGTGCCGCCAGCACCACCAGACACGAGCGCGTGAGCCGCACGATCGGCTCAAATGAATCGGCGTCCACGATCTCTGCATAATCCAGCGAGGCCAGCGGCTCTCCGGCGAACTCCTGGCGCATCAAGCCGATGATTCTCATCGTCTCGCGCTCACCTTCTTCCATCGCGCTACGCGCTCGCAACAGTGCCCGATAGAGTACGGTTGCGGCCTTGCGTTCGGCTGGCGAAAGATAGAGGTTGCGCGAGGATAGCGCCAAGCCATCAGGCTCCCGCACAATGGGGCGAACCACAATCTCGCAGTCCAGCGCCAGATCAGCCGCCATCTGACCGATGATGCGCGCCTGCTGCGCATCTTTGCGCCCAAAATAGGCAAACCGCGGGGCCACAATTTCCAGCAGCTTGAGCACAACCGTGGCCACGCCGCGAAAATGCCCAGGGCGTATTTTGCCTTCCAGGCGATCGGCCAAGCCTTCAACGTTTACTGAGGTGCGAAAGCCCGCGGGATAGATCTCCCCGACCGGAGGGGCGAAGAGAAAATCCACTCCGGCCTGTTCCAGTTTCTGGCGGTCGCCTTCCGGATCGCGCGGATATTTTCTGTAATCCTCACCGGGCCCGAACTGCTTGGGATTGACGAAAACCGAGACGATCACCGGGCTCGCATCGCGCCGCGCCGCTTCGATGAGGGAGAGATGACCCGCGTGCAGCGCGCCCATAGTTGGAACCAAGCCCGCGAGCCGCCCTTCGGCGCGGGCCTCGCGCGCCACCTGCTTCATCCACTCAACAGTGTGAATGACTTCCACGCGACAACGGCGCGGGTCTTGCTAACGAGCGGCCTGCGCGGCGCGCTCGCGGTAGAAGCCGATGAGGTCCGTGCTGACAGGCTTGGCGCCCAGTTGGCGGAGCAGCGTCGTCACTTGGCCGCGATGATAAGTGCCGTGGTTGGCCAGATGCTGCAGTGTCTGCCAAAGCAAGTTGCTATGGGAATTGCCCTTGGTGTCGCGGTAGTCGAAGCTGCGGTCGAGATCCGCGGCCGAGAGACCATCGACGTAAGACAGCAGCTCGCGCTCGACTTGCGTCCAGCGGACGCGCAGGCTGGCCAGATCGGCGAACTGATCGGTGCTGGGCAGCGATGGGAGCGAGCGGCCGCGAAAGCGCTCAAGCCAAAGCCACTCCGCACCCATGATGTGTGCCAGAGTGCCCTGCACCGACCGAAAACTCGATCCAAGGTCCTTCGTGAATTGCTCGCCGGAAAGCGCGTCGCAGGCATCCAGCATCCGCCGATTGGCCCAGGCATCATAGGCAAATAAAGTGCGGGCATGCTCCGGTGTGATCATGCGTTTCTCCTTTGCGCTCAGCTTCGCCGGATGGCCAGCAAGCGTTCGCGAACCTCACTCGAGAGATGGTAAGACTCTTCGTCCGCCGGAAAGCGTCCCTCGCGGACGTCTTCCGCGTATGCCGCGACGGCATGGGATATTGCTTCGCCCACATTGGCGTAGCGGCGCGCGAACTTCGGTGTATGCCCCAGCGACAGCCCGATCATATCGTGCAGCACAAGAATCTGGCCATCGCATTCGGGGCCGGCGCCGATGCCGATGGTGGGAATCCGCAGCTCGCTCGTGATCCGCGCCGCCAGCTCGCGCGGAATCGATTCGAGCACGATGGAAAACGCTCCCGCCGCCTCGACGGCGCGCGCGTCGCGCAGGAGTTGCTGCGCCGCTTCCATGGTTTTACCCTGAACGCGGAAGCCGCCGAAGGCGTGCAGCGACTGCGGAGTCAATCCGATGTGGCCCATCACCGGAATTTCCGCCTCAACCATCTGCGCGATCAATTCCATGCGCCGCTCACCGCCTTCGACTTTGACGGCTTCGGCCCCGGCTTCTTTGACGAAGCGCACCGCGTTGCGCACCGCTTCATCCTTATCTCCGTGAAAGCTGCCGTAAGGCATGTCCGCCACCAGCAGCGCTCTGCGCACACCGCGCCGCACCGCGCGCGTATGATGCAGCATTTCTTCGACCGTGAGCGGCAGCGTATTTTCGTAGCCGAGCACGACCATGCCGACCGAGTCGCCCACCAGCACAACGTCCACACCCGCTTCGTCCAGCAAGCGAGCGGTTGGATAGTCGTACGCCGTGAGGCAAACGATTTTTCGCCGGTCGGAACCTCCCCGATCGGAACTTTGATTGGGACTGGAAGGAGTGCTGATTTTGCGGCCGAGTATGTCGGGCACGGTAATCTTGCCGTTGCCCGCATCAAATGCGGTGCTCATCTGACCCTCCGGTGCCGTTCCTTTTTAGGGATACAGCCCTTTGTTCTTAGCCAAGCCTAACAAAATTCAGTGCAAATGGCCACCACTTCAGGTAGCACGGCTGAGCAGGTTGAAGCACCAGCGGCGCCCGAGGGCGCCAGCTAGCTCTCGCCAGCCTCCAAGGGCTCGGGGTGAATGGTCACGCGGGAAATTTGGGGAAACCGCTCTTTGACCCGGTCCTCGAGCCGCGCCGTTACATCATGAATCACCGTGATGGGCAAATTACCGTCCATGGCACAGTGACAGGAGAGCTGAATCCTCCGCTCCACCTTTTGGACACGAACATCATGGCAATCCTTCAGCGCCTGGAGTTCGCCGCGCAGCCCGTTCACAAACGCTTCCACATCATCGGCCAGCCCGGGCAAGTTGCCGGAAGAACGGTCGACCGTGGCAATATGCGCGCCCATGGGCTCGATATGGATGTTCACCAGCACTCCGTTTGCGCCCGTGGTGCCGGCGAGCGACGGCAGCGTGCGAATTTCCTCTTCTAGATCGGTGGCCTGGCGGTGCGCTTCGCGCAGGGTCAAATGTTCCTCCACTTCCAGGTGCATCTCGATGAAGAGATGGCCGTCAAGCTGATGCGCGGAGAGGTCGTGAACCGCCAATCCACGTCGCTGGGCTGCGGCGCGAATGGAATCGAAGAGGTGCTCGCCAGCCCGCGCTCGCGGTTCCATGTGCACCATGACGTCCGCGGGAATAATCTCGCTGACGCGCCGCTCCACCTCATCACTGATCGCGTGCACCTGCTCAAAGCTCACCGCTCGCGGAATGCTGACCGTTACGTCCACAAAGTGGCGATTGCCGGCTCTCCTGACGCGCACGCGCTCGGTGCGCAGCACGCCTTCGAGCTCCTCCACTGCTCTCGCCACGCGCTCCTGCAATCCGGCCGGAGCTGTATCCAGCAGAGCATCGGCGGTGCGCCGGCCCAGCCGCGCCGCCACCCAGATCACCACCGCAGCCACGACCAACGCGGCAACCGGGTCGGCGTAACGAAGCCAGCTCACACCGGTTCGCTGCCCCACCCAGGCCATCGCCACACCCAGGATCACCACCGACGTGCTCCACACGTCGGTGGAAAAATGCAGCGCGTCTGCTTCCAGCGCCTCGCTTACGTGCTCCCGAGCGACGCGTGCGAGCGTTCGGGACCTCAGCAGATCAATTCCCAGCGCGATGCCCAAGATGCCGATCGCGAGCAGGCTGGGCCGAATCGTGATTTGGCGAAAAAACAGCCTTTGCACAGCTTCCCAGATGATGTAGGCGGCGGTGAGAATGAGCAGGCCCGTCTCCAGGAACGCCGAGAAATTCTCGACCTTGCCATGACCGTAGGTGTGGTCGGCATCGGCCGGGCGGTCGGAAACTCGAACCGAGAGATACGTAATAATCGCGGCGATGAGATCCAGCGTCGAATGCAGGGCCTCGGAGAGCACACCGAGACTTCCCGTCGACGCGGCCAGAAAACTCTTTAGCGATAGGAGAACAATGGCTGAACCCACTGAAGCGAGTGCGGCCATCTGCTTTGCCGACCTGATGTTGGGGCTGGAGATGTCGATTCCTCGGTCGCTCTGCCTTTTCGGTGATTATACGATGATGCTGGAACTCTCCAGCGCCCTAGCGCGCCGGCGTGCGCCCGTCGCACGCCTGGCCGATAAACGCACTTCGGCGAGATGACACGGCTGCATTCAGGTTGCTTTAGCGACCCGACTTCACTGCAGTGGAGGGGGCGGAACAAGCGGCGTGCGCCGCGGCTCCCCGTGCGGTCCGCGTACTTCGACCTCCTCAAATAACAGGGACGGCGCAATTACGTCGCTCGGAACTCCTCCGTTCGCGCTACCGAACGCGCCCAGCGCGGTTCCCGCCGTCTCGGCATCCTGGCTCTGCGCATAATAAAACACCGTACTGTCGTTGCCGATGCCGAGCAGCGCGCGCAGGTTCCGCACGGTCAATTGCGAAATCAAAGCTCCGCGAACCAACTCCTCACGCCCGTCACTTACGTTAACGCGATAGACCAGAAGCGGCGTGCGGTCGCCATTGGGAGCTCCCGAGGCCAATGTCGCCAGCGAATCAGAAAGCTCTTCCTGGCTCGAACTGGCGATCACCGGATTATCCATCTCACGCACTAGCAAGCCAAATTGCTGGCCATTTTGCTTGCAAGCTTCAAGGAATTTCCTGCGCAGATCAGCCGCCGATTCGCCACTGCTGGCATTGAAAAAGAGATTGCTCAGCATGGGGCGCGGCATGGCCAAAAATGTCGACCGGCCATGACCGTTAGAGCGGTCTAGATCCGGTCCCGGCCGCCGCGACATCAGCAACTCCTTGAGCAGGCCGTTTTGCACCAGTGCCACTTTCTGGCCGCGAACACCGTCCTGATCGATTTGATATGAGGCGATCAGGTCGTGTCCTTCAAACTGCTGCACGGTCGGATCATCGGTTAGGTCCACTGTCAAAGGCAAAACGCGCTGCCCGATGCGTCCCATCCATTCGCTCCGCCCGCCCAGCGCCTGCATCATCTGCTCGAACCGCGTATTCATCGAAACAGGCGGCCGGGCCCCGCTTACCGACGGCGCCAGCACTTGCGCCAGAAGCGAACCTGCGGCCCGCGCTTCGAACAGCATGGGGCCATCGTAATCGCGTACCGTGGGAGCCATGCGCAGCGCTGCTAGTTCCTTGCCTTTGCTATCGAGCTGCTGCCGCACCGCCTCCGCCGCGGGAAGCTGCGCCGGGCGATTTACGTAGACCGCCAGAAAATTGTGCAGCGGCATGCCGTCGTCGGCTTGCGTTCCCAGGCTCGCTTCGATGGCCGCAAGGCTGCGGCTGGTGCGAATTTGCGCGCCTTCCGTCGTAACCAGATAGCTGGTCGCATAGATGAGGTGATAGGTGACCCGCGAGTTGTATAACTCAGGATAGTTTTTCAGAACCGCCGATGCCGTTCGCGCCTCCGATTCCCAGTTTCGCGAAGTCCAGTCCGGCTCAACCCGCGGCTCGACCATGACCACAGCCGGCTCCTGCGAAAAATCGTCCACGGTAGGCGCACTGGCGAGAGCGCGCAGCGCCGCCTGTTTATTCGAGAACGAATCGAGCGCCTCCTTATAGGCTTGATCTGTGGCCAGCCACAGGTCCTGCCGCAAAGAATCGTAGTCGCGATCGATGCCCACGGTCCCCGTGGAAGCTAGGAATCCACGGAATCCCTCCGAGGAAAGGAAATTCGAGCTGTCCAGTTTGTAATTGCCCACGCGGACATTCACGCTCATGAAGCGATTGCGCGTGGTGCTGCTCGAAAGCAGCGCCCCGAACTCCGCGCTGATGACGCGCTCGTCGAGATCGAGCAGGCGATATTCGATGAAGTAAGAATGCTGCTGGCCCGGCAGGACGAGGCGATTTTTGGACCGCTCGAGCTCATCGTGCAGAGCCGCCAGCGTTTTGTCGGTGTCTCCGGCGGGAACCGGGGCAATCTGGCCTGCCGCCCCTGCCTGCCGGACGGGCGCAGCATTAGCTGCGAATCCAATCACGGGCGCGCAAAAAACCGAAATTATGAATGCCATCCACAAAGGCGCTTTTATCAGCCGATTAAAGTTCATGGTTAATTTACCTTCGCCTGCGGATCGTTTGCCTGAGGATCGTGGGCTGGCGGCGGCAGAATGGGCGGCCGGTCTGTGGAGGTCTGCTTCTTCTGAACTTCCATCTCTGAAATCAGCAAGGGCGGCGCCGCTGCCGCAACGGGAACAGAACCTGATTCCGCCCCGCAGTAGCCGTTGAAAACTTCCGTCGTATCGCCAGTCGCCATGATCTTCTGCAGCGATACCAGCGGCGTGCCCACGATGGCCACTCCCCGCACCAGTTCATCTGGGCGGCCGTCGGCATACACGCGATAAACCACCAGCGGCTCCACCTGAAAAGCCTGCGGCTGGCTGCGGCCGGTAAACGTGAAGCCTCCGGAAATGTCATCAAAGAACAGGCCGTACGGCTTGTTCTGGCGCTTAATTTCCTCGATGAACATCTGGCGCAGGCGCGCGTTCGCCACCTTGTAGCTACTCTCCACGATCAAGTTTCCCTGTCGCGACTCCGGCGGCAAGCCCACCTGGCGGCGTCCGTGCCCGTTCGACTGCGGGAAGCCGTTCAGTGGCTGCCGGGACATCTCGAAATTCCGCAGCACTCCATGATCCACTAACGTTACTTTTTGCGACGCGATGCCCTCGTCATCGAAGGGATAGTTGCCCAGCAGCACGGTCGAGCCTAGCTTCCCAGCCGTGGGATCATCGATGATGCTGATGAACTTAGGCAGAAGCAATTCGCCCACCTTGCCCGCAAACGTCTGGCCTTCGCCAATATCCTTCTGGCGGAAGCCCTCATCGCGATGACCGAAAACTTCGTGGAAGAAAACAGCCGCGGCGCGCCCCGTCAGCATCGCCGGCCCCGCATAAGGTTCGGCCAGCGGCGCCTGCACTAGAGACTCCAACTCCTTCTGAAGTACGGCGCATTGCGCCAGGACCGTCTTGTCATCCGGAGCCGAGGCGGGATCGGTCCAATCGAAGTTGTAGTAGCGCTCGAGATCCATCCCATCCGAGGCCTTGCCCTGGATGAAAAGCTCCAGCCTGTAGCGAATCTCGCCGAACTGAACCTTGGTGCCCTCGCTCGTCACCTGATACTGATTGTGCGCCTCCGCCCTGAAGGTAACGATGGAGTTCAGCACGGCGGCGGATGCCCGGAACGAATGCGTATACAGCCGCACCTTCTCTTCCCACGGATGCCGGTCCAGCGTGTAAGAGGCGCGCGGGCCGTAATAGATTTGCGCTTTCTCCTGAGAAAAATCGGGAGCACCTTGCGCCACTGTTTGCACCTGGACATCTTTTCCGGTCTTCACCTTGATGAAAGCCTCGGCGGCGGCCCGATATTGGCTTTCGGTTTCCCGCCACATGGCCCGCTTGAGCACCGCGGGATCGTCATCGATGGGCACGGGTTCTCCGAAGCTGCCGGGGAAGCCCGGGCCGTCATTGCCGACGCGATGCGTATTGTCGAGCTGATAGCTGCCCACGCGCACTTGTCCCTCGAGCCAGCGGCTGCGTTGCTCTTGGCTGGAAAGCAGGGCGCCGTTAGAACCCGTCACTTCGGAGCGATCACTATTCGTGACGGTATAACTTAGGAAGTAGGCCGGGGGATCAGCCTTGCCGATGACAGCCATCTCGCGATTCAGTTCCTCCTGTAGAGCTCCTAATAACGGCGCGGGCGCCGCCTGACCGGCCTGAGTCGCCTGTGCAGGCGATTCGGCCATGCGGGGAGCTTTGCCTTTTGCGGATCCGCTCGAGGCTGCGAACAGGAGCGCAAAAATCGAAAGGACGGTGCATGTTGGTCTCAAGCGAGTCACTCCCTCGGCCCGAATCGCGGGCTACGAATCCACCCAGTCTACGCTCGTTTGTCGCAAATCAGAACTGTATCCCGAATTCCCGCAGCTTTGCCGATTGCAGACCAATCAGTCGCACCTCACGCCACCATGGTTGGATGCTCTGATTCTGACTGCGAGCTGCGCAGATGCAATGAGAGCCGCGCATATTATCCGGCGCGGGAAGTCTGATGCACAGCGAAACCAGCGGGCTGCTTGCCGTCCGAAAACCTACAAAACATGCCATCGATACTAAACGTGTACCTTCTGCGTGCGGAGGATCTCTTCGAGAGTTGCTACAGCGGAAAGCGCGGCAAGACGCGAAGTACGCGGGTTCGATGGCGAGGGCACGTTTTCCAGAACGATGCGGAAGCGGCCAAAGTCGCCCACCGCCTGAATTTCATGCACATTCTCGGTTCCACCCGGCACGGCGATGACGCGAACACGAATCTCCACCGATTTGCCCGCGGCCAGCCGCAGCGAGGCGGCCACATTCGAAGTCGAGGGAAAAGCCCGGCAAGCATCTTCGGGCGGACCCTCAAACAAAGCCGTTTCTTTTGTGAGCCGGTCCAGGTCGATTCTCCGTTCGGTCACGTATTTTGCGCCCCGCAAGGCAGCGATTGGTTTCCGGCTCGTCAGAATCACCAGGCTCAAGCGCCCCATCGCCGCGGCCCTCAGCCCATCAAGCCCGGCGATCGCGCCCGAAGGAACGTGAATCCGGCACCCTTGCCTCTCCGCCTCCGCAAACCATTCTTCATGCTCCAGCAAGCCGCCCACGCTCATCACCATCAAATCTTTCTGCGCGCGAAGCGCTCGGGGAACAATTTCCGTCAGGGCCGCCTGGCTGGCCGCCTCGATGATCAAATCCGAACGGCGCACCAGTTCATCGATTTCCACCACGGCAGGCGCTGCCGGCATCAAGCCAATTCCAGCATGCGCTCGATGGCGCGGCGCGCCTTTCGCGCAGTCTCCGCCGGCACGGTCACCTGCGGTGAAAGCGTTTCCAGCGAGCGGATGACATTATCCAGCGTGATCGTCTTCATGAAAGCACAAACGGCGTTCGGATTGACCGGATAAAACGAGCGGTCCGGAAACTCCTTCTTCAGCCGGTGCAGGATACCCATCTCGGTGCCCACAGCGAATTCTTGGGCCGGCGATGCGCCAATGTGCCGCAGCATTCCCTCTGTGGATAGAAAGAAGGTGCGATTAAACGGCAAGCTGCCGTCGAGTGCCTTGGCCATGCAGGAACTCACACATCCGCACTCGGGATGCAGTAGCAGTTCCACATCCGGGTGCGTTTCGAGCACTTCGCTCACGTCTTCGGGCCGAATCGTACGGTGCACATGACAGTAGCCCGGATAGGCGATGATATTGCTTCGCTCCGCTTGTCTCGCTACCACCTGCGCCAGGAACTTATCGGGAAGGAAGAGGACGGGCCGCTCGGCGGGAATTGCTCGCACCACCTTCGCGGCATTCGCGGAGGTGCAGCAGTAATCGCTCTCGGCTTTCACTTCTGCCGAAGTGTTGATATAAGCAACCACCACGGCGTCCGGAAAACGCGCCTTCCAGGCGCGCAGCTCGTCCGCCGTAATGGCCGCCGCGAGCGAGCATCCCGCGCGCAAATCCGGCAGCAGCACCGTTTTCGTGGGGCAGATAATCGCCGCCGTCTCGGCCATGAAATGCACCCCGCAAAAAACAATCGTCTCCGCATCCGTAGCCGCCGCGCTTTGCGAGAGCCTAAGCGAATCCGCGACGTAGTCTGCCACTTCCTGAACTTCGGGACGCTGGTAGTGATGCGCCAGGATGATGGCCTTGCGTTCGCGGCAAAGCTTCCGAACGCGCTCCTGTTTGGCCAGAATTTCTTCCGCCGTGTCGTTTATTTGTTCGATTGGCGGAAGGGTATAGCGGTTTTCGTAAGTGTCATGGGTAACGGCTGCTGGGGTCATGGCTTTTCCTTTGGGCAACTAGAGTCTTGCACACAGATCGAGCGCGCGCGGCGAATGCGTCAGCGCGCCCATGGAGATCGCATCCACGCCACAGGTGGCGTACTCCTCGACATTGCTTTCGGAAATATTTCCGCTGGCTTCCGTCAGGACGTGGTCGAGCAGCGCTTGCATACGTAGACCAGCAATCGTTGCAGAAATTTCTACCGGGGACATATTGTCCAGTAGTAACAAGCAGGGGCAATGTCCGTCCGATTCCTCATGCGAGGATTCCTGCACGCGCCGAAATGCCTGTGCCGCTGCCAGCGCGGCCAGCTCGCTTCGCACTTCCACTTCAATAAAGGCTGCGGACTGGCGGGCCGGCCAGGCGCGCTCCACAGCAATACGCACGGCCTCTTCTTCGCGATTTGCCAGAAGCGCGAGATGATTGTTCTTCACCAAAATCGCATCCCACAATCCCAGCCGGTGCGTTCCGCCGCCGCCCAGATGCACCGCGCGTTTATCCAGCAAACCCCACGGCGTCTTTCTCGTGGCCACCACGTGCGCATCGGGATTACG
>WNGJ01008315.1_pt1 | contig 11051 bp, 7 predicted proteins | sample 5400611 | NCBI WGS metagenome assembly WNGJ01 (sample SAMN13153375, study PRJNA577476) | soil metagenome | isolation source: 40 cm soil or saprolite under Garry oak tree replicate 1 | place: USA:California | collected 2016-06-15 | reverse complement strand
ACTATTATACATGGGGGAACTGAAGTGAATATAAAAGTTTCCTGAATCTGGCCTGAAATTTGCTAGTAATTTTACATTGTATTGAACGTTTCATGATCTTTCTCGTGAAACCCTGATAGTGTATACTTTCATCTAAGGCATAGCAGATTTCGCAGTCCCTCCACGAGGAAGCGCCTTTGACGCTTGCAGCGCAAGCAAAGCAAACGAAAGGGGACATCTATAGCCACTCAACAAGACATTGAAGCCACCTATGACTTTATGGATGAGATGTTCCGTTTAAGCTTCGGTGACCATGGCGATATCACCTGCGCTCTCTATAACAGCGATTTCTCTAAGACTCTGGAACAGGCCCAGGACGATAAACACGACTATATTCTGCAAGCTATCAATTTCAAGGCAGGTTCAAAAGTGCTTGACATCGGCTGTGGGTGGGGACCTATACTCAAAGCTGTGCAGGAAAGAGGGGGACAGGCTATTGGATTGACCTTGTCTCCGAAACAAGTAGAGACATGTAAAAGTAGTGGCCTTGAAGCTTATCTCTTGAATTGGAGAGAGCTGAGCGTGGGCACTTTTGGCACATTTGATGGCATTGTCAGCGTAGGGGCCTTCGAACATTTTTGTTCCATCGAGGAGTATTTAGCAGGTCAACAGGATCACGTCTATGAGCAGTTCTTTCGTCTTTGTCACGAACTGCTTCCAGCAGGTCGGAAGCTCTATTTACAAACCATGATGTGGGGGGAAAATGCGCCTGAGTACCAGCGTATTTCTTTACAGGCCAAAAAGGGTTCGAACGAATACATATTGGCCGTCTTAGGAAAATTTTACCCAGGGTCGTGGCCTCCTGCTGGCGAAGAACAAATTGTGAGAGCGGCAGAACTTTACTTTGAGCAAATTTCTCACAACAACGGTCGGCTGGATTACACTGAAACGATGGAACAATGGGGCAAACTTTGGAATTTTAGCTTTCCAAAGCTATTTGCCACCCTCAAGCTGCTCCCACTTTATCTAACAGACAAAGATTTTCGCTATAAAATAGAAGCGATACGCCGTAGCTACAACAATGAATGTTTCAAAAGAGATATCATGGATCATCAAAGGATGGTTTTTCAGAAAAGATAATACTGATTTATTATCGCGTTAACCGCATTCCCATATTCAGTTCAAGAGCTGCTCGATATACGTGAGCTGCGAGGGCAATATCTTCTATGGCCAATCCAAAGGGATTCACAAGGATGATCTCATCTGGGTGCTCCCGGCCAGCACTGGTTCCAAGGACGACTTCGCTGAGTTGAGCGTCAATACGTCGCATCTGATGTTCGTTTTCAGCAGGTTCACCGGGTCCAATAATCTGTCCCGCTCTGTACATTCGTCCAATCAAACGCCTGGGATCATTTTTCACAAGATTCCAATCATCTACGATCACTTTGTCAGCTTTAAAAACGACTTCTGGTAAGGGATCATCGAGTGAAATGTTGACCAGGATCGAACCAGGCTGCAGCCAACCGAACTGTATATATCCGTTAGTCGTGGTAGTCACAGGTATAATCAATTGTGATGCTCTGATGGCTTCTTCCGCGCTGAGAGTTTCTCGCAATTCCACTTCATGTGCTTGCAGTACCGAGGCTAATTCTACCTTCAATGCTGTTATTCTTCTTCTATCAAGATCAAAGATAGAGATTGAGCGCAAATGTGGGAGCCTCTTTACCAGCATCTCGATATGCGCTTGAGCAAGTACTCCTGCTCCAATTATTGCCGCCTGTTCAATTTCTCGTCCTTTAAAAAGTTCTGCTGAGAGCAAAGTAACACTAGCCGTGCGTAAACCTGATAGGTAGGCTCCTTCCATGATACAGTTAATACGAACAGATGTATTATCAAAAAGAAGCGTCAGGCCGCTGGCGCGTGGCAATCCACGTGATGAATTAGCGATATTGCCATTGATGATCTTTGTACCTGCAATGTCAAGCGAACCGCCAATATATGCTGGCATATTCAGGCTTCTTACCTGTTCATCGTGATCATTTGTCCAGGATAGATAGGCTTCATCGGGTAAGATGACCTGTCCAGTTCCGTGTAGTTTGAATACATCGCGAATTACAGCAACCGGGTCGATACTGTTGCAGGCTATTTCTACATCGCTTCTGCTCAGGTAGAGGATGTGGTTTTCTGCCGTGATTGTCATTCCTGTCTCTTTCTACAACTAACAGAGTATGCAGGTTTTGTGTGGGTATATAGAATATCCTGCACTGGTCCCAGATGTTTCATTGATAGATCAAGCCCGTGTTTTTGTATCCATTCATCGCTATAGATGGAGTTGTTGTAATTGTCGCCACTATCAGCTACAATACAAACAACGTTTGTAAGATCCAGATGGTCGTGGAGGTACGCTGCGCAGGCAGCGAGCACGGCTCCACTTGATCCCCCAACTTTGATTCCTGTTGTGTTCCATAGCGCGCGACAAAAGGTGAAAGCCCCTTCATCTCTTACGAGGATATGCTTGTCATATAAATCTCTCGTAATAAAACTGGATACCCTGGATGAACCAATCCCTGTCAATTTACGTGGTGCAGGTTGAGTGCCGAAGATGACGGATCCATAAGCATCGACTCCAATAATTGATGTTGATGGGCTGACTTCTTGGAAAAAGCGGCTGATACCTGCCAGTGTTCCACCCGTTGATACCGCAATAAAAAGAGCATCCACTTTTCCATGCATTTGACGATATATTTCGGGGCCGGTATCTTGATAATGAATGTTGGGATTTGCGGGATTTGAGTATTGGTCGGTCCAGACATAGCTGTCGAAGCGCTCACAGAGTTCGTGTACCCTCTTCAGTCGCGAGAGAAGAAATCCACCATTTTCGTCAGGCTGCTCTACCATTTCAATTTCCGCGTCGAGCGCTTGCATCTTCGCGATGTTTTCTTGTGTTGTTTTAGGGTCAATTACGGCAATGAATCTATGTCCTTGCAACTTGCATAAGAAGCTTAGCGCTACTCCCAGGTTGCCTGACGTTGATTCAATCAGGACTGATCCCGGGTGCAAAAGACCCTGTGTTTCTAATGATTTGATCAGACCATAAGCGGTTCGATCTTTCACCGAGCCGGTTGGATTCTCACTTTCCAGTTTGAGATAAATCTTACGAGGGACGCCTCCTAACTTGAGACAAATGGACTCCATTGGTGTATTGCCTGGCCGCACAAGTAACTTATGAAGCTCACCCGGCGCAGCAGATGCAATTTTCGCAGCATCCATTATTATTCCTTCCAGAGATACAAGTGAAATCTATTCAATTCGAAAAGTTTAAGAGGGAAAAAACATTTTTTAGGGGCCTACTAATGCATCCCCAGATGCGAGGTCCCGAAACTCGGCAGAAAGTAAAACCCTCTGCACTCCCAATAGTTGTCGATGACTTACTAGAGCATCTAGATCTGGGGCCATTGCCATTGACTTAGACGATAATCATGTCCTTCTACGGCCAGGGCTGCCGCAAAACCAGGTACGGGGTGCAATTCTTGAAGAGACCAACGCGAAGCCTCCCGAACACTGCGCTTAATGCTTATTAGCCTGGCCATTGATCCTGGCACCAGGGAGGTGTGGATCTCTTCTACAGGCAGAGCCAAACCTTCACCTGTTGCTTTCGCATAGGCTTCCTTGCAGGTCCAGTACCTGAACAATGTCTCCAATTTCTCATTTGGATGGTGTTTGCGCAATTCAGCTTTTTCTTGCCTTGATAGAATACGATTAGCGAGTTGGTCAGTTTCAGCAAAGTTGTAGATTTTTTCTATATCAACACCTATTCGCCGGTCGAATGTCAGAGCAAAGAGGGCAAGCTCATGTGAATGAGCCAGACTAAATTGTAACTCCTTGTCATTGAATTTCTGTATAAGGTATGGTTTGCCATTAGACGTGTAGCTGAACTGCAGTTTGTCAGGCTCAATATTCAGGTAGGATGCTAGAATTATCCGAAGCAGCCCATGGCTTACGACAAACCGCGTCCTATCTTGTTCAAAGTAAAAGCGGTCAGCCCTCTTTCGTTCATCTGAATCAAGAGTTTGCACTAATAATTGTAATGTTTCCCCCGGCGAATCAAGCAAGGCACTCCACACGTGAACGTCGTCGGTTAACAAATGTATATTCCCAGGAGGCTGATTCCAATTACTGGTATAAGCCATGATTTGTATTAACCTCAAATTTACACCTCTAAGGGGGCTGGAAACATCTGACGAAAGGCTAGATTCAGGGGTAGCCACTTATAAGTCATAACTATGCATGTTTATCTCTATCGTTAGACAGGATATTTGATTCGTTTACAAAACGTGATCCTGATACACGAGATGCCTGGCGTTGCATCACTCCCGCTACACGCTCAAAGAGGCCCTTATTGCCCCTTGAGTGCCGCACTTTTCCCTCTGTAGATGATTCCTGAGGGTTGTTCAAAAGAGCCTCATCTTCTGGCTGTTCAATCACATTGGCCAACTGTTCAATAGTAGTGTTAGCAAGCAAGGTATCCAGCGGGATCTTCTTACCCCATTCCTGTTCAATCCTGGTTACAAGCCGCGCGGCCAGCAACGAGTGTCCTCCCAATTCGAAAAAGTTATCTTGAATGCTAATTGGCCTTACGTCTAATAGTTCTTCCCAAATCTGCTTGAGTTGTTGTTGTACCGCTGGAATTGGATTTGCGTCATTCGCATTCACCTCGGTTCTAACGCGCTCAGGTGCTGGTAGTGCACGACGATCTATCTTGCCATTGGCATTCAGCGGTAGAGCTTCTAGTAACACAAAGGCAGAAGGTATCATGTAATCCGGCAATCTCCCCTTTAGTAGAGTACGCAATTGAGCTACTAGCTCATTGGAGGATATATTATGCACGGGACTATTAGCATACTGACTCCAAGGTCGAACAGATATGTTCTTTATGGCCGAGGTGAAAGCCACATTCTTACGTCGCGCTTCTGTGCCTCGTCTTATAAACACAGCATCGTAGTATTCTTTCGCACCGGAAACGGGCCAGCACATATCCACATCATAAGACAAAGAGCGCCCCAGGTCTCGTAACTGCTCAGTATCTATGCTACTAGTGTCGCTGAGTGCATCCTGTGAAGTCTTCCGTAGTTCATCGACTGTTGCCATCTGCCCAAAATTCTCCAACAGTTCTAATACTTTGATCTCTGATAAGACACGTTCATTAGGTATCTGCTTGATACTAAGAACTTCAGGATTTGTCTCTTGCACCAGTCGCTGAAGGCCAGCGAGATTTACTTTCTGCTCCTGCCAGCTTAGACAAGGATACTCTGTCACTGCTGGCTCTTCTGCTCCTACCCTGATAATGGCATCGTAGCGGAATTGTGTAAATTCATTCAGATGTTTTCCTCCTTTCAATTGAATCTGCACGTCGCTGATGCGTGGGAAATACTGCTTCAGGGCGAAGAAGAAGTCCGGATCAATAAGCAATTCCTTCTCTTGAGCCATATGGAGCAGCACACGTTGACGCAATTCTGCAACAGTGGATGAGGGGGAAGTCTGATGAAGCTGCACAGCGAGATGGAAAGCTTCAAGCAGACGTAGATTGCGGATACCTCCTACGAAGATGTACCCTCCTGGTTGTACCCTCGATAAAGCTCCCTCTAATGTTCGCAACAGGTAGTAAATGCTTGGTAAATACTGTACTACTTCATTAATAACGACAACATCGAAAGTCTCCTTCGGGATGGACGCAAAATCATCGGCAGCGCAATGCAGAAGCATTACCTCTGGCAGTTCTTGTCCATGTGCTTTTACCCGTTGCCAGAGCGTTTCCAGGGCCTTTTGAGAAATATCGGTACCACAGTAGTAAGTAGCATGTGGAGCAACGCGGAACAGCAACAAGCCTGTTCCACAGCCAATCTCCAATACCCGTTTCGGCTGCAGAGAGAGGATTCTCTCGACCGAGTTATCAACACTCTCAAAAATTTCTACTTCTGGGAAAGGCTGATTTGTGTAGCTGCTCACCCAAACTCGCAAATTGATTTTCTCGTCCTGTTGGGAAGTGCGCTCTTGACTGTAGACCTCATCAAAAATTGCCCCCCACTGCTCAGCCGTTGTCGTGTCCAGTTCGTTTCCTTGCGCTCGTAAGTCGGTAGGAGGCGTCAGAACATTGTGAACTATATAGGCGATCAGTTGCTTATCGCCGCGTTCATTTTCCCTGACAACCACCACATTCTCCTTGACCTCTGGGTGTCCAGTCAGCACGGCTTCAATCTCACCCAACTCAATACGGTAGCCTCGAATCTTTACCTGGTGATCTATGCGACCCAGAAACTCGAGCGTGCCATCAGGCAGATAGCGAGCGAGATCACCTGTTTTGTACAATCTTGCACCAGTCTCTGTACTGAATGGATTTAGAATAAAGGATTGAGCCGTGCGCTGCTCGTCGTGAAGATAGCCACGGCCTACCCCTACTCCTCCAACATACAACTCGCCGTTGACTCTAACAGGTACCGGGACCAGTAAGGGATTTAGCACATAGAGCTGGGTATTCATCAACGCCCGTCCTATGGGCATTGAGCTATCGACCTCAGCAGGAGGCTGGTAAATAGGATGATGTGTTACATCATCAGAACATTCCGTCGGCCCATAGGCATTCAGTAAAGGAATGTCAGGGAAGAGGCGTAACCAGCGGCGACACAGGTCGGCTGGAAGTGCTTCCCCAGTGGGGATCAACCAGCGCAACTCCTTCAGAGGAGGCTTATTTGCTCCAATTGCCTCATAAACCTCTAACATAGCTCTCAAGAGTGATGGTACGGTTTCGAAAATGGTAATACCCTGGCGATCAACCTGTTCTAGCAGAACCGCGGGATTGTGAGCTACCATATCAGTGAAAATATGGACATGTCCGCCGACAAGCAATACAGCTAACATCTGCCATACTGAGATATCAAAGCACTGCGAAGCAGTTTGTGCTACATTATCCGCTGCCATCAGTTGGAGTCCATTGATCTTGGCATAAATATGGTTCAGCATTCCCCGGTGTTCGATCATTGCTCCCTTAGGCATTCCAGTTGACCCGGAGGTATAGATCACATAAGCGAGATTGCGAGGGGTTATGCTTATAGGCAAATTATCTTCAGCATGCTTATCCTGAAATTGGAGATCCTCAAGATATACCACCGTTGGTTTTCCTTCAGATACCATATCTGTAACTACTTGGGATAGCACTGGAGTGAATTCCCTTGCAGCCAGTACAAAGCGAGAGTCACTATGCTCAAGTACGCGACATAGGCGCGCAGGAGGATAGTGCGGATCCAGTGGGAGATAAGCTCCTCCTGTTTTGAACACAGCGAGAATAGCAATCAAGAGATGAGTTCCACGCTCACTAAGCAGAGAAACAAGCGTTTCGGGGCCAACCCCGAGATCGCGCAAGTAGTGCGCCAACTGGTTGGCGCGCCGATTCAACTCCTCATAAGTGAGTTGCTCCTGTTCAAACGATACGGCGACTGCCTCAGGTGTCCGCTCAACCACTGCTTCAAATAGCTCATGAAAGCATTGATATTGTGGATAGGTTGCCTGAGTGGCATTCCATCCCACTACTTGTTGCTGCCATTCAGCATTTGTCAGCAGGGGCAGTGCGTCGATAAGTTGGGTAGAATCGGCAACTATTCCCTCCAATAATTTCTGCCAGTGGCATTCCATCCGTGTTATCGTTTCGGATTTGAACAGATCGCTGTTGTATTCGATCTTCCCGCTGATTTCCTGTGCTGAGTCTCGCACGAAGAGCGCGAGATCAACCATCGTCATACTATTGTTCGCTGCACTGTTCATGAAATTCATGGGATGTTGGTCTTGACCTATTCTCGCCTCTAATGAAGCCTGTTTCATGACAAACATGACCTGGTAAAGTGGGTTACGATTTAGATCTCGTTCTAGTCGCAAAACCTCTACTACCTGCTTGAAGGGTATATCCTGGTATTCAAGCCCCTCCAGCAAGACTTTATGAACGTGCCCTAGTAACTCTCGAATAGGGGAACTGCCGACCAGATAAGTGCGCAATACCAGGGGATTGACAAAGGAGTTCCTTGAAAATATATCTCCTGTCCGGGTGAATTCTAAACCAGTAGTCCCAACCAGCAAATCTTCCTGGCCTGTGTAGCGATAGAGTAAAATCTGAAATGCCGTGAAAAGTATTGCAAATAAGCTCACCTCTTCCTGCCGACTAAGCATTTTGAGGGTGGCTGATAGTGGTGCTGAGAGGATGAAGGAGTGAGTAGCCCATGTACACGTCTGGTTTGGCGAGCGAGGGTAATCTGTTGGTAAATCCAGAGCTAGCGGGGAATCCCTCAATTGCTGCTTCCAATAGCTCAAATTATCTACCTTTTGTTTTACTTGCGATTGTTGCTGTTGCAGGCTTGTAACCACAGCATTCTGAATGGACAGGTCCGGTGTACTGGAATCCATTGACACTCTATCCTTGTTATTTGCTTATTCTTGTGAAGGCACAGCAGCACTTAGAAACAGTCTAACAAGAGCATTTGGCATGGACAACCCTGAAAGCACGAAGGTTTTTCGTAGGGATTTCTTGCTAGCATTTTTGGGGAGATGTACGAGGATAAGCAGTGACTACTAGGCAAAAAGACGTAGAAATTACTATGGTAAACCCGCGCTACTAGATATGCTACTACGTAAGTTTCTGGAGCCATGTAACCTAACAACGTAATAATCTATATATGTAACCTATCAATGCAGTAATACTACGTAGTGGTTTTTAGGGTTGACTGGCTTTCAAGTTAGTGCTACATTTTTTCACCGTGGGGTTATTATGCTCGTTAAATGCAGTTTCCTGCCGTTTTTACTCCAGCATAGACTGCATTAAGTTCCATTCCATAGTGGGAGGGAACAGCATAGCAGTTACAGTGTCAGTACAATTGATATCGCGGACCTTGAAATTCAGCCATCAATCATGGCGAGTATTGCTATTGCACCAAATTTGGACTTCATCAAAGTCACCTGGACAGCACAAGTTGTATGAGAAAACTCTCATATTTTTCTAATGTTGTTCTCATCTCGAGCGGCTATACAAATATTAAAGCATCTAAGTTGAGAGATTACTTCATCACGCCTTATGCAGGAAAATTTGTGCAATTGATACTTATATAATAAAATGTATATTCATTTAAAAAATTACTTTCGTATTGGTTCAAATTTAAATATTAACCCAGCAATTAATAGATAATAGATATAAAATGTTTGTAACTAACTAAATAAGATTTTCGTATAAATAAACGGGGACTTTTAGCAATATTGTTGTGCTTTCACCGTGATGCCTGTAAAATCGGGCAGAGTTTCATTGTACTACTAGTGCAAAAGTAATAGTTCGATATGCCAGAGATGACTTGTTGTTTCGTGGTTCGTCCTAAATATAGTCGTGTATAGAGGGGGCTATAGATGTCATATTTACGTCTTGATGAAGAAAACGAGAGTGATTTTCTGGAGATCACTGCTTCAAATCTGCAGCAAATGCCTGTTACGATACTAGTTGTTGATGATCATGCACTGGTTCGTGCAGCAATCGGCCATGCATTAACTCCCCAGCCTGAAGTCAAGATTGTTGTCATGGCACAGGATTACACAGAGGCAGAGGTATATGCAAGCAGGCTACATCCAGATATCATATGTTTAGATATGCAGATTGCGCACAGCGATAGCATTGCAGAGATTCCTCGTTTGAGAAAGCTTTCTCCCGACTCCCGCATCCTGGTTCTTACCGATGTAGAGGACGAGCAGGAAGCATTCGCGGCGATTATGATGGGTGCGCAGGGCTATCGTTCTAAACAGGATGTTGATCCAGACGAGCTCGTGGAAATGATCCATGCGCTTTGCCGAGATGAATTAGTGCTGCGTCCAGTGCTAATAGCGCACCTGGTGCAGCGCTTACGTGCTGCGGCGATGCCGCTTTGGGGATCTGAGAATAGCTTGAGCTATCGTGCTGTACAGGATAATGCTGAATTGAACGGATTGGCGCACTTGACGACACGCGAGCGCGAGATACTTCAGTTAATCAGCCAGGGATACCGTGACCGTGATATTGCCGAGGGATTGCATATCTCTGAGAAGACTGTTCAAAAGCATGTGCAGAGTATTCTGGGCAAGCTTGGTGCACAGAATCGCACCGAGGCGGCATATCTTGTCCACAACCTGATACAGTCGTGAGGCATGACGAAATGCTTTGCTGGTGTGTAATGAATTTTAACTTATGAAACTGGATTTCGGAAAATCAAATGAGTGCCGATTGCCTTATTCTTTGCATTGGCCTTCAAGATTTTCTCAAGTTGTCCTGATGAATTATGATCTGATCTCATTTAGCCAGGCGTCTAATCCTCGGAGCCACTAAAATGCAACCTATTTTTTCGTGCCTATTTTTAATTCGTGCGTATTCTAATATAATAGAAGCATAACTTTTTACAAAAGCATCATGCAAATACTTTAGTGGAGATAAGGTTAAATCATGCGTAGTATATTTTTGTTTTTCAAACGTCACCGTTTCATTGGTGCATTTCTGCTAATACTGCTCATTCTTGTTCTAGTTCTTCCTCTGACAGTTCTTCTCATTCAGCAAAAGACAGGGGGAACAATACAAGGATTGGGTACGCCCTCTACTTCCCCATCCTCCACACCTTCGGCTCCCTCACCCTCCACACCTTTGACTTCCTACCCTGCGAATATAGATTTTGAAACAGGTGGCTATGGAATGTATCATCACGCAGCTTTAACCAATCCCACTATTGGAGGAGTCGATATAAATTTGAATTGGGTTGCTGTTGAACCACAGCAGGGAAAATTTCAATTTGGCCCATTAGATAAAGAAATAGCAGCCTGGGCAAACCATGGTAAAAAGTATATACTTATCATCCGCTATGTAAGCGAGGAAGGCACGACAACAGGCGATTGTTCAGGGACACAATTATTGCCTGGTTGGGAAATTGCTCGTATTCCTCACTTTTGTGATAGAGATCTAGGAACCATTATTCCTGACTATTTTGACCCGACGTTTCAGTCAGATGTGCAAGCATTTGTGAAGGCAA